>Ga0247823_10000447_pt1 | contig 34982 bp, 34 predicted proteins | sample 13C_PalmiticAcid_2_FD_192426 | JGI IMG/M metagenome (GOLD analysis project Ga0247823, IMG submission 192426) | Soil microbial communities from agricultural site in Penn Yan, New York, United States - 13C_PalmiticAcid_Day30 | ecosystem: Environmental > Terrestrial > Soil > Agricultural land...
GCGTAATCCGCAGCAATACGAACAGAGATGTAAATAAGTGTATCGGCCGGCCGGAGCCTCGATTCTGGTACGGGTGGTCGGACTCGAACCGACAAGATGTTGCCATCGGCGGATTTTGAGCGCTCGATTCGCTGCTACGACGGCCTACGCCGGATCGCGCTGGAGCCGGATAAGTCGTTATTTCAAAACGGCTTATCCGGCAATATTGTTCTCCGGTCTTGGATCAATCACGCCCTACTTTCAGGAGCCACTGACTCCCATGTGGCTCCCGGAAAGTGGGCAGATCGAGGCCAATCATGCCTACGAAGCTCACAAAGACCGTCATCGACGCCGCTACGCCGCGGACAGCTCCCTATGAGCTCCGCGACACTGAAACCCCCGGCTTCTTGTGCAAGGTGAGCCCGGCGGGGCGCAAGACATTCATGCTCCAATATCGGACAGTCGGCGGGGAGCGGCGCAAGCCCGCGATCGGGCAGTTCGGCGAGCTGACTGTGGTGCAGGCGCGGGACATTGCGAAGGATTGGCTCGCGCTCGTGCGGCAGGGGCAGGATCCATCGCTTGATCGCCGGAAGATGCGTGCCAACCCGACGATGCGCGAATTCGCCGATGAGTTCATCTCGCGCCATTCACTCGCGCATAACAAGCCGAGCACGACGAGCGGCTACCGGAGCATCATCAGGGTGCACGTCAAACCGAAGCTCGGGAAGCTCAAGGTCGCAGAGGTAAAGCGCACCGACATATCCGAGCTCATGCGAGATCTCGCGAGCACGCCGGCGGGCGCCAACGGCGTTCTGACGTGCCTGAAGAAGATGTTCAATTGCGCCGAGCTCTGGGGCTATCGGGCTGATGGATCGAACCCTTGCCGCCTCGTGCCCAAATTCCCCGAGGGTGCCCGGACCCGCCTGATCAAAAATCCGGAATTTGCCCGCCTTTTCGAATATCTGGACCGCGCTGACGCGCTCGGACTCGAGCACCCTATCTACACGCTGGCGATCCGGCTTCAGTTCGCCTTTGCCGCGCGAATGGGGGAGATCATCACCCTTCGTTGGGACTGGGTCGACTTCGACGAACGGCGCGTCGTTTGGCCCGACAGCAAGACGGGCAGCATTTCAAAGCCTTTGAGCGACGAAGCCTATGACCTGCTCTGGAACGCACCGCGATTCCACGGTTCTCCTTTCGTGGTACCGGGGATCAACAATCCGACCCGGTGGATGAGCAGGCACAGCTACTGGGATGCCTGGCGACGGGTGCTCGAAGCGAGCGGTATCGCGCACGTCGGCACACACGCCATTCGTCACCGTGCGGCGACCGACATCGCGAACTCGGGAATCCCACTGAAGGTCGGAATGGCGCTGACTGCACACAAGACGGTCACGATGTTCATGCGGTACGTTCACGTCGAAGACGATCAGGTCCGGGCTGCCGCCGAAGTGGTCGCCGACAGGCGCGCCTCGATCATTCGCGCCAAAGGCAAGGCGCCGTCGCCTTATCTTGCGCACGCGCCGGATAACTTGCCAGCGGGTGGCAAGGTCTCCCGCGTGCGCTCGCCCCTCGTCACTGGCCGCGGGCAACCCCGAAGGGCAGCCAATGACGGCTGATCCCGACCAGCTGCTTCTGCCGCCCGCAGCGCTCGGGCGCATCGAGTTTCTAAACGACCTCGACCCGCTCCCGCTGATCGACCCGACCGAGGCGGCGCGATATCTCGGCGTCCGACGGCATACGCTCGCCTGCTATCGCAGTCTGGGCGAAGGCCCACCCTACTTTAAGTTCGGCCGCTGGATCCGCTATGCGAAGCCTGATCTGCAGCGATGGCGCGACGGGGTCGACACCCTTCCCTTCTGGTCAGAAACCGCAGCTAGCGATGTCTCAATGCTCGTCGCGACAAGGCCGGCGGCGCGCTTCCTCACCGTGACCCGGCAATGTCTCGCCAACTATCGCCTCGAAGGCCTCGGCCCTCGCTATTGCCGGTTCAAGCGGCGCCTGCACTACCCCGTCGACGAACTGCGCCGTTGGGCGGTGCAGCAGCGCCACACCGGCGGCACGCGCGTCCAATCGACACCTTTGCCGGCTGCAGGTAAGAACCGATGACCGGGGAAAAGTTTCACAAGACCATGCCTGCTGTTCAACCTGCCATTCTTGTATGGGCGCGCGAGACCGCCGGCCTTTCTCTGGAGGATGCGGCGCATCGGCTCGGGATCAACGAAGCTCGCGGCATCGCGCCAGAAGATCGGCTGAAAGCACTTGAGACGGGCGAGCAGGAAGTCAGCAGGCCCATGCTCGTCAAGATGGCGAAGCACTACCGCCGCCCCTTGCTGACCTTTTATCTCAGCGCCCCTCCAAGGGCTGGCAATCGCGGGGAAGATTTCCGCAACCTGCCCGAACGCCACACCGGAGCCGAGGCGCTCGTCGATGCGCTCGTGCGCGACATTCGCGCGCGTCAGGCAATGGTCCGGTCGATCTTGGAGGACGAGGATGAAGCTGCGCCGCTGCCCTTCATCGGCTCCGCACGTATGGAAGAAGGGACCGGCCCCGTCCTCAACGGTATCCGGCGAACGCTTGGACTGGATCTCGCCGAATTCCGCGCGCAGGCCTCTCCCGAAGGTGCGTTTGCACTGCTGCGCGACAAGGTCGAGGCGGCGGGGATATTCGTGCTGCTTGCGGGCAACCTGGGCAGCCATCACACCGCCCTTGATGTTGAGGTGTTTCGCGGATTCGCCCTGTCCGACGATCTCGCGCCCTTCATCGTCATCAATGATCAAGATGCCCGTTCGGCTTGGTCCTTCACGCTGCTTCACGAACTGGTGCATCTCTGGCTCGGCGCCACCGGGGTAAGCGGGAGCTATGCCGAGGCACGGATCGAGCGCTTCTGCAACGACGTGGCGAGCGCATTCCTGCTCCCGCCGAACGAATTGCCGTTGGTCGGCGTCGACCGGAACACCGGTATCGATGCGGCGATCCGGCTCATCGATCAGTTTGCCGCCATGCGCCTGCTGAGCCGCTCGATGGTCGCCTACCGCTTGCTCGGGGCCAATCTGATCACGGCCGACACCTGGCGCGAGCTGCGCGGGCGCTTTCGACAGCTCTGGCGCGACAACCGTGCCGCGCAACGGCAGCTCGCCCGCGAGCGGGAGGGCGGCCCCAATTACTATGTCGTACGCCGGCACCGGATTGGTCCCGCATTGCTCAAGTTCGTCGCGCGCAGCGTCAACGGCGGCGCATTGACGCCGACCAAGGCAGGAAAAGTTCTGGGCGTGAAGCCACGCAGCGTCGAGCCGTTGCTGAGCGGAGCGGCGCTCGCCGCCGGGCGGATCGCCTGATGGTCTTCCTGATCGACGCCAATGTGCTGATCACGGCCCACAACCTCTATTACCCGGTGAACGGGGTCCCGGAGTTCTGGGATTGGCTGGCTTTCCGAGGCGGCGCTGGCGACATCAAGATGCCGCTGGAGGTGTTCGAGGAGGTCAAGGATGGCGGCAACGACGAGGAGCGCGACCTGCTCTTCGGCTGGATCAGCGAAGATGACAACCGAAGCGCGCTAGTGCTCGACGAGGAGGTTGACCCAGCCCTCGTCGCCCGCGTGGTCGACAGGGGCTATGCTCCCGATCTCACCGACCAGGAGATTGAGCAGATCGGCCGCGATCCGTTTCTTATTGCCTATGCGCTCTGTGCACCGGCCGAACGCTGGGTGGTGACGACTGAAGTGTCCGCCCCGCGCAAGCAGCGCCAAAACCGCAAGATCCCGGATGTTTGCGGGTCGCTCGGAGTCAGTTGCTGCGACACCTTTACGATGCTTCGTGCGCTCGGGTTCACCACCGGATGGCGTCGCTGAAGCGCATCGCTCCCTTCAGACGTTCAGTAAGCCGCTGATGAAGAGAGGGCCGGCGGGCGAGACGAGACACTCAACCATCATGGCGCGAAATCGCATTTACCTCACACGTTCCCCGTCAGGTTGATCAGCGGCCTTCAGCCGCCGCCGACACGGCAAGCTATGGCGCCGGCTGGTCCTACAGATACTGGACGGAGAACTCCGTGGCGCTCTCCACAAGATGGTATTCGTCGAGGATCTCGTTCGCCCTGACCAGGTTGGCAGGAACGAAGGCGAGAGCCTTGGCGCGCAAAGCCGGCAACGACTGAAAGTGCGCATCGCGCAAGGCGATGGGGGTATAGGCGCCCCAATCGGCGCCTTTCACTACCGCCGCCAGCAACCAGAAAGCATCTTCATCGGAGATCGCCTCGCCTAGCGCCGCGTCCATGCCGGGCAGTACGCCGGCAAACGCATTTGATGCATCAAATTGCGAATGCGCTGCTTGGGCCCGGTAATGCAGCTGGAGTTGTGGGAAAAGCGTGGGCGTCTCCGCGATTGCGCTAATGAATTCAGGCGCCGTCGGCACCTGCTCAATCACCCAATCCGTGAAGTCCTTGTAGTTGGCGAGCATGAACGCCTCCCCCACATTCAACACGGCCGAGGCAAGAACATGTGCAGGGTTACGCAGCTCCGCGTACGGCACCGCCACGCCGACGGACTTGCCACCGCTCAGCAGCAGTGCGGCGATGCGCGCCTTCGTGGCCGGCGGTGCCTTCTCGAGGATCTTGGGGTCGGTTGTGACAAGCTGGGTGATCAGCGTCGTGTGCTTGTCCGTCGTCGCCTTAGGCGTGATGCCAGCTTTGATGATGCTCTCGCGCAGTTTCTCATCTCTCCGGCCGGCGAGCGCGAGCAGGAATCGGGCAGCGTTGCGGACCGCGGTCGCATCGGTGCTGTCGAGCAATTCGGCGACCTTGGCGACGAGCTGGGGCAGCCCCAGATCGTCCAGGCTTTCCGTCTCCTCGTCGACGACCAGTTTGATGTCTGAGAGAATCCCGCTCGGAAAGAAATTCGGCTCAGGCAACCGCGCGATGATTGCGTCAACGAGGACCGAGGTCTGGCGGATCGGCTGCGACAGGAATTTCCGGATTGCCTCGGAGAATACGAAACGCGCCTCCTCGGCGGTCACCAGATGACCAGAGGGATGCGCCGCCTTGTTGCGCTGCTTGTTGAGCTGCTCGAGGATATTGGCCTCAAGCTGGGTGATGATCGCACCTGCCTTCATCTCGTCAATCAGCTTCGACTCGAACACCTTCTGGGCGGTGGCAAGCGGCTCGATTACCCTGAGAACGGCCTTGGCCTTGCTGTTGACTGCCGCAACGCCGTTGAGCTTTGCGCGCAGCCCTTCAAACAGCGCGGTGTGGGTCAGGACGACGCAACCGCGATAGGCGCCGGCGCCGTAGCAGACGAACGCCTCGCGAAGGTAATCTGCAGTATCCTTTTCGGGAACCGTCGCGATCAGTTCCTCCATGTCGGTCAGACCGGCCATTTCACTCTCCTGTCACGGCATCCCCGACAAGCGCACGTAGCGTGCCGTGGCGATACAGCCGGCTCTCAGAAAGGCGGCTTGTCATTGATGTTGAAAAAGTTGGTACGGGTGGTCGGACTCGAACCGACAATCTGATCACTCAGAGGCGGATTTTGAATCCGCTGCGTCTACCAATTCCGCCACACCCGCATGCGAAGCCCGCTACGTCCGCGAGCAAATCATGCCTTGGCGGCTGCCTATAGGGCGATGAAAAGCAGATTGCCAGATGCCTGGTGCGTTCCGCTCAATGAGGGGCACGGGGATCTTTCCATGCCGGATCGGAAGTCGAATCGCAGACCCGTCGCCCTGCCCAGTCCTCAAGATCTCCCAGCGTGTAGAAGACACGGCGGCCGAGCTTTCGAAACGGAGGCCCGCCGCCGATCACCCGGTATTTCTCGAGGGTCCGGGGGGACAGACGCAAAAGCGCCGCCGCTTCCCAGTTCGTCATCAGGCACGACTGGAAGCCGGACGCCGTCTCGTCGGTTCGCAACAAGCGTCGATCAGCGACCATTGGTGCTGGCTTTCAGCGTTGTGCGCGCTCTGGCGAATCCGCGATCGCTGGCGAGGAACTGGGCGAGCATCGCAGGAACGAGGTCGGCGACGGCTTCTGCCTGGCCGTAGGTCGCGTGATAGATTTGCGCATAGTCGTCGAGCGCCTGTCGCAATTCCGGAGAGACGTTGATCGTCAGCTTGGCCGAGGTTCGATCGGGCAGCTGAGGAAGTCTGAGATCGGGCATGTCACTCGCGCTCCTTCCATGGTGCCAGGATGAGGTCCTTGTGGGCGACCAGCCGGACCGGCGCGCCCGGCCGGATCGTGATCGTCGGCGGAATGTCGAGATTGCGCCGCGTGATCTGGTCGCCAGCGCGGGCGACACTGTCCTGTGTGGAGCGACGGATCGCCTCAATGAGATCACCGTCGCCGGTGAATGTTAGCTCGGAGCCGATCCCGAGCAGCGTGGACAGCGCAACGCCCTTGATCAGCCGCCATGAGTGGAAGTCGACCCTGTCTTCCAGGCCGGCATAGCCGGACGCGTCGGTCGCCGGCACGTCGTCGATACGCAGGGTGCTGCCATCGGGCATGACGAGGCGTTGCCAGACGATCAGCGCGCGCTTCTGTCCGAACGCCACGACATTGCTGTAGCGTCCGATCAGGCGCGCGCCCTGCGGAATCAGCAAGACCCGTCCCGTCGGGCTGTCGTAGACGCGTTCGGTTACCTGGGCCGTGACGAGACCGGGCAGGTCTGATCGGATTCCGGTGATGAGGCTGGCGGGGATAACGCTTCCCGTCGACAGAAGATAAGGCGAGGATGGCGCTGCGAGCTGGTGCGGATTGGCGTCGCTGGCGGCGCCGGGGAGTGCCGCCAGGTCAGGCGATGTCCGTGTCCCGACAGCGTCCGGTATCGGCGATGTCTCCGCGCTTCCGGACCCGGCAGAAGGGGCCAGCGCTGCCGAGGCCGGCCGGTCGCCTTGCGGTCGCGATACGAGCAGGCCCGACTCGCGCGCGGCTTTTCGTTCGGAGAGCTGCCGTTCCCGTTCCGTCGCAGCGGCCTGCCCGACTTCGTCGCCCGGGTTCGAAGCGCCCTCGGCCGCCAGCTGCCTCTGCCGCTCGAGTATCGGACGGCCGAGATCACCCGGCAAAGGCGGCCCCAGCTTCGGCACGTCTCCGTAGCTTGCGGGCAAGCCATTCAGCGGATCTGGCGATCCCTTCCCGCTCGGCTGGGAAGCCGATTCCTGCTGCGCGACCTTGCGGAAAACAGACGGGCTGAGCGCCGTCCAAGCCACTGCAATCAGGCTGACAGATCCTGCCGCCGAGATCGCAACGATGAGACCACGGCGGAAGCGGATCGCCGGCCGGGGGCGGGAGCGGATCGCCAGGGACTCCGGATCCAGCTTTGGCGCCGGACGCGCGTCAGGCTTGTCGGTTGCCGGCGGTTGCGAAGGCTCCCGTGGCCTCGCCGGTGCGCCCGGTTCCGTCGGCATCGCTGGCGCCTCGGGTTCGGCGCTCATGACCGCCTCCCCTTTGCGTTCGCCTCCGCGACACGGGAAATCCGCACGATATCCTGGCGCTTCAGCCCGAGCCGCAGCTCGGCCGTGTCCAAGATGCGGTCGACGACATAGAAGCGGCCCTGCACCCGGTAGTTGACGAGCTGGGCCTCTCCGTCGCGTCCCACGAGGAACAAGGGCGGAGCTTCTCCGACTGCGAGGCTGGCGGGGAACTCGACGTAGGTGCGGCGGCCATCGTCGAATGCGCGCAGTGGCCGCCATGCCGGACGGTCTCCGGTGATCGCATAATTGAAGCGGAGTTGCTCGGGCGCGATCTCAGAGGCGACCGGCGCCCTCGCCTCGCGCTCAGCGGCTTCACGCTTCAGCGCGAGCAATGCATCGGCGGGATAGGTCCACGAAAGCGCGACCATCGCGGTGCTCGCCGTGCTCCTGAGCGCCACATGATAGGCACGACGGTCGGTGGTGATAATCAGGTTCGTGGCTAGCCCCGCGGCGAAGGGCTTCACCAGGACATGGGTCCGCCGGGCCGCGCCGTCGCCGCTGGAGGTATCGCCGATGACCCAGCGGGCCGTATCGCCGGCGGCGACGGAGATCAGCGCTTCGCCGGGCTGCAGCGCGATGTCGGTGACGCGTTCGGGTGCGGCGTAGAGCTGATAGAGCGTGCCTTCGGAGAAGGGATAGACCTGCACTGCGTTGACGAAACCCGCCGCTGCCGGTTCGCGCGTCGCAGCCCGATTGGCAGACGCCACTCGCCGTTCGATGCGAGACGGCTTGCGCGGCCTCGCGGCGCGGCGCGCGCTCGCAGCCGGTGCAACAGCTACGGGCGCGCTGCGCGCCTGCGACGGCGCGGATTGCACCGGTGCCGGCGCTGAGCCCGGCGGGGGCGTCTGCGCGGCAGCTGCGGCGCCGAGGACGAGCAGCGGGAAGCCACAAAGCGGCGAAAGATGCCTGGTCATGATTGAATCTCCTGACTGAGCGGGGCGAAATCATTGGTGAGACCGGGTTCGACGGGTGAGCCTTTGGGCAGGTTCGGGTGCGGCGTTGCTGACGGTTCCGGCGGCACCGGCACGTCGAGCTCGCGGCTCCAGTCGATCGCATCGACGTATATCCCGAGCGGGTTCCTGCGCAGGACCTCGGCATTCGCGGGAGCGCGCGTGACGACCGTCAGGATCGCGGTCCAGCTGGACCTGCCTGCCGCCGAGCCGCGCTCGAATGCGGCCTCGGACCATTTCACCTGGAAGGAGTTCTCCGACGCGCGGACCACGCTGGTGACCTGAACGGACACCGTACGCTCTCCGATATGGCCGAAAGGATCTGCGGCCCGCGCATAATCGCCGAGGAACTGGCTGCCGCGCTGCGTGGTGAAGGCATAGGCCTCGAGCCAGTCCTGCCGCATCACCACCGGGTCGAGCTGGATGCTGCGCAGGTTACGGATGAAGCGCGACAGGTGCCACGCGATCTGCGGATCGGTTGGCTGGAATGCGGCTTCCGCCTCGCGCACTGCCCGAGCCTCGCCGAGCCGGTCGACCTCGACGACATAGGGCACGACGCGGCTCTGGGCCGACTGCCACAGCACCCCACCTCCCAGACCGGCAGCCAGTATCAGGCTGCCGAACGCCATCAGGCGCCAGTTTCGCGCCTGGACGCGGGCCGATCCGATACGCTCGTCCCAGAGCTGGCCTGCACGCTGATAGGGGGTTTCCGGCGCGGGGGTGCGCCCGTAGCGCTGGACGGCACGTTTGAAGAGCATCAGTCGTCCCTTTCCTTGATGTCGGGAGTGGCGGAGGCGCCGCCGCGATCGCCCTGGCTGAGCGCGTGAACCGCGACCTGGCGGTGGTGCCGTGCCGATTGCTCGGCGCGCATCGATTGCGCCCATGCCGGGGCATTGCTCTCGGCTTGCCCCGCTGGCGCGCAGGCCGGCTTCTGGTTGAGTGCGTTCCATGCGGACTGACGGCCGCTCTCGGCGGCCTGACGCAGCCCGCCGGCGTTGGACGCACGGGCACGGATCGCATTGCCTGCGGCTTGCGCCATGCCGCGCATGCCGGCGGCGGCATTCGGCGTCGCGGCGGTCTCCTTGCCGAGCGTCCAGGCAGTCGAGGCGGCCGAGCCCATGCTGGTGCCGGCGCGCACGGCGCCAAGCGCCGCGCCGCCGATTGCGCGGGCTGCCCCCATTGTCGCACCACCCGCGAGCATGGTGACGCCAGCGGCACCGGCGGCCGTTCCAAGCGCGGCGCCCGCGCCCAATTGCGGCGCGCCGGCGACCAGACCCGAGGCAATGCCGGGGCCGAAGATTCCGAGCCCAAAGAGCGAGAGCGCGCCAAGCGTCAGGCTCATCGCAGCCGCGAGATCGGGCTCCTGCCCCTGCATCGAAGCGGCGAATTCGGCGAAGAAGTTCGAACCGATGCCGACGATGACGGCGAGCACCATGACCTTGATGCCCGAGGAGACGACATTGCCGAGCACGCGCTCGGCGAGGAAGCTGGTGCGCCCCCACAATGCGAACGGCACGAGGATGAAGCCGGCGAGAGTCGTCAGCTTGAACTCGATGATGGTCACGAACATCTGCACGGCGAGGATGAAGAAGGCCAGGATCACGATTGCCCAGGCGAACAGCAGCACCGCGATGGTCAGGAAATTGTCGAAGAAGCTGGTGAAGCCCATCATGTCCGAGGCTTGCTCGAGCAGCGGCCACGCCGCGGAGAAGCCGGTCGAGGCGACGGTGCCGGGACGGAGCAGATCGTCGGCCGAGATCGTGCCGCCGCCGGCAGTGAGACCGGCCTGGGCAAAGGACCGGAAGATGATGTCGGCAAGCGTCGGGAAGCTGTTCAGGATGAACGCGAACGCGCCGATATAGAGGATCTTGCGCAGGAAACGCCCGATGACATTGTCTTCGCCGCCCATCGCCCAGAACAGGCCGGCAAGCGTGATGTCGATCGCGATCAGCGTCGCCGTGAGGAAATGGACATCTCCTCCCAGCAGGCCGAAGCCGCTGTCGATGTAGCGGATGAAGGCCTGCATGAAGCGGTCTATGACGCCGAGATCATTCACTGGGCTGCTTCCTGGTTCTGAGGGTGCCGCGGATCCCGGGTGGAGAGGCAAGCCGGGACCCGCGGGCTGCGGCCGGGGCGGCTGGGCATCCGCCGCGGCCGGTCTCGTCACTGCGGCGTGTAGGCGGAGTCCGTGCCGAGGAACTTGCGGGTACGTCCCCGCGCGTCGATACTCTCCTGCGCGCGCCGCGCGGCCTCGGTGGTGTCGGCGCGAAACTGCGCCGCCATCAGGTTCTGGATCTGGAACTGCTGCTTGGCGACGAGCGCGAGGAGCTGGTTGGTCGTCTGGGCGACCTGAAGCGCGCCTTCGGCGCCCTGGCTTCGCCTGACCAGTGCATTGAGAGTGCTGGCGTCGGCGGCGACATTCTCGACCACTTGCGCCTGCACCCGCATGGTCTGGCGGAAAGCCGCCATGGCAACGTCGAGCCGCGACCGCGCGCTCTGCACCTGCTGATCGGAGGTGAGCGCGGCATTGAACTGATCGGGGAACAGGCTGCGGAATTGCCCGTCGAGGCCGCTCAGCCTGAAGTCGATACCCTGCGCCTGCCCCATCAGCCGGTCGATCGCCTGAAGCTTCGTGGTGAGCTGCTGCAGTTCGGGAAAATCGACGCGGCCGAGATTCTTCGCCTGATTGGCGAGCATCTGCGCCTCGTTCTGGAGCGACCGGATCTGGTTGTTGATCTGGCTGAGAGTCCGCGCGGCGGTCAGCAGGTTCTGGCTGTAGTTGCTGGGATCGAAGACCGTCAGCTGCGCATGCGCAGAGCTCGTCGACAGCTGCACGGCCATCGTCAGGGAGCCGATGGCGCCAGCGCCGAGCGCAGTCGCGATCAACAAGTTTCGGGCAGGCATGGGGACACGCATCACATAGTCTCCTCGAGAGTGAAGGCGGGGAATTCTGCGAGCAGGTCGGCGGCCCAGGCGAGGTCAGCCGAGCGGAGGAAGCGGGCGGGAAAATCCTCGATGCCGCCTTCAGCGATCAGCGCATCGATACGGGCCTGCATGACCGGGTCGGACGCGCCGCACAGTGCCAGCGTCACGGGCCCGAGACCCAGCTCGAACAGCCGGTTGCCGCGCGCGGATTGCAGGTAATAGTCGCGCTTGGGCGTCGCGCGGCTGATCAGCTCGATCTGCCGGTCGTTCAGCCCGAAGCGCTGATAGGCCTCGCGAGCGACCGGCTCGATCGCCCGGTCATTAGGCAGGAAGATGCGCTGCGGGCAGCTCTCGATGATCGCCGGCGCGATGGTGCTCGAGGCGATGTCGGCGAGGCTCTGCGTCGCGAACAGCACCGCGACATTCTTCTTGCGCAGCACCTTCAGCCATTCGCGAATGCGCGCCGCAAAGAGCGGGTGATCGAGGAAGATCCAGGCCTCGTCGAGGATCAGCAGGGTCGGCCTGCCCGTGAACCGCTCCTCGAGCCGGTGGAACAGATAGGTGAGAACCGGCGCCACGACGCCCGCCTGCCCCATCAGCGCCTCGGTCTCGAAGCACTGGACATCGGCAAAGGCGAGTTCCTGCTCGGCGGCATCGAGCAGCCGGCCATAGGGGCCATCGAGCGTGTAGGCGCCGAGCGCGGTCCTGAGCGGATTGGACTGAAGCAGCAGTGCGAGGCCCGTCAGCGTACGCTCCTCGGGCGGCGCCGAGGCAAGGCTCGCGAGCGCGGACCAGACCGCGTCCTTTACCTCAGGGGTGACGGCGACCTTCTCGTGGGCGAGAAGCGCCGCGATCCATTCCGCCGCCCAGCTTCGCTCGCCATGATCATGGATGCCGCGAAGCGGCTGGAAGGCCAGCGTGCTACCGGCATCCGCGCCGAGCCCGAGGGCATGATGCGCGCCTCCACAAGCCAGCACCGCGGCGCGCGCCGAGAAGCCTTTGTCGAAGATATAGACCTGGGCTTCGGGATAGCGCCGGAACTGGAGCGCGAGCAGCGCCAGCAGCACCGACTTGCCCGCCCCGGTCGGCCCCACGACCAGCATGTGCCCGACATCGCCGACATGGGTGGAGAGCCGGAACGGTGTCGAGCCGGCACTCTGTGCGTGGAGCAGTGGCGGGCCGTCCAGATGCGCATTGCGCTCAGGCCCGGCCCAGACGCTCGACAGCGGCATCAGGTGCGCGAGGTTGAGCGTATGCACCAGCGGCTGGCGGACATTGGCATAGACCTGGCCCGGGAGTGACGACAGCCAGGCCTCGACGGCGTTCACCCCTTCGCGGATGCAGGTGAAACCGAGGCCGTTCACGATCCGCTCGACCGCGCGCACCTTCTCTTCAGCGCGTTCGCGATCCTCGTCGGTGACGGTGATGGTGGCAGTCAGGTAGCCGAACGCGACATGGTCTCCGCCCAGCTCCTGCAGCGCGAGATCCGCATCGACGACCTTGTTGTCAGCGTCGCTGTCGGTGAGCTGGGCCGGCTGGTTGTACATCACCTCGCGCAGCATCGCGGTCACGGATTTGCGCTTGTTGAACCATTGCCGCCGGATCCTGGTCAGGACCTTGACTGCTTCCGCCTTGTCGAGGGGCACGAAGCGGGTAACCCAGCGATAGCCGAAATCCTGATGATTGAGCGCATCCAGGATTCCTGGCCGGCTGAGATTGGGGAAGCCCAGCACGGTGAGCGTACGCAGGTGCTTGCCTCCGAGCATCGGCTCGAGGCCGCCGACCAGCGGCGTGTCCGCCAGCAATCCGTCGAGATACATGGGCGTGTCGGGCACGGCGACGCCGTGCCGGCGATCCGAGATCGCGCCGTGCAGAAAGCTCAGGGTCTCGGCGTCGTCCAGCATGCGGACCTCCGGCATGAAGCCGGCGAGGAGATCGCGCGCACGGTCGGTCTCGGCGACGAAGCTGGCCAGCGCGGCTTGCCAGTCGCGCTGCTTGTCGGCCTGCGGTCGCTCGACCAGCGACCTGCCCGCCGCGTCGCTGGCGTCCGCCGGCGGCAGCCAGACGAGAGTCAGATGCGTGCGGCTCTCGAAATTCGCGCCCTCGGCGAGAAACGCCGCGCGCCGCTCCTGCTCGACGAGCCAGCTCGCCGCGTCGGGAAAGGCGCTCCCGGGATAGGTCGCCGCCTCGCGCCGCTCCGCGTCGAAGAAGAGCGCCCATCCGCCGCCGAAACGCCTGAGCACATTGTTCGCCCGCGCGCAGGCGGAGACGAGCTCCGCCTCGGTCGCGGATTCGAGATCGGGCCCCCGGAACGCCAGCGTGCGCTGGAAGCTGCCATCCTTGTTGAGCACGACACCGGGGGCGACCAAAGCCGCCCAGGGGAGGTGGTCGGCGAGCCGGTCGGCCTTGCGGCGATATTCGGCGAGGTTCAGCACGCGAAATAGCCTTTCTGACGCAGGTGCCGGAGGAGGACGGGCGCGAAATCGGGATCGCGGCGCGCGGCGAACACGGCGAGGCTGTGGCCGATCGCCCAGAGTGCGAGCCCGGCCGCCCATTGCTGGAGCCCGAGTCCGACCGCGGCCGCGATCGTCCCGTTGACTATCGCAATGCCGCGCGGCGCGCCTCCGAGCAGGATCGGCGAGCCCAGGCTCGCATGGATCGGCACCTCGAAGCCTTCGATATGATTGCCGACGCCGATCACGCGACCAGCGCCCCGCCGCCGAAGCTGAAGAAGCTCAGGAAGAAGCTCGACGCCGCGAAGGCAATCGACAGCCCGAAGACGATCTGGATGAGGCGGCGAAAGCCGCCGGCCGTCTCCCCGAACGCGAGCGTCAGGCCGGTAGTGATGATGATCATCACCGCGACGATCTTGGCGACCGGCCCCTGGACCGACTCGAGCACCTGCTGGAGCGGCTCCTCCCACGGCATGCCCGAACCCGCCGCCTGCGCGGACGCGGCGACGCCGAGCGCGATGGCCGCCAGACCAATTGTGGCGAGCCGATGATTGCGGGACAGTTGCGAAACAGCGGAAACCTTCATGGTCATTCTCCTGTCGGTTCGGGATCGGGGTTGAGGAGCTCGATGAGGCCGTAGCCACCGTCGGGATCGACGCCGGCGACGCGCGCGATGCTCGAGACCCGGCGCTGGAGTCCGCGTCCCGAGATGAAGACGATCAGGTTGACTGCCTCCGCGATCAGGCGGCGCGGGACGGTGACCACTGCCTCCTGGACGAGCTGCTCGATGCGGTAGAGCGCGGCGATCGCGCTGTTCGCATGAACCGTGGCGATGCCGCCCGGGTGGCCGGTGTTCCACGCCTTGAGCATGTCGAGCGCCTCGGGCCCTCGCACTTCGCCGACGATGATCCTGTCGGGCCGCAGGCGCAGCGTCGAGCGGACCAGATCGGCCATGCTGACCAGGCCGGGCCGGGTACGGAGCGCCACGGTGTCCGGCGCGGGGCTCTGCAGCTCGCGCGTGTCCTCGATCAGGATGACGCGCTCGTCCGCGCCGGCCATCTCGGCGAGCAGCGCGTTGGCGAGCGTGGTCTTGCCCGAGCTGGTGCCGCCGGCGACGAGGATGTTCAGCCGGCGCCCGACCGCGGCCCTCAGCAGATCGGCCGCGGCATTGCTCATCATGCCGTCACGCACATAGTCGGCGAGCCCGTAGAGTCGTTCGGCGGGCTTGCGGATCGAGAAGCAGGGCCCGGTCGACACGGGCGGCAGCACGCCTTCGAAGCGCTCCCCCGCTTTGCCCTCGGCATGCGGCGGCAGCTCCGCCGACACGATCGGGGCGTCGCAATGGACCTCTGCGCGGGCATGGCTCGCGACCAGGCGGATGATCCGCTCGACCTGATCGGCTGCCATGCGCAGGTCGGTGTCAACCCGGCCTTCGCCCAGAATGTCGACGCGCAGCGCGCCATCGGGATTGACCATGACCTCGATGACGCGCGGATCGCCGAGCGCCGCCGCGATCGCCGGCCCGAACGCCGTGCGCAACATCGCCCTGCGGCGATCGGCGGAGGCGGCGCCGGTCACCGCTCGCTTCCCTCGACAGGCAGGCTCCGCCGGCCGGCAGCAATCTGTCGCGCGACCTGCGCGACGAACCGCTCGAACCGCTTCGCCGCCATGGCGTGCGCGGCCTGGTCATCCTCGGCGATCGGCGGCTGGATGGCGAGCTCGTACCGGATGAACAGCGCCAGCGTCTCGAGCTGGACATTGCCGTCGCGCTCGATCCGCGCGAGGGCCGCGCTGATACGATCGAGCCGAAGCCCGAAGCGGTCGTCGAGCTCGGAGGTGCCGCGACGCTCGAGCCAGGCAGTGACGGCATCGGCGAGGATCGCCGACTTGGACGCGCCCGGCTTTGCCGCGAGCGCCTCGAGCCGATCGCTGAGCGGCTTTGCCAGGAAGAGCTGGTGGCGGATCTTCTCGACCATGGTCAGAAGTCCAGCTGCATGTCGTATCGATGCGGCTTGCCGGCATCCGTTGCGAAGACAGCTCGCGCGGCGCCGAGCGCCTGCGCCTGATCCATTGCGCGCCTGTCAGCGGCAGGATCGGCATCGTCCTCGCCAACGTCTCGCTGATCGCCTGCAGTCTTGTCGGCGGCTGCCGGCTTCTCGGGCTCGTGCGCGGGATGACGCTCCTGCTCGCGCGCACCGGAGCTCGGCTTCCTCTCGACCGACTCTGGACCCGGGTCGAGCCGCGCGTCGAACGCGGCGACTCGGCTGGTCCAGTCGTCCTCACGGGGTGACGGCCGATCCGTGTAGATGTCGTCGCTCAAGGCCGGCGCAGGCAATATCCGCGATGCGAAGGCCGGGTCCTCGTAATAGCGCAGCTTGCTTGCGCGGATCGGCGGGCTGCCTGAGACGAGAACCAGCTCGTCTGTCGGCGGCAGCTGCATCACTTCGCCGGGCGTCAGCAGCGCGCGGGCCGTCTCCTGCCGGCTGACCATGACGTGCGCGAGCCACGGCGCGAGCCGGTGGCCTGCATAGTTGCGCATCGCGCGCTGCTCCGTCGCGGTTCCCAGCGCGTCCGAGATGCGCTTGGCAGTCCGCTCGTCATTGGTCGCGAAGGCGACGCGGACATGGCAATTGTCGAGGATCGAATTGTGCTCGCCGTAAGCCTTCTCGATCTGGTTGAGGCTCTGGGCGATCAGGAAGGCACGCACGCCGTAGCCAGCCATGAAGGCAAGGCTCGTCTCGAAGAATTCGAGGCGCCCGAGCGCGGGAAATTCGTCGAGCATCAGCAGCAGCTTGCGCGTGCCGCCTGTTCCGTCGGCGTGAAGCCGCTCGGTCAGGCGGCGGCCGATCTGGTTGAGCACGAGGCGGATCAGCGGCTTGGTGCGGCTGATGTCCGAAGGCGGCACCACCAGGTAGAGCGACACCGGCGAAGCGCCCTCAAGCAGATCCATGATCCGCCAGTCGGAGCGCGACGTAACCTCCGCCACGACGGGATCGCGGTAGAGGCCGAGAAAGCTCATCGCGGTGGAGAGCACGCCCGAGCGCTCGTTCTCGCTCTTGTTGAGCACCTCGCGCGCGGCCGACGCCACGACCGGGTGCACCATTGGCGCCTCGGGCGTGCCGAGATGATTGGTGGCCATCATCCGCCGCAGAGTCTCGGCGAAGGGGCGCTGCGGATCGGACAGGAACGTCGCGACCCGCGCGAGCGTCTTCTCTTCCTCGGCGTAGAGGACGTGCAGGATCGCTCCGACCAGCAACGCGTGACTGGTCTTTTCCCAGTGGTTGCGCCGCTCGAGCGCCCCTTCCGGATCGACCAGGATGTCGGCGATATTCTGTACGTCGCGCACCTCGTCGGCGCCGCGACGAACCTCGAGCAGCGGATTGTAATGCGCCGACCGAGCATCGGTCGGGTTGAAGAGCAGGCAGTGCGAGAAACGTGCGCGCCAGCCGGCGGTCAGTTGCCAATTCTCGCCCTTGATGTCGTGGACGACGGCAGAGCCGGACCAGCCCAGCAGCGTCGGCACGACCAGACCGACGCCCTTGCCCGACCGCGTCGGCGCGAACGCCATGACATGCTCCGGGCCGTGATGCCGCAGGTAGCGGCCTTCAAATGCCCCCAGGAACGTTCCTGCGTCGGCGAAGAGACCGGCCCTTCGAACATCATTCAGACCGGCCCAGCGGGCGGAGCCGTAGGTCGTGACATGGCGGCGCTGACGCGCCCGCCACAGCGATCCGGCGACAGCGGCGCCGCAACCCACAAAACCGCTGGCGCCGGCAATCACACCCGCACGGTCGAACACTTCGGGCGCATAGGCGTCGAAGTGATACCACCACCCGAACAGCGCCCAGGGGCGATAGATCGGGCAACCGAACGCAAAGAACCACGCAGATCCGAGCTCGGATTGATAGCCGAGCGCCGCGGCGGCCCACTGCGTCGCTATCCAGATGCCGCCGAACACGATCGCAAACACGATCACGTTCTGGCCTATCAGCAGCTTGGTTGGGGTCACGAGCGCTCTCCGCCGCGCCCAGCGCGCGGCCTCGAGCTAAAAAATCTCATCCCTCGTGAATTTCCGGGACCCTCCAGGTCCCGCCAGGACTGGCCAGCTCCCGCCACCCTGAACGGATGGCATGCGCCGATGCGACGCACGCGCGCGCCAGCGGAGTGGAACCCCGCCAGCAAGACCCGCGTGCTACATGGCTCACACTATTGCTGGAGCGACCGTGTCCGTATCGGGTGCCGGCGCAGCTGCTTACCTTCAGACCGCGTGCCGGTGCGCCCTGACCTCATCCTCGATCCGGTCGACGAACTCGCCAAGCCTCGCTTCTTCGTAGACGTCGACGTCCCCCGGAGATTTCTGGAGGATTCGCAATGCACGTTGGTAGGCCGGCAGGAGATTCGTATCGGCAGGCGCGCCGACGATGAAGTGCGCGTGGAACGGCTCGGCCGGATTAGGAGCAATCGACGTCAACTGACCCAGCCAGCGATGCGCCTTGCGCACGATCCCCTCTTCGTCCGCGAGATCGAGCGAGACCGCTTCATATGCATGCCAGACGCCATTCTTCCACGCGTGCTGGAAATGCACCCGGTCGCCGTCCCCGGTTATCGTCTTCTCGGCCAGTTCGACGGGAATGCTGCGTTCCTCAAGCAGCTGGCGGACCGGCTTCCAGACCTCCTCGTCTGATCGGCGGCTCACCGTCCGTTCGTCGTACTTCGACACGTGGCGCTGGAACAGGCGCTGGAAAGTCGCCTCGAAATCTTCGGTGACTCCGCCGCCGACCGGAGACCATTGCAGTGCGCTGTCGTCGTTGACGAGAATCCGTCGGGCATAGGCCGTCGCGTCGAGATCGGCGGACAGACCGAGGTGGTCGCGCTCGACCTCGACGCAGAGCTTGCGCGCCGCGCGGTCGATCGAAGACAGAGCCGACAGGAAATCCGATCGCACGAGGTCGGGAAACATGTCGCGCATACGCCCGATCGTGCGGCGGGTCGCTGCCTTGAGCTTCCCACCTTCACCACGAGCGGGATGCAGGAGGGCGACGAGACCGACGTTCACGAACTCGCCCGTTACGCGGTCGTGCACGTATCGCAGAACAGTGAATGTATACCGACGCTTGGTCATGTCAGCACTCTTCGCACCTCAGCCACGCATCCCTCGATATTCTCACGCACAGCCTTAATTTTGTCGATAGCTGATCGAAGCGCGGCGCGCGCGCTTTCCCATTCAGCTGGAAGAACGGCCTCATAGTCGTCGAGTTGCGCATCCGACAATCCCTGCCAGCGGCCGATGACGGGCTGCCAATCTACCTCGCGCTTGCGCAGCGCGTCGCGGAAGATGTGCGTTCCGGGCTGTTCCATGAATGCCAGGGCGCCTAGCACCCAAGGTTTTGGCGCTCCGATCAGCATAGCAGGAAATGCCAGCTCGTGGTCGAAAATCCGGATCTCGTCGCCGCGCACGAGGCAATTCGGGTTCGAGGCCCGCCGGTCCGGATTCTCGATAACTGCGTCGAACAAAAGGATGTTCGCCGCGGTCGCCGTCATGTTCCCCACCGGAACCGTGCCCGCCACCCATGCCGCGTAAGCGGAGGGCAACAGGCGCGAGCCAAAGGCAACCGCAGGACCGGCACGCGCCATCTCCGCCCACTCACGGTCGGGAATGACCTCTACGAACTCCGGATCAAGTTGAAGAAGGAACGGCTCGGGGACAGGTATCTCAAGGTCGCCAGCCAGAAGCGCGGAAACAATTTCCATAGCGAGCGAGATTTCCCGCTGTTCGCAACCGGCAGCGAGCTTACCGACGACCTCGATTGAACTCTCGCCCTCTTCGCATACCAATAGAGCCGGCTTCGTCTTGCCATTGCCGATCCGGCGAACAAATTCGGTGGGAGCGAGGCGCGAAATCACGCGACGGCATACGACATGTCGCAACCATTCCGCAATCCGTGCGAAATCGGCTTGCGACTATCAAGCGGGCCTCCTGAACTGCGCAGTTCTCTGTCCGACAACTTTCAGGCGACATATGTCCGACAGGCGAACCTTTCTTCGTTTAGCCCCGGCCAAGGAAAGAGCCACGATCCTCAATCAAGACGCGCGGACAGCATCCCGCTGTCCGGCGCTTTTCTTGTGTTAGCAAGGCGAGCCACTGCATGGGCTCGGAATTGCGACTCAAGCTCCGCGCATGAGGACGGGCGAATGAGCCCCGTCCATTTTGCATCATGCCAGCAGCGCGCGAATACGGGGCATAAGCGGCAGTTCCGCGTCCGCGTCCGCCTTTCCTCGCATCGCTTTGACCAAGGCGAACGCGATGGTCACTACCGCAGCCGAGACGACCCAGTATTGCGACAGAGTGAACTCTCCCGTCGAGTAGGCAGTCCATGTCGCCGCAGCTGAACCCACGATGGCCACGATAGACGTCCAAAGCGCGGCGAGCAGAACGAACATCTTGTGAAAAATTAGCAACTTGATTGTGGCGAGGTATTTCATCTCAGTCTCCCTTCATTGAGGGCACTATGGTGTCCTGGCGAGACGGCCGCCGCCAATGAGCAAAACTGATCATCGTTTGAAGAAAGCCTCATTGGACTTTTTGCGCGCTTTCTGATCTATGATGATCAGGTCAGCGCGTCCTCGCGAGCGGCCTCTCCTCGGCGATCCTTGTCCACGATCTCTCTTCCGGCGCCGGGCGCAAGCCGATCTGTGCTGAGGATCAAGGCCCTCGACGCGGGGGCCTGACGAGTTGTCCCGTTAGTCCGGGCGCAGGCGGCAAGAAGCCTTTCCAAAGGACTTTTCCCGTGCACGGTGTCAACGACGCGAGGTGGTCCAAATGCGCGACGGTCGACTGGCGGCTTAACCGTGGGGCACGCGCGGATAGCGCCCCGTTCCCCTTTTGCGGAGCGGCCACAGTCAGCCATTGGGCGGCTCCGCCCTCGTCTCACAACCGGGCGCTCGTTCAGGGTCCCATATTCGGCTATTTTGCCCGTCTTGCAGCCGTGGAAAGTGCGGCTTTGCTGGACCGGAGGAATCGATGAGCGAGAATGACAGGTTCGTAGTGAAGCGTGAGGAAGGCTGGGCTGTTGAGAAGCCGGGCGCGGAACGGGCGAGCGCGGTCACGCGTACACAGGCTGAGGCCGAGAAGCGGGCAAAGGAGATCGTGCACAACCTTGGTGGCGGCGAGGTCCGCGTGCAGAACCGGCAGGGCAAGTGGCGCGATTCCGACACTGTCGCGCCTGGTAACGACCCCAATCCGCCGAAGGACAAGAAGCACTAGCCATCTCGAGCCAGTATCTGACGTCCAGCGTCGTCCTCGCGGGCGCGTTCAGGTGGGCTCATCCACATCTCTCAAGATCGCGCCAGCAATCCTCTTGTGCGTGGCGAGTGATGGTGCTCGCTTGAACGGCACGGAGGGAACCAAACCAGCTTGAAACATGTTCCCTGTTCGTTCTAGCTGAACACAGGCCGCCGCCGCGGCGATTCGATATTGATGGAGCCCCAAGCATGGAGCATGATCTCCAGCTGCGCGCAGCTGCGCGCGCAATCTATGACAGTTGCTATCCGGGCGAAGAATGGGCGCCCGTCGGCTTCGACGAGGCCGAGCGCTTTCGCACGATCCATTATCGCCAGGCTGTCGGTGCCGCGCAGCAGGCGCGAGCTCTGCTCCGCGACGGCGCCGTTCAGCCCAGCCTGTTCGCGGGACTTCAGTGCGCCTGAGCGGATCATGGATGCGATCGAGAGGACAAACTGGCTGGCGCATCGCTGGCCAATCGAGACGGAGATCCGTCCTTATGGTCAGTGGAATATCTTCACCGCTAGGATAGAGGGCCAGCGAGTCGGCCAGCGGGGCTCGCAACAGGAATATGACCAATGGCTCGAGCGAGCCCGGCCAATTTGCCTCGCCCGTTTCATCGCCAGCCGGTCCTCCCTCCATCCCGCCGCGATCCTGATCACATCCGGCACCTGGCGCCTCGGCCGCATCCCCGCCGAACTCTGGTGCGGATACGATGTGACCGAGCTTCTCGATCTGCCTGCCGTCACCCTACTGTCGGCGAAGGTCCGCGCCATGTTTCCGGCGTGGCCCGACGCAGTGATCCGGGTCGTGCACGAAGCGAGGCTGGCATCGCTGGATCTCAGGCCGGCGCCGGATCCGCGCGGCGCGCGGCTGCGGATCGTAGCCTGATGGCGCGCTACGACGCGGATGGCGGCCAGGTGCCGACCACGTTGTTCGAATGCGCCGCATTCCATCGGTCGCTGAAGGTTCATTGCCCGACCTGCGGTCGCGAGGCGGTGTTCCACGGCGCGGCATTGTGGTGGCTTTTCCAGCGCAAACACTGGCGCGACCACCTCGACTATGTACCGCCCAGGATGCGCTGTACGGGATGCGGACGCCGCGGCATTCCGGTGCGCCTCAGCCGCGAGGCCCCGACGATGGTGCATCTCCCGCTTCCCGACGATGCGGCATGGAAGCGTGCCGTCAGCCGGTTCCGCTCCTAACAGTAACGCAATCGGCAAGTTGCAAGGCGCTACAGCAGCACCGGCGCGCCGGTATCGGCCTTGCGCTTCACCCACAGCTCGCTGGTCCGTTCAATCTCGATCAGCGCATCCGGGAAACAGCGCTCCTGAAATGCCAGGACGTCGTCGAAGCTGCCATGGAGCCAGCGATCATATTCATCGCGGTGGAGCAGCACGGGCATCCGGTCGTGCACCGGGCGGATCGCCTCGTTACAGTCGGTCATCACGCCCGAATAGACCGGTCCCCATTCCGCGCTCTCGCGCCAGAGCCCTGCCCAGGCGAAGATCGGCTCTTCCTTCACGCGAAACCACGTCCGGGTCTTTGCGCCCTTGGCGCCCTCGGCCTCGGCGAAAGCCGTCACCGGGATCAGGCATCGCCACTCGGGCTTACGCGCCAGCCCGATCCACATGCCCTTGCGAAGATCGGCGATATTGTTGACCGGCTTGGGCTTGGCTGTCGGGCTCATCGTCTTCAGCCGCAGCGGAAAGCCCCAGACCATCGACTGCATGATTGGCTGTCCCTCCGCCTCCCGCACGACGACGCCCGGGCAGCCGGGATAAACCTCCTCGCCGGCATTCGACAGAACCGGGTTCGCGACACCGAAATGCGCGGCGACCTCGGCGGCAGACTTCCTGACAGTGTAGAGATTACACATGCGGCGAGCCTATCAACGGCCCTGACGATGTCCACCCGACCCGGTCACGACAATCGCGACAGGCACCCTGCCCCACCCCCAACAGCCGCGCAATCACAACAGCCCCAGCTGCGATCCCGCAGGGGGCGGCCCGCCGTCGCGCCAGGGATCGTCGGTATACAGCACGGTCATCCGCTCGGCCGCGATTGGGGCACGGAACTGGATGCCGATGACATCCTGGATTGAGCCATGCAGCCAGCGCGCATGCTCGTGCGGCTCGAGCAGCGCCGGCATCCGGTCGTTTGTCGGCGGAATGGCTGTGTTCGCGTCCATCGTCATGCCGGCAAAACAGGGGCCAACATCGGGAATGTTCCGGCAGAAGCCCGCCCAAGCCATGATCGGCTGGTCCGCAACCGAGAACCAGGTCCGCGTCTTCTTGCCGGGATCACCTTCCGGATTGCCGAAATGGGTGATCGGGATGATGCAGCGGTAGCGCGGATCGACCACCGTCTGCTCCCACATCGGGTTGGTCAGGTCGGCGACCAGTCCGATGATGTCCGGCTCCTTGCCCTGCAACCGGACGTCGCGGATGTGCCGCGGAAAGCCCCAGCGCATCATCCGCAGACGGCGGCGCCCACCGGTCTCGAACATCACGAGCCCCTGCCCGCCCTCGGTCAGGTCCGGTGGGATCGCGATCGGTCCCGACGCCTCGGCACCGAGAAAGGCCGACACCTCCTCGACCGACGCGCGCAGGCTGTGCAGCCGCGACACCTAGCGCGCCGCGCGACAGCGACGTGTTAGTACGCCGCCCTCGTCCCAGTCGCGGCGATACCGCGCCTGGCCCTTTTGGAGCTGCCAGCACGAAAGATCGCGCCGCGCGCCACGTACCAGACCAAGCGTCCGGCCATAGCGATCCGTGCCGAAGCGCTCGATCACCAACCGCCCGGCGGCTGCCTGCGCCAAGCTCCGCCTGCTCGCGAATGGATCGCCGGCCACGCAGCGTCGGTTGCGCTGGCAGTGGCCGGGCATTTCCGGAGCATCGATCCCCACCAGGCGGACACGCTCCCGCCCGCAGCGCAGCGTGTCGCCATCGACCGCGCGACAATTCTCGAGCGGAGCCGAGCCTGCGCCCGGCGTTTCACCTGGCCCAATGCTCGCCAGCAGCAGCGTCAAAACAGTCGCGATCACGCTCATTCAATCCCACGGTTCACCCGAACGCGCGCATAGCAGATTCGCATTTGTTCGCCAAATGTTCTACGGGCCCGGCCTCACCGAGTCGGAGGCGATCGTGCGCTTTGAAGGAACATTCTGGCTGCTCTGGGAGGACGAACCCTTGAGCCCGACGAGCACCCGCTTCTTCGAGTTTCGCGAGGGCCTGGTCTTCGACGCGCGGACTGACGTCCGGTGCGGCACCTATGGTGAGGTGAGCAACGGCATCGACGCCCTGTTCGACGAACAGCACGGCGAGCGCGAGGTCGTGAAATTCAGGATGTCCCACCGGGCAAAACAATGGGGCGGCAAATTCGTCGACGCCACGCCCGAGTTCGACCCCGAGTGCGAAAGCTATGCCCTCACCTTCTCGACCGCGCGCTACGAGGCCTATGTCGCCGCGCGCCCGGCGAACGATTTCGAGACGGACGAAGAAGCGGACGAGCGGAAGGACCGCGAGATCGAGGAGTTCGGGATCACGCCCATGTTTGGTTGTGCATGGCGAGATTGCACGGAGGTCCGCGCAATGGGGGACGCCAACGAACGCAGCGCAAACGCCCACCTGCGCCGGGAGCACCTCAAAGTGGTATAGCGTCACGACGGGCGAAAGCTTGCTTGGCTTGGGTCAACCGTTCGATCGGCGGATTTGGGCCGACGAGCGGACTGACGACCCTCGAGCGAGATTGTGAGGAAGCCGCCATTCGCTCGGCCAACTGAATTACGAAGAAGACGCAGAAGCCGACATTCAGCGTTCCTTGCGCGCTTCGAAACCCGCCGCTCGTGCAGTCTGCGCTTGACCGCGGGTTCTGGGCCGGTTGCTAACCAGTGGCCCTTGGCGTCCAAGCCGAGGAAGCGAGCGTTATTCAGCTAGCCGCCTGTGCCGGAAGGCCCCACATGTAGGGGTCTGCTCCGCGTTGCTGTTGCGTAATTTTTGGTCGTGAAGTTCCCCCGATCGATGTGCCGAGCACAATTGCGGCTAACGTAGCCATGTCATTGGAACGAGCTTGATCCCGTCCCTCCAGCGCTCAACACTCGATTCTTGGAACCATTCTTGAAGTAAATCGACGTGGTCGGCCACAATGATCTGCATGGTGGGAGTCATACTCAGGCAGTAATCAAGCAGCAATCGGTATAGACGAGCGACCGCAACCTGATCCTCGTCTTCCGCACCAGATATTTCACCTACGTCCTTCTCCTTCGGATAGTGCGCCTGAGAAGGCTGGTCTAGCATAACGAAGGCTGGCACGGGACGATTTAGGGTTCGAAATAGCTTATGCAACGCGAGATGCGCGGCGACGTGATAGCCGACCCAGTTTTCGCCACTGCCAATCTGATAGAGGAAGAGCGGTCCGTTGATCGTATCGGCCACGACAGTCAGATTCTTGCGATCAAGGCGAAGGCTGTTCTCGCCATGTTCAAGCTCCAGCCGACCAGCGTAGTCGGTGATGTCGCGACCGATCAAGCCAAGAGCGGTTGTTAGCCGTTCCTCCATGGCTTCTTGGTCTAGGGCGGCCTCGAGCTCTCCGACTTCTGCCCTCACTCGCGCCAGTTGCAAGCGAAGCCCCTCACCGTCGGAAAGCGTGCGCGCGTTCTCAAGATAGTAGCCAACGCGACCTGCGACGCGCGCCTGCTCAGTGAACTGGTCCTGCTCAATTCTAAGCCGCTCATTGTCGGCAATTCGAGTAGAGATGTCTCCTTGAACGATCGTGAGCTCGCCCTCTAGCCTTGTCCGTTTAGTCTCTAGCTCGGCGATTTGCCCCTGTAGTCGAGGATTGTCCCGACGCACGGCGCTTAGCTGACGATCCAAGCGCCCGAGTGACTTTCGAATTTCGTCTACAGCTGGCACCGCTACCGCGAGATTGCTATCGCACAACGGGCATGTTTCATGGCCTGCCTTATCGTGCGAGATCAATTCGATGGAGGCCAGTCTGGCCTGCTGCTCTCGAGCTTCTGTTTCGAATTCCGAGGCCTCGCTCGTCAGGCGTTGGAGATCCTTAATGTCGTCGCGTAGCTCCTGAAGCTCAATCCGAAGCCGACGGCGTCGCTCTTCCAAGTCGGTGAGATCCGCGGCTGGATCGTCAGTTCTCGCGTACTCCAAGCTGCGTGGGCCTGCCGCCTGTCCCAATAAAACCCGAACACCTTCGAGGGAATCGGCCGAGGCATCGAGGTCCAGCAAACCAACGCGCTTCGCCTCCTGAAGAAGACTACGCGCCGTGCCTGCGGCCTCATCGGTCAGTGCTAGCGCGTCCGCGTAGCTTCGCTCAAGAGCCCTCAACCGGCGACGGGCGTCCTCGTACCTTTTCTGCTTGAGGAAATGATCCTCACCCATGGCACCAACAAAGTATGGGAGCGTATCTTTGATAGCTTGGGGAATGCGCTCCTCCCCCTGCCGATGGAACAGAAGACGGCGACTAGCAATCTCGTCTTGGTTCTGGAGACAGAAGAAGATTGCTTGGCTGGCGGATGCGTCCAGTGGGCGGCGGGTGGTGCCGGGCTCGGGGATATAAAGGTTTTCGGCCACGCCGAGGATGGCCGACAGCCTTTGGCGAAGGCCATCAGCGGTGGAGTTCTTGACGAGAGGAGCAGTCGTTTCAGGGAAGTCCTCAACGTTTCGCTCAAAGTAGATCTCGTCGCTGGCCTTGCCAGCTGGACCGGGATTGCGCCTTGCGACGAGGATCCCCTCACCGTCATTGTCAAAGATCACCGCGAACCATGAAACGCCACGCCGGATCTCACCCTCGGCAACGGTGCATTCCGAACGACCCCAGCAATAGTCGACGATGTCCAGCAGCGCGGACTTGCCGGTCTTGGATGCGCCGGTGACGATGTTTAGCGCGCCTAGACTGAAGCGCACATCGCGACGTTCGCCATGATGAGAGTAGATCGCGATCGCTCTGATCTGAAGGGTCACACCCGAACTCCCATTGTCTGCAAGACAGCCGCGGAATCGGCTTGGTTACCGAACCACCTACCGAGCATTCCGGACGCCCGCCTTATCTCATCAACCTCATCCGTTGACACCGAAGGCTTCACACTGAGTTTTAGCGGACGGTAGCCAATCCCGAGCCCATCGCCGCTGATCTCCACAGCACCAATTTGAACAAGGAATAGCAGCGCCTCCCGGGTTACCGGTCGAAGGCGCAAGGTCCTGTCCGCGAGCGTGCTGAGCGTGTCGGCGTTGTCACCAGCCCAAGATGCGAACGCGGTGTTAGCCCTGCCGGGGAGGGCTTTTCGAGCGCTGGGGTGCAGGACCAATGGCGCGACTAGGAAAGCATAGGCCAAGGGCATCGCGCGACCTGCCTGCTTGCGAAACTCTTTTGTGGTTCGCGCCAGTAGCTCACCGCAAAATGCGGGATTGAAGTGAGCAGCTTCTTCTTGCGGCCGGTCGCGCCACAGGAGCTCATACCGCGTTTGACCCGGCATCTAAGGCCTCCCCCTCGCAGATAGCGACATAGTCTCGATGCCAGCCAATTCGAAGGTCGTTGGCCAAGATGTGGTAGGATCCAACGTTCAGAAAACGGGCCGTCAGCGAACGGAACGGGAATCTCGCTTCGTTCTCGACCCACTGATATAGGATCTGCCCACCCTGCTTCAGAGCGGCCTCATCCGACGCGCTGTCAGGATGGCCATCGCACATCGCCTCGAACCGCGGCTGCCATTCTTCCACCAGCCGCTGCTCAAATTTCTCGACCTCGTCGTCAAGGACGACATGCTCGCGTGTCCATTTCGACCGCTGAGCAAACGCTCTGTAAAAATCCCGCTTGGCGAAGCGCAAACGATTGCCGCCAAGCCCAATGACCTGAAGCTGCCGCACGAAACGGAACCCGTCGTATCCGGCGTATTCGAGCTCACCGGGTTCAGCGTGTTCGAAGTCTGCAACGAGGGAATCCCTCCTGAGCATTTCACGAATGTCGTCGAGCTTGGCCTCAACTAAACTAATCGCAACGGGTGTAGGGGGGCTCTTCATGAGGGCGCCGCAAACTATCGGCCACCACCATCCCTCCAGCATTTCGCGCGCAGTTGCAGCTTTTCCGGGAGGTGCGACAAGGCGCAAGGCGTGCTCCAGCTCACCGTCTAGATCGGAAATCAGGGGCTGATCGTCGAGCACTTCAACAGCGCTCAACAAGGCTGATCGCATTGGTTCCGAGAGCGCTAGAAACGCCGCAAACGCCGGAGCCAACGCCTTGTTCTTGGACGTTTGGGCCACCTCGGTCAGCCGTTCGTTAGCGGCCTTTGGATCCCGTTTTGCACCTGGCGCATATGCACCGGGCGGGCGGAGTAAAGATGCGGCAGACCCCACAGACGCCGATCCAGTCGTGATCAATGCCAACCTAGCCCGAGACGGCAATGAAGGGTCGTCCTTTGCGGCGACAGACCAGACTCGCAAAGTTTTCCAGAGGTCTTCGCTCGCGTCACTCAGACTGGCCACGCGATCGATGTGGTGCTTTGTTTGCAGCAACTCCAACGCGGTGCCTTTTTGAAAGGACACATCATCCAGGCGTTCGATCGACACCTCGACCTCAACACCTGTATTCACGTGCGGGATACTTAGAAGCAAGGCGAGTCGAGCTTGGTATAGATAGCCGACTGCGGACGCTCCCGCCGTAAACTGGTCAGCCCCGTTGCTCAATGACACCCCCGTAATTCAGAGTACGCCAATCCATTGGCCAAATACAAGGCAGGCCGAGCAGCGCGCGTGTTGCAGGGAAGGGCCGGCGAAATGCGCTGTTCGTTTCGGCGATCTTTGTTGGCCGCCTAGGCAGTAGGCAGACGCCCGTGCTCAAGCGCGCCGCTGGAGCCCTCTGCGCGCAGCTGGTAAGGGCGACATCCGGTAGGAGAGCGAACGATGGCATTCAAGAGTGCGGCACCAACCGAAATCGTGCCCACGAGCCCCGAGGAGATCCTGTTAACGCTTCCCCGCCGCGCGATCCCTGGCGTGCTCCTGCATCAAGGCGAGATCATGAGGAGCTATGCAAATCAGGCGGTCTCCGTTTCTGACGTCGCGCTGCAGCTTCCTACGGGAAGCGGAAAGACGCTGGTCGGATTGATGATTGCCGAATGGCGGCGTCGCAAGTTCAGGGAACGGGTCGTATACCTCTGCCCAACGAGACAGCTGGTAAATCAAGCCGTGGGCCAAGCGCGAGACCAGTATGGACTGACAGTCAACGGATTCACGGGAGGTAAGCGGGAATACGATCCGACCGCCAAATCGGAATATCAAAACGCGGACCGTGTCGCAGTTACGACCTACAACTCGCTCTTCAACACCAATCCTTTCTTCTCAAATCCCGATGTCATCATCATCGACGATGCCCACGCGGCCGAGAACTACATCGGCGAGATGTGGACGGTCCGCGTCCAACGGACCAAACCGCAGCATCGAACACTCTTTGAAGCGCTCGCGGGTGTCCTCAGGCCGCATTTGGACGCCCACGACTTCTCGCGCCTCACCGGCCGATGGGACAGCAATCCCGAAGACCGGCGCTGGGTCGACAAGCTGCCGACCCCAATCTTCGCGGAGATTGCGGACGAGTTTTCCGCCGTAGTCGATACTCACGCGGACGATCTGGACATACGATGGCCGTGGTCGATGATCCGCAGCCACCTCGTGGCTTGCCACCTTTACATCTCCGCCACCGAACTGCTTATCCGACCGCTGCTGTCGCCGACGTGGCAGCACGCGCCTTATCGGAATGCTAGGCAGCGGATCTTCATGTCCGCGACGCTTGGCTCTGGTGGCGATCTCGAGCGGTTGACCGGTCGCCGCAGCATCAAGCGGCTGCAGGTGCCCGAGGGCTGGGACCGTCAAGGCATCGGTCGCCGCTTCTTCATCTTCCCGGATAGCTCTCTCGAAGCAGACGAAGTCGTGACACTGCGCCACCAGTTGATGCGACGCGCGGGCAGGAGTCTCGTCCTGGTGCCGAGTGAACAGCAAGCTGAGGAGATCCGCGAGGATGTGAAGACTAATCTCGGTTTCGACACCTTTGGAGCCGATGCCATCGAGGAGTCGAAACAGCCTTTTGTCGCGATGCCGCAGGCCGTGGCGGTCATTGCGAATCGCTATGATGGCATCGACTTCCCGGGCAACGACTGCCGGCTGCTCTTCATAGAGGGTCTTCCGCGGGCGGCTAACCTGCAAGAACGCTTCATCATGCTTCGAATGGGTGCGTCGCAACTCTTCAACGAACGCGTGCAGACCCGAGTGCTGCAGGCCATAGGTCGCTGCACGCGATCTCTACAGGACTTCTCCGCTGTGGTGGTTTCGGGTGAGGAGCTTCCCGACTATCTGGCGGATCGACGACGGAGGGTTCACCTCCATCCCGAACTCCAAGCCGAACTCGAGTTCGGCAGCGAGCAGTCGGCCGGTACGACCATGGCCGACATCATTGAGAACCTGGAGATTTTCCTAGCGAATGACGCGCGGTGGGATGCGGCCAACAACGACATTCTGCGCAAGCGTGCAGTTGCTGTCCAGACGCCGTTCCCGGCTCTCGGAGAACTGCAGAGTATCGTCGGTTCCGAGATCGATTATCAGGCTAGGCTCTGGCAGGGGGACTACGAGGGCGCCGTCGAGGCAGCAGAGTCCGCGTTGGGCAATCTCACGGATTCGGATCTACGGGGCTACCGGGCGCTCTGGCATTATCTCGCCGGATCCGCATCGTGGTATGGGGAGCGTGCTGGGATCACTTCGCTCGGCATGAAGGCACGCAGCCACTTTAGTCTGGCGAAGCGGGCTGCCGTGGATCTGCCGTGGCTCGTAAAATTGGCGCGCTATCAGGCGCTAGGGGAGCCACCCTCCGGCCGGAGTCCGAGACTGCTTGAACAGATTGAGCGCGTAGAAGGCGTCCTCGAGCGCTTGGGAAGTGTGACGGACCGAGAATTCAACAAGCGCGAGCGTGAGATCCTGGAGGGTCTTGCGTCACCGGACGGGTTCGAGCAGGCCCAAGTGCGTCTTGGGGAGATGCTCGGCTTCCTTGCCGGCAAACGCGAGGTCGATGCATCGCCAGATCCTTGGTGGGCGGTAGGAGATCTGTGCTTCGTCTTCGAGGATCATGCTGGCGCGACCAACGACGTGCTCGACGCAACGAAAGCGCGGCAAGCCTTCTCGCATCCGAACTGGATCCGCGAACACGTGTCGCTGCCTGAGTCTGCCATCATCATGCCGGTGCTGGTCTCGCCTGTGACAAAGGCGAAATCTGGCGCCGTGCCGCACCTCCATACCGTGGCCCTCTGGGAGATCGCATCGTTCCGGGCATGGGCCGTTAAGGCACTAAGTGCACTGCGCGATCTCAGACGTACCTTCGGACAGGCCGGCGATCTGGTCTGGAGGGCGAACGCTGCCGAACGCTTCGAACAGGAAGGTATGGCCGCTGACAACATTCACGATTGGCTGAAGAAGCGCATGGCGAGCGGAATCCTGCAGGCGGTTCCTTGATCAACGATCTGTACTGCCGGCGCGTAGGCCCAGCCTCGCGAAGGTTGTCGGTCAGCAGGTCGTGGCACACCACGAGTCGCCATTTCTCGCGGCGCTCCTTACCGCGATTTTTCAGCCCTCGGACCCTGCATTAGGGCCGGGGCCTTCCGCTTGGGCTCGAGCCGGATCGCGGCGCCGCGCTTCAGTTCGGCGCGCCGCGCGGCAGCTAGGCCGCGGCGCTGCGTTCAAGGGCGGCAATATGCTCCTCGCATATGACTTGCACGCTCTGACCTAGAACCTCGACACGTTCGGCGAGCCAGGCGAGCTCCTCCGCACTGATACGATAGTGCCTTGAGTAGCGTGCCTTCACATAAGCTTGCTTGAGCTTCTCAAAGCGGGCGCGATCGACGCGATTGTCGCGCGGCCAAGCATCGATCAGTCGCGGGTCGATCCGCTCGGCTTGGGTGCGCAGGAAGGCGAGGTTATGCACGTGCGGCGTGTAGAAGGTGCAGACCAGCAGCACGCCGTGGTAGAGGCGCTCCGTCGCCTGATGCAGATCGAATGCCGCTTTTTTAAGCCAGCCCTGCTGAACCGAATGTTGCGCTGAGCCGTAGAACTCGCCGGCGCTGGGGAGCCACTCTTGGAAGTATTCTCTGGCCATCGCCAGTGCCTGCCCCGGCGTCTTGGGCTTCGGCTGATGGAGCTCGGTGTCATCGCTTTCATAAAGCGCGATGCCATCGCGGGCGATGTCCATGAAGAAGTACCGACCGTGCGCCAGTCCGTCATTCACTTCCTGCAAGGTGTGGACGATGAAATTGACCGGCGTGCGCAGCGTCTTCGTGATCGCCAATTCGCGGTTCAGGCGATCCTCGGCCTGTGACCAAAATTCAACGGTATCCGTGAGCTTCGCGTGATTGACGATCACGAGCAGGTCGAAGTCCGACTGGTAGCCCTTGGCGGTGTGGGGCTCGTCGACCCAGCCGCCACGCGCATAGCTGCCGTACAGGATCACCTTGAGGATGCGCGCCTGTTTCTTCCAGTCCGAGGTGGCGATCGCGGTCGCGTCGCCGAACTCCTCGAACAGGATCTGCACGACACGCTCGAGCTCGCGCTGCTTGGCCGGCGGCAGATGATCGAGATCGGAACGCATCCGCAGAATCCTAGACACCCGTCGCGACGATGCAACCGCTGCACGGCAATAGAATCATTTCGGATGTAATTGCCGCTGCGATTTGCTCCCGTGCTTCAGCGCATTCGCATTCGACGACTTCAACCAATTTCCGGCCCCTGCCGCTCGCGTCCGAACCGCCAGTTCACACCGTCGTTGCGCATGATCCCGCCGACGCCGGTGCCGATCCTCCGCTCCAGCACCGGGCGCCAGGGAACGAGCGTGAATTCGCGGCTCTTCTCTACGAGCGCATAGCGGCCGCCCGCCAGATCGACGCGGCGCCGCAATACCCCGTCGATCTGGTCACCGGTTCGCGCCTCCCGGAAGGCCTTGCCAAGCTCGCCTTCCAGCTCGCCGGCGACGCGCAGCAATTCCCGGCGCTGGAGGTTCGCGATGGCGCCGGCACGAAGCCGGACGCGATCACCCTCCCCGTCCGCCAGTTCCTGCTCGACCAGCCACTGCCCGCGGGCGCTCAACGCCTTGCGCACGTCGCGCCCGAAACCGGCATCGCGGACAGGGGTGGGCGCGTCCGATGCGAGCTCCCGGTCGAGCCAGGTCGCCGCGTCGACGTCTCTGAGCCGCTCGATCGGCGTCGCTGACAGGACCTCGACATCCACCGGGCGGTCTCGGTGCAGTCGCGCCTCGTACGCGGCCGCGCGATCCAGGTGATCGGCGGCAATCCGCCAGCTACCATCAGGCTCGCGATCCACGCCAGCATTTGTACGCCGCATCGCCTCCAGCCGGCGGACATGCGCCTCCGCGAAAGCATGGGTGGCGGTGCGGTCGTGCGCCAGGTGCAGATCGATCGAATAGCGCCCGTCATGCGCAGCAGACACAGCCGCGACGGTTCGGTCGGCCTCATGCACGTCGGCGCTGCGCTCGGCGACGCATACGATCGCGCCCTCGGGCACGAACGGGACCGCATCGGCACGGCCGATATCGACATAATGCGCCCGGCCGTCGACACCGTCGACCAGCAGGTAATGCCGGTCACGATGCTCGTCGGCGAGGCCGCGCATGATCACACGCCCGACCACCGGCTCCGCATCGGGATCGCCGCTGTCGAACAGGCTGCGGCCGACCCAGGGCCGCTCGAGCTTCCGCGCGCTCAGCTCGCGCCGCATCGTGTGGATAATGTCGCTGCGCTCGCCAAGGGTACGCAGCGTTTCCTCAAGCCCGTCGGCCAGACGCCAGCGCCCGCCACCCAGCGGCTCGGCCAGATCCATGGCGCCGAGGGCCTGCAGACGACCCGAGCGGAGCGACTGCTGGAACGGGTCGCGGTCGCTCGCGGCGACCACCCGATCCATGTCCATCGCACGCAGCAGACGGCGGTCGATCGACGTCAACCGCTCCGCCTGGATTTCGCGGCGCAGCCGGGCCTGAATCTCCTGGTCGGTGCGCGGCCCCAAATCGAGCGTGGCGTGCTCTGCGGCGCGTTCGCGAATGCCGTGGGCAATATACTCGCGCGCGATGATCAGATTCCCGCCGGTGTCGTCGACGCCGCGGAGCATGATGTGGGTATGCGGATGGGCGGTGTTGAAATGGTCGACCGCCACCCAGTCGAGGCGCGTGCCGAGATCCTTCTCCATCTGGCCCATAAGCCGGCGGATATAGGGCTTGAGGTCGGGATATTCCGATCCGTCCTCGGCCGAGACGATGAACCGGAACTGGTGGCGGTCGCCGTCGCACCGCCCAAGAAACGCCTTGCCGTCGGCCTGGTCGCTGTCACGCGCATATAGCTGGCCAGGATCGCCCTCGCGGGTAACCCCGTCGCGCTGGATGTAGCGCAGATGCGCGCGCGCCGCCGGCATCCCTTTGCTGCCCAGCCGCACCAGCCGGGTCTTCACCACCGCGCGGCGCGCGCGGTACCCCGCCAGCCGGTCGCGGCTGCCGAGCAGCCGTCCCATGCTCGCGCCGCGACCGATCCGGCTGCCGTCGAAGCGGCGGTTTCTGATCGTCCCCTTTTCAGCCGACCGCACCGCCGCCGCGACCACGCTCGAGAGGTAACGCCGCGCGCGCTTGCCGCCGCCGCGGCTGCGCATTCGGCCGAGCCTCGGCTCGAAGTTGTCATCCTCGCTCATCGGCGTACCGCTTCACGAGAGGAAGTCTCGCACTCTGCCTCGAAAACCTGCGGAAATCCGCCATTCCTGGCGAGGCCGTCTCGTGCCCCGCAAGGCATGTCTCGCGAAAAAACGATGTGCAGACAGACAGATAGCAAGCCCGAAGAGGCATTGCCTTTCTCTTGCATTCCCTTCTCCTCCTTCCCCGCCCTCCTCGCTCGTCTTTCTTC
>Ga0247823_10000448_pt1 | contig 34972 bp, 31 predicted proteins | sample 13C_PalmiticAcid_2_FD_192426 | JGI IMG/M metagenome (GOLD analysis project Ga0247823, IMG submission 192426) | Soil microbial communities from agricultural site in Penn Yan, New York, United States - 13C_PalmiticAcid_Day30 | ecosystem: Environmental > Terrestrial > Soil > Agricultural land...
GATGAACAGGGCTTCGAACAGGATGGCGAAGTGGTACCAGAAGGCCATCATGGTCTGGCCGCCCACCACCTGGTGCAGGATGTGCGCCATGCCCACGGCCAGCGTGGGCGCGCCACCGGCGCGCGCTAGGATGGTGTTCTCGCCCACGTCCTTGGCGGTCTGCACCAGCATCTCGGGCGTGATCACGAAGCCCCAGGTGGACAGGGTCTGCGCCACTGCCTCGGGCGTGCTGCCGACCAGCGCGGCCGGGCTGTTCATCGCGAAGTAGATGCCGGGCTCGATGCACGAGGCCGCCACCAGCGCCATCACGGCAACGAAGGATTCGGCCAGCATGCCGCCGTAGCCGATGAAGCGCGCGTTGACTTCGTTGTCCAGCATCTTGGGCGTGGTGCCCGAAGAGATCAGCGCGTGGAAGCCCGAGACCGCGCCGCAAGCGATGGTGATGAACAGGAAGGGGAACAGGTTGCCCGACCAGACCGGGCCGTCACCGGCCGCGAACTGGGTGATGGCGGGCATCTGCAGCGGCGGCGCGACGACGACGATGCCGACGGCCAGCGCCACGATGGTGCCGATCTTGAGGAAGGTGGAGAGGTAGTCGCGCGGCGCCAGCAGCAGCCACACCGGGATGGAAGCGGCGACGAAGCCGTAGCCGATCAGCATCCAGGTCAGGGCCTTGCCGTCGTAGGTGAAGAGCGGTGCCCAGGTCGGGCTCTCGTGCACCCACTGGCCGCCCACGATGGCCAGCATCAGCAGCACGAAGCCGATGAGGGAGACCTCGCCGATGCGACCGGGCCGGATGAAGCGCAGGTACACGCCCATGAACAGCGCCACCGGAATGGTGGCCGCCACGGTGAAGGTGCCCCAGGGCGATTCGGCCAGGGCCTTCACCACGATCAGCGCCAGCACCGCGAGGATGATGATCATGATCATGAAGGCGCCGAACAGCGCGATCAGGCCCGGCACGGTGCCCATCTCCTGCTTGATGAGGTCGCCCAGCGAGCGACCGTCGCGGCGCGTGGAGATGAACAGCACGATGAAGTCCTGCACCGCGCCGGCGAAGACCACGCCGGCCAGGATCCACAGCAGCCCGGGCAGGTAGCCCATCTGCGCGGCCAGCACCGGGCCCACGAGCGGGCCGGCGCCGGCGATGGCGGCGAAATGGTGGCCGTACAGCACGTACTTGTGCGTGGGCACGTAGTCCAGCCCGTCGTTGTGGCGCCAGGCCGGCGTCATGCGCGTGCCGTCCAGGCCGAACACCTTGGTGGCCAGGAACAGGCTGTAGTAGCGGTAGGCGATGAGGTAGACGCAGACCGAAGCGACTACCACCCAGAGGGCGCTGACGGCTTCACCGCGTCCCAGCGCCACGGCCGCGAGCGCGAAAGCGCCCAGCACGGCCACGAAAAACCACCCCAGGTGGCGACCCAGTCCAGACATGCTTGTCTCCTCTTGTGCCGCGGCCTCGCCGATCGGGCCGCCGTGCGACGGGCAGTATCGGCAACGGGGCGCGAGGGCGCATCCGTTGCACCGCGCGCCGGACCGAGTGGCAACACGTAGGGGTTATTGCGTATACGTACGCCAAGCGGCACGCCGGAGCGCGACCCGCAGCGAAAGAAGTGCCCCCTCCAGAGGCATCGAGGGTCCGGCTCCGCCGGCCCAAGATGCCGTCCCCCCTCGAAGCGCCGAAGGCGCGCCACGGAGGGGGGGAAGCCGCGCAGCGGCGCAGGGGGGTGTTCACACCCCCCGGGCGTGCTCGACCGCGTACTTGATCAGCTCGGCCTGGCCTTCCAGGTCCAGCTTGCGCTTGATGCTCTGGCGGTGCGTCTCGACGGTGCGCACGCTCAGGTCCAGCGCCTTGGCGATCTGCTTGCTGGACTCGCCCCGGCCCAGCGCGCTCAGGATCTGGCTCTCGCGCGGCGTGAGCAGCGGGCGCGGCACGGACTGGCGGAACAGCCGGCTCGAGACCCCGGGGCTGAGGAAGGTGCCGCCGGCCACCACGGCCTCGATGGCGGCCACGATCTCGCTGGCGGGCGCGTCCTTCAGCACATAGCCCCGCGCGCCGGCCTGCAGCGAGCGCTGCACGTATTCGGGGTTGTCGTACATGCTGAACATGAGCACGCGCAGGCCGGGCCAGCGCGCCAGCATGGCCTGCGCGAGGTCGATGCCGTTGCCGTCTTTCAGGCCCACGTCTTGCAGCACCACGTCCACCGCCAGGCCGTCGAGCAGGCGCATCGCCTCGGCGGCGTCGCCGGCCTCGCCCACCACCGCCAGCTGCGCCACGCTCGAGAGGCGCGCGCGCAGGCCCTCGCGCACCATGGGGTGGTCGTCGACCAGAAGGATGCGGATCGTGTCGGTCATGTCGATGTCTCGATCTGGGTGCCGTGGCCGGGTTCGGCGTGGATGTGCAGGCGCCCGCCGATCGCGGCCAGGCGCTCGCGCATGTTGCGCAGGCCGATGCCGCGCTCGGGGTGCAGGTGCACGGCCGCGCTGTCGAAGCCCTGGCCGTCGTCGGTGACGCTCATGCGCAGGGTACCGCCCGGTCCGAAGGCCAGCAGGATCTCCACCTGCGTCGCCCGCGCGTGCTTGGCCACGTTGGTCAGGCTCTCCTGCGCCACGCGGAACAGCGCGGTCTTCACCTCGTCGGGCAGTTCGCGCTCGGCGCCTTCGATGCGCACCGCCACCGGCAGGCCGCCGGCGTCCTCGAACTCCTGGCCCAGGTGCTGCAGCGCGGCGGGAAGGCCCAGGGTGTCGAGCAGCGCCGGGCGCAGGGCGTGCGAGATGCGGCGCACCTCCACCAGGGTGTGGTTGAGCCCTTGCAGCGCCTTCGCCAGGGGCTCGGGGTCGCGGGTGTCCGCCCCCGCCTCCACCAGCAGCTTGGTGGACACCAGGGTCTGGCTGATGCCGTCGTGCAGCTCGCGCGCGAGGCGGGCCCGCTCGTCTTCCTGCGACTGCTGCACCTGCCGCGCCAGCAGACGCAGCTTGTTCTCGGCCACGCGGTGCTCGCTCAGGTTCAGCGCCAGGCCGCTGGCACTGATCAGCGCGATGCCGAACACCGCGATGCCGGCGATCCACAGCAGCGTGGTGGCGATGTTGCGGTTGGCTTCGCCCTCGATGCGCGTGAGCGTGGCCTGGATGCCGTCGAGGTACAGGCCGGTGCCCAGCATCCAGCCCCAGCGCTCGTAGGCCATCACATAGCCGAGCTTGGGCGTGTCCTTGCCGCTGGAAGGCTGGCGCCACAGGTAGTCCACGAACCCGCCGCCCGCGCGCGCCTGGGCAATGAGCCGCTGGATCGTGGGCCGGCCCTGCGGGTCGCGCAGTTCCCACAGGTTCTGCCCCACGAGCTCGGGCTGGCGCGAATGCATGAGCACCCGGCCCTGCAGGTCGTAGACGAAGAAATAGCCGTCGCGGCCGTAGTCCAGCGAGGCCAGCAGGCGCAGCGCCTGCTCGCGGTCCGCTGCGTCGTTGCCGCCGCGGTCGTACAGCGGCTGCACGGTGCTGGCCGCCAGGGCCACGTAGTTGCGCAGTTCGGCGCGCCGTGCGTCCAGGTAGGTGCGCTCCACCATCGCGTACTCGCGCTTCGCCAGATCGCGCTCCTGGTGCTGCACCGCCAGCGCGATGAGCACGAGCGAGGCCAGCAGCGGCAGGATGGCCAGCAGGAGGATCTTGGTTCGCAGTCGCATCGGGAAGGAATGGGCGCCGAGGCGCCATTGTCCTCCGATGCCAGCCGCATCGGTTTTTTACAGGCCGGCGCGCGGCCCGCAACGAGAAAGGCCATACCCTCCAGGGGCACCGAGGGTCCGGCTCCGCCGGCCCAAGGTGCCGTCCCCCCTCGAAGCGCCGAAGGCGCGCCACGGAGGGGGGAAGCCGCGCAGCGGCGCAGGGGGGTGTTCGAAATCAGCCGCCGTGCTGGGGCTGCAGCTGAGGCACGCGGTTGATCGCCATGGCGGCGGCGGCCGTGCGCGTCTCCACGCCGAGCTTGGCGTGGATGCGCTCCAGGTGCTTCTTCACCGTGGCGGGGCTGGCGCCCAGGATGTCGCCGATGTCGCGGTTGATCTTGCCCTTGACCACCCAGTACAGCACCTCGGCCTCGCGCGCGGTGAGACCGAAGGCGGTGGCCAGGCCGGCGAGCACGCTGGCATCCGAGGTTTCCTGCATCACGATGAGCCAGTCGCCGCCCTCGCCGTTGACCTCGTCGCCCACGCACTGGTGCAGGCGGAAGGTGAGGCGGCGCGGGCCGTTCTCCAGCGTGAGGCGCGGCGGCTCGCGCTGCGCCAGCGCCTCGCCGAGGTGGCGGCGCAGCCATTGCAGCACGGCCGGCGGCGTGGCCGGCGCTTCGGTGCCGCAGTGGTGGCGCAGCAGGTCGCGCGCCAGCGGCGTCTGCCACATCAGGCGGCCGTCGCGCTCGCGCACGGTGATGGTGGCGTAGCCGAAGGCGTCGAGCGCGTTGCGCGCCTGGCTGCGCTCCACCGCGCCCTGCCGCGCGTGGCGCGCGGTGCGCAGGTGAACGCCCATGCGCGCCATCACCTCGCGCGGCTTGATCGGCTTGGTCACGTAGTCGGCGCCGCCCGCGTCGAGCGCGGCCACCAGGTGCTCGGTGTCGGTCAGGCCCGTCATGAAAATGATGGGGATGTGCGCCGTGGCCGGCTGTGCCTTGAGCCGGCGCGCGACCTCGAAACCGTCCAGGCCAGGCATCACGGCGTCGAGCAGCACCACATCGGGCAGGGCCTGGGTGGCGCGGCGAATGGCGCTTTCGCCGTCGAGCGCCACGAGCACGGTGTAGCCCGCTTCGTCCAGCGCGTCGTGCAGCGGCGCGACGTTGTCGGGCACGTCGTCGACGATGAGCACCACCAGCGCGTCCGTCAGGGGCCGTGCGGTCGATGGCGCCGGGGTTTCAACCGGGTGCGACATGGTGTTGCAGCAGTTGCTGTTCGATGGTTTCAAAACGGAATTCGCGCGCCAGCGTGCGCAGGCCTTGCGCGAACGCGGCCTGCTCGGGGCGGCGCTGCACCCAGTCGTCCAGCCACTGCACGATGCCCTTGTAGTAGCCCAGGCGCACCAGTTCCAGCAGGGGTTCGAGTTCGTCGCGCGTGGCGGGCGCGGCGGCAGCCACCGGGGCCTGTTCCCGCTCGGGCGCGGCCTCGGTGATCCACGCCAGGGACAGGCGCTGGCCGAGCCAGGCGAGCAGGTCCTCGCGCCGCACCGGTTTGACGAAGAAGTCCTGCGGGCGGTGGCCGAGGTCGTTGTCCAGGCCCTTGTCGAAGGCGTTGGCCGAGACGATGGCCATCGGCACCGCGCCCCAGCCGCGCGCGCGCAGGCGGCGCAGCGTTTCCCAGCCGTCGATGCCGGGCATGGCCAGGTCCATGAAGACCGCGTGCGGCGCTCCGGGCTCGCCGGGCTGCAGGCCGTCGAGCAGGGCCAGCGCGTCGTGGCCGCTGGTGGCCAGCATCACCTCGAAGCCCAGCGGCGCGAGCCAGCGCGCCAGCAGCTCGCGGTCGGCCTCTTCGTTGTCCACCACCAGCACGCGGCGGCGCGCTCCCTGGTAGCCGGCATGCTGCGGCAAGGCGGCGGGCGCCGGCAGCTGCACGCCGTGCAGCTCGGGCAGGAACAGGCGCACGGTGAACACCGATCCCTGGCCCGGCGCGCTGCGCACCGTCATCTCGCCACCCATCAGGTCGGTGAGCATCTTCGCGATGGTCAGGCCCAGGCCGGTGCCGGTGGCCGCGCTCTGCGCGCCGGCCTCGCCCTGCCCGCGCGCGAAGGGTTCGAACACCCGGTCGAGGTCCTGCTGGCCCATGCCGGGCCCGGTGTCGTGCACCTCGAACTGCGCCATCTCGCGCGCGTGCGCCACGCGCAGCCGCACCTCGCCGCTGCGCGTGAACTTCACCGCGTTGCCCAGCAGGTTGATGAGGATCTGGCGCAGGCGTTTCTCGTCGGCGCGCACGGTGTCGGGCAGGCGGCTGCCGGTGTCGAACGAGAAGCGCAAGCCCTTGGCGGCGGCCTGCAGCTCGAACATGCTGGCGACCTCGCGCATGGCGTCGGCGAAGGCCATGGGCCGCACCTCGAGCGCGAGCTTGCCGGACTCGATGCGCGCGATGTCCAGCGTGCCCTCGATCAGCGAGAGCAGGTGTTCACCGCCCCGGTGGATCACGCGGATGGCCTGCGCGCGGTGCGGCGCCACACCGGTGTCTTCCTGCAGCAGCTGGGCGTAACCGAGGATGCTGTTGAGCGGCGTGCGCAGCTCGTGGCTGATGGTGGAGATGTAGCGCGTCTTGGCCTGGTTGGCCTGCTCGGCCGCGCGCCGCGCCTGCTGCAGCGCCTCGTCGGTGCGCTGGTGCGATTCGATTTCCTGCATCAGCAGGCGCGTCTGCCGGTTGGATTCTTCCTGTGCCACCTCGCGGCTCTTGTGCGCCAGCACCAGCCACCAGGCCACGGTGGCGGCGATCAGCAGCAGCACCGCGTACACCCGCACGAAGCCCGAGCGCAGCGCGGCGTCGAGCAGCGAGGTGTTGGCCGCCACGCCCAGGCCCTGGGCCAGCCCTTCCACTTCCTGCCGGTAGAGCAGGCCCAGCACGGCCGCGAGCACCGGCGCCACGATCATCATGAGCAGCAGGTAGTGCGCCAGACCCGCTTCCAGGTAGGGCCAGACACGGCGCGGCAGCACGCGGCGCAGGGCGCCCATCCACTGCTCGGACAGGCGCGCATGCGGCTTGCAGAGATCGCCGCAGCGCGCGTCGAGCGTGCAGCACAGCGAGCAGATGTGGCCCTGGTACGCGGGACAGTGCGCCATGTCGGGCGCTTCGTACTCACGTTCACAGATGACACAGGTGCGGGACACGCCGCCCGTGCTTTGCCGCGCAATGTAATAGCGCCCCTGGGTGATCCACGCGATCGCGGGCGCCGTGACCAGCGCCGTCACCATCGCGATCACCGCCGAGAACGCCTGCGCCGTCGGCCCCAGCAGGCCCATGTGCGCCACGATGGACAAGGCCGAGGCCAGGCCCATGGCGCCCACGCCCACGGGGTTGATGTCGTACAGGTAGGCGCGCTTGAACTCGATGCCCTTGGGCGACCAGCCCAGCGGCTTGTTGATCACCAGGTCGGCCACCACGGCCATGATCCAGGCGATGGCGATGTTGGAGTACAGGCCCAGCACCTCCCCCAGGGCCTGGAACACGTTCATCTCCATCAGCATGAAGGCGATCAGCGTGTTGAACACCACCCAGACCACACGGCCCGGGTGGCTGTGCGTGATGCGCGAGAAGAAGTTGCTCCAGGCCAGCGAGCCCGCGTAGGCGTTGGTGACGTTGATCTTGAGCTGCGAGACCACCACGAACAGCGCCGTGGCCGCCACCGCCCAGCCGTAGTCGGAGAACACGAACTCGTAGGCCGCGAGGTACATCTGGTTGGGGTCCACCGCGCGCTCGGGCGGCACCATGTGGCTGATGGCCAGGTAGGCCAGCAGCGCGCCGCCCAGCATCTTGACCACGCCCAGCACCACCCAGCCCGGCCCGCCGGCCAGCACGCCCAGCCACCAGCGCAGCGCCTTGCCGGGCTCTTTGGCGGGCATGAAGCGCAGGTAGTCGGCCTGCTCGCCCATCTGCGTGATCAGCGCGATGCCCACCGTGAGTGCCGCACCAAACAGGTGCCAATCGAAGACCGCGCCCGCACCAGATTCGCCCCCATACCGCACCACGTTGGTGAAGGTCTCGGGCGCCATCCAGGCCACCGCCCCAAAAGGCACCACCATCATCACGACCCACAGCGGCTGGGTCCAGACCTGGAAACGGCTGATGACCGAGACGCCGTGTGTCACCAGCGGAATGACCACGAGCGCGCAGATCAGGTAGCCCCAGGCGGGCGGGATGTCGAGCGCGAGTTCGAGCGCGTAGGCCATCACCGCCGCTTCGAGCGCGAAGAAGATGAAGGTGAAGGAGGCGTAGATCAGCGAGGTGATGGTCGAGCCGATGTAGCCGAAGCCCGCGCCGCGCGTGAGCAGGTCCATGTCCACCCCGTGGCGCGCGGCGTAGACGCTGATGGGCAGGCCGCCCAGGAAGATGATGAGCCCGGTGCAGAGGATGGCCAGCGCGGCGTTGACAAAGCCGTACTGCACCAGCAGCGTGGCGCCCACGGCCTCCAGGATCAGGAAGGAGGCCGCGCCGAACGCGGTGTTGGCCACCCGCCATTCGCTCCATTTGCGGAAACGCTGTGGCGTGTAGCGCAGCGCGTAGTCCTCCATGGTCTCGCTGCCGACCCAGCTGTTGTAGTCGCGGCGCACCTTGATGATGCGCTGCGGCGCGTCCTGCCCGGCCGGCGGCGGGGCGCTGGCGGCTGCGGAAGACGGTGGGGGCACGGCGGGGTTCACACCGGGATTTCGCAGCTTTCATGCCACGCCCGGGCGCAGGGCACGGGAATTGCTGATTTCAGGTCGACTTGTATGCTCATGCCTTCCTGACGACCGCGCACCACCACCATGGAACTCACGCCCCGAGAAAAAGACAAGCTGCTGATCTTCACCGCCGCCTTGCTGGCCGAGCGGCGCAAGGCGCGCGGCCTCAAGCTCAACTACCCCGAGTCGGTGGCGCTGATCAGCGCGGCCGTGATGGAAGGCGCGCGCGACGGCAAGACCGTGGCGCAGCTGATGAGTGAAGGCCGCAGCGTGCTCACCCGCGCCGACGTGATGGACGGCATCGCCGAGATGATCCCGGACATTCAGGTGGAAGCCACCTTCCCCGACGGCACGAAACTCGTCACGGTGCACCAGCCGATCGTGTGACTTCATTCAGGATTCAGGAGACCCCATGACTTTCGCTTTCTTCCTCAAGCGCGCCTTGCCCGCGCTCGCCCTCGCCGCCCTGTCGTTCTCCGCCGCCGCCCATGGGGGCGATGCGCACGACCACGGCGGCCTGCTCACCGGCTTCCTGCACCCCGTCACCGGGCTGGACCACCTCGCCGCCATGCTGGCCGTGGGCGTGTGGAGCGCCATGACCACGAAGCGCCTGTGGGTCGCACCGCTGTCGTTCGCCGCCCTGTTGCTGGCCGGTGCGCTGCTGGCGCAGGCGGGCATCTCCTTCCCGGCCATCGAACCGATGATCGCGGTCTCCATGCTGGTGGTGGGCCTGCTGCTGGCCGCGCAGGTGAAGCTGCCCGAGGCGGCCGGCGCCGTGCTGGTGGGCGCCTTCGCGCTGTTCCATGGCGCGGCCCACGGGCAGGAGCTGGCGGCCGGCACGGCCCTGGCCGGCATGGTGCTGGGCACGGCGGTGTTGCACGCCGCGGGCATCGCGATCGGCCTGGGTTTCCAGCGCGCCCACCGCTGGCTGCCGCGCGTGGCCGGCGGCGCGGTGGCGCTGATGGGCCTGAACATGGGCTGGTCCCTGCTGGCGGGCTGACACCATGATCCCCGGCGAACTCTTCACCGACGCGGGCGAGCACCCGCTCAACCCCGGCCGGCGCACCCTCACCCTGGTGGTGAAGAACGGCGCCGATCGCCCGATCCAGGTCGGCTCGCACTACCACTTCGCGGAAACCAACGGTGCGCTCGACTTCGACCGCGACGCCGCGCGCGGCATGCGGCTGAACATCGCCAGCGGCACCGCCGTGCGTTTCGAGCCCGGCCAGCAGCGCACCGTCGAGCTGGTGGACTACGCGGGCGACCGCATCGTGCACGGCTTTCGTGGCCTGATCCAAAGCGCCCTCTGAAAGACAGCCCATGGCAAGCATTCCCCGCAGCGCCTATGCCGACATGTTCGGCCCCACCGTCGGCGACCGCCTGCGCCTGGCCGACACCGGCCTGGTGATCGAGATCGAGAAGGACCACACCCTGGCCGCCGGTGGCTACGGTGAGGAAGTGAAGTTCGGCGGCGGCAAGACCATCCGCGACGGCATGGCGCAAAGCCAGCGCACACGCGCCGAAGGCGCGGTGGACACGGTGATGACCAACGCCGTGATCATCGACCACTGGGGCATCGTCAAGGCCGACATCGGCCTCAAGGGCGGGCGCATCGTCGCCATCGGCAAGGCCGGCAACCCCGACACCCAGCCCGGTGTGGACATCGTCATCGGCCCGGGCACCGAGGTCATCAGCTGCGAAGGCAACATCGTCACGGCCGGCGGCATCGACAGCCACATCCACTTCATCTGCCCGCAGCAGGTGGATGAGGCGCTGACCTCGGGCGTGACCACCATGCTCGGCGGCGGCACCGGCCCGGCCACCGGCACCTTCGCCACCACCTGCACGCCCGGCCCCTGGCACATCGAGCGCATGCTGCAGGCCGCCGACGGCCTGCCGATGAACCTGGGCTTCCTGGGCAAGGGCAACGCCAGCCTGCCGGCCGCACTGCACGAGCAGATCGACGCCGGCGTGATCGGCCTCAAGCTGCACGAGGACTGGGGCACCACCCCCTCGGCCATCGACACCTGCCTGAGCGTGGCCGAAGAGGCCGACGTGCAGGTCGCGATCCACAGCGACACGCTCAACGAATCGGGCTTCGTGGAAAACACCATCGCGGCCACCAAGGGCCGCAGCCTGTGTGCCTTCCACACCGAAGGCGCCGGTGGCGGCCACGCGCCCGACATCCTGCGCGTGGTCGGCGAGGCCAACTTCCTGCCCTCGTCCACCAACCCGACCATGCCCTACACGGTCAACACGCTGGACGAGCACGTGGACATGCTCATGGTCTGCCACCACCTGGACGCGGGCATCGCCGAGGACCTGGCCTTCGCCGAGAGCCGCATCCGCCGCGAAACCATCGCGGCCGAGGACATCCTGCACGACATGGGCGCCATCAGCATGATGAGCAGCGACAGCCAGGCCATGGGCCGGGTGGGCGAGGTCATCATCCGCACCTGGCAGACGGCCGACAAGATGAAGAGCCAGCGCGGCACGCTGCCCGAGGACAGCTCGCGCCACGACAACTTCCGCGTCAAGCGCTACATCGCCAAGTACACGATCAACCCGGCCATCGCGCACGGCATCGCCCACATCGTGGGCTCGCTGGAAGTGGGCAAGTGGGCCGACCTGGTGGTCTGGAAGCCCGCCTTCTTCGGCGTGAAGCCGGCGCTGGTGCTCAAGGGCGGCAGCATCGCGCTGGCCGCCATGGGCGACCCCAACGCCTCCATCCCCACGCCGCAGCCGGTGCACTACCGGCCGATGTTCGGCAGCTTCGGCGGCGCCACCGCGAAGAGCAGCCTCACCTTCGTCTCGCAGGCCGGCCTGAAGGCCGGCGTGGGCGAGCGCTTCGGCCTGCAAAAAACCTTGTCGGCCGTGCAGGGCATCCGGGGCGTGACCAAAGCCCACATGGTGCACAACGCGCTGCTGCCGAAGATGGAGATCGACCCGCAGACCTACGCGGTGCGCGCCGACGGCGTGCTGCTCACCTGCGAACCCGCCACGCGCCTGCCGATGGCGCAGCGTTACTTCCTGTTCTGACCACCCCGATGCTTCAAGTCTCCAAGCTGATCCCCCAGGGCCGCGGCCTCGCCAGGCCGCTGGTGCAGCGCGCCGCGCAGCTGGTGCTGGACTGGGACGTGCGCCAGAAGAGCCGTTTCGACGCCACCGCGTCCGACGAGCGCCACGTGGGGGTGTTCCTGCCGCGCGGCACCGTGGTGCGCGGCGGCGACGTGCTGCTCACGCAGGACGGCTCGCTGCTGCGCGTGGTCGCCGCGCCCCAGCCGGTCCTGCGCATCACCGCCTGCCCCGACCACCCCGCGCAGGACCAGGCCTTCGACCTGATGCGCGCGGCCTACCACCTGGGCAACCGGCATGTGCCCATCGAACTGCAACGCGACCACCTCAAGATCGAACCCGACCACGTATTGGCCGACATGCTGCGCGCCATGCACCTCACCGTGGTGGCGGTGCGCGAGACCTTCGAACCCGAAGGCGGTGCCTACGGCGCGCACGGCGCAGGCCACGCGCACGGGCATGGTCATCACCACGGCCACGACCACGATCACCCCCACGGGCATGACCACGGCTGAAGCGGGCGGCACGCCCGAGCGCTCGGCCGCCAGCCTGCTGCAGCTCCTGTGGCTCGCCTCGCCCGCGCTGCCCGTGGGCGGTTTCTCCTACTCCGAAGGCCTGGAAGCGGCTGTGGACGCGGGCCTGGTGCACGACGAAGCGAGCGCGGCCGCCTGGCTCACCGACCAGCTTCACCTGAGCCTGGCGCGCAGCGACCTCGCGGTGGTGGCCCAGGCCATTCCCGCCTGGCGCCGCCACCACCTGGCCCGCGTGCGCGAGCTGAACCACTGGGTGCTGCAGACCCGCGAGACACTGGAATTCCGCCTGCAGACCGAGCAGATGGGCCGCTCGCTGCTGGAGTGGGCACGCCAGCTCGGCGAGCTGGGCGCCGGGGTGTTCGAACAGCTGCAGGCCGCCGACCTGAGCCCCCCCACCTACCCCGTGGCCTGTGCCTGCGCCGCCGCCAGCGCGCAGGCCAGCGTGCGCGACAGCCTGGTGGGCTACGCCTTCGGCTGGGCCGAAAACCTGGTGCAGGCCGCCATCAAGTCGGTGCCCCTGGGCCAGAGTTCGGGCCAGCGCATGCTCGCGCGGCTGGCGCAACAGATCCCCAACGCAGCCGACCACGCCCTGGCCCTGAGCGACGACGACCGGCAGGCCTTCAGCCCCTTGCTGGCCATTCTTTCCGCGCGCCACGAAACGCAATACTCTCGCCTCTTCCGCTCCTGAGCGACCTCACACCAAGGAGACAGCCATGACCACCGCCCTGCACCACATCCCCCGCCGCACCAAGACCCTGCCCCCCTTGCGCGTGGGCATCGGCGGCCCGGTCGGCTCGGGCAAGACCACGCTGCTGGAAATGCTCTGCAAGGCCATGCGCGAGCGCTACGACCTCGTGGCCATCACCAACGACATCTACACCAAGGAAGACCAGCGCCTGCTCACCGTGAGCGGCGCGCTGCCGGCCGAGCGCATCATGGGCGTGGAAACCGGCGGCTGCCCGCACACCGCGATCCGCGAGGACGCCTCGATCAACCTCGAGGCCATCGACCGCATGCTGGACCAGTTTCCCGACGCCGACGTGGTGTTCATCGAAAGCGGCGGCGACAACCTGGCCGCCACCTTCAGCCCCGAACTCAGCGACCTCACCATCTACGTGATCGACGTGGCCGCCGGCGAGAAGATCCCGCGCAAGGGGGGCCCCGGCATCACCAAGAGCGACCTTTTCGTCATCAACAAGACCGACCTGGCTCCCCACGTGGGCGCCGACCTGGAAGTGATGAAGGCCGACACCGCGCGCATGCGCCCCGATGCCGCGCGCCGCCCCTGGGTGATGAGCAACCTCAAGACCCTGGCGGGCGTGGACGAGGTGGTGCGATTCATCGAAACCCGGGGCATGCTGCGCAGCGAAGCCCAGGAGCCAGTACCGGCCTGAGCAGCGGGTGCGGGCTAGAATCCCACCCTTGACATCGCTTCCGGAGACTTGGGTGAGCGGTTTAAACCAGCAGTCTTGAAAACTGCCGACCCGCAAGGGTCCGTGAGTTCGAATCTCACAGTCTCCGCCAGATCAGAAACCACAACGGGCCCCATGGGGCCCGTTGTGGTTTCTGATCTTCGAAGAGACCTCCCCCCTGACGGGGTGTTCCAGCCGGTCAGTCGGGTCAGCTGGTCCACCCCGCCAGGCGGGCCGTCATCATTACTGACCCAGGCTGACGGTCGTGCCACCGATCGCGCGCAGACCCGCCTGGCGCACCAGTTCGGCCTGTGCCGGCGTGGCGATCTTCGGGTACTCGGTGTCGCTCACGTTGAGCAGACCCAGGCGTTGGGCTTCGGCGGTTTCGGCCACCACTTGCGCGCGGGTCTTGGCAACACCGGTGGGCACGATCAGCGGTTGCGTGTCCATGTGGTCGAAGTGGCCGGCGTCGCGGGCGGCGATGGCCTGGGCCTGCACTTCGGCGCGGGTCAGCGTCGACACGGTCTTGCTGGCGGGCGCCCGGTAGGTCACCACGTTCTTGTCGCCGAGCTGGCCGGCGTCGCGGGCGGCGATGGCCTGGGCTTGCACGTCGGCGCGGGTCAGCGGCGCGCTCTGGGCCATGGCAGCACCGGCCACAGCGGTCAGCATGAGAGGAATGAGGACACGGGTCGAGAGGTTCATGATGGTTCCTTGAGCGGAAAGTGAATGGGATGGATGTAGGTTTGGATGGAGGTTTGTGCCGCCTTGGTTTCGGCACAGGAGAGACTGTAGAAACCGGGTCTGTCATTTTCAGAACGCGAGAATTACCGATTCGTAATGCAGCAAAAGAGGCAATTCCGTGACAATCTGAACTCCCACGAAGGCCTTTGCCGGCCTTGTTCCTCCACCCGGTCAACGAGCCCCACCTCATGCGCGTGCTGGTCATTGAAGACGAATCCAAGCTGGCGGACTACGTCAGGCGGGGTCTCTCCGAGGCCGGGTACACCGTGGACGTGGCCAGCGATGGCATCCAGGGCCGCTACCTCGCGCTGGAGGGCGACTACCAGTTGCTGGTGCTGGACATCATGCTGCCCGGCATCGATGGTTTCGGCGTGCTCTCGGCCCTGCGCGAGAAGCGCAACACGCCGGTGCTGATGCTCACCGCACGCGACCGCGTGGAAGACCGGGTGCAAGGCCTGCAGGCCGGCGCCGACGACTACCTCGTCAAGCCGTTTGCCTTTTCGGAGCTGCTGGCCCGCGTGGCCGCGCTGCTGCGACGCGGCCCCGCCGCCGTCGCCGAGGCCGCCAACACCCGCATGGCCGTGTGCGACCTGGAGATGGACCTGATCAGCCGCAAGGCCTGGCGCGCCGGCCAGCGGCTGGACCTCACGGCCAAGGAGTTCTCGCTGCTGGCGCTGCTGGCGCGCCGCAAGGGGCAGATCCTCTCGCGCACCACCATCGCCGAGCAGGTGTGGGACATGAACTTCGATTCCGACACCAACGTGGTCGAGGTCGCGGTGCGCCGCCTGCGCTCCAAGATGGACGACCCCTTCAAACCCAAGCTGCTGCACAACGTGCGCGGCATGGGCTACGTGCTGGAGGAACGCACATGAACACGACCGTGCTGGACGCCGCCCCGGCCCTGGGCAGCGACAAACCCGCCGCCACCCTCTGCACCTATTCCATCGGCCGGCGGCTCTCGCTGTTGCTGGCCGTGCAGACCGTGATCGGGCTGGGCGTGCTGCTGGCCTTCATCTACGGCGCCACCTCGATGCTCTTCATCGCCAAGCACGAGGAAGAGCTGCGCAACGTCAGCGCCGTGCTGACGGACGTGGCGCGCGAAGCGTACGCGAAGGGCGGCGAGGCGGAGGTCAAGACCAAGATGGCCTGGCTGGCCGAGCGCCGCCCGGGCACCTTCCTGCAATTGCGCCGCGCCGATGGCAGCGAGCTCTACCGCGATGCCTCGCCGACCTTCGACGTCACGCAGTCCACCGCCCGGGGCATGGACTTCACCGTGCCGACCGCGGCGGGCACGCTGCTGCAGGGCAAGGTGGTGCTGGACTGCTCGCAGGATGCCAAGACCGCCCGACGCATGGCCCTGCTGCTGGTGGGTGCCGTGCTGGCCGGCGGCGCCCTGGTGGGCTGGGGCACCTTCTGGCGCGTGCGCTGCAGCCTGCGCCCGCTGCTGGATCTCGCGGCCCAGACCAAGGCCATCGATGCGCGCCGCCTGGGCCAGCGAATCGCCCTGGACGAACCGGCGGAAGAGCTGCAACCCGTGATCGACCAGTTCAACGGCCTGATGCACCGCGTCGAGCGCACCTATGTGCAGCTCGAAGGCTTCAACGCCGATGTGGCGCACGAACTGCGCACGCCGCTGGCCAACCTGATCGGCCAGACCGAGGTGGCGCTCAGCCGCGAGCGCAGCGTGCCCGAGCTGGAAGAGACGCTGCACTCCAACCTGGAAGAGCTGCAGCGCATGGCGGCCATCGTCAACGACATGCTGTTCCTGGCGCAGGCCGACCGGGGCGTGAAGGCACGGCGCAGCGCGCCGGTGAGCCTGGCCGAGCTGGTGCAGCAAGTGGTGGAGTTCCACGAGGCCCCGATGGAAGAACGCGGGCTGCGCGTCACCATCGAGGGCGATGCCCATCTGTCGGTGGACGCGCCGCTGATCAAGCGCGCCCTCTCCAACCTGCTGGGCAACGCGATCCGCTACGCCGACCCGGACTCTGCGCTGCGCGTGCGCATCGCGCCCGAGTCGGACAGCGGCGCCCGCCTGTGGGTGGAAAACACCGGGCCGTCGATCGAGGCCTCGCACCTGCCTCGCCTGTTCGACCGCTTTTTCCGCGCCGACGCCGCGCGCTGCGAGATGGAGAAACCGCACCATGGCCTGGGCCTGTCCATCGTGGCGGCCATCGCGCGCATGCACGATGGCTTCCCGGCCGCCGAATCCAGCGGTGGCATCACGCGCGTGGGTTTCAGCCTGCAGACGAACCCGGCCAGCGCCTGAGCCCCGGCCGGCGGCTCAGTCCGCCAGGAACAGTTCCTGCAGGTCGCTCAGGAAATCGAAGCCGCGCTCGGTCGGCCACACCCGGGTGGCGTCGCGCGCGATCAGCCCCTTCTGCTCCGCCTGCGCCAGGGCCGGCGCGATGCTGGAGAGTGGCAGGCCCGTGCGCTCCATGAACTGCAGCAGCGTGAAGCCGTCCTTGAGCCGCAGGGCGTTGAGCATGAACTCGAAGGGCAAGGCCTTGCGCGAGACCTCGTCGGCGCTCACCACCGCGTTGCCCGCGAGCGCGCGCTCCATGTACAGGCGCGGCTCGCGCGCGCGCACCGGCCGGGCCACGCGGTGCGCGAAACTGAGCTTGCTGTGCGCACCGGCACCGATGCCCAGGTAGTCGCCGAACTGCCAGTAGTTGAGGTTGTGCCAGCACTGGTGCCCCTCGCGCGCGTAGGCCGAAACCTCGTAGCGCCGCATGCCGGCCTCGGCGGTGAGCTCGGTGATGCGGTCCAGCATGTCCCAGGCCTCGTCCTCCGGCGGCAGCGCGGGCGGGTACTTGGCGAAGTAGGTGTTGGGCTCGAGCGTGAGGTGGTAGATGGAAATGTGCGGCGGCGCGAACGAGAGCGCGGTGCGCACGTCGGCCTCGCAATCGGCCAGCGTCTGCCCCGGCAGCGCGTACATGAGATCGAGGTTGAAGGTGTCGAAGGCCTGCGCGGCCTCTTCCACCGCGGCCAGGGCCTGCGCCCGGTCGTGCACGCGCCCCAGCGCCTTGAGGTGGGCATCGTTGAAACTCTGCACGCCGATCGACAGGCGCGTCACACCCGCATCGCGGAAGGCGCGGAATCGGTCTTTCTCGAAGGTGCCCGGGTTGGCCTCCAGCGTGATCTCCGCGTCGGCCTCCAGCCGCAACATCGCGCGCACGTCGCCCAGCAGGCGGTCGATGGCGGCGGGCGAGAACAGGCTGGGCGTGCCGCCGCCGATGAACACGCTGTGCACCGTGCGGCCCCAGATCAGCGGCAGCGAGGCCGCGAGGTCGGCGCGCAAGGCGTCCAGGTAGGCGGTTTCCGGAAGCGCTTCGCCGGGCGCGGCGGTGGCGCTCCACTCGTGCGAGTTGAAGTCGCAGTAGGGGCACTTCTTCAGACACCAGGGCAGGTGGATGTAGAGCGACAGCGGGGGCAGGCTCTGCAGCTGCAGCGTGCCCGGGCGCATCCAGTGGCGCACGTCGTTCCAGGCCGGGTCGGCCTGCCCTGCGGCGGCCGGCTGGCCGCCGGGCCAGGACATCGGCACGCCGGTGGGTTCGCTCATGGTGTTTCCGAGGGCGCGGGCGAGAACCAGCGCTCGCGCATCAATTCAAGCATCTGCCGCGCGGCGCGGCCCCGGTGGCTGTTCGCGTTCTTCACCTCGGTGGGCAGTTGCGCGAAGGTCTGGCCGAATTCGGGCAGGAACATCACAGGATCGAAGCCGAAGCCCTTGTCACCGATCGGCTGCTGCGTGATCAGCCCGGGCGCGCGGCCGCTGGCCACGAGCGGTTCGGGATCGTCGGCACTGCGCAGCGCCACCAGGGTGCTGACGAGCGCGGCGCGGCGGTCGGTCACGTTCACCATCTGTTCGAGCAGCGCACGCACGTTGTTGCCGTCGCCCTTGGCGTAGCCGAACTGCGTGGCGTAGTAGGCCGTGTCCACGCCGGGCAAGCCACCGAAGGCTTCGACGCACAGGCCGGCGTCGTCGGCGAGCGCGGGCAGGCCGCTCTCGCGCGCCGCGTGGCGCGCCTTGGCCAGTGCGTTCTCGATGAAGGTGCGGTGCGGCTCCGGCGCCTCCGGGATGTTCAGGTCAGCCTGACACACCAGCTCCACGCCCAGCGGCGCGAACAAGGCCTGCAGCTCGGCGAGCTTGCCGGCGTTGTTGGACGCCAGAACCAGCTTCATGCCAGCCCCAGCGCCTGGCGCTGTGCTGCCACTAGGTCGGCGATGCCTTTTTCGGCCAGCGCCAGCAGCTCGTTCATTTCGCTGCGCGTGAAGGCCACGCCCTCGGCCGTGCCCTGCACTTCCACGAAGTGCCCGGCGCCGGTCATGACGACGTTCATGTCGGTGTCGCAGGCCGCGTCTTCCACGTACTCCAGGTCGAGCAGCGCCTTGCCACGCAGGATGCCTACCGAGATCGCGGCCACCTGGTCGCGGATCGGTGACACGGGCAGCTTGCCTTGCGCCATCAGCTTGGCCACCGCGTCGTGCGCGGCCACGTAGGCACCGGTGATGCTCGCGGTGCGTGTGCCGCCGTCGGCCTGGATCACGTCGCAGTCGAGCGAGATGGTGCGCTCGCCCAGGGCCTTCAGGTCGAACACCGCGCGCAGCGAGCGGCCGATCAGGCGCTGGATCTCCTGCGTGCGCCCGCTCTGCTTGCCCTTGGCGGCTTCGCGGTCGCTGCGGGTGTGGGTGGCGCGCGGCAGCATGCCGTACTCGGCCGTCAGCCAGCCTTCGCCGCTGCCGCGCTTGTGCGACGGCACTTTTTCTTCCACCGACGCGGTGCACAGCACCTTGGTGTTGCCGAACTCGATCAGCACCGAGCCCTCGGCGTGCATGGTGTACTGGCGGGTGATGCGCACCGGGCGCAACGCATCGGCGGCCCGTTGGCCGGGTCGGGTCATATCGCTCATGGGAAACCTCGGGAGTTCAGGAATTGCGTTCGGCCGTGCGGCGGATCGCGGCATTGATTTCGGCAATCGAGCGTTCGATCGCCGCGTCGTCCATGTCTTCGATGGAGGGGTCGGGGATGCCCGACTGGATGGTGGAGGCGAACACGCCGTCGTCGATGTCTTCGGTGGACACGCGGGTGGACTGGAATTCGTCCGCCGTCTCCCACTCCATCGCGAGCACGGTCACATTGTCGCAGCGCGGGCCGCCGCGCTTGAGCGCCATCTCCACCAGCTCGGGCACGGCCTGCTCCAGCGGCCGCTTGGACAGCTCGGACGTGATCTCCTCGTCGCTGACCGTGCCCCACAGGCCGTCCGAGCACAGCAGGACGCGGTCGCCCTGCATCAGGTGGACCGGGCCGGAGAGGTCGAACACTGGCTTGGCGGGCGAGCCCAGGCAGGTGAAAAGGATGTTGCGGTTGATGTGGTCGGTGGCGCGGCCCAGGTGCTGCTGCTGCTCCATGTAGGAGTGGTCGCGCGTGCGCGTGAGCATCTCGCCGTGGCGCACGACGTACAGGCGCGAGTCGCCGCAGTGCACCCAGTGCACGTGGTTGCGCTCCATCACGGCCGCCACCAGCGTGGTGCGCGGGGTGTCGAGCATGCCTTTTTCAGCGGCGTAACGGATGATCTGGTGGTGCGCCGCCATCAGGGCGCTGGAGAGGAACTCCGGCACTTCCCGCACTGTGGGGTTGGCGGCTTTCTGGAAATAGGCCGAAAAGGTCTGCAGCGCGAGCTGCGCCGCCATCGCGCCTTCGGGGTGGCCGCCCATGCCGTCAGCCAGCACGAACAGGCCCGACTCCCGGGTGTAGGCATAGCCCATTCGGTCTTCGTTGCGCTCCCGGCCCCCTTGGCGGCTGATCTGGTAGACCGAAAACTTCATCGAAACTTGGTCGCGGCGTTGGTGGACTTGCGCAGGGACTTCTTGTTGTCCGACACGATGTTGTCGAACTGCAGCCGCATCTTCTCGGCCACGGTGAGTTTGGTGTAGCTGCGCTCGGTCTCGCGGCTCAACTCCTTTTGCAGCGCGAACACCGATTGCGGGCGCGACAGCGGATCCAGCGACATGCACCATTCGACCACCTCGATGAGGTTGTCGGAGTACACGCCGCGCAGGCGCGAAAGCGCCAGCGAGAGGCGGTCTTTCTCCAGCCGCTGGGGCGCATCGTTGGGCGGGTAGCCCTGCATGCTGGCGTAGATGCAGGCGCCGATCGCGTAGATGTCGGTCCACGGGCCCATGGAGGAGTCGCGCCGGTACATCTCGGGCGCGGCGAAGCCGGGCGTGTACATCGGGCGGATGAAATTGCCTTCCTTGCTCAGCACCTCGCGGGCGGCGCCGAAGTCGATCAGCACCGAGCGGTTGTCGTCGGTCACGAAGATGTTGGCCGGCTTGATGTCCAGGTGCAGCATCTTGTGCTGGTGCACGATGCGCAGGCCGCGCAGCACCTCGTCGTACAGCGAGCGGATGGTCGATTCGCGGAACACCTTCTGTTTCTTGAGTTCACGCGCCGTGATGATGAATTCCTGCAGGGACGCGCCCTCCAGGAAGTTCATGACCATGTAGACGGTCTCGTTCTCGCGAAAGAAATTGAGCACGCTCACCACCGACTGGTGGGAGATCTGGGCCAGGGCCCGGCCTTCTTCGAAGAAGCTCTTGAGGCCCAGCCGGTACAGCGACAGCTTCTCCGGCTGCACCTGGGGCAGCAGCTCGCCGGGGCCGCGCGAGGCCAGCGACGAGGGCAGGTATTCCTTGACGGCGACCTGCTGGCCTTCCGTGTCCACAGCCAGGTACACCACGCCAAAACCGCCGGCCGCCAGCTTGCGGACAATGCGGTAACCACCGATCACGGTGTCCGGCGGCAGCGGTGCGGGTTTGACCTTTGACATAATTCGGATGGTTTCCGGAACGCCTCGTTTTGGACCACTCACCCTGATGGGCAAAGTTCAATGGCAGTTTACAGCATGACCGGCTACGCCTCGGCCCACTCGGGCGGGTCCGCGGCCCCGGCCAGCGCCGAGTCCAGCCGCGATTCCCAGGCCGGTGTGGGCGTCGAAATCCGCTCCGTCAACAGCCGCTTTCTCGACCTCACTTTCAAGCTGCCGGACGACCTGCGCGCCACCGAACCCGCGCTGCGCGAACTGCTGGGCGCGCGCCTCAAACGCGGCAAGGTGGAGGTGCGGGCCTGGATCGAAGGCCGCTCCGACACCGTGCCGCGCACGCCCAGTGCGCTCGACCTGCAAAAACTCGTGGGCCTGCAGGACAACGTGCGCGCCTGGCTGCCCACGGCATCGCCGTTGTCGGTGGCCGAGGTGCTGCAGCTCACTTCGCGCCAGCAGGGCAACCCCGGCGAGTTGAACGACGCCTTGGTTACCCTGGCACAGACCGCGCTGGACGGTCTCACCAGCGCCCGTGAACGCGAAGGCAAACGCCTGGCCACGATGCTGCTCGACCGCCTGGGTCAGCTGCGCCAGCTTGCCAAGGACGCGCAACCCCTGATCCCGCAACTGGTCGCGCAGCAGCGCCAGCGCTTCATCGACCGCTGGAACGAGGCCCTGGGCGCGGGTGCATCCGCCACGGCGCAGGGCAGCGCCATCACCTCCGACATGGCGCAGGACCGGGCCCTCACGGAAGCCACCGCCTTCGCCATCCGCATCGACGTGGCCGAGGAATTGACCCGGCTCGACTCCCACCTGACCGAGATCGAGCGCCTGTTGAAGAAGGGCGCCGAGGTCGGCAAGCGGCTCGATTTCCTGATCCAGGAACTGCACCGCGAGGCCAACACCCTGGGTTCGAAGTCGTCCAACCTCGAACTCACCCGCATCTCGGTGGACATGAAGGTGCTCATCGAACAGATGCGCGAGCAGGTCCAGAACATCGAATGACATACGGCCCCCACGCTCCACCGCTGCGCGGGTCGCTGCCCCCCAAGGGGGCGCGTTTCGCCTTGGGGCGGCCCGGCGGCGAAACCCAACTTCTTGCCTCGTAATGGAATACCCCGGAAACCTGTTTGTCGTCGCGGCCCCCAGCGGGGCCGGCAAGTCCAGCCTGGTCAAGGCCTTGATGGAGCTCGATTCGCGCGTCGTGCCCTCGGTCTCGCACACCACGCGCCCGCCCAGGGGCCAGGAGTTGCATGGCCGAGAGTACTACTTTGTAAGCAAGGAAACCTTCGACCAGATGGTCATCCAGGGGGCCTTCCTGGAGTGGGCCATGGTGCATGGGAATCGCTACGGCACCTCGAAAATGGCCATCGAGCAGCGCATCAACCAGGGCGCCGACGTGGTGCTGGAGATCGATTTCCAGGGGGCCATCCAGGTCAAGCGCATCTTCCCCAACGCCGTGCTGATCTTCATCCTGCCGCCGAGCTGGGAGGAATTGCGTTCGCGGCTGGAGCGTCGGGCGGAAGACACCGCCGAGGTGATCGAATTGCGCCTGCAGAACGCCGCCACCGAGATGGCCCATGCCAAGGAATTCGACTTCGTTATAATCAACGAGTTGTTCGAGCGGGCCTTGTTTGACCTCAAGGCCATCGTCCATGCCCAGCGGCTCAAGTTTTCCGCTCAGCGTATCGCCCGCGGCGATACCTTCCAAGCGCTCAACATCCTCTGATTCACCGCCCATTTCCTGGAGCCCGCCCATGGCACGCATCACCGTCGAAGACTGTCTGGAAAAGATCCCCAACCGCTTTCAGCTCGTGCTGGCCGCGACCTACCGCGCCCGCATGCTGAGCCAGGGCCATGCGCCCAAGATCGAGAGCAAGAACAAGCCCGGCGTGACCGCCCTGCGTGAAATCGCCGACGGCAAGGTTGGCCTGGAAATGCTCAAGAAAGTGCCGCTCTGAGGCCTTTCAGGTCCTTCGAAAGAAAACACCGCGCTGCGGTGTTTTTTTTCGCCCCTGCTCCGGACGTATTCATGCGCCTTGCACAGACTCTGTGCATGGACTCAGCGGGATCCATCGTCTCGCGCTAAAGTATGCAGATGATCACCGAGGCCGACAACGGCACCCTTCAGTCCCCAGCCGAGCAGGCGCATCCGGCCGCGAGCGCCGCTGCGGCGAGCTTTGCCGCGCTGCTGGGCAAGTTGGATTACCTCGGTCCGACCGACATTGAAAGCATCCGCCAGGCCTACCGGTTCGCCGACGAGGCCCACCTGGGCCAGTTGCGCAAGAACGGTGACCCGTACATCACCCACCCGATCGCGGTGGCCGCCCAGTGCGCCGAATGGAAGCTGGACGCCCAGGCGCTGATGGCGGCGCTGATGCACGACGCCATTGAAGACTGCGGCGTGACCAAGGAAGAACTGGTGGAGCGCTTCGGCGCGCCCGTGGCCGAGCTGGTGGATGGTCTCACCAAACTGGAGAAGCTGGAATTCGACACGCGTGAGCAGAACCAGGCGGAGTCGTTCCGCAAAATGCTGCTGGCCATGGCCAAGGACGTGCGGGTCATCCTGATCAAGCTTGCCGACCGCACCCACAACATGCGCACCATGGGCGACATGCCGCGCTCGAAGTGGCAGCGCATCAGCAGCGAAACCCTGGAAATCTACGCGCCCATCGCGCACCGGCTGGGCCTGAACTTCACCTATCGCGAACTGCAGGACCTGGCGTTCCGTTTCCTGCATCCCTGGCGCTACGAGGTGCTCTCCAAGGCCCTCAACAAATCGCGCAACCGCCGCCGCGACCTGATCGCCCGCGTCCAGCGCGAGGTGGAAGCAGACTTCGTGCGGCACGGCATGAGCGTGCGCATCATGGGTCGGGAGAAGACGCTGTATTCGGTCTACCGCAAGATGGACAACAAGCACCTGTCGTTCTCGCAGGTCACCGACATCTACGGCTTTCGCATCATCGTTCCCGAGCTGACCGACTGTTACACCGGGCTGGGCGTGCTGCACCAGCTCTACAAGCCGCTGCCGGGCAAGTTCCGCGACTACGTGGCCATTCCCAAGGTCAACGGTTACCAGTCGCTGCACACCACGCTGATCGGCCCCTTCGGCACCAACATCGAGTTCCAGCTGCGCACGCACGCCATGGACGTGGTGGCCGAATCGGGGGTGGCCGCGCATTGGCTCTACAAGGCCAGCGAACCCAACAGCGACACTTCGCAACGGCTGGGCACGCAATGGCTGCAGTCCTTGCTGGACATCCAGCAGGAAACGCGCGATGCGGCGGAGTTCTGGGACCACATCAAGATCGACCTCTTCCCCGATGCGGTCTATGTGTTCACGCCCAAGAGCAAGATCATGGCGCTGCCGCGCGGCGCCACCGTGATGGACTTCGCCTACGCCATCCACAGCGACGTGGGCAACCACACGGTGTCGGCGCGCATCAACGGCGAGCAGCGGCCGCTGCGCACCGAGTTGGCGAATGGCGACGTCGTCGAGATCGTCACGGCCGAGAAGGCCGAGCCCAACCCGACCTGGCTGTCCTTCGTCAAGACCGGCCGGGCGCGCTCGAAGATCCGGCACCACCTCAAGACGGTGGCACAGGAGAAGTCACACGAGCTGGGCGAACGCATGCTCGGCCAGGCCCTGCGCTCCGAAGGCATCGCGACCCTGCCGTCCGAAGTGGGCCCACACCACGCGACCTGGGAAAAACTGCTGCGCTTCACCGGGAACAAGTCGCGTGCGGAGCTGCTGTCGGACATCGGCATGGGCAAGCGCATCGCCAGCATGGTGGGCAAGAAGCTGGCCGTGCTGCTGGCCGAAACCGGCCTCAAACCCGACGCCCTGCTGATCAGCACCGAGCGCTACGCCAGCGGCCGGGACGAATCGGTCTCGCAAGGTGTGGTCACGCTCGACGGCAGCGAGGGCCTGTCGGTGCAGTACGCGCCCTGCTGCAAGCCGATCCCGGGCGACCGCATCGTCGGTTACCTGGGTCGTGGCGAAGGCTTGGTGGTGCACGCGGACGACTGTCCCACCGGCAAACGCCTGCTCTTGCGCGATGGCGAACGCTTCCTGGAAGTCGAGTGGGCCGACGAACCCGTGCGCTCGTTCGACACCACGGTGATCGTGACCGTCACGAATGGCAAGGGGGTGCTCGCGCGCGTGGCGTCCAGCATCGCAGCGGCCGAAGCCGACATCACCCATGTGGACATGGGCGATGAACCCGCCCAGACCGCGACGGACATCCGTTTCTCGGTGGCGGTGCGCGACCGCCAGCACCTGGCCGATGTGTTGCGCAGCCTCAAACGCACCACCTCGGTCATCAAGGCGCAGCGCTACAAGCCCTGATTTCAGGCGCCCTCGCCTGGCGCCGGATACCGCACGCTCAGCACTTCGAGCTCCTGCACGCCGCCAGGCACCACGAGCTTCACCACATCGCCCACCCGCGCCTTGAGCAGGGAACGCGCCACGGGAGAAATCCAGCTGACCTGGGCCTGGGCGCTGTCGGCTTCGTCCACGCCCCGGATCGTCACGGTGGTCTCCTGCCCGTTGTCGTCGGCGTAGGTCACGGTGGCACCGAAGAACACCTGATCGCCACCAAAGTGCAGCGAAGCGTCGACGACTTCGGCGATCTCGAGCCGGCGGGTCAGGAAGCGGATGCGCCGGTCGATCTCGCGCAGGCGCTTCTTGCCATAGAGGTAGTCGCCATTCTCAGATCGGTCGCCATTGCTGGCCGCCCAGTGAACGATGTCCACGATCTTGGGACGTTCGTCGTCGATCAGCGAGAACAGTTCGGCGCGCAACCGGTCGTAGCCGGCGCGGGTGATGTAGTTCTTGCCACCGGGCACGGGCGCCGCGGCCGGCAGATCGTCTTCATCGTCCGAATCGGTTTCGCGGGTGAAAGCCTTGCTCATGGTGGGCGATTCCCAGGCAAAAAATGAAAAAGCCCGCAGCTTTTGGCTGCGGGCTTCCATATGGTGCGGCTGGCAGGAATTGAACCCACGACCCCTTGGTTCGTAGCCAAGTACTCTATCCAACTGAGCTACAGCCGCGAAGCCTCGAATTATAGCAGCATTTTTTTGGTAGGCCGTGTTGGACTTGAACCAACGACCAAAGGATTATGAGTCCTCTGCTCTAACCAACTGAGCTAACGGCCCGCCACGAGGATTGTAGGGGCCCTTATTTGTGGTGGCTGAGCGCGTTACCAACCAGCTTGGCCGTGACATCGACAATCTGGATCATGCGCTCGTACGACATGCGCTGAGGACCGATCACGCCCAAGGTGCCTACCACCTGGCCGTCCACCTCGTACGGTGCGGTGACCACGGAAAGGTCCTCGTAGGGCACGACCTGGCTTTCGCCACCGATGTAGATGCGCACGCCGTCGGCCTGGGCCGACACATCGAGCAAACGGATCAGCTGGGTCTTCTGCTCGAACAGATCGAACATGCGGCGCAGGTTGCCCATATCGCTGGAGAACTCGCTGACGGACAGCAGGTTGCGCTCACCCGACACCACCACCTCGTCCTGCGCCTCACTGGCCTCGGCTCCGATGTCCACGGCGGCCTTCATGAGATCGGCGATCTCACCGCGCAAGGCGTCCAGCTCGGTCTTGAGGCGTTCGCGCACCGCCTCCATGGTGAGCCCCGAGTAATGGGCGTTGAGGAAGTTGGCCGCTTCCAGCAGTTGGGGCTGGGTGAAGTTGACTTGCGTGTGGATGATGCGGTTCTGCACATCGCCCTCGGGCGACACGATGATCACAAGCACGCGCCGTTCGGACAAGCTGAGAAACTCGATGTGGCGGAACACCGAGGCCCGCCGCGGCGCCATGACCACGCCCACGAACTGGGACAGGTTCGAGAGCATCTGCGCGGCGTTGCTGATGACGCGGTGGGGCTGCCCGGCCTCGAGGCCGGGCGAGGCCATGTCGCTCACCCCCGTCAGGCTCTCACGGCGCACCGTGAGCATGGTGTCGACAAACAAGCGGTAGCCGCGCGCGGTGGGAATGCGCCCGGCCGAGGTGTGCGGGCTGGCGATCAGGCCGAGTTCCTCGAGATCGCTCATCACGTTGCGGATGGTGGCCGGGGACAGTTCCATGCCCGCCGCCCGGGCGAGCGTGCGCGAGCCCACGGGCTGGCCGTCGGCGATGTAACGCTCGACGAGGGCTTTGAGCAGCAACTTGGCGCGGTCATCCAACATGGCTTCATTCTAAGGACGGATGCCCCCGGCAGTACCGCCGTGACACAGGGTTTTATGCCATTCCGCCACAGAGAAGCTGTGTTGTAATTTCCTTATGAGCATGTCAACCGACACCCGGTCCACGACCGTCCGATGGAACCGGCCCTTGCGCTTCGCGCATGTCGCCATCGTGGGGAAGTACCACGCACCGGGGGCCCGCAATGCGGTGGACGAGATCGCGCACTTTCTGCACGACGAAGGTTGCGACGTCTCACTGGAAAAGGAAACCGCTGCCAACACGGGGCTGCTGCAGTACCCGGCGCTGGACGTGCCCGCGATGGGCAAGGTCTGTGACCTGGCCCTGGTGGTGGGCGGCGACGGCACCATGCTCGGCATCGGGCGCCAGCTCGCGCGCTACGGCGTGCCGCTGGTGGGCATCAACCAGGGGCGCCTGGGTTTCATCACCGACATTCCGTTCGACGGTTACCAGGAAAAGTTGCGCCCCATCCTGCGCGGCGAGTTCGAGGAAGACGCGCGCGCGCTGATGGCGGCGACGGTCTGGCGCGATGGCCGCTGCGTGTTCGAGGCCACGGCACTCAACGATGTGGTGGTCAACCGCGGCGGTGTGGCCAGCATGATCGAGCTGCGCGTGGAGGTCGACGGCCATTTCGTGGCCAACCAGCGCGCCGACGGTCTCATCATCGCGTCCCCCACCGGCTCGACCGCCTACGCGCTCTCGGCCGGCGGCCCGCTGCTTCATCCCGGCATCGGCGGCTGGGTGATGGTGCCCATCGCGCCCCACACCCTGTCCAACCGGCCGGTGGTGATTCCATCGCACAGCGAGATCGCGGTGGAGATCGTCTCGGGCCGCGACGCCAGCGCCAACTTCGACATGCAGTCGCTCACCAGCCTGCTGCACGGCGACCGCATTGTGGTCCGCCGCTCCGAGCACGCGCTGCGCCTGTTGCACCCCGTCGGCTGGACCTACTTCGACACCTTGCGCAAAAAGCTGCACTGGAACGAAGGGGCCTGAAAGCCCGGTCAAAATAGCGGCCTGTCCATCCCTTCAACGCCGCGCCCCGCACATCCATGAGCCTCAGACGCATCGTTTTGCGCGACTTCGTCATCGTGCAGTCCCTTGAACTGGAGCTGGGCTCCGGCTTCGGTGTGCTCACCGGGGAAACGGGGGCGGGCAAGTCCATCCTGATCGATGCCCTGCAACTGGCCCTGGGCTCGCGCTCGGACAGCGGCGTGGTGCGCGAAGGCGCGTCGCGCTGCGACATCGCCGCCGAGTTCGATGCCCCTGCCTCGCTCACCCCGTGGCTGGAGGAACAGGGATTTCCCGTCGAAGACGGCCTGCTGCTGCGCCGCACCGTGGACACCGAAGGCCGCAGCCGCGCCTGGATCAATGGCAGCGCGGCCACCGTGACTCAGCTCAAGGCGCTGGCCGACGGGCTGGTGGACATCCACGGTCAACATGCCTGGCAAAGCCTCACGCGCGCCGAGGCGGTGCGCGACCTGCTCGATGCCTACGCCGGCATCGACACCGCGCCGGCGGCCCGGGCCTGGACCCAATGGCGCCAGCGCCGCAAGGCGCTGGACGCCGCCACCGAAAAACAGGCCAGCCTGCAGCAGGAAAGCGAGCGCCTCGCCTGGCAGATCGCGGAGCTCGACAAGCTCAGTCCCCAGCCCGGTGAATGGGCCGAACTCAACACCCAGCACAGCCGGCTGGCCAATGCCCAGGGCCTGCTGGATGCGGCCCAGGTCGCTGCGAACGCGCTGGACGAAGACGACAGCAATGCCGCGGCCCTGATTCACCGCGCGCTGTCGGCGCTGCAAGCCCAGGCCCACATCGAGCCGCAGTTCACCAGTGCCATCGAAGCACTGGAGGCCGCACTCGCCCAGGTGCAGGACACCGTGCACAGCCTGCACCAGTACAGCCGCCACACCGAGCGCGACCCGGGCAGCCTGGAAACCCTGGACCAGCGCCTGTCCCTCTGGGTCTCGCTGGCGCGGCGCTACCGCCGCACGCCGGAAGAGCTGGCCGAGGTGCATGCGCAATGGAAGGCCGAACTCGCCCAGGTCGATCAGGCGCTGGACCTCGACGCACTGCAACGCGCGGAACGCGCCGACTGGAAGACCTTTGCCACCGCCCTGCAGGCCATCAGCAAGGAGCGGCAGAAGGCCGCCCCCAAACTGTCCAAGGCCGTCACCACCACCATGCAGACCCTCGGCATGCAAGGCGGGCTGTTCGAGGTGGCCTTGCTGCCACTCGAAGAGCCCCAGGCCCAGGGGGCGGAGCAGGTCGAGTTCCGCGTCGCCGGCCATGCGGGCGCCACGCCCAAGCCGGTCGGCAAGGTGGCCTCGGGTGGCGAGCTGTCTCGCATCGCGCTGGCCATCTCGGTGGTCACCAGCCGCCTGGGACAGGCCCCCACGCTGATCTTCGACGAGGTGGACTCCGGTATCGGCGGCGCCGTCGCCCACACCGTGGGCCAGCTGCTGCGCCAGCTCGGCAAGGACCGCCAGGTGCTCGCCGTGACGCACCTGCCGCAGGTGGCTGCCTGCGCCGACCACCACCTGCTGGTGAGCAAGCAGGCCGTGGGCCGCCAGACCCAGAGCACCGTCGAGCCCATTGCCACCGACGCGCGCGTGCGCGAACTCGCGCGCATGCTGGGCGGCGGCGAACAGTCCGAAATCTCGCTGGCCCATGCCCGCGAAATGCTGGCCGCGTGAAGCGCGGCCGTTGCCATGAACCCGATTGATGACACCCCGATCCACCTCGTCCTGATCACCGGCATGTCCGGCTCGGGCAAGACGGTGGCGCTCACGGCGCTGGAAGACGTGGGCTTCTACTGCGTGGACAACCTGCCACCCGAACTGCTCGAATCCTTCATCGATCTCGAGCAGAGCAACCGCGCGGCGCGCGTGGCGATCGCCATGGACGTGCGCAGCGCGGCCGCCCTGCCCGGCCTGCCCAGGCGACTGGCGCAGCTGCAGCGGCGTGCCCACCGGCCGGTGCACCTCACCACCGTGTTCCTGGACGCGACCACCGACACGCTGGTGCGGCGCTTCTCCGAAACGCGCCGCTTGCATCCGCTCTCGCTCAAGCGGTCTCAAGACCAGCACCGGGCCCTGACCGACGCGATCGAACACGAACGCGAATTGCTGGCCGAATTGCGCGAGCAGGCGCTGGTGCTCGACACCAGCCTCATCCGGCCCACGCGCCTGCGCAGCCAGATCAAGGACCTGCTCGGCGCCACACAGGCGCCGTTGACGCTGGTCTTCGAGTCCTTCGCGTTCAAGCGCGGCATTCCCATGGACGCCGACTTCGTGTTCGACGTGCGCATGCTGCCCAACCCCCACTACGAACCCGAGCTCAAGCCGCTGAGCGGGCTGGATGCGCCGGTGGCGACCTACCTCGCGGCCCAGCCCGAAGTCACGCAGATGGAGGAGCAGATCACCGCCTTCCTGCGCCACTGGCTGCCGCAGATGCTGCGCGATCACCGCAGCTACGTCACGGTGGCGATCGGATGCACCGGCGGCCAGCACCGGTCGGTCTACCTGGTGGAACGGCTGGCGGACACCTTCGCGCCCGACTGGTTCACGCGCGTGCGCCATCGCGAAGACGACAACTGGCCGGGGCCGGCCAGCCAGGCGGCCGAACTGACCTAGCTCAGGGTGGACAGCAGCTGGCGCACCGGCGTCGGCAGGCCGTGGTCGATCAAGGCCGCGGCGGGCACCCACTGGCCCGGCAGATCCCCCACGGCCTGGCCTGCGGGCAGGTCCAGCAGCAAGGGATGCAAGCGCAATTCGCGGTGGGTGAGGCTGTGCGACACCGCCTCGAGCGGCTGCAGCCGCCGCGCGAGCCCGGCCGGCACCGACGCCTGCAAGGCCGCTTCATCGGCGAACACGGGCGGGCAATACAGCCCGGCCCAGATGCCAGGCGCCGGCCGGCGCTCCAGCCAGAAGCCTGGCTGCCCGTCGGCACCATGGCCGCGCACCAGCAGCAGCCACCAGCTCTCGAAACGGCGCGCCACGCGGCGGGTCTTGACCGGGAAGCGGGTGGTCTGCTCGGTCCCGTGGGCGCGGCACACCATCTGCACCGGGCAGCGCCCGCACAGCGGCTTGGTGCGCTGGCACACGGTCGCACCCAGGTCCATCAAGCCCTGCGTGTAGGCCGTCATGTCGTCGCCCGTGGGGGCGTCCGGCAGCAGGGCCTGGGCCAGCGACCAGAGTTCGCGCTGCGGCCCGGCCTGCGCCAGATCGCCTTCGAAGGCCAGCAGGCGGGACAACACGCGACGCACATTGCCATCCAGGATGGAGATGCGCTCGCCATGGCAGAACGCCGCGATCGCGGCGGCGGTGGAAGCGCCGATGCCCGGCAGGGTTTCGAGTTGCTCGGCCGTGTGCGGGAACACGCCATGGTGGTCGGTCACCACCGCTTGCGCGCAGCGGTGCAGATTGCGCGCCCGGCTGTAGTAACCCAGGCCACTCCACAGGGCCATCACGTCGTCCGCCGGCGCAGCGGCCAGCGCACGCACATCGGGGAAACGCGCCAGGAAGCGGGGGTAGTAGGACAGCACGGTGCTGACCTGGGTCTGCTGCAGCATCACTTCCGACAGCCACACCCGGTACGGATCGCGGGTGTTCTGCCAGGGCAGGCCGCTGCGGCCCGAATGGCGCTGCCACTCAATGAGCCGGGGTGCGAACGTGATGGGCAGAACCTCCCCCACGGGGTTCACCGAAAGAGCCTCGGCGCTCATGCCACCAGCGCTTCTTCGGAAGACGGTTCTTCTTCGGGGGCCGCCAGCAGGTGCTCGGTGAGTTCGGCCAGCTTGACGTCGAGCTGGTTGAGTTCGGCCTGGTGCGCCTGCAATTCCCGGATGCGCTCGTCCAGGCCGCCCGCGGCCTGCTGAATGCGCGACACGGCTTCGATGCGGCGGCTGAAGTTGCGGCGGCGTTCGCGCAACTGTGCGTCCAATTGGGCGGCGGCGGACTTGTTCCACAGCTCCACTTCGTTGACCGCGGTGTCGTAGACCACGCGAAGCCGGCTCATGAGCGCGCGCGCCAGGCGTTCGGCAAACTCGGGCTGGGCTAGGCGCAGCGCGTTGCCCAGGCTGAGGTACTGAAGATGGCTTTTCTCGATCAGGTCGAGGTCCTTGACGTACTGCCCCAGGCGCGGCGGCGTGGGCGCCTGCAAGGAGAAGCCGTACTCGGCATTGAGGTTCTTGAAGCTGCCCTCGAGCATGGACTGGATCTCGCCCGCCATGCGGTCGGACTTGTCCATGTCGGCGCGCAGGCGGTCGAAAGTCTGGTCATAGGCCCGGCGCACGCCCAGCTTGATGCCCGGTTGCTTCAGGGCCTTGCCCAGGGTGGCGACCTCGGCCTTCAGGTGGGAGGAGCTGAGCATGGCGAACAGGTCCTTGAGCAAGCGCAGGTGCACCGAACGCACGGCCTGGATCTTGGCGCCACTGGCATCGAAATCGGCCTGCTCCTGTTCGATGCGCAGCCGCATCTGCTTGATCACGCCGGTGTTCTTGCCGCGCAAGCCTTCGAGTTCCTGGATCTGCTCGACCAGGTCGCGCGCGCGGGTGTGCACCATGCGGCCGGTTTCCGTGCGCAGCGCCTGAATGCCGTTGGCCACGGCCGCGCCGAGGATCTTGCGGCGCTGGCCCAACAGGTCCACGCCCAGCGCGGTCTCCAGCTCCATCAGGTTGCTGGCAGCCAGCAGCTTCTTGTCGCGGTGCACCTTGGCCAGCAGGCCCTTCTGGGCCGACACCGCCAGCACCTGGCGCGGCGACAGGCCGAGGATCTCGGCGGAGTCGGTGCGCTGCGAGGCAATCTGCAGTTGCACCTGCTCCGGCGAACTCAGCGCATCCCACATGGTGTCGATCTTGTTGAGCACCACCAGCCGGGATTCCCGCCCCTCGCCCAGCACCGCGAGGTGCTGGCGCCAGATGGTCAGGTCGGACTTGGTCACGCCGGTATCGGCCGCGAGGATGAACACCACGGCATGCGCCTGCGGCAGCAGGCTCACCGTGAGTTCGGGTTCGGCGCCGATGGCGTTGAGGCCCGGGGTATCAAGGATCACCAGCCCCTGCTTGAGCAAGGGATGCGCCATGTTGATCAGGGCATGTCGCCATTTCGGCACCTCGATCAGGCCGTCCGGGCCGGGCAAGGGGTTGTCTTCGGGCACCTCGTCGTGCCAGAAACCCAGTGCCGCGGCTTCCGCCTGCGTCACGCGGCGCACTTCGGCCACCTTCTGGATGGCGCGCGCAAGTTGCTTGGGGTCGTTCACGTCCAGATCGACCCGCTCCCACTTCTCCAGCGCGTTGCGCCAGTCCAGCAGCGATTGCGGCTGCAGGCGCGTTTCGATCGGGAGCAGGCGCAGGCACGGCGCCACTTCGGCGTCGTAGCCCAGCTCGGTGGGGCACATGGTCGTACGCCCGGCGCTGGCGGGCATGATGCGGCGGCCGTAACCGGCGAAGAACACCGCGTTGATCAGCTCGGACTTGCCGCGCGAGAACTCGGCCACGAAGGCCACCATGATCTTGTCGTTCTTGACCTGCGCATGCAGCTGGTCAAGGCGCTCGCGCACGCCTGACTCCATGAGGTCATGGTCGGTCAACCATTCGGACAGTAGCTTCAGGCGCAAGGCAAACTGCTTGCGCCACACACCGTGCTGGTCGAATTCCTGATTGAAGCTCATGGGCCTTGGGTCGTTGTCAATGGGTCAATATAGCATCGGCACCCAGGGGAAATCTGGCCGGTCGGAAAGACCGACAGCCGGGAAGCCGGGCCCCGGAGTGCATCACTTCTTCTGACACGCGGGGCAGAAGAAGGTGGACCGCTGACCCTGCCTCATCGCCTTGACCGGCGTGCCACAGACCCGGCACGGCTGGCCCTCGCGACCGTAGACCATGGCGTCGAGCTGGAAGTAGCCGCTCTGGCCCTCGGCACTGGAGAAATCGCGCAAGGTGCTGCCCCCCAGGGCCACCGCCCGCTGCAGTACCGACACGATGGCCGCGTGCAGCCGCGCCGCACGGGGCTTGCTCAGGTGATCGGCACGCAGCGCGGGGTGGATGCCCGACATGAATAGCGCCTCCGAGGCGTAGATGTTGCCCACGCCCACGACGATGTCGCCCGCCAGCAGCACCTGCTTGACGGCCGCGCGCCGCAACTTCAGGGCGCGGTGGAAGCCCACCGCGTCAAAGCCGACCTCCAGGGGTTCCACGCCCAGACCGCCCAGCAGCTTGAGCACCCGCGCGTCTTCCAAGGACGGGGCGTAGACCACCGCGCCAAAGCGCCGCGGGTCGTGCAGGCGAAGCACCCCGTGGCTGGTCAACAGCTCGAAATGGTCGTGCACCCCGCGCGGTGGCAGCTGGTGCGCGAACTGCAGGCTGCCCGACATGCCCAGGTGCAACAGCAACACCCCCTCGTCCAGATGCACCAGCAGGTACTTGCCGCGCCGGGCCACCGAGCGCACCTGGCGGCCCACCAGGGCGGCGGGCTCGCAGCCCAGCGGCCAGCGCAGCGGTTTGCCCAGGGACAGCGCATGCACCTGCGCGCCCGCGATGCGATCGGCAAAACTGCGGCGCGTGACTTCGACTTCGGGCAATTCGGGCATGGCTGGGCGGTTTTTCTGCAGAGGGCCGGAACGCCGGTGCGGTCTTGGGGTCACACCCCGTGCCCCTGGACCCTTCCCATTATCATGACCCGATGAACACCATGCACCGCACCGCGACCCTGGTTCTCCTGGGATTGGCCTTTGGCGTGGCCGCCCAGCCCGCCCCGCCGGCCGCGCCAAAGGCCAATCCCAGGAGAACCAGGGT
>Ga0247823_10000449_pt1 | contig 34948 bp, 32 predicted proteins | sample 13C_PalmiticAcid_2_FD_192426 | JGI IMG/M metagenome (GOLD analysis project Ga0247823, IMG submission 192426) | Soil microbial communities from agricultural site in Penn Yan, New York, United States - 13C_PalmiticAcid_Day30 | ecosystem: Environmental > Terrestrial > Soil > Agricultural land...
AATATAGCCGCGTGCGCATCAACGGCATGGAGGCGATCGGCACCACCGGCGGCACCGACAATTCGGGCGGCGTCAACCGCGGCCGCGGCTTCGACTTCAACATCTTCTCGTCGGACCTGTTCAACAGTCTGACCGTCCGCAAGACCGCCACCGCCGATGTCGAGGAAGGCTCACTCGGCGGCACCGTCGATCTCCAGATCGCGCGCCCGTTCGACTATCGCGAGCCGACCGCGGTGTTCTCCGCGGGGATGAGCTATAACGACTTGGCGCAGAAGGCGACGCCGCGCGTCTCCGCCCTGCTCACCACCACCAGCCCCGACGGCAAGTTCGGCGCGCTCGTCTCGATCGCATACGAGGAACGCCGCCTGGTCGAAGAGGGCGCCAACATCACGCGCTGGACCTATGGGGGGTTCAATGGCGGCTTCAACGCCGCCTCAACCATCGCCGGCAAGACCATCGCGCAGATCAACGACACCAACCCGGAAACCGCGCTCTACCATCCGCGCATCCCGGGCCTGGTCAGCTACGATATCGAGCAGAAGCGCCTCGGTGCCGCGATCGCGCTCCAGTATCGCCCGAGCGATGCCACGCTGATCTCGATCGACGGCCTCTATTCGCGCCTCGACGGCACGCGCAAGGAAGCGCAGTTCCAGGCGATCGGCTTCAGCCGCTCGGGCACCGGCAAGCCCCAGACGATCATCCGCTCGGCCACGGTCGACAGCAACAACAACATCGTCAGTGGCACGTTCGACGCGGTCGATCTGCGCGTTCAGGCCCGCTATGACGAGCTCAAGACCGACTTTTACCAGCTCACCGGCACACTCGATCAGAAGCTGGGCGAGAACCTCAAATTCGGCGCGATCGTCGGTTATTCGCGCTCCGAATTCCGCAACCCGGTCCAGACCACGGTGACGCTCGACGCGGCGAACACCAATGGCTTCTTCTACGACTTCTCGACTCGCTTCCCGACGATCAAGCCGGGTGTGGACATCGCCAACGCCACGACCTTCGCCTTCACCAACGGCACCTCCGAAGTCCGCATCCGCCCGCAGTCGGTCGACAACAGCTTCACCAACGCCAAGGGCTTCCTCGAATGGACCGCGAGCCCGGTGCTCAAGCTCAAGGCGGGCGCAGACTGGCGCCGCTTCGAATATGATTCGAGCGAGCGCCGCCGCTTGTCGGGCGAGACTGTGGTGACCACGCTCACCGCCGCGCAGATCGCGCCGCTGGTCAGCCAGTTCACCGGCTTCGGCCGCGGCCTCGACGTGCCTTCGGGTACGCCGACCGGCTGGGTCGTGCCCAATCTCGACGCCTTCCAGGCGTTCCTCGGCACCTCGACCAACCCCACCTACGCCACCGGCGGGGTCGAGAACGCCACCGCGCGCGGATCGTTTGTCACGGTGCGTGAGGACGATCTGGGCGTGTGGGGCATGGCCGAGTTCAACCTTGCCGACGCCGGCTTCCCGCTGCGCGGCGACATCGGCGTGCGCTACGTCAAGACCGACCAGCTCTCGACCGGCTACGCCAGCCAGGGCGGCACGGTGAACCTCGTCACCGCCGACCGCAGCTACGACCGCTGGCTGCCATCGGCCAACCTCGTCTTCGACGTCACCGATACGCTGCTGATCCGCTTCGCCGCGGCCAAGACGATCGCCCGTGCGGGTATCGGTTCGCTCACCCCGGGCGGCAATCTCAACGTCTCGGGCGGCAACCGTACCTTCAGCTCGGGCAACCCCGATCTGACGCCGACGCAATCGACCAATATCGACGCGTCGATCGAATGGTATCCGACGCGCGGCGCGATCTATGCGATCTCGGCGTTCCAGAAGGATATCGGCAGCTTCGTCCAGACGCTCAGCACCGGCGTTCCCTATTCCAGCCTCGGCCTGCCCGACTCGCTGCTCACCGGCACCACCGCTACGCCGTCGGACATCTTCATCGTCAGCCAGCCGGTCAATTCGAAGGGCGGCATGCTGCGCGGATTCGAGGTGAACGTGCAGCAGCCCTTCACCTTCCTGCCGGGCTTCCTCAAGAATTTCGGCGTGCTGGCGAACTACACCTATGTCGATTCCGACATCGAGTACCGCCTGTCGGCGACCGGGACCGACACGGTCACCGCGACCCTGCTCGGCCTGTCCAAGCACGCCGCCAACGCGACGCTCTATTACGAGACCGAGAAATTCTCGATCCGCGGTTCGATCGCCTATCGCTCGAAATATCTGACCGCGGTGCCGGGGACCGAGGGCAACGCCTATAACGGCACCAACGCGACGACCAATATCGACGCGCAAATCTCGTACAACATCACCGACAAGATCAAGCTGAGCCTCGAAGGCATCAACCTGACCGATGAGCTCAACGACCAGTTCGTGGACGAAACCAACCGGCTCAACGTGCTGACGCACAGCGGCCGTCAGTTCGTGCTGAGTGCCCGCGTGGCGTTCTGATCCCTCCCTCTCAACAGAACGCCGACGCACGTTCCTTGGCCAGCCGCCCTCCCGCGGCTGGCCGTTTCTTTGTGGCTGACCGGGCCGGTTGGGGCAGGTGAACCAAATCTATCTTTCAGCGCCGCTTAACTCCTATCAAATCACTATGCGAATAACAGCATGGCGAAGGGCGAACGATGGGCAGGCAACAGGCGGCGGCGGTAGAAATCTATCCGAGCAATCTCGACCGCGTGGTCGCCGGCCTGCGCGAAGCACGCCGCGAATGGCGGCAGGGGCATGACCGCCATGCCGAACAGGGCATCGAATTCCCCTCGCGCCGCGTGCTTGCACGGCTGTTGCGCGAGCTGGGCACCGCCCTGTTCCCGCTACGCCTCGGCCCGCCCGAGCTCAGCACCAGCAACGAGAACGCCTGGGTCGAGGCGACGCTCGAATCCACCCTGTCGCAGCTCGGCGCGCAGATCGAGCTCGAGCTGCGCATCGCCCACCCCGGCATCTCGCGGATCGAGGAGGGCTATGCCGTTGAGCATATCCTGACCGACTTTGCCGAGAGCTTGCCCGGCATCCGCCGCCTGCTCGATGCCGATGTCGCGGCTGGCTATGCCAACGATCCCGCGGCACGCAGCGTGGACGAGGTGCTGCTGTCCTACCCCTCGATTGCCGCGATCATCCACCACCGCCTCGCCCATCGCCTCCACGCGCTCGGCGCGCCTTTGGTGGCGCGGGTGATTGCGGAGGTGGCACACAGCGAGACCGGCATCGACATCCACCCCGCAGCAAAGATCGGGCGCAGCTTCTTCATCGACCACGGCACCGGCATCGTCATCGGCGAGACCGCGGCGATCGGCGACCGTGTGCGCATCTATCAGGGCGTGACGCTGGGCGGCGCTCCGGTCGCGGCGGGCGCGGCACATCGCAGCGACACGCGCACGCGCCGCCACCCGCAGATCGGCGACGACGTCGTGATCTTCCCCGGTGCGGTCCTGCTCGGCCCGATCGCCGTGGGCGCACGCAGCCGCATCGGCGGCAATGTCTGGCTGAACCACGATGTGCCTGAGGACAGTCTGGTCGAGCTCCCGGCCCCGGTGGTGCGACCGGCCGGCTAACCCGTCGCTTCGGCGCGATCCCTCGTCGCGAGAACGCACCGGTAAACGCCCGTCGAACATACGGAAAGCGGTGCCCCCGCCGCACCCGCCCCTCGCCAGATCGCGATGGACATCGGGCTATTCATAAGGGATGCAACGACAAACGGGGGAGGGGCTGTGGAAGACTGGCGGACGGCGCTGATAGCCGGGGAGATTTGGGGACGACCGCACGCGACGAACGAGCAGACCGTTCTGAATGTCGTGATGCCGAAGGTCGAGACGGTTCTCAAATCCGGCGCGCCTGCTTCGATGGACTTCACCCTGCACGATGACGGCCATGGTTTCCGGGTCGCGGAGATGGCCGCCAAATTGATCGGGGAGACCGTCACCAGACTATCCGCGCTGGAACTGTCCCTTCTTCTGATCGCGTCCTATTGTCACGACATCGGCATGTCGCCGTCCCGTGAGAGGATCGGCAACCATTTCAAATATCTTCTGACCGGCGATCGGTCCCTTCTCAGCAACACGGCAATCCACGAACTCCAGTCCTGGCTGGACTCGAACCGGAACGGGCTCACTGCGCCGGTCGAACAGGGAACGACGACGGCCGCGGGGATCGACGTGGTCGACGACGCGATCGCCTATTACTCGCGGAGCCGGCACAATGACTGGGGCGAGGATTTCATCCGGACGGAATTGTCCAACCTTCCCGTCAATCTATACCCCGGCTGGATCGAAGACCTCGTCATTCTGTGCCGCAGCCATCACGACGGAATAGCGGAGCTGCGCAATTCCAGATTCGATGCGAAGAACGTCGGCTCGCCCAGCAGCGTCGTGAACCTGCGTTTCCTGGCGGCCATCCTTCGGGTCGCGGACGTTCTGGAGTTCGCACCGGAAAGAACCCCGGCCATCATCCTGAGACAACGCTCGATCGCCCCGAACAGCCGGGTATTCTGGTTCAAGGACCACTCCATTTCCTTCGTGATCGACGAACAGTCGAAGCGGATGATCTTCTCCGCCAGAACGCCGACCGCCTATATCCATCGCGCCGCGATCGAGACCGCGGACGCGGTGAACGACGAGCTGGCACTATGTGCCCTGCTGGAACAGGAAGCCGCATTCGCCAGAGGCGTCATCCTGCCGGAGGACCGGTCGATCTATAGCTGGCACTGGCCGAGCAGGCTGACGACCGACATTCAGGAGCTTCCGGACAGCTTCACCTATATCGAGGGCGAGTTTCGCCCGGACAGCCGAAAGATCCTCAATCTCCTCTCGGGCACGGCGCTCTATGGCGAGCCCATTTTCGCCGTTCGCGAGTTGGTTCAGAACGCGCTCGATGCGATCCGCGAGCAAATCGCATATTCGCGCATCACCTCGTCGAATCCGGCGGACGATCAGATCGCGGAGCGACTGGCGCATCTCCATACCGTCACCATTACGTTGAGCCGCGACGACGGAAGCTATTGGCTTTCCTGCACCGACGACGGGTCGGGAATGACGAAATCGATTATCGAGCGTCACCTGCTCGTGAGCGGATCGGGAACGAGAGGCGAGACAAGGAGCCTGATCCGCTCGGCGGAAGCGCATGGCTTCTCGGTCGAGCGCACCGGCCGGTTCGGGATCGGCGTTCTCAGCTATTTCATGATCGCGAACGAATTGCGGATCATCACGCGAAGAAGCCAGGAGGCCGGCGATATCGACGGCACCGCATGGAAGTTCACGACCGACGGACTCGACGGCTTCGGGGAACTCACCCGGGAAACGCGCGCAAGCAAGGGCACCGCGGTATCGCTGCGCCTCAAGGACGGGATCGTCAGCGGAAGTCCGAAACAGTGGTTCGACAAGCTCCACCACTTTATCCGCGACACCTTCTGCTGGTCCCCGTGTAAGATCATTGTCAGAAACGAGGTGGAAGAAGTCGAGCGGCACGAACAGGGCCCCGGATGGACGTTCGAACCCGCAAGCTATGGCGAACTGCTGCTTGGCTTCCTCATGCCCGACGACTGGGACGATCACGAGTTCCAGACCGCCGCGGAAGCCATGAGATATTCCGAGGAACATTCGCGCGACTCCGAGCTGCAGGCATGGGCAGGCACCGTGCTGCGATGGACACCGCCGGTGGAATCCGTTTCGAGCTCGACCAAGGCCGCGCTGCGCGCGTCACTACCCTATTTTGTGCTCGAAGGCGGCGCCTCTCGCAATCTGCTCGATGTGCGGGAATATCCGCGCGTCAGGAACGCGAGATATGGGTGGGCGCGCAGCCCTCGGGTTAAGAACACGACATCGCTCCATGGTGTGGAGGTTCCCGCCACAAAGAATCCGATTTCGGATTGCCTTGTCGACATCGACCTGCGCGGCGGAAGCGAAATCATGGTGGACCGGCAGACTTTGTCGGGCCCGCTTCCTGCCGAAGTCGCGGAAGAAGCCGAGGGCGCGCGTCAGGCGCTCTGGCGTCAGTTCCTCACCGACTCGCGCGATTCGATATTCAACGAGATCAATGTCGCCTCGTCCCCGCTGTCATATCAGGAACGAGCGGCACATCTCGGCAAGGAACCTGCCTGGTGCATTCGGGGAGCCGACAGCTCCGATCCCGTCATCGCCAAAGTCACCTATCCCGTCCTGTCGGTCGCCCGGACGTCCTTCTACACATGGCGAACCTATGCCTTCTATTCCGGCAACTGCGACGTCGAAGCAGTGCGGCTGGAGCCGATTTCCGAGCATACCGGCATGGCGCTGCATGACCTCTATGGTGGAGGCCGTGTCGTTCATCAGGCCGAGAAACATGGCAGTCGAACGCGTTCCGGCGTGGTCGGCATCCAATGGGACAATGCCGACGAGCTTCTTGTTCTCGACGGCACCGTTGCCAGCGCCGCTTCAAAATTCCCGGACGAATGGGCCGATATCGCGGCGATCAGAACCGAGCACCGCTTGATCTTCAACCGCGATCACAGCCTGGTACGGAAGGCTCCGGAACGAAAAGCCCCAAAACTGAAGCGAGTGCGCCCGCACAATCTTGCCGAAAGGATGCGGCGATCCGCAGCCGACCGGGGCACCGCGCTCGATCTGGTTTTGCGGCTCTGCTCGTTTCCGCACCGGTCGCTCGTCTGGATCCACGAGAATGCCCGGCCGGAGCTGGAAGCGCTGCTGAGGGCCGCGGGCTTTTCGGATAGCGAAACGCTCGTGGTCCTCGATGCTTCCGAATTCAGCGAGGCCCATCGATCGACCAACTTGAGCGCCATCGCGTTCGAGGATCGACTGGTGGATTACGACATCCCCGAGGTCGGCGAGTCAAGCGAGCTGCTATCTTCGCAAAAGTGGGAATCTAAATAATCATCTTCAGGGTGAGTTATGGAAAAAGAATTTCTGCTCGAAAAGTACAAGTATGTTCTTGAGCAAAAGAGAAGTCTGAACGAAGCCACCTTCAAGATACTGTCCGTATATCAGGTCGTTATCGTCGGACTGGTCTACGCTCAGTACGTCATACTGAACCAGCTGTTCGAGAAGAAGATATCGAAAATCGTCGCCGAAGTGGGATCGAACGCGCTCCTGTTCTCATCGATATTCCTGTCGATATTCTGTGCGATGATGATCGCCGTCGGCATCGCCAGCTGGATCGAATATAAAAAGGACGAAGCACGCATCGAGTCCGGCACGGACGAACCCGGGGAATCCAGCATCAAGCTCAAGGATTTCTTCCGATGGTATGAGACCTATTTTCTGCTGCTGATTCTTGCCATTCAGATCGGCCTGGTCATCGGGAGCAGGTGGTTCATCATGCCCATCGTCCTTTCCGCGCCCTAGCGCGAGCAAGGTGCCGCCTTCACTCGAGTTCATCGAGAGCCGCAGCGGCGGATTATTAAAATGCCCGCGATAGCAAAGGACGGCTTTCGGGAACTCCCGGCCTGGCTCGGAATGGCCGGAACGAGCGCGCATTGCAGCTGGCACAGCGAACTCGAGATCGAACGTCACGCGGAAATTTCAGCACTCACTCTGCTGATCAATCGCTCGGCGACCGATCGCCTGAGCGATGCACCGCGTTCAATCTGGCGCCAGGTGTTGTAACTGATCCCGAAACGGGGCTGCAGCACTTCGTCGGTGCGGCCCGGGCAGTTCTCGATCATATGCGTAACGATCTCCGGCGGAAGCGACATCATTAACCGGGACATTATGTCCTCCTTCGTCACATTGGGTCAGGTGCGGCGGACAGGCGCGTGCCTGCGCACGGTCCTTCGCCGCGGCCAACGCAACGAAGGAGCAGATATTGTTCGGTCGAATCTGGGGGCAAGATTCCCGCCCGTCGGCACGGACGGGAGCCTCGCTTCGATACCGCCCTACTTTATCGGCGTCAGCGTCGGATATTTGACGCCAAGCTGGTCGAGGTAGCTCGGATATTTGGCCGGGTCGTAATAATATTTGCTCAGCTCCGGACGTACCCGCTCCATCAGCTCCTTGTTGAGATGGATCGCAGGCTGGTCGGCGGCGGTCAGCACCGGATCGTATTTCTGATCCTTGGTCTGAACGTCGCGGAAATAGGCCTTGGCGTCGGTGACCAGCTTGGGCGTGGTCATCGCATCGAGCACCGTCATCGCCACTGCCTTGGCGCCTGCGACCGCGCCCTTGTGTGCGACCGGCGTCGCCATCGCGATCGCCGCGGTGACGTTGTGACCGATCATGCTGGGGATGTTCGACGGGAAGCGGATGGTGATCGTCGGCACGGTCCACATGATATCGCCGATATCGTCCGATCCGCCGCCGAGCGACCGGCCGCGCGTTTCCGGGGTGGAGAGGGTGTCGACCGTGGTCTTGAGCGGCTCGACCTTGAACTTCAGCCCCTCCTGCACCGCCTTGGCGAAGGCCTGATCGTCGGCCGACCATTTGGGCATGCCGACCAGCTCGATATTGGCCTGCGCCGCCTCTGCCAATGGCCGGTTGGCGTGGTTGGGCGCGGCATAGCCCAGGATGCGGCGGGTAACGGTGGTGCCGGTCGCCTTCGCTGCAGCCTCGGAAATTTCGTTGCCGGTCTCGAACAGCTTGCGGATCGAATCGAAATTCTGCTCGCGGAAATAGTACCAGACGGTCGCTTCGCCCGGCACGATGTTGGGCTGGCTGCCGCCATTGGTGATCACATAGTGCGAGCGCTGGGTGAGCGGGAGATGCTCGCGCCGCATGTTCCAGCCGATGTTCATCAGTTCGACCCCGTCGAGCGCGCTACGCCCGGCCCAGGGCGCGCCCGCAGAATGGCTGGTCAAGCCTTTGAAGTTATACTCGACCGAGACCATGCCGTTATTGCCGGAATCGCCCCAGCTGGTGCCAAAGCTCGACGCGACATGGGTAAAGATCGAGACATCGACGTCCTTGAACAGCCCGGCGCGGACATAATAGGCCTTGGTCGCCAGCAGTTCCTCGGCAACGCCGGGCCACAGCATCAGCTTGCCCTTGATGTTGTGCTTGGCCATCACGTCCTTGGTGGCGAGCGCAGCGGCGACGATCAGCGGCATGCCGGCATTATGCCCCTCGCCATGCCCCGGCGCGCCGGGAACGATCGGCTTGATCTGGGGAAGGCCGGGCATCTGCGACAGGCCGAGCAGGCCGTCGACATCCGATCCCAGCGCTACGACCGGCCCCTCGCCATTGCTCCAGGTCGCGGTCCAGGCGCTCGGGATACCGGCAACGCCCTTCTCGATCTTGAAGCCGTTCTTTTCGAGGATCGCGGTCAGATATTCCATTGTCTGGAATTCCTGAAAGCCCGGCTCCTGAAAGCTGAACACGGAGTCGACCATTTCCTGCACCAGCTTGGCGCGGGCATCGACGCCGGCGGCCACCTCCTTCTTGAGCGCACCGGACGCCTTGGCGTGCGCACCGGCGAGCGGCGTGGTGACGAGCAAAGCGGCGGCGAACGACTTCAGCACGAGTTTTGACATGGCATTCTCCCAGATCGAACGATGGTTCTGAATCGGCACTATTGGAACAAATCCACGAAAGGCGCCGGGCAGCGCCTTTCGTGGAGGAAGAGGTTCAGATCGCAAGTCTGAACCCCATGCGGAACACGCGGCCAAGCACGTCGTAGAGCGCGCGGTTGGTTTGCGGATAGGCGGGCGTATTGTTGCCGGTCGGGCCATTGCCGACCAGCACCGGATCGCGATCGGCGATGTTGCGGATCGCCAGGAACACCTCCGCCTTCGCGTTCGACACCTCGAACCGGTAGTTGAAGTTGAGATCGAAGTAGAAGGCGCCGGGGATCGAGTTGGTGTTCACCGTCCGTCGGTCCGCGGTCGAGAGCGGACAGCCGGTAGTGCAGACGATGTAGTTGTTGTTGTACACGCCGCCCGAAACGCCGCGCGCGATTCCCTGTACCGAAAAGCCGCTCTCGATGTCGTACCCAGCCGAGAAACGATAGGTCCAGTCGGGCAAGCCGCCGGTATTCTGCCCCGCCGCGTCGGTCGCCAGCGTCACGCCATTCTCGGTCTTGAGTTCGAACGCGTAGCTGGCCAGCGCGCGCAGCGTGAGGTTGCCCGGGCCGATCTCGCGGCGATAGCTCGCCTCCAGGTCGATCCCGCTCGTCTTCACGCTGACGAAGTTCATCGGCTTGATCTCGATGCTGGTGACCGCAAGGCCCGGCGTGGTCACCCCGCGCCCACCCGTGGTCGAGATCGCCGAACAGGCCGTAGCGATGGCCTGCTGATAGCATTGATCGACCAAGGTCTGCGCAGTCAGCGAGTCGATCGCGCCGCTCAGGTCGATCTTGTAATAGTCGGCCGAGAAGGCCAGCCCGGGAACGAAGCTGGGCGTCACCACCACGCCTGCGCCATAGGTCAGCGCCTCCTCGGGGACGAGCGCGGGATTGCCCACCGTCGATTCGTTGAACTGGTTCGCCGCGACGGTCCCGTTCGGCTGGGGCACGTTGACGGTGTTGGTGCGCCCGGTACCCGGTGCGAACAGCTCGGACAGATTGGGCGCGCGGATATCGCGGGAGATGGTTCCGCGGAACTTGACGTCCTCGATCAGCTGCCAGGTCAGGCCCGCCTTCCACGTCACCACGCTGCCCGAGGTGGAATAATCGGTGACGCGCGCGGCGCCGTTGAAATCCATCCCCTTGAAGATCGGGACGATGGTTTCGACAAAGGCTTCCTTCACATTGTAGCTGCCCACGGTCGGGAGGTAGTTGCCGTAGATCCAGGTGCCGGTGGTGACGCCGCCCGACACCATCGGGCGGAACAACGCATCGACGGTGCCGGTCACCTCCTCCTTGCGCCACTCCCCGCCAAAAGCGAGGCTGACCGGTCCCGCCGGCAGGCGGAACAGATTGTTGGTCGACAAGCTCAGCGCCGCAACCTGTTGCTTGAGATGCTGACGGCGCAGCGGCTGAAGGCCGTTGTAAAGCACATACTGGATCGCCTCGGGCGAGGCGCCGTTGGTGCCGATGCGGTTGAGCGGGACACAGGCCCGGTCATCATTGGCGGCGTTGGTGTCGATATTGATACGGCAGACGATCGTGCCGACCGCATAGCCGCCCGGGTTTCCGGCAGCGGCGACCACCGCGTCGGTCGCATTGGCCATACGCTGAATGTGCCACGCATTGGTCAGCAACTCGGTCGTATCGGTCTTGCCGAACTGGTAGTAGCCGTCCCATTGCCAGGTGACCCCGCCGGTGGCGAACGCGCCGCTGCCTCCGACGACATAGCGCTGGACCTGACGACCGTTATCGCTGCCCTGCGGCGGCAGGAAGATGTTGCTGGTACCGATCTGGATGGTCTGCAGATTGTTGGTGACCATCGACGCGCGCACTGAATCGGGCAGGAAGGCATTGTCGCGCTGGATGCTCACGCCCACGGTCGGCGTCTGCTGATAATAGCTTTGCCCGCGATAATGGCTGATCGCCGCCTGCGCGAACAGTTCGATCGCGGGGGAGAATTCGTAGCTGATCCGGCCAAAGCCGCTGACGCGCTTTTCGGAGGGGAGCAGCGTCGCACTGCTGCGATGCCCGGCGGTGGTGATGCCCAGATCGCCGCCCAGCATCCACTGGCCGCTCGTCGTGCCGAAGTTGAGCTGGTTGACGCTCGCCCTGCCCGTCGCCGGATCGATCGATCCGAAATAGGTGCCGCGCAACGGGCCGGTGGAAACAAGCCCGCCCGGAGTGAACTGGCCGGTGCCCGTGTTGGCGCCGATCAGATATTCGGGTCCGCACCCGCCGATCGGCGTGCCCGCGACATAGCCCGCGGGCGCACGGCAATTGCCGCCCACTGCGGTGCTGTAGGCGGGGTTGTTGATCAGGAAGAAGCCGGCATCGTTCCAGTCGCGGTCGATCGACTGGATACCCTTCTGCGTGAAATATTCGCCCGACAGCAGGATATGCCCCTTGCCGTCCGCAAAGCTCGCGCCGCCGGTCGCCGAGAATTTGTGGTTCGGCCCGTCGCCATAGGTGGTGACGCCATGCTCATACTCGGTCTTGAAGCCGGTAAAGGTCTTGTCGAGGATGAAGTTGACGACGCCGGAGACCGCATCCGATCCATAGGCCGAGGAGGCGCCGCCGGTCACCACCTCGACCCGCTGGATCAGCGCCTGGGGAAAGGTGTTGACGTCGACCGATCCGGTCGTGGTCGACGCGACCGAGCGCTGGCCGTCGAACAGCACCAGCGTGCGTGCCGCGCCAAGGTTGCGCAGGTTCACGCTGTTGATGCCGGCGGCACCGTTCGACAGCGACCCATTGGTGCTCGCCGCAGTCGTCGATCCGCGCACCGCCGGGAGCGTGTTGACGAAATCGGAGATGTTGGCGGGCGCTTCGGCCTTGAGTTCCTTGGTGCTGATGACGCTGACCGGTGTCGGCGCGTCATAACCGTCGCGCACGATGCGCGATCCGGTGACGGTGATCTCAGGTGTTGGCGCATCGGGCACCGCCTCCTCCGCCTGCGGCACGTCCTGCGCAAATGCAGAACCGGAGAGCATCGCGATCGCAAGGATCGCGGCGGTTCCCATCAGCGACTTTCGTGAAAATCCGTTATTTCCGCCCTGAATTCTATTGTTGTTCGCAGCCATTACAGCCCTCCAAATCTTCATTGGATTGGGCCAGCCAGGAATCCTCTCTGTACTGTTCTGGTGTTCGGGCTTCTGCGGAAACTGTTCGGCCATCTTCCGGCACGAGTGCCGGCGCAGCCATTCGGTGATCCGTGATCGGCATCAAGCCTAACAGATTCGCTACATGGATAGTGACTAAAATTGAGAACCAATCAAGAGTATTGATTCAATTTTTATCTCGTTTATGCGTTTGATCGATGGATATCCAACTTCCTGAGCTAGATGCGATCGATTTTCGAATCCTGAAAGCACTGTCTGAGGACGGGCGAATCTCGGATGTTGCGCTGGGCGAAATGATCAGCCTCTCCAGCACCGCAGTCGCGCGGCGGCGGCGCATCCTCGAGGAAACCGGCGTCATCGAAGGCTATAGTGCAAAGCTCTCGCTCAGCGCGCTCGGCTTTGCCGGGACGGTGATGGTGATGGTAGAATTGAGCTCGCAAGCGGAAAAGATCCTGGTCGAATTCGAGCGGGAAGTCGTCAAATGCCCGTCGGTATCCTTCTGTGGATTCGTCTCGGGCGATACCGACTTCATGATCCTGATCCATGTCAGTTCGCTGGACGAGTACGACAAGATCTATCGAGAAGAGCTGTCCAACCTTCCGCACGTGTCGCGGATCCGGAGCAGCTTCGTTTTGAGGGAGGTTGCCCGCCGTTCGAACGTGCCGATCATCTTCGAACGCGGAAAGGCAGGTGCAACCGGGCCACGCCGCTAACCGCGGCACGCCCCATCTGTCGGGGAAAATGATGAGCAAGATCGATACACGCAGGCGCGTCCTGCGGCGTCCCATGGTGCGGACGTTGCTTGGCGCTGCATCCATTTCGCTGGCGGCTGCGGCGGGCATGTTGCTTCCGCATACCGTGCGCGCAGCTCAGGCCCAGCCCGCAGCACTGGCGGACGGGTTCATCCCGGTCGGTTGGGACACGGCGCGCGGCAAGCTGCTGCTCGAGGTGCCGGGCTTCGACACCGATGTGCTCTACTATGTCTCGGCCGCGACCGGCGGCGGGTCGGTGGAGCTTCCGCTCGACCGTGGCGTGATGGAAACCGCGGTTATCCGCTTCCAGCGCACCGGCAATCGCGTGCTCGTGGTCGAGACGAACACCGGCTATCGCGCCCCCGGCGGCAGCGCCGCGACCGCCCAGGGCGTCGCAGACTCCTTCCCCACCTCGATCCTTGCCAGCCTGCCCATCGAATCGAGCACCGGCGGCAGGGTGATCGTCGATGCGACCGCGCTGTTCATGCGCGACGCCGCCAATATCGAGGGGACGCTGCGCCGTGCCAATCAAGGAAGCTTCAAGCTCGATCCCGCACGCAGCACCTTCTACGCGCCGCGGATCAAGGCATTTCCGGAGAATAGCGAAGTCGAGACGATCGTCACCTTTGCCGCCGATACGCCCGGCGCGCTGGTGCGCAACGTCGCGCCCGACGCCCGCGCATTGACCCTGCGCATTCACCACAGCTTCCTCAAACCCCCGACCGGCTATGTGCCGCGCGAAGCCGACCCTCGCATCGGGGTGAGCGAACTCCGCTTCCGCGACTATTCGAAGCCGTTCAGCGATCGCACCGGCGCTTCATGGATCACGCGCTGGCGACTGGAGAAAAAGAGCCCGGGGGCCGCGATGAGCGATCCGGTCAAGCCGATCCGCGTCTATTTCGACCCGGCGATCCCGACGCCGATCCGCACCGCGATGAAGCAGGGTCTGCTGTGGTGGAACAAGTCGTTCGAGGCTGCCGGTTTCAGCCATGCGATCGAGGCAATCGACGCACCGGCCGACATGGACCCGATGGACATCCGCTACGCCTATATCCTGTGGATCAATCGCGACGAGCGCGGTTTCTCGTCGGGCGGCACCTATCGCGATCCGCGCACGGGCGAGATTCTGGGCGCCAAGGTGCGGATGGACACACACCGTATCCGCACGATCGGCAATTACTGGGACGCCTATGTGGCGGGGCTGCCCGGCGGCGGCGCGGGCGTGACGGTGGCCGATCCCGGCCTGCTGACCGAAGGGGCGCTGGCCGGCATGCCGGCGGGACAGCGCGACATGGCGCTGCTGCGTCAGGCGCTGTTGATGGCGCACGAATATGGCCATTCGCTCGGCTTCGGTCATAATTTCGCATCGAGCCTGAACGAGCGCGCGTCGGTGATGGAGTACCCCACGCCGCGGGTGAAGGTGACCGACGGCAAGCTCGACCTGTCCGAATCCTTCATGAAAGGGATCGGCGCTTATGACACGATGATGGTGCGCTATGCCTATACGCCGTTCGCTCCTGCGGCGGAGAAGGCTGGCCTCGACGGCGTGATCGCCGACATGCGCGCGCACGGCCTGCTCTATGTCCCCGACACCGATCCGCGCTGGACCTGGTATGACGACCGCGCCACGCCGGGCGAGTATCTGCGCGAGGCGATCGCCGCGCGCCGGATCATGCTGGCGGGTTATGGCCAGAGTGCGCTGACGCCGGGGGAGCCTGTAGGAGCGCTGCGCGATGCGCGGCTGTGGATGGTCTATCTCCACCATCGCTACGCGATCGAAAGCGCACTCAAATATGTCGGCGGCCAGTATCAGAACATCGTGGTCAAGGGCGAGACGATCCCGCCGACCGAATTCATCCCGGCCGATGTCCAGCGCGACGCGCTCGGCCTGCTGCTCGACACGATCGAGCCCGCAAACATGGCGCTGCCCGAAAGCCTGCTGGCGCAGCTCACACCCGATCCGGGGGAGAATCTGGAAGACCTGTCGAGCGACGCCACCTTCGATCAGCTCAAGGCCGCGCGTATCCTCGCCACACTCGTGTTCGAACCCATGTTCGATACCGCGCGCGCCAACCGGATGCTCGCGCTCGAAGCGCGCAAGCCGGACACGTTGACCTTGCCGCAGATGGTCGATGCAGCGCTCGCGCGGACCTGGAACGTGCCGCGCGACGGCGATGGTTCGGCACGCGCACTGCGCCGGGTGAGCCAGGGCGTCCTGCTCGACGCGATGATGATGCTCGGCGCCGACGAAGCCGCCTCCCCCGAAGCGCGCGCCTTGATCCTCGAAACACTGTCGAGCCTTGCCGCGGGCATCGGCCGCCGAAGCGATTCCGATCCTGTGAACGCAGCCTTCTACCGTCAGAGCGCGCGGCGCATTGCCGCCTATCTCGAGGATCCGGCCGCGCAGGCACCCAAGAAGCTGGCACCCGAATGGGGCAAGGGGCCACGCTCACGCTTCCCGATGCCCCCCGGACCGCCTCTGGGGTGACGTGTCAGTTGCCGCGCGCCAGCGCTACGTGGCGATCGAGCTCGCTGCGGGCGCTGGTCAGCGCCTGATCGAAGCACAGGCCATAGTCGCGCTTCTGATACAGGTCCGACTTTGCACTCGGATCGCATACTTGCTTCGACGCGAAGCGGATGCGGCTGTCGGCGCGCGCGATGTGCGCGTCGCGGCGAAGGTCGAGATCGCCGAATGAAACGATCTGCGTGCGCGTGATCCCGCGCATCGCGCCCATCACCGTCATCTCCGTTCCGAGTGGGTTGGTACGCGCCACGGCGGGCGCCAGCGCACAGCTCAGGGCGCCGACGATCGCCGGCGCTGCCATCCATCTAGCCATCCTCGTTCCTTTCCTGCTCCGCCTATAGCGGGCGGCCGCCGATAGATGAGCCATGCGCCAAGCAATTCCAAGGAGGTTGTGTCCGCAAGAAGGGGCACGCGATCGAGAAGGCCCCGAAACCGGTTTTCAGCACCGGGCAAGCTACGGAAATGGCAGCACCGAAGCATGCGGCGACGCCAATCCGGAAAACGCGACGGTGTATCGGAGAATGGTGCCCGGGGACGGAGTCGAACCGCCGACACTGCGATTTTCAGTCGCATGCTCTACCAACTGAGCTACCCGGGCCCAACCGGCGAAGCCGGGGACATATATGCTTCCAGCGAACGCCGGAAGGCGCGCTCTTAGTCGGCGCTTTCGCCCCTGTCCAGCCCGCTTTGTGCACTTGCCGCATCGTCCGGATCGATCGCCGCGCCGGGCAGGCGATAGCCTTCGCCCAGCCATTGCAGCAGGTCGCGGTCCTTGCAGCCGCGGCTGCAAAAGGGCTTGAACGCCGGATCGGCCGGCTTGCCGCAAATCGGGCAGTCGTCGCGTTTCACTTTAGCTCCACCAAATCGGCTACGAACCGGGTCCGCCCGCCGGTGCGACGGTGCAGTTCCGCGATCCATTCCGGCTCGCGCTCCAGCCGCCGCAACAGCGCCGGATGCAATATATGGGTATCGGGTGCGGGCGGGGGAAGACGCTCCAGCCGCCGCAGTTCGGCGCGCAGCGCAGCGCCCGCCGGATCCGCCGCGAGCAATTCGGGCAGCGACATGCGCGCTTTGCGCCGCACGATCTGAAGAAAGCCGAACCCGTTCATCGCGGTGCGCTCGAACGGTTGCGGCAGCGCCGCATCGATCGCCTCGGCCACGGCGTTGCGCTCGCCCTTATTGGCCAGCGTCGGGAAATCCACGCCGACCGATCCGGCGATCCCCAGCCGTTCCATCGCCGCCGCGACCGCATGCGCGGCGTCGACCGACAGCGCGCCGAGCGGCGGGCCGCCATCGACGTCGAACAGGGTCATCGCCGGGGTCAGCGCCACGCGAAGCGCGCCGGTCGCGAACGCGATCTCGCCGGTGCGCGCTTCCTCGAGCACCTCGGACCAGCCGGCGTCTTCGAGCGCGTCGGGCTCATGCGCGCGCAACTGCCGCACGGGCAGTCCGCTGGCGGCGATCCGCGCGAGCAGATCCGGGCCCGCCGCCGGCACCGCGTCGAGCGCGGGAACCGCCTTGGCCAGCTTGGGCCGTCCGCGCTCGGCGATCGATTCGCGCACGATGCGCACGATGAACGATGCGCCCTGCGTCACGCGCGGCGGCAGCGGGTCGCACAGCGCCTCCTCGCCGCTTTCGAGCATGACCTTACCGGTCGATTTATCGATCAGCCGCACCTTGCCGATCGTCCCGCTGCGAAGGCCGGGCAGCTCGATCCGCGCCTTGCGGATGCTGCCGCGGGCGACCAAAGCCGCGCGGTTCTCGCCGATCCCGGCTTCGTAGAGCCACTCAGCCAAGCGCCAGGCTCACAACAACGGGTACCCGGCGCTCTCCAGCAACGCGCGGGTCTCGAACACCGGAAGCCCCACGACCCCCGAGTGACTCCCCGACAGGAAGCGCACGAACGCCTCGGCGCGGCCCTGAATGGCATAGCCGCCGGCCTTGCCCATCCCCTCGCCGCTCGCGACATAGCGGTCGATCTCGGCGTCGGTCAGCCGCTTGAACGCGACGACGGTGTCGCTGAGGCGCATCCGGGCCTTGCCGTGGATGTCGATCAGGCACACCGCCGACAGGCAATGATGCCGCCGTCCGGACAGCAGACCCAGCATGCGGCGCAGGTCGGTCTCGTCCTCAGGCTTGCCCAGGATACGGCGGCCCACCGCGATGGTGGTGTCGCCCGCCAGCACGATCTCATCGTCCGCGCGCGCAACCGCCTGCGCCTTGCCGAGCGCGATGCGCTGGACATAGGCGCGCGGCAATTCGTCCTTGAACGGATTTTCGTCGATATCGGGCGCAGCGACGGAATCGGGCGTGACACCGATCCGGGCGAGCAGGTCGCGGCGGCGCGGCGATGTCGAGGCGAGCACGAGCCGCATGGCCCGCGCCTTACTTGAAGCGATAGGTGATGCGGCCCTTGGTCAGGTCGTAGGGCGTCAGCTCGACGAGCACTTCGTCGCCCACCAGCACGCGGATGCGGTTCTTGCGCATCTTGCCGGCGGTGTGGCCGAGAATCTCGTGATCGTTCTCGAGCCGGACGCGGAACATCGCGTTGGGGAGCAACTCCACCACGCGACCGCGCATTTCAAGCAGTTCTTCCTTGGCCAAACAAACCTCTTGCGATGGAGCGAAAAAATGACGCGGTGCCTTACGCTTCCTTGACGCAAAAGGAAAGCGCGACAGTTCCGGTGGCTCGGAGGCTGTTGTCGCGGCAACAAACGGTTTCCCGCTGTTCGCTTGATGCGGCGGGCGTTCGGGCCCAAATGGGGGGCATGTTGATCGAGACCGAAGCCACGCCCAATCCGGCGACCCTCAAATTCCTGCCCGGCCGCACCGTGATGGATGCCGGCACCCGCGATTTCGCGACTCCGGAGGAAGCCGAAGCCTCGCCGCTGGCCGAGGCATTGTTCGGTCTCGGCGACGTCACCGGCGTGTTCTTCGGCCGCGACTTCATCTCGGTAACGGCGGGGCCGGGTGTCGAGTGGCCGGGCCTCAAGCCAGACGTGCTCGGCATTCTGCTCGACCATTTCAGCGCGAACATGCCGCTGTTCCGTCAGGGCACTGCCGCCGGATTCTCGGTTCCGCCCGAGGACGTCTACACCGACGATCCGGAAGACGCCGATATCGTCGCCCAGATCAAGGAACTGATCGAGACCCGCGTCCGCCCGGCGGTCGCCAATGACGGCGGCGACATCGTCTATCGCGGCTTCGACAAGGGCAAGGTCTACCTCCAGATGCAGGGCGCCTGCGCCGGCTGCCCCTCCTCGACCGCGACGCTCAAGAACGGGATCGAACAACTGCTCAAATATTATGTCCCCGAAGTCACCGAAGTGCGTTCGGTCTGATGGGAACGCCACTGGACGAGGCCGGCCTCGACACGATCTTCCGCACCGCGCGCACTTATAACGGCTATCTTCCCGGCGAAGTGACCGAGGCGAATCTCCGCGCGATCTACGAACTGCTCAAGATGGGGCCGACCTCGGCCAACATGCAGCCCGCACGCTTCGTCTGGTGCCTGAGCCAGGAGGCGAAGGACAGGCTCGCCGATTGCGCGAGCGCGGCGAACGCCCCCAAGATCCGCGCCGCGCCCGCCGCCGTCGTGATCGGGATGGACTATGATTATCACGAACAGCTGCCCTGGCTGTTCCCGCATACCGACGCGAAAAGCTGGTTCCCGGATGCCGAGGCGCGCAAGGCGCATGCGCTGCGCAATTCCTCGCTCCAGGGTGCCTATTTCCTGATCGCGGCGCGTGCGCTCGGCTGGGATACCGGGCCGATGTCGGGGTTCGACGCAGCAGCGGTCGACGCCGCCTTCTTCGCCGATCGGCCTTCGGTCCGCGTCAATTTCATCGCGACGCTCGGCAAGGGCGATCCGGCGAGCATCTTCGGCCGCTCGCCGCGGCCCGAATTCGGGCAGTTCAACCAGATTGCCTGACGCGCCGCTCACCCTCGTCGTCGAAACCGCCACCGCCGCCTGCTCCGTCGCGCTGATCAGCGCCGGAACGGTCGTTGCCGAGCGTCATGAGGAGGTTGGCCGCGGTCATGCCGAGCGGCTGATTCCGATGATCGCCGAACTGCCCGATGGCGGGCGTGCCGACCGCATTCTGGTCGATTGCGGCCCCGGCAGCTTCACCGGCATCCGCGTCGGGATCGCCGCCGCGCGCGGACTGGCATTGGGCTGGGGCGTTCCGGTCACGGGCTTCTCGTCGCTCCCGCTGATCGCCGCCGCCGCCTTCGCTGCCGATGCGTCGCTGGCCGCGCTTGCCGTCGTCCTCGAAGGGGGACATGGTGAAGTCTTCATGCAGGCCTTTGCTAGCCCGCTGGCCGAGACCGGCCCGTTCGCCTCGCTCAAGCCCGAGGCGGCACTCGCCGCGCTTGGCACGCGCGCTGCGGTGGGCAATGGCATCCGCCATCTCGCCGTGCTCGATCCGTCGCTCGACCTGCGTGAGGCACTCCCCCGCGCCGCCGCCGCCACGCTGCTCACACCCGGTTTCACTGCGCTCGACCCGCGTCCCATCTATGGCCGCGCGCCGGACGCCAAGCCGCTGGTTGCATGAGCAGCGCACCGCAGATCGTCGAGATCGTTCACGGCACGCCGGCCGATATCGCCACGGTCAACGCGATCATGGCCGACGCGTTCGACCCGCGTTTCGGTGAGGCGTGGACCCCCAGCCAATCCCTCGGGATGATCGCATTGCCGGGCGTCTGGTTCAGCATCGCGTGGAGCGGCAACCGGCCCGCCGGGTTCGCGCTCGCCCGCGCGATCGCGGACGAAGCGGAACTGCTGCTGCTCGCCATCCGCCCCGCAATGCGCCGTCGCGGCATCGGTACCGCGTTGCTGCGCTCGATCCTCGCCGACGCACGCGAACGCGACGCCGATATCCTGCATCTGGAAGTGCGTGCGAACAATGAAGCGGTGCGCCTTTATCGTAACGAGGGCTTCGAGAAGATCGGCGAGCGGCGCGATTACTATCGTGGCAAGGACGGTAAACTGTTCGACGCGCACACCTTTTCGAGAAAGATCGATTGAATTCGACGAACTGCATTGCAACTGGACTTGCAATCGGCGCGTTACCGATCAATAGCGCGCGACGCGGCGTGTAATCTTGCGGCCGCGGCACCCGTACGAAAGGATCATCATGGACGCTCAGAACGACCTGCAGGAAACGCTGGTCACGCTGACCGCGGACATTGTCGCGGCACATGTCAGCAACAATAGCGTTGCGGTCTCCGATCTTCCGCTGCTGATCGCGAATGTTCACGGTGCGCTCGTGGGTCTTGGCACCAAGGCGCCCGAGCCCGAAGCGAAGAAGCAGGAACCGGCGGTTTCGATCCGTTCGTCGATCAAGCCCGACTATATCGTCTGCCTTGAGGACGGTAAGAAGCTCAAGATGCTCAAGCGCCACCTGATGACGCACTATCAGATGACGCCGGAACAGTATCGCACCAAGTGGAACCTCCCCGCCGACTATCCGATGGTCGCACCGAACTATGCCGAGCAGCGCCGCAGCCTCGCCAAGAAAATCGGTCTCGGCACCAAGCGCCGCAAGCGCTGAATTCTTCCCGATTTGGGCGATTCCGGCCCGTTCCCCCACCCGGCCATCCCGGGATAGGGAGCGGGCCGGTACGGCAAACCGATCGGAAACGCCGGTCTGGGCCTTTGCCCGGGCCGGCGTTGTTCGTTCTTGGTCCCTTTTTTCTCAAGCCGATTGTCGCTACATCACCGCCATGGCCCGCAAGATCGATCTCGAAGCCCTTTGTCACGAAAAGGGATTGCGCATCACCGAGCAGCGCAAGGTGATTGCCCGCGTCCTCTCCGAAGCGGAGGATCATCCCGATGTCGAGAAGGTCTATGCCCGCGCCTCGGCGATCGATCCCGGCATCTCGATTGCGACGGTCTATCGTACCGTGCGCCTGTTCGAAGAGGCGGGGATCCTCGACCGTCACGATTTCGGCGACGGCCGCGCGCGCTACGAGCCCGCGCCCGAAGCGCATCACGACCATCTGATCGATGTCGAGACCGGCAAGGTCATCGAGTTCGTCGATCCCGAGCTCGAACAGCTCCAGAAGCAGATCGCCGAGCGCCTCGGCTTCCGGCTGGTCGACCACCGCATGGAACTCTACGGCGTCGCGCTCGACCGGAAGAGCTGATCTGCCCGCTGCGGGGGATAGCTTGACCGAACACGCCGCGGAGCGCCGCCTCGCTGCCGCGCGGGGCGAGAAGACCGTCCTCACCGCATCCGAAGCCTTTCGCTTCTGGCGGCGCGTCGGGCTGCTGCTGCTGGCCCTCATCACCCATGTGCCGGTGCATTATCTGTGGCGGCTGCTGCGCCTGTCCTCGCCCTGGCCGCGCTGGTTCCTGCGCCGCGCCGGGCGGATCGCCGGAGCCCGCGCCGAGGTCATCGGCACCCCGCTGCGCCGCGACGTCTTCTACGTCGCCAACCATCTTTCCTGGATCGACATCCTCGCGCTGGGCGGGGCGAGCGGCACCGCCTTCGTCGCCAAGGCGGAGATCGGCGCGACGCCGGTGGTCGGCTGGCTCGCCGGGCTCAACCGCACCGTCTATGTGAAGCGCGAGAACCGCATGGGCGTCGCCGAGCAGATCAACGAACTGCGCGACGCGCTCGCCGAGAATTGGGCGATCACCGTCTTCCCCGAAGGCACCACCACCGACGGCCGCTCGCTGCTGCCGTTCAAGACGCCGATGCTGCGCGTGCTCGAACCGCCGCCGCCCGGCGTGATGGTCCAGCCGGTGCTGCTCGACTATGGCGCCGCCGGCGAGGAGATCGGCTGGGTCGGCGAAGAGGGCGGGATCAACAATGCCCGTCGCGTGCTCGCGCGGCGGCACAGCTTCCCCTTGCGCATCCACTTCCTTGAGCCGTTCGACCCACGCGACTTTCCCGGACGCAAGGCGATCGCCGCCGAAAGCCGCCGCCGGATCGAGGAGGCGCTGGTTGCCGCGCTCGGCGGACCGCTGCGCCCCTTCGCGTGGTCGGTCGGTCCGGTGAACTACACGCCGCCCGTGACCGGCTAGCGGCGCCTGCCCGGCAATTCCTGCACCACCGGCGCCAGCGGGGCGAAGGTCACACCGCCGCCGCTCACCACATCGCGCGTCTCGACCACCGGGATGATGACGTCGTTGCTCGCGGTCACCACGTCGAATTCGCCGGCCTGGAACACTGCCGGATCGGTGCGCAGGAAGGGGGGCGGATCGGGTGCCTTCGCGATCTGCTCGGGCACCAGCCGCGGCACACCGCGACGCACGCGCGGATCCTCGATCTCGTAATTCACCACCGATACCGGCACGCCCAGTTCGGTAATCTCGAACAATCGCCGGGCGAATTCGCGCGGAAAGCGGATACAGCCATGCGAGGCGGGATAGCCCGGCAGTACCCCGGCATGGAGCGCGATGCCGGTCCAGGTCAGCCTCTGCATGAACGGCATCGGCGCGTTGCTGTAGAGATTCGAGCGGTGGAATTCGCGCTTCTGCAGGATGGTGAACTCGCCCGCCGGGGTCGATTTGCCGCGCTTGCCGGTCGACACGGTCGACGCCGCGATGAGCACGCCGTCACGATAGATATAGGCGATCTGTCCAGGCAGGCTGATCAGGATCGAGACCGCGCCCGGCCCGCCCACTTTCTGGAACGCCCCCTCTTCCAGCCACGCCCATTGGCCGTTGCGCAGCAGCAGTTCCTCGTCTCCCGCAGCGCGAACCTGTTGCGCCGCAGCGGGTGAAGCGGTGGCGAGCCCAAGGGCCAGACCACCCGCCAACATCACCCGAAACCCCTTACGCACGACCCCGATTCTCCACCTCGACTCGCCAATGGTTAGCGGCGCTTCAACCAAATGGGTGCCACGCAGTTCCGGCGATTCAAAGCCGAATCCGTTGTCGGCCCGGTCCCGTTGCGGGCCGGACGCGCACGACAAACCGGGCCACAGACGGGGTGAATGGCCTTAATTCGGGGAACTTGTTCAGGGGAATCGGAAGATTCATTTGCTATATTCTGACGTAGAGCGAGTTTTGATTGGGGCGCTGTAGCGCATGAATGAACTGATCGACGCGGTGGCTTCGCGCCGCGCTTTCCTCAAGTCGGCGGCTGCGGTCGCGGGTACAGGCTTACTTGCAGGCTGCGCATCGCGCACCGTCACCACGGCCGCCCTTCCTGCGGCGCCGATCCCTGTCCCGCCACCGCCGGTGGCCACGCCGATCGTCCAGCCGGTGCCGGTCTCGACCGCTCCGCGCGGCATCCGGCCCGAATTGTTCGAACGCGCGATGGCCGCGCTCCAGCGCCATGGCAGCCGCATCCGCCAGCAGGACCGGATCGCGATCGCCGATTTCTCGGTGCCCTCCTCGCGGCTGCGCTTCCATTTTGTCGATCTGCACAATGGCGCGGTGCGCTCGATGCTCGTCTCGCACGGCATCGGCTCGGACCCCAGCCACACCGGGATGCTTCAGCATTTCTCGAACGAAGTGAATTCGGAAGCGACCTGTGAGGGCGCGTTCCTCGCCTCCAACTATTATGTCGGCAAGCACCAGCTGTCGCAGCGGCTGATCGGGCTCGATTCCACCAACAACAACGCGCTCGACCGCGCGATCGTGATCCATGCGGCGTGGTATTCCAACGCCGACATGATCGCCAAGCACGGCAAGCTCGGCCGCAGCCAAGGTTGCTTCGCGGTGGGCCAGAACGAGCTCGACAAGGTCTTCACCCTGCTCGGCGAAGGCCGCATGATCTACGCCGAGAAGACCGCCTAGCCGTTAGTGGCGTGTTGGCCCGGTAGCGTTTAAAGCCGGGCCATGGCGAAGCATCCTTTCTACTCGATCCATTCGCATGGGCTGGTGCGGGTCGGCGCCTGCACCCCGCGCGCGACCGTCGGCGATATCGCCGCCAACACCGCCTCGCACATCGCGCTGGCGAAACAGGGCGACGCGGCCGGCGCCGACCTGCTGGTGTTTACCGAGCTTGGCATCACCGGATACGCGCTCGACGATCTGCATCTGCAGGACGCGGTGCTGCGCGCCACCCGCCAGGGTCTTGCCGATCTGATCGCGGCGAGTGCCAGGCTCAAGCCCGCGCTGGTCGTCGGCGCCGCGCTCGAACGCAACGGCCGCCTCTATAATTGCGCCGTGATCATCGCGCGCGGGCGGGTGCTGGGCGTGGTCCCCAAGACCTTCCTCCCCAATTATCGCGAATATTATGAGAAGCGCTGGTTCGCCGCGGGCCTCGGCCTGTCGGGCGAGATCGAGCTGGCCGGGCAGACCGCGCCGTTCGGCCCGGACCTGATCTTCGCCGCCGACGATTTGCCCGACTTCGTCTTTCACGCAGAGATATGCGAGGATTTCTGGGCGCCGATCCCGCCGTCCAGCTATGGGGCGCTCGCCGGGGCGACGATCCTCAGCAATCTCTCCGCCTCCAACGTCACGATCGGCAAGGCGCGCCAGCGCGCGCTGCTGTGTGCCGCTCAGTCGGAACGCGCCGTTGCCGCCTATATCTTCTCCGCATCGGGTCCGGGGGAAAGCACGACCGACCTCGCCTGGGACGGGCAGAGCCTGATCCATGAGCTGGGCGACCTGCTCGCCGCATCGGGCCGCTTCGATCTCGACGAGGAACTGGTGCTCGCCGATATCGATGTCGCGCGCATCCGGCAGGAACGGATGCGCGTCGGCACCTTCAACGACAGCGCCGTCGCGCTCGGCCATCCCGAGACCGAGTTCCGCCGCATCGCCTTCCGGCACGACCCCGACTTCGGCGACACAGGGCTTCACCGCGCGATCCGCCGCTACCCCTTCGTCCCCAACACCCCCGAACGGCTCGACGAGGATTGCTACGAGGCCTTCAACATCCAGGTCGAGGGGCTGCGCAAGCGCATCGAATCGACCGGATCGCAACGGCTCGTCATCGGCATTTCCGGCGGCCTCGACTCCACCCATGCGCTGATCGTGGCGGCCAAGGCGATGGACCGCATCGGCCTGCCCCGCGCCAACATCCTCGGCTTCACCATGCCCGGCTTCGCCACGGGCGCGGGCACCAAGGCCAATGCTTGGGCGCTGATGAAGGCGCTCGGCATCACCGGCGAGGAAATCGACATCCGTCCTGCGGCGAACCAGCTGCTCACCGACATGGGTCACCCCCATGCCGATGGCGAGCCGGTCTACGACATCACGTTCGAGAATGTGCAGGCGGGGCTGCGCACCGACTATCTCTTCCGCCTCGCCAACCAGCGCGGCGCCTTCGTTGTCGGCACCGGCGACCTGTCCGAACTCGCGCTCGGCTGGTGCACCTATGGCGTCGGCGACCATATGTCGCATTATGCGGTCAATGCGGGCGTGCCCAAGACGCTGATCCAGTTCCTGATCCGCTGGTGCGTCGCGACCGATCAGTTCGATGCCGCGACCGACAAGATACTCGAAGCGATTCTCGCTCAGGAAATCTCGCCCGAGCTGGTCCCTGCCGGCGCCGACGGCGTGCTGCAAAGCACCGAGGCGAAGATCGGCCCCTACGCGCTCAACGACTTCTTCCTCCACTACACGGTTCGCCACGGCGCCCCGCCGTCGAAGATCGCCTTCCTCGCCTGGCATGCGTGGAAGGACGCCGCGGCAGGCGAATGGCCGCTCGGCATCCCCGCCGATGCCCGCGCCCAGTACGATCTGGCGACGATCCGAAGCTGGCTGGAGAAATTCCTGTTCCGCTTCTTCGTCACCAGCCAGTTCAAGCGCAGCGCCATCCCCAACGGTCCCAAGGTCTCTCCGGGCGGGGCGCTGAGCCCGCGCGGCGACTGGCGCGCGCCGTCCGACGGCACTGCCAAACCCTGGCTCGACGAGCTGGAGGCCAATCTCCCCAAGTGAGGCGGATCCTCGTCGCCTTGCTGCTGCTCGCGCTGGCGGTGCCGGTGCTCGGCTATATCAACGCCACCGCCGATCCGGTGGTGCGCCGTGCGAATGTCGCCTTCCGGAGCTGGCCCGCGGGCGCGCCGCCGGTCCGTGTCGCGCTGCTCGCCGACATCCATGTTCAGGGTCCGGACCTCAGCCCCGAACGCATGGCCCGCATCGCCGCGCAGGTGAATGCGCAGAAACCCGACCTCATCCTGATCGCGGGCGATTTCAGCGGCGACCGGGCACTGCGCACACGCCTCTATTCGGAAGCCGAGATCGCCGCATCGCTCACGACGCTCAAGGCGCCGCTCGGCGTCTATGCCGTGCTCGGCAATCACGACCATTGGCGCGACGGCCCGGCGATGCAGCGCGCGGTCGCCGCCGCCGGCATCCCTGTCCTCGTCAATCGGGCGGTGCGCGCCGGGCCGCTCACCATCGCCGGGGCCGACGACATCCACACCCGCCACGCCGATATCGAAGCGCTGACCCGGTCCGCCGCCGCGCTGCCCGGTCCGACCGCGGTGCTGAGCCACAGCCCCGACATCGCCCCGCTGCTTCCGCCGCGCTTCGGGCTCGTCCTCGCCGGGCACACCCATTGCGGCCAGATCGTGCTGCCGCTGATCGGCCGGCTCGCCACCGCCTCGCGCTATGGCGAGCGCTATGCCTGCGGCATGGTGCGCGAGCCGGGCCGCACCACGATCGTTTCCGCCGGGATCGGCACCAGCGTGCTGCCGTTCCGCTTCGGGGCGCCGCCCGATTTCTGGATCGTCACGATGGGCCCTCTCGCGCCCGCTGCATCGCCGCGCTAGGCTCCGCGCCGCCCCATGGGCCGGCCGCGATTCGCGCGCGCCGTTGGGAGGGATTTTCCGCATGAAGACTGCCCTGTTCGCCGCGCTCGCGGCCGTCGTGCTCGCGCCTGCCGCGGTCGCTCAGACCGCGCCCGCGCCGGCCGCTGCTGCCACCGCCGCCGCCAAGTTCAACCTCGACACGCCGGTCCAGGATCTGGTCGCCGACGCCAAGGCCAAGGCGGTGCTCGAAGCCAATCTGCCCGGCATCAGCACGCATGAATCCTACGAGATGTTCAAGGGCATGAGCCTCAAGCAGCTGTCGAGCTATGCCGCCGACAAGCTGACGCCCGAAGTGCTGGCCAAGACCGAGAAGGAACTGGCCGCCGTCAAGTGACCCGATCGGCCCCGGGCGGTTGCGTCCGGGGTCAGTCGCGCGGCCCGAAGTTGAGGAAGCGCGTGACCCGGTAATCGAGCACGCCGACCACCAGATACACCGCCGCCTGCTTGATCCGCGTCCACCAGCCGGTGCGTGCGCGATGCAGTTCCGGCGTCACCTCCAGCGACCGCGTCACTTCCGCGTCGACATAGGCGCGGACATGCGCGGCGAAGGCGGGATCCTCGATCCGCAGCATCACCTCGAGATTGAGGAACAGGCTGCGCGTATCGAAATTGGCCGAACCGATCTGCACCGCATTGTCGATCACGAACAATTTGGTGTGAAGCTTGGTCGGCAGATACTCGAAGATCCGCACCCCGCGCCGCAGCAACCCACGATAGGTGAAGCGCGCGGCGTAGAGCGTCAGGTAATTGTCGGTGATCGACGGCACGATCACGCGCACCTGTCCGCCGCGCCGCGCCGCGCGGTCCAGCCGCAACAGCATCGCGGGACTGGGAAAGAAATAGGCGGCGAGGATATCGATCCGCCGCGCATGTTTGAGGTCGCGCCGCACCGCACGCGCCCAGGGCGAAAGCTTGCGCGTCGGCCCACCAAGCAGCCAGCGCAACTTGCCCTCCGGCTCACTCCATTCGGCCAGCGCCCTGCGCAGCCCGCGTAGCGGCGCACGCGGCCGCCTCGCCCAGCGCCACAGCGCGTCGAAATACCCGCCCAGCCGCGCCGCCGACGGTCCCTCGACCAGCAGCCCCAGATCGCGCCACGCACCGGTGCCGGGTGCGCCGAAATAATCGTCCTGGATGTTGAATCCGCCGATCACGATCCGCGCATCCGCAGTCTCGGCATCGGCCAGCGCGATCTTCTGATGGTTGCGCAACAGATAGCGCCGCCCCAGCCTGGGCACGAAGAAGCAGACATTGCCGCCCGCTTCGCGCAACGGCGCGAAGAAGTCGCGGTCATAGGCCGGATCGCTGCCCAGCCCGTCGACGATCAGCGTCACCTCCACGCCGCGTGCCACCGCCGCGACCAGCGCGTCGCGGACCCGCTCGCCCACCCCGTCATCGGTGTAGATATAATAGAGCAGCCGCAGCGAGCGCCGCGCACGCTCGATCAGGTCGAACAGGGTGTCGAGCCGCCGCACGCCGGTATCGAGCAGGGTCAGCCGATTGCCCTCGACCACGAACACGGGCTGCGGTGGCGGTTCGGCGGTCTGGCCGGGCGGGATCGCGGGTCGGGTCGGGTCGGCCTGCTCCATCGCCGCTGGCTTGCACCAACCGCGCCGGCATCGCCAGCCCCGGCATCGCACCCAGCTCCCGATTTTCTTGACTCTTGGAGGGGGCGTCCCTAATTGGCCCCCTTTCCTGTATCTCTGCCCGAAGGAAGCGTTTCATGGCGCGCGTCACAGTCGAGGATTGCGTCGACAAGGTCTCGAACCGGTTCGATCTGGTGTTGCTTGCCGCGCAGCGCGCACGGCAGATCTCCGGCGGCGCCGAGCTGACGCTCGAGCGTGATCGCGACAAGAACCCGGTCGTCGCACTGCGCGAGATCGCCGAAGAGACCGTCCGTCCCGACAATCTCGAAGAGTCGCTGGTCGGCAGCCTGCAGCGCGTGCAGATCGACGACGAGGAAGCACCCGATGAAGTCGGCTCGCTCGCCGCGTCGGCCGAGGCGCTGCGCCTCACCGCCGCTGCGCCGCCGCGCAACCAGAATCTGGGCGCCGACTACGACGGCTGATCCGCTTCGGATCAATTAACGAAATCCGGACGCCGGTATCCCTCGGGGATGCCGGCGTTTTTGGTATTTTCCGGAGTCATTGCAGCCACTTGATCCTTTCCTCTCCGAATCGGACAATTAACCATCCGACTCGGGGGGGAAGCCGTTGCCGGGCATCGATGAGATCATTTCGGCGATCGGCGCCGTCGCGCACGAGGCCGTGCTGTTTGCCGCGATCGGATTCCTGATCGGGGGGATCGACGATCTCGCGGTCGATCTGGTCTTTTTCTGCGCGCGGCTCCGCAGCTGGTTGCAGCCCGATCCGCCGCGCGCACCGCTGCGCGATGGCGGCCGCATGGCGGTGTTCGTTCCGGCCTGGGACGAAGCGGCGGTGATCGGCCCGATGCTGCGGACCGCGCTCGGCCGCTATGACTATGCCGACTATCGCATCTATGTCGGCGTCTACCCCAACGACCCCGGGACCATCGCCGTGGTGAGCGCAGTCGCTGCCACCGACGAACGCATCCGCATGGTGATCAATCCTCGGCCGGGCGGAACGACCAAGGCCGACTGCCTCAACGCCCTGTGGTGCGCGCTGCTGCGCGACGAGGTTACGGAAGGCCCCGCCCGGGCAGTCGTTCTGCATGACGCCGAGGATGTGGTGCATCCCGATGAGCTCGGCGTGATGGCGGCCTGGCTGGGCGATCATCAGGCGGTGCAGATTCCGGTACTCCCACTCCCCGATCCGCGCTCGCCGCTGATCGCCGGCCACTATCTCGACGAATTTGCCGAGGCCCATGGCAAGACGCTTCCGGTGCGCGCGGCGCTGGGCGCGGCCATGCCCTTCGCCGGGGTCGGCTGCGCGATCGACCGCGCGCTGCTGGGGCGCATCGCCGCGGCGCGCGACGGCGTGCCCTTCGACGAATCGAGCCTGACCGAGGATTACGAGCTCGGCCTCACCGTCGCGGCGATGGGCGGGCGGACCAGGCTGGTACGCGGCCGCGATCGCAAGGGCGCGCTGGTCGCGGTGCGTGCCTATTTCCCCGCCTCGCTCGGCGCCGCGGTACGGCAAAAGGCACGGTGGATGACGGGAATTGCGCTTGCCAAATGGGACCGGACCGGCTGGGCGCAGGGCGGCTCGATCGGCGAGCATTGGATGCGGATGCGCGATCGTCGCGCGACCCTGGCCATCCCGGTTCTCGCCATCGCCTATCTGGCGCTGGTCGCCTGGGGTGTCTCGCTCGGCGTTCATCTGGCAATCGGCGTTCCTCCGCCAGCCCCCGATGGCGCGCTGCGGGCCCTGCTTGCTGCGAACTTCGCGCTGCTCGGCTGGCGCACCGCGATGCGGATGCTCTTCACCGCCCGCGCGTTCGGTCCGGTCGAAGGCCTGCTCTCGATCCCGCGGCTGTTCGTCGCGAACCTCATCGCGCTGCTAGCGGCGCGGCGGGCCATGGCGATCTACCTGCCCATGCTGCGCGGCAAACCGCCGGTCTGGGACAAGACCGCCCATCACTTCCCCGGCGAAGGCGGCGTAGCGTGAACGGTCGCGGACGGCCGCTGCGCTTCGTTGCGCTGGTCGCCTTTGGCTGGGCGAGCGCACGTACCGTCATGCTCTGGCCCGAAGGCGCGACGTTACCTCAGGCGATCGAGGCGGCGTTCCCGCTCCGCGCCGCCCAGGCCGCCACACAATCCGCACCGCGGCCCGGCGCCACGACGCCACCCACCACGCCCCGGCGCGCGGTCATGCCATTGACGATCGCTCCACCCCTGTTGCCCGGCCCGGTGGCCGAACGCGGCGACCCTGCGCGCGTCAGCCTGGCCATGCTCGGCCTCGTCGCCTTCGGCCGTGAGGAGGTGCTGGGGGTGCCGCCCGGTGTCCTGCCGCCGCGCGCGCCGCCGGCGCCGCTGCCTTATGCCGCCCAGCCTTCGCGATGGTCGGCAAGCGCGTGGTTCGTCACCCGGCGCGGTGCCACGGCCAGCGGGCCGCTGCTGGGCGGCGATCAGGCGGGGCTGCGGGTCGCCTATCATCCGGGCAGCGGCCGGATCGCGCTGTTCGCCCGGCTGACCACGCCGCTCGCGGGGCGGGGCAGCGAGGCAGCTGCCGGGATCGAATGGCAACCGACTGCCGCGCCGGTCCGCGTGATCGCCGAATATCGCGCGGGCCTCGACGGCGCGCCGGGCGGTCCGGCGCTGGGTGTCGTTGCGGGAGTCTACGCAGTCCCGCTGCCGCTCGATTTCAGTCTCGAGGCCTATGGTCAGGCGGGCGCCGTCGCACGCGGCAAGGTCGATCCCTTCGCCGACGGCGCATTGCGTGTCACCCGCGAGGTCGCGTCTACCGGCCGGACCCGGCTTGACGTCGGCGCGGGAGCCTGGGGAGCGGTGCAACGCGGCGCGGAGCGGCTCGATATCGGGCCGACCGCGGTGGCCAGCCTGCCCGTCGGCGAGCGCGCGATACGCGTCGCGATCGACTGGCGCGAGCGGGTGGCGGGGGACGCCCGGCCCGGCTCGGGCCCCGCGCTCAGCCTTGGTGCCGATTTCTAGGCGATTTCGGTCGCTCACGCCTTCCGCACGCCCCGATCAGGGGCTAGGCATGGCGTGCCCATGGATCTCTACCTCCCCATCGCCAATCTTTCGGTCAACGCGGTCGTGATCGTGATGCTGGGGCTGGGCGTCGGGCTGCTGTCCGGGATGTTCGGCGTCGGCGGCGGGTTCCTCACCACGCCGCTGCTGATCGTCTACGGTATCCCGCCCACCGTCGCCGCCGCCTCCTCGGCAAGCCAGGTGACCGGCGCGAGCGTTTCGGGCGTGTTCGCGCATCTGCGGCGTCAGGGCGTCGACCTTCATATGGGGGCGGTGCTGATCGCGGGCGGGATTCTCGGCTCGGGCGCAGGTGCGCTGCTGTTCCGGCTGCTGCAGGCGAGCGGGCAGATCGATACCGTGATCGCGATCCTCTATGTGCTGATGCTCGGCTCGATCGGCTGGCTGATGCTGTCGGAGTCGCTCGGCGCGATCCGTGCCCAGCGCACGGGCGTGGCGCCGCAGGCCAAAAGGCGGCGGCATCACCCGATGGTCGCGGCATTGCCGCTGCGCTGGCGCTTCTACCGCTCGGGCCTCTACATCTCGCCGCTCGCGCCGCTACTGCTCGGCTTCGCGACCGGCATCCTGACCATGCTGCTCGGCGTCGGCGGCGGCTTCATCCTGATTCCCGCGATGCTCTATCTGCTCGGCATGCCGGCACAGGTCGTGGTCGGCACCTCGCTGTTCCAGATCCTGTTCGTCAGCGCCGCCGCGACGATGGTCCATTCGGTGACGACCAAGGCGGTGGACATCGTCCTTGCCGTGCTGCTGCTGCTCGGATCGGTGGTCGGTGCGCAGCTCGGTGCACGCTTCGCCGCCAAGGCCAAGCCCGAATATCTCCGCCTCGTCCTCGCCGTCATGGTGCTGCTGGTCGCGCTGCGCATGGTGCTCGGCCTCGCCTGGCGCCCGGACGAGATTTTCACGGTAACGCCCGGATGAAGAAAGTCGCGTTCTTCGTCGCGCTCGCCGCGCCGCTGCTGATGGGCCAGGCCAAGCCCGTCCTCGTCCCCGACGTGTCCCAGCGCGAGATCGAGATCGCATACAGCTTCACCGGGGCGGACCTGCTGCTGTTCGGGGCGATCGTCCATGCCGGGGGCAGCGCGCCACAACCCGGCGAGCCCCCCGCCGACATCGTCGTCGTCGTGAAGGGACCGACTGAATCGGTGCTGGTGCGCGAGAAGCAGAAGATCGCGGGCATCTGGGTCAATGCCGACCGCACCCGCTATCGCTCGGCGCCGTCCTTCTACGCGGTCGCCTCGTCGCGCCCGATCCGCGACATCGTCGATGCGCGCACCCGCGCCATCTACGAGCTCGGCCTCGACAGCCTCCAGCTTTCCCCCGCCTCGGGCGCGGTGCCGGCGGTGCAGGCACGGTTCGACGCGGGGCTGGTCGACCTCAAGAAGCGCACCGGTCTCTATTACGAGGCGCCTGGCACGGTCGAGATTTCCGACGGAGTTCTCTATCGCGGCCGTGTCAACATTCCCGCGCGCGTGCCCGTCGGGCGCTTCACCGCCGAAACCTTCCTGATCCGCGACGGGCGCGTCCTGGCGGCTGCGGTGCGTGATATCGATATCCGCAAATCGGGCTTCGAGCGCTGGATCGCCCATGCGGCGGAGCGTTCCTCGGTCCTCTACGGGCTCGCCGCAGTGTTCCTCTCCGTGTTCTTCGGCTGGGCAGCAGGTGCGATCTGGCGCCGATTCTAGGCGCTTTGCGAACCGATTCTTTACTTTGAATACTCCATATCGGTTCGGTTGAACCGGGGGAGCTTGCCTTGACGACCGACGATCTGGGCGGACAGCATTTCGAGAGCACCCGTCCGGCATCCGATGCCGCGGCGCCAGCCGCCGCCGGCGCACCCCTCACCGGTATCGGCGCAGTCTTCGCTATCGGTGGTGCGTCGAGCGAGGTCGTGCTCGATCCCGCGGCGCTCGAATCGCTCACCGGCAGCGCCGATCCGGCGATCGCCAATGCCGGCACCGTCGGCAGCCAGGTGAAGATGCGTTCGGGCGCGACCTGGCTGGTGGCCAATGTCCGCGCGCTGCGCTTCGACGATGCGACCGGCCGGATCGTCGCCCAGGTCGACCTTCTCGGCGAAGGCGTCGAGGAGAAGCTGACCGGCAAGCTCTACGGCTTCCGCCGCGGCGTCACGCGCTACCCGGCGCCCGGCACCAGCGTCTTTCCGGTCTCGACCGCCGACCTGCGCCAGATCTACGCCGCCGACGACCGTCCCCATATCGAGGTCGGCAATGTCTACCCGACCAAGGACATCCGCGCCGCGCTCTATGTCGACGCGATGCTGGGCAAGCATTTCGCGCTGCTCGGCTCAACCGGCACCGGCAAGTCGACCAGCACCGCCCTGATCCTGCACCGCATCTGCGAACTCGCGCCGCAGGGCCATATCGTGATGATCGACCCGCACGGCGAATATTCCGCGGCGTTCAAGACCAACGGCGCCCTGTTCGACGTCAGCAATCTCGCCATGCCCTATTGGCTGATGAACTTCGAGGAGCATTGCGAGGTCTTCCTGACCACCGAGGGTTCGGACCGCCAGGTCGATGGCGACATCCTCGCCAAGTGCATCCTGATGGCCAAGCAGAAGAACCGGCTCGCCGCCGAGTTCGGCAAGCTCACCGTCGATGCGCCGATCCCCTATCTCCTGTCCGATCTCACCACGATCATCCAGAACGAGATGGGCAAGATGGACAAGGCGACCGACACCGCCCCCTATCTGC
>Ga0247823_10000450_pt1 | contig 34896 bp, 37 predicted proteins | sample 13C_PalmiticAcid_2_FD_192426 | JGI IMG/M metagenome (GOLD analysis project Ga0247823, IMG submission 192426) | Soil microbial communities from agricultural site in Penn Yan, New York, United States - 13C_PalmiticAcid_Day30 | ecosystem: Environmental > Terrestrial > Soil > Agricultural land...
CGGCATCTACGGCGGCAGCTTCGTGAGCGAGACGCTCACCCACGCGATCAACGAACTCAAGGCCGCGTACGCGAAGTACCAGCACGACCCCGAGTTCCTGGCCGAGTTCGAGAGCGAGCTGGCCCACTTCGTGGGCCGACCCAGCCCGGTCTACCACGCCGCGCGCATGAGCCGCGAGGCCGGCGGCGCACAGATCTTCCTCAAGCGCGAAGACCTCAACCACACCGGCGCGCACAAGGTGAACAACACCATCGGCCAAGCCATGCTGGCGCGCCGCATGGGCAAGCCCCGTGTCATCGCCGAAACCGGCGCGGGCCAGCACGGCGTGGCCACCGCCACCATCTGCGCGCGCTATGGCCTGGAGTGCGTGGTCTACATGGGCAGCGAGGACGTGAAGCGCCAGAGCCCCAACGTCTATCGCATGAAGCTGCTGGGCGCCACCGTGGTGCCGGTGGAGTCGGGCAGCAAGACGCTCAAGGACGCGCTGAACGAAGCCATGCGCGACTGGGTGGCCAACGTCGACAACACCTTCTACATCATCGGCACCGTGGCCGGGCCGCACCCCTACCCGATGATGGTGCGCGACTTCCAGAGCGTGATCGGCAAGGAATGCCTGGTGCAGGTGCCCGAGATGCTGGCCGCCGCCGGGTGCCGCGGCGAACAGCCCGACGCGGTGATCGCCTGCGTGGGCGGCGGCAGCAACGCCATGGGCATCTTCCACCCCTACATCCCCTATGAAAGCACCCGCCTCATCGGCGTGGAGGCCGCCGGCGAAGGCCTGGAAAGCGGCAAGCACTCGGCCTCCTTGCAAAAGGGCAGCCCGGGCGTGCTGCATGGCAACCGCACCTACGTGCTGCAGGACGACAACGGCCAGGTGACCGAGACCCACAGCATCAGCGCGGGCCTGGACTACCCCGGCGTGGGGCCTGAGCACGCCTTCCTGAAGGACATCGGCCGCGCCGAGTACGTCGGCATCACCGACACCGAAGCGCTCGAAGCCTTCCACCACCTGTGCCGCACCGAGGGCATCATCCCCGCGCTGGAGTCCAGCCATGCCGTGGCCTACGCCCTCAAGCTGGCCAAGACCATGAAGCCCGATCAATCCATCCTGGTCAATCTCTCGGGCCGGGGCGACAAGGACATCGGCACCGTGGCCGACCTGTCGGGTGTCGATTTTTATGACAGACCTTCCATGCGCGGGCTCACCGTGAAGGGGGGCAACGCCAAATGAGCCGCATCGAAAACACCCTCTCCCAGCTCAAGGCCCAGGGCCGCAAGGCCTTGATTCCCTACGTCACGGCCGGTTTCCCGTTCGCCGACATCACGCCCGACCTGATGCACGGCATGGCGGACGCTGGCGCCGACATCATCGAGCTGGGCGTTCCCTTCTCCGACCCGTCGGCCGACGGCCCCGTGATCCAGAAGGCCGGCGACCGCGCCCTGGCGCTGGGCATCGGCCTGACCCAGGTGCTGGCCATGGTGCGCAGCTTCCGCGAGCGCAACGACACCACGCCAGTGGTGCTCATGGGGTACGCCAACCCGGTGGAGCGCTACGACCAGAAACACGGCGCCGGCGCCTTCGTGCGCGATGCCAGCAGCGCGGGCGTGGACGGCGTGCTGATCGTCGACTACCCGCCCGAGGAGTGCGAGGAATTCGCCGCCTCGCTGCGCGAACACGGCATGGACCTGATCTTCCTGCTGGCCCCCACCTCCACCGATGAGCGCATGGCGCAGGTGGCCCGCGTGGCCAGCGGCTATGTGTACTACGTGTCGCTCAAGGGCGTCACCGGGGCCGGCACGCTGGACGTCGGTCAGGTCGAGGCCATGCTGCCCCGCATCCGCGCGCACGTGAGCGTGCCGGTGGGCGTGGGCTTCGGCATCCGCGATGCCGAAACGGCGCGCGCCATCGGCCAGACCGCCGACGCGGTGGTCATCGGCAGCAAGATCATTCAGTTGCTGGAAAACGAACCCCACGAGAAGGTGGTGGCGGTGGCCATCCAGTTCCTTCGCACCATCCGGAAAGCGCTCGACGCATAATCCGCCATGGCGCCCGCTGGCGCCCCGCACGGAGAAACACCATGTCCTGGCTCGAAAAACTGCTCCCCCCCAAGATCACCCCCACCGACCCGACCGAGCGCCGCAGCGTGCCCGAAGGCCTGTGGATCAAGTGCCCGAGCTGCGAAGCCGTGCTCTACAAGAACGATCTGGAAAAGAACCAGAACGTCTGCCCGCATTGCAGCCACCACCACCGCATCGGTGCGCGCGCGCGCCTCAATGCCTTCCTGGACGCCGAAGGCCGCTATGAGCTCGCTCAGGAAGTGCTGCCGGTGGATGCGCTCAAGTTCAAGGACAGCCGCAAGTACCCCGAACGCCTGAAGGATGCACTGGAAACAACCGGTGAGACCGACGCCCTGGTTGTCATGGGCGGCGCGGTGCGCGGTGTCAGCCTGGTGGTGGCGTGTTTTGAATTCGACTTCATGGGCGGCTCCATGGGCTCGGTGGTCGGCGAGCGCTTCGTGCGCGGCGTCGAAGAGGCCATTGCCCAGAAGGTGCCGTTCATCTGCTTCACCGCCACCGGCGGTGCGCGCATGCAGGAAGGCCTGCTCTCGCTCATGCAGATGGCCAAGACCAACGCGGCCCTGACCCGCCTGGCCAAGAAGGGCCTGCCCTACATCAGCGTGCTGACCGACCCGACCATGGGCGGGGTGAGCGCGGGCTTTGCCTTCGTGGGCGATGTGGTGATCGCCGAACCCCGGGCGCTGATCGGCTTCGCCGGCCCGCGCGTGATCGAGAACACCGTGCGCGTGAAGCTGCCCGAAGGTTTCCAGCGCGCCGAATTCCTGCAGACCAAGGGCGCGGTGGACTTCATCTGCGACCGTCGCGAACTGCGCGCCACCATCGCCAACGCGCTGGCCATGCTGCAGCGCCAGAGCGCCGACGCGGTGGTCGACGATTGAGTTCCACCTCCGGGACTGAGGCGCTCACGCTGTCGCAGCTCCCGCTGTTCCCGCTGCAGACGGTTCTGTACCCCGGCGGCTGGCTTTCGCTGCGCATCTTCGAGGTGCGCTACCTCGACATGATTGGCCGTTGCCACAAGACAGGCGCACCGTTCGGCGTGGTCTGCCTGAGCGAAGGCAGCGAAGTGCGGCGCCTGGACCCCCAGGCCCCTCCCGGCGGCGACGGTTTTGCCAAAGAGGTGTTCCACCCGGTGGGCACCCTGGCGCAGATCGAACACCTGGAGCGGCCGCAACCCGGCCTCATGATGATCCGGTGCCGCGCCCTCCAGCGGTTTCACGTGCAGCGGCGCAGCCAGCTGCCCCATGGCCTCTGGGTCGCCGATGTGCAGCTCGACGAGCCGGAGGCCGTGGTGCCGGTGCCCGAGCACTTGGCCAGCACGCGCGATGGCCTTCAGCGCCTGCTGCAGAACCTGCAGGAGCGCGACCCGGACAGTCTGGACCAGTTGCCCCTGCAGCCGCCCTACCAATGGGACGACAGCGGCTGGGTGGCCAACCGCTGGGCCGAGCTGCTGCCCGCCCCGGCCGAGCTCAAGCAGCGCCTGATGGCGCTCGACAACCCCTTGTTGCGCCTGGAGCTGGTGTCCGACCTGCTGGACAAGCTGAACCTGAACCGCTGAGCGATCAGCCCGGCAGCAGCGACAAAGCCTGCATGTAACGCTCGCTGACCATCAGCGAATCCCACGCCGGCGCGGCCATGCGGGGCAGCAGCGCAAGCCGGCGTTCTTCGCTTGCCGCGCTGGGCTGCCAGCGGCCTTCCAGCACCGCCTGGGACAGGGCGTCGATCGCCTCGTCGATGGGGGCACCACCATCCACCACCGACTGGTTGCACAGCAGCACCATGTCGCCGCCGGCCGTCAGTGCGGCCAGCGCGGCGTCGCTGAAGCTCACTTCCCGGCCACCGATCTGTCTGGCGGCCGCCATGCTGAGGTCGTCGCTGAAGATCGCGCCGGTGAAGCCGAGGCGGTGCCGCAGGATGTCCTGCAGCCAGCGCGACGAGAAACCGGCCGGCCGGTCGTCGACCTTGGGGTAGATCACGTGCGCCGGCATCACGGCCTGCAGGCTGGCCGAGAGCCAGCCGTAGGGTGCAGCGTCCTCGGCCAGGATGGCCTTGAGGCTGCGCCGGTCCACCGGGATCGCGAGGTGCGAATCGGCCTTGACGAAACCATGGCCCGGGAAATGTTTGCCACAGTGCCCCATGCCGCTCTGCAGCAGGCCATGCATCACGCTCTGCGCCAACACAGTGACCAGGCGCGGATCGCGCCCGAAGGCGCGGTCGCCGATCACCGAGCTCTCGCCGTAGTCGAGATCGAGCACCGGCGCGAAGGTGAGGTCCACCCCGCAGGCGCGCAGCTCGGCCCCCAGCACGAAGCCCACGGCGGTCGCGGCATTGCTCGCCTGCAGGGCCGCTGCGCCGTCGGATTCGCCGGCCTTGGGGCCGCGCAGCCACATCTCGCCCAGCACGGCCATGGCGGGCAGGTGGGTGAAGCCGTCGGTGCGAAAGCGCTGCACGCGCCCGCCTTCGTGGTCCACCGCGATCAGCAGGTCGGGTCGCACGGCCTTGATCTGGCGGCACAGCGCGGTGAGCTGGGCCCTGTTCTGCCAGTTGCGGCCGAACAGGATGACACCGCCGACCAGCGGATGGGCCAGGCGCTGGCGGTCCACCGTGGTCAGGCTGTGGCCGGCCACGTCGATGATGAGGGGAGCGTGTGGGTTCATGGAAGCAGATTCGGAAAAGTCAGTCCCGCTCCACCACCACGAAGCTGGCGGCGTAGTCGGTTTCGTCGGTCACGGTCACGTGCGCTCGCAGGCCTTGCGCCTCGAACCAGGTCTTCAGATCCCCGTGCAGGACGATGACGGGCTGGCCGCTGGGCAGGTTGTTGATCTCGCAGCGCCGCCAGGTCATGGGCAGGCGCATGCCCATGCCCACGGCCTTGGAGAACGCCTCCTTGGCGGAAAAGCGGGTGGCCAGGTAGCGCAGGCCGCGCTGGGGCCAGCGTGCGCTGCGCTTTTGCCAGACGGCGAATTCGGCGTCGGTCAGCACCTTGCGCACGAAGCGCTCGCCTTGGCGCTGCAGCACGGCCTCGATGCGCCGGATGTCGCAGATGTCGGTGCCGATGCCGTAGATCATGGCGCGAAGGCGTCGGCGATGCAGCGGTTGTAGTCGGCGATGGTGGCGCTGTAGCCCAGTTCCAGCGCGTCGGCGATGAGGGCGTGGCCAATGGACACCTCGCTCACCCCGGGCACCGTGCGCAGGAAGGCCGTGAGGTTCTCGCGGTTCAGGTCGTGCCCGGCGTTCACCCCCAGGCCGGCATCCAGCGCGGCCTGGGCGGCGGCGCGAAAGCGCTGCAACTGCGTGTCGCGCTGCGGCGTGTGCCAGGCGGCGGCATAGGGCTCCGTGTAGAGCTCGACCCGATCGGCACCCACTGCCTTGGCACCGGCCATCTGGTCGGGCTCGGCGTCCATGAACAGGCTCACGCGCACGCCCAGGGCGTGGGCCTCGGCGATCAGCGGGCGCAGGCGCTCGGCGTCGGCCGGGAAGTTCCAGCCGTGGTCGCTCGTGAACTGGCCCTCGCTGTCGGGCACGAAGGTCACTTGCTGCGGGCGCAGCTCGCGCACGAAGCCCATCAGGTTGTGGAAGGGATTGCCTTCGATGTTGAACTCGCGATCGGGCCAGGCCTTGAGCAGGTCGGCGAGGTCGTGCACGTCCTGCGCGCGGATGTGGCGCTCGTCGGGCCGCGGATGCACCGTGATGCCGCGCGCGCCGGCCTGCAGACACAGCGTGGCCGCGCGCGTGACCGACGGAATGCCCAGGTGCCGCGTGTTGCGGACCAGGGCCACCTTGTTGAGGTTGACCGACAAGGCGGTCTGTGGGTGCGGGGATCGGGAAGCCACGGTCATGGTGCGGTCGCGATGGGAAGGGTGTCAGGGGAGGAACCGGCGCCAGGATCCGGCGGCGTTCTCGGCCGGGTCATGGCTTGCACATCGAGCATCAGCTGGCGGGTCTTGAACACGCGCACGCCGCAATGGTAGTGCAGCAGGTTGCGCAGGGGCACGCGCACGGCCTGCAGGCAGGCAGCGCAGGCGCGCAAGGTGGGGATGAAGGGCGCTGGCTCGTCCATGGCGGCCTGCAAGTCCAGCCAGTGCTCGCCGGTCAGGGCCTGGGCGTCGTCGTCCTGCGCGGGCACCAGACCGCTCTCGGGCACCAGCACATAGCGGCGCTGAGGGTCCAGGTCGGTCAGGGTGCTGCTTTCCTGGGCCAGGTCGGGCAGCAGGCCGACGTCGCGCAACAGCAGCAGCTCGAAGGCGCGCAGGATCAGCGGCTGCGCATCGCTTTTCTCCGCCAGCAGCTGCACGGCGGTGGCAAAGTGGTCGAACAGGCGCTCGTGCGGGTCGTCTCGCGCGAGCAGGCGCATGAGCAACTCATTGAGGTAGCTGCCCGAGATCAGCGCCTCGCCGGTGGGCATGACGTGCCCGCCCTGCCAGTGCGCCGCCTTGAGCGTGCGCACCTCGGCGTCACCGCTCCAGGACAGGCTCAGCGGCTGCAAGGGCAGCAACACGGGGCGGAACTGGGAGGTAGGCCGCTTCACCCCTTTGGCGACCAGGGCGATGCGGCCCTGGCGGCGGGTGAAAACCTCCAGCACCAGGCTGGTCTCGCTCCAGTCGTAGCGGTGCAGGACAAAAGCGGGTTCGTCGGAGAAGCGTTTCAGGGCCATGCCGTCTGGCCGCCGGCTTACTCGTAACCGAACGAGCGCACGCGAGCGTCGTCGTCCGCCCAACCCGAACGCACCTTCACCCACAGCTCCAGGAACACCTTGCAATCCCAGAGTTTCTCGAGTTCCTGCCGGGCCTCGGTGCCGATGCGCTTGAGCTTCTCGCCCTTTTCACCGATCACCATGCCCTTGTGCCCTTCGCGCTCGACCACGATGGTGGCGGCGATGCGCTTGAGCGTGCCCTCTTCCTCGAACTTGTCGATGATCACGGTGGAGGTGTAAGGCAGCTCGTCGCCGGTCAGGCGGAACAGCTTCTCCCGCACCATCTCGCTGGCCATGAAGCGCTCGCTGCGGTCCGTCAGGTCGTCCGGGTCGTGCATCCAGGGCTGCTGCGGCAGGTACTTCTCGCAGATCGAGAACAGGCGCTGGATGTCCTTGGGCGCCTTGGCCGACATCGGCACGAATTCGGCGAAAGGATGGCGCTCCTGCATGGAGCGCAGCCAGGGTGCCAGGTCGCCGCGGCGGTGCACCAGATCGAACTTGTTGGCGACCAGCATCACCGGCACATTGGCCGGCAGCAGCGAGAGCACCTTGGCGTCGGCCAGGTTGAAATGACCGGCTTCGACGACGAAGAGGATCAGGTCGACGTCGTTCACCGCGCCCAGCACCGTCTTGTTCAAAGCGCGGTTGAGCGCGTTGCCGTGGCGGGTCTGAAAGCCCGGCGTGTCCACGAACACGAACTGCGTGGGGCCCACGGTCCGCATGCCGGTGATGCGGTGGCGCGTGGTCTGCGCCTTGCGCGAGGTGATGCTCACCTTCTGCCCGACGAGGGCGTTGAGCAAGGTGGATTTGCCCACGTTGGGCTTGCCGACGATGGCCACATAGCCACAGCGCTGGTCTGCGGCGGCCACGGGCGCCGCTTCTTCCGGGGCGGACGGCAGATCACCCTCCAGCGGATCGCTGCCGGGTGCAGCGGCCGTGTCTTTGCCCAGGACCCGGGCCAGCATGGCGTCCAGATCGGGATTGGCGGGAGGGGGATTGGTGGGGGCAGACATGAATCAGGAAGACGGGTTGGTGCGGGTCACCTTGGGGGCATCGGTGGGCTTGGCGGCGGTGGCCGGGCTGGAGGTCAGGTATTGCAACATGGCGGCAGCGGCGGCCTGCTCGCCAGCGCGGCGGGAGGCCCCGATGCCGCGCTCGCTGCGTCCGGATTCCGTCACGGTGCACTCCACGTCAAAGGTCTGCTTGTGCGCTTCGCCGAGCGTGGCCACGACGCGGTAGACCGGGAGTTTCATTTTGCGCGCCTGGAGCCACTCCTGCAATTCGGTTTTCGGGTCCTTGCCCATCGCGCTCATCTGGGCACTGAGTTCCACGCCGCTGAACAGGCGGTGCACCAGCGCCGCCGCGACTTCGAAGCCCGCGTCGAGGTAGACCGCGCCGATCACGGCCTCCAGGGCATCGGCCAGGATCGATGGCCGCTTGTGCCCGCCCGAGCGTTTTTCGCCGTCACCCAGGCGCAGGCAGGCCGAAAGCCCCAGATCGGCCGCGATCTGGAACAAGGTGTCCTGCTTGACCAGGTTGGCGCGCACCCGGGACAGATCGCCCTCGGGCAGCTGGTTGAGCTTCTCGAACAGCAGGCCCGAAATCGCCAGGCTCAGCACCGAGTCACCCAGGAATTCCAGGCGCTCGTTGTGGTCGGCCGTGAAGCTGCGATGGGTCAGCGCGCGTTCCAGCAGGCGCGGGTTGGCAAACGGATGTTGGAGGCGCTTCTGCAGCGCCAGCAGTTCGGGGCTCAATGGGACCAGCGCCCGCCGGGGCGCTGCCGGTCCGTCGGGTTCTTCACTTCGAGCGGCCTTCGTATTTCATCACCAGGTGCGCCGGGCCTGCGAGATGGATCTCGCGCGCATAGTCGAAAGAGACCACGACACGATCCCCTTCCTTGCCCACCGTGAGGTCTTTGCCGGAAATCGTGCGGATGTCGTCGATTTGAGCCGCCTTGTCGAAAATGGTGCGCACCTCGGCCACCGTGCTGCCGGCCGCCGCCTTGTCGACGGCCTTCTTCACGGCGAGGTATTCGATGTAGGTGGGGGCCACCTGCGCCAGGATGACACCCGCGTACGCCAGCAGTACACCGACGATGAGCAGGCCGAAAAAGGTCAGACCCTGTTGTTGTCGCTTCAGCTTCATGTGTTCATCCCCTTGAAACCAGCCAGCAGGCTCACTCGAACGACCCGATGCGGCCGAGGTCCCCGAAGTTCATCCAGACAAAAAAGGCCTTGCCCACGATGTTCGCGTCCGGCACGAAGCCCCAATAACGCGAGTCCAGGGAGTTGTCGCGATTGTCGCCCATCATGAAATAGTGGCCCGCAGGCACCTTGCAGGTCACGCCCTCGACGGTGTACTTGCACGCGTTGCTGAAGGGGAACTGCGTGGTGCCCTGGATGAAGGCCGGACGGTCGTCGTCGTTGAGCGTGTTGTAGCTGCGCGCGTCCAGCGTTTCCCGGAACTGCCGCGCATAGCGCATGGTCTCGCTGTCGAAGAACTCGGGTTGCGCCACCCGCGGCACGGGCTTGCCGTTCACCGTGAGCTGCTTGTTCAGGTAGGCCACCTCGTCGCCGGGCACGCCGATCACCCGCTTGATGTAGTCCAGACTGGGTTGCGGCGGGTAACGGAACACCATCACATCGCCCCGCTGGGGGGTGTGGTTCTCCATGATCTTGGTGTTGAAGACCGGCAAGCGCACTCCGTAGTGGAATTTGTTCACCAGTATGAGATCGCCCACGCGCAAGGTGGGGATCATGGAGCCAGACGGTATCTTGAAGGGCTCGAACAGAAAGGAGCGCAGGACAAAGACCGCCAGGATCACGGGAAACAGGCCGGCGGTCCAGTCCAGCCACCAGGGCTGGGCCAGCAGTTTCTGCCGGGCGTTGTCCACGTCGCCCTCGATGTGGGTGAAGCCCTGCTTGAGCAAGGCTTCCTTGCGCACGTTGTGCTCGTCCAGCAGGTGCTGCGCTGCGCGGCGACGGCGCGGCAGGAAGACCAGCTTCTCGGCGACCCAGTAGACCCCGGTCACCGCCGTCGCCAGCATCAGCAGCACGGCGAAATTGCCTTCCACCACACCGGTGTACCAAGCCACTGCGTAGGCGGCAAACGCCGCCAGGATCACCGCGGTGATCGATGCCATGGCCGCCGGCATCAGTCCTGCACCTGCAAAATGGCGAGAAAGGCCTCTTGGGGCACTTCGACCGAGCCGATCTGTTTCATGCGCTTCTTGCCTGCTTTCTGTTTTTCGAGAAGTTTGCGTTTGCGGGTGATGTCACCGCCGTAGCATTTTGCCAGCACGTTCTTGCGCAGCGCCTTGATGGTTTCGCGCGCGATCACGTTGCCGCCGATGGCGGCCTGGATCGCCACGTCGAACATCTGGCGGCTGATGATCTCACGCATCTTCGCGGCCACCGCCCGCCCCCGGTACTGCGCCTGGGTGCGGTGCACGATGATGGAAAGCGCGTCGACCTTCTCGCCGTTGAGCAGGATGTCCACCTTCACCACGTCGGAAGCGCGGTACTCCTTGAACTCATAGTCCATGGAGGCATAGCCCCGGCTGACCGACTTCAGCTTGTCGAAGAAGTCCAGCACGATCTCGCCCAGCGGCATGTCGTAGGTCAGCATGACCTGCTTGCCGTGGTACGCCATGTTGATCTGCAGGCCGCGCTTCTGGTTGGCCAGCGTCATGACCGCGCCCACGTACTCCTGCGGCATGTACAGGTGCACCGTCACGATCGGCTCGCGGATTTCCTCGATCCGGCCCTGGTCGGGCATCTTCGACGGGTTCTCCACCATCAGAACCTCGCCGTCGGGCTTGACCACCTGGTAGACCACGCTCGGCGCGGTGGTGATCAGGTCCTGGTCGAACTCCCGCTCCAGGCGTTCCTGCACGATCTCCATGTGCAGCAAGCCCAGGAAGCCGCAACGGAAACCGAAACCCAGTGCCTGCGACACCTCCGGCTCGTAGTGCAGCGACGCGTCGTTGAGCTTGAGCTTCTCCAGCGCATCGCGCAGCGCGTCGTACTGGTTGGCTTCGGTCGGGTACAGCCCGGCGAACACCTGAGGCTGCACTTCCTTGAAACCAGGCAGGGCTTCGGTGGCCGGGCCGGCGTTGTTGGGCAGCTTCTTTTCCAGCGTGATGGTGTCGCCCACCTTCGCCGCCTGCAGCTCCTTGATGCCGGCAATGATGTACCCCACCTCGCCCGCTTCCAGGGCCTCGCGCGGTTCGTTGGCGGGCGTGAAGACGCCCAGGTTGTCGGCGTTGTAGACGGTGTTGGTCGCCATCATCTTGAAGCGCTCGCCCTTCTGCAGGCGACCGTCGACCACGCGCACCAGCATCACCACGCCCACGTAGGCGTCGTACCAGCTGTCCACGATCATCGCGCGCAGCGGCGCGTCGGCTTGCCCCTTGGGCGCCGGAATGCGCGCCACCACCGCCTCCAGAATGTCTTCCACGCCCATGCCGGTCTTGGCCGAGCACGGAATGGCGTCGGTGGCATCGATGCCGATCACGTCCTCGATCTCGCTCTTGGCGTTTTCGGGATCGGCATTGGGCAAGTCCATCTTGTTGAGCACCGGCACCACCTCCACGCCGAGGTCGAGCGCGGTGTAGCAGTTGGCCACGGTCTGGGCCTCGACCCCCTGGCTGGCGTCCACGACCAGCAGCGCGCCTTCGCAGGCGGAGAGCGAGCGAGACACCTCGTAGGAGAAGTCGACGTGCCCCGGGGTGTCGATCAGGTTGAGGTTGTAGACCTGGCCGTCGCGGGCCTTGTACTTGAGCGCGGCGGTCTGTGCCTTGATGGTGATGCCGCGCTCTTTCTCGATGTCCATGGAGTCGAGCACCTGCTCGCTCATCTCGCGATCGGACAGCCCTCCGCATAGGGAAATGATGCGATCAGCGAGCGTGGACTTGCCATGATCGATGTGCGCGATGATCGAAAAATTGCGGATGTGATTCATCAGGAAAGCGGCTCAGGCACGAGAAAAACGGCGCGTTCACACAGGAACACGCGGCCATAAAAAAGGGCGCGTCAGCTGCTGACGCGCCCGTAACCAACAATCAATGGCAACTGCGATAGTTGGGGTTTCATTGTAGGCAAAAAGCCCGGAATGCACACCTCCGAACCACCGTCGTTACCCTGTTGCAGCGCAGCAACGTCAAAGTTAAGCACAGCTTATTCACAGGAAAACGGGACAACTTGTGAGACAGCTGTGGATGACTTGGGAACATCCTGCGCGACTTCCACATCGTGGATCGAGGTGGCACATGGACACAGGAATTTGTTCAGAACAGACGCTATTTTAACGAATTCGGTCATGAGACCGCCGATGGTTGTAAGCATTCACTAACAAAAGAAGGGTTTTCGACAGACCGCACTGTGGAAAACCCCGTGTGGTGAATCGGCCACCGCAAAAAATAACCCCCAATCCCAATCAGGACAGGGGGTTATTGGCAGAGGAACGCGGGCTCAGCGTGTTGCGCGGATCACCGCGTACTGCGCCCACTCGCCACGGCGGAACAGCACGTTGATCGGCCGCGTCTTCTCGACCTTGCTCACGGCGGCTTCCACGTCCTTGACGCTGGCGGTCTCCGTGTTGGCGATGGCCACGATCACGTCGCCCTCTCGCAGCCCGGCCCGCGCGGCGGGGCCTTCGGCCGAAGCCACGCGCACACCGCCTTTGAGATTGAGTTCCTTCTTCTCGGCGGCCGTGAGTTCGGCCAGGCTCAGGCCCAGCGCCTGCAGGGCATTGCTGGCCTGCGGCTTGGTCGGTTCCGGCGCGCTGGCCTTGGCCTCGGGGCGCTCCGGCTCCAGCTCGGCCACGATGACCGACAACTCGCGCTGGCTGCCCCGACGGAACACCGTCATGCTGCTCTTGTTGCCCGGCTTGGTGTTGCCCACCAGGCGCGGCAAGTCAACGGACTTGTCGATCTCCTTGCCATCGAATTTCACGATGATGTCGCCCGGCTCCACGCCGGCCTTGGCGGCTGGCGAATTGGGCTCCACCCCGCGCACCAGTGCGCCCTTGGGCTGACCCAGGCCGATGGATTCGGCCACGTCCTTGCTCACCTGATCGATCTGCACGCCGATGCGGCCACGCGTCACGCGCCCGGTGGCCCGGAGCTGGTCGGCCACGCGGGCGGCCTCATCAATCGGGATCGCGAACGAGATGCCCTGGAAGCCCCCGGAGCGCGAGTAGATCTGGCTGTTGATGCCCACCACCTCGCCGCGCATGTTGATCAGCGGGCCGCCCGAGTTGCCCGGGTTGATGGCCACATCGGTCTGGATGAAGGGCAGGAAGTCGCCCGTGTCGCGCTGCTTGGCACTCACGATGCCGGCGGTGACCGTGTTCTCCAGGCCGAAGGGGGAGCCGATGGCCATCACCCATTCGCCCACGCGCAAGCGGTTGACATCGCCGATCTTGACCGCCGTCAGGCCTGTCGTCTCGATCTTCACCACGGCGACGTCGGTGCGCTTGTCGGCGCCCACGAGCTTGGCCTTGAACTCGCGCTTGTCCGGCAAGGTGACGATGAGCTCGTCGGCACCGTCGACCACGTGCGCGTTCGTCATGATGAGCCCGTCCGGACTCAGAATGAAGCCTGACCCCACGCCCCGGGGCTGCGCCTCTTCAGAGGGCGCACGCTCCTGGCGTGGGCCGCGTGGCGTCATGCCGGGGGGAATGGGGATGCCGAAGCGCCGGAAGAACTCCAGCATCTGCTCGTCGGAACTCGAACCGCCTGCGCCGTCTTTGCTGGCGCGTTCGAGTGTGCGGATGTTGACCACCGACGGGCCCACGAGATCGACGAGGTCGGTGAAATCGGGCAGCCCGCGCACGCTGGCCGCCGGCGGGACGGTCTGGGCCACGGCGGCGGCGGGAAGCGCCAGGCCTGCAGTACCGCCCGCCACCAGCGCGGCCATGGTCAGCAAGCCCGGGAAGAAGGAGCGCGAGGGGTCGGAGCGCGTCATGGAGGTCCTTTACAGGTACACAAAAAAAGAGGATATGCCGAAACACAAAGCGCTGCTCGGCGCATGGCCGGCAGCCGCCCCGAAGGCACCGTGGGCCCGCAGCTCTACCGCGTGCGCTCCAGGGCCACCGCAAACCGGCGCAGGGTGGCCACGGGCACCTCACCCATCACGGTGAGCCAATGCTCGCCCACGCGGCGATTGACCGAATTCGTCGCGCCCATGGTGGCCGACGCCTCCTGCGTGTGGCGCTGGGGGTCAAACGGCTCGACGAAGAGGGACACCGACGCCAGGCCGTCCGAGAACACCCACTGCATGGACGCCTGGCCGGCGCCCGACTCCGCGCCGCCGGAGTTCTCGCGGGTGTGACAGCTCATGGCGGTGAAACCGGGCACGGGCTCCTTCAAGCGCCAACCCTCCGCCTCGGCCGTCGTTTTTTTCAGCGCGGGCTTGTGAACGTCATAGCCGCGGGTGTCTTTCATGAGCTTGGAGAGCTTCTCCATGCTCACGGGCGCATCCAGTTGGAGCTCGGAGAAGGCCACCTGCTCCATCACCGCGCCCTGCTCACCCAGGGTCTGCAATTTCACCACCAGGCCCGTCTGGCGCTCGGACCAGATGCGGTAACCGAAACGCAGGTCATCGCGCGGCAGGATCTCCACCATGTCGGCCAGATGGCCCGCGACCCGCTGGACACCGACCTCGCGCGCACTGTAGAACTGCGGGATCAGGTTGTTCGGCGTGCGCAGCAACTCGGGGAACATGCCCAGCGAGTCGCGCTTTTCGACAAAGGCGGTCTTCGCCTCCGGCACGAAGGTGATGACTTCCTTGTTTCGGCGAATGGTCGTTCGGGGCGCGCCGGTCAATGTGTCGACCCGCTCCATCTGCTGCGAGCCATCGCACACGTGCCAGATCTTCGATGCCGACATGGCACTGCCCGCGGAGACCACCAGGGTCCCGATGTAGGAGCGCCGATTCGAGGCCTCGTGCATGCGCGTGAGCCACTCGTTGACGCTTCGCACGTTGTTCGGTGGCGGGGCGCTCTGCCCGTGCACCGGGACCAAGAAACCCGATGCCAGTGCCACCAGGGCGGCCGCCCCCCAGCGCCGGATGACGGGTCGCCGATGTCGGAACCGCAGGACGCTCACATCACCGCGAAAAGGCAGGGTCATAACCAGCGTCATGGTGCCTCAGCGTCCTGCGGCGTCGTAGGTGGCATTGCGGATGAAGCCGGTGGGCATCTGAAGCGCCGACATGCCGCCATTCTGGCGGTGCTCGGCCAACAGTTCCTCCAAGCGCGCGTCGCGGATCAGGGGCCCCTGCCCAGTGTTCACCACCACCGCACTGGACGGCGGTACCGAGACCGTACCGACAGCCACGGGCACCGCGGCTTCCGTCGCCACGGGCGCGGAAGCCAGCTGAGGGCCGGACACGCCGCCCGCCCCTGAAGGTGCTCCGCTCAAGACCGTCCAGCTGACCGCCATGACGGCCGCCAGCGAGGCCGCGCCGGCCACCAGCTTCCACCGGAACAGCGCGTCATTGGCTGCGGGCACCCGAACCAGTGAGGCCGGCGGGTTCTGCACAGGCATCCGTTCATCGCGCACGGTGGGCAGGGCCTCGGACCGCAGCCGCTCGCGCACGCCCGCCAGAAAGTCGCCGGGCGCCTGCGCCGGCGCCACCACAGGGTTGCCCCGCAACGCATCGCCGATCACCTGGTAGGCGTGCCAACTCGCCAGCACCTCGGCACCACCCTCACCGGCCGCGAGCAAACCGTCGAGCAACACCCGATCGACCTCACCGTCGACCAGGGCGGACAACACCTCCTCCGGCGCAAGGGGATCGGTCTCATTCTGAGAACGAAGGTTCAAATTGACTTGTGCGGCATTCATGATGGACTTCCTGAATTTCCCTACTCGCGGGGCGATGGACAAGCTTTCCATGCTCTGTCCCGCCTCTTCTACCAGCGTTTGCCTGTCTGGCGCTCCAGCATCGGCTTGATGCGCCCCGAGATGGCCTCGCGCGCCCGGAAGATCCGGGAGCGCACCGTGCCGATGGGGCATTCCAGCGCCGTGGCAATCTCTTCATAGCTCATGCCCTCGATTTCCCGCAGGGTGATCGCCATGCGCAATTCTTCAGGCAGCGCATCCATGGCGGCATTGACCGCTTCGGCGATTTCCTTGCTGGCCAGCACCGCTTCGGGCGTTTCGGTATCGGCCACTCCCGAATTTAGTTCGCGTTCCGGGCCGGAAGTTTCATCGTCTTCCCCGGATTTCATCTGGGATTGGAAGACCAGCGGATCCCGCTTGAGTTCCATCAGCTGCTTCTTGGCCGTGTTGACCGCGATGCGGTACAGCCAGGTGTAGAACTGGGCGTCGCCCCGGAACTGGGCGAGCGCGCGATACGCCCGGATGAAGGTTTCCTGGGCGATGTCCTGGACCAGGTCGGTGTCCCGGACCATGCGCCCGATCAGCCGCTCCACGCGGCGCTGGTATTTGATCACCAGCATCTCGAAGGCGCGCTGCTCGCCTGCGAGCGTGCGCTGCACCAGCATGACATCGCTGTCGGGTGGCGGTGGAGCGGTGTGGTCTTCGAGAGTCATGCGCGCGGAAATATAACCCAGGCCTCGGGCCTGTTCATGTCTGGGCCGCCACCAGCGCCCGACGCAGGTCGTTCCAGTGCGCCGGGTCGCGGGTGCGCTCCACCCAGACCCAGCGGGTGGACGCATCGGCGAGTTGCAGCCGCAACAGGGCGACGGCCTGCCCGTCCATCACCAGCTCCACCCGGTCCAGGGGAACGCCCTCCGGGCACGATTCGGGGTGCCAGTGCCAGGTGCCTGGTGGCATGTCGGGGTCGCGCCGTTCCGAAGCGCTCCACCGAAGCTGCCCCACGGGAGAACGCCGCCAGGCCCTCAGAGCGAAGAACACCCAGGCCAGCCACAGCAGGCTGCCTGCCACGCCTGCCCAGGAAACACCGGGCGCCCCGTCCAGCGAATACCAAAGACCGAGCACCGCGCCGCTCAGCACGGCCAGAACCCCGAGCAGGACGCCATACAAACCACAACGCCCCACCGGAAACCTCACCGATGGGGCGCTGTGCATGCGGCTTCTTGGCGAAGATAGGCGCGATCAGGACATTCAGGCGCGCCGGAACACCAGGGTTCCGTTGGTGCCGCCGAAGCCGAAGTTGTTTTTCAGGGCCACATCGATCTTCACGTCCCGCGCGGTGTTGGCGCAGTAGTCCAGGTCACATTCGGGGTCCTGGTTGAAGATGTTGATGGTCGGTGGCACCTTCTGGTGGTGCAGCGACAGCACGGTGAACACCGATTCGATGCCCCCGGCGCCACCCAGCAGGTGACCGGTCATGGACTTGGTCGAGCTGACCACCATGTTCTTGGCGTGATCGCCCAGGGCCGCCTTGATGGCGTTGGTCTCGTTGATGTCACCCAGCGGCGTCGAGGTGCCATGGGCATTCAGGTAGTCCACCTGATCGGGGTTGACGCCTGCGTTGCGCAGGGCACCCAGCATGGCACGGCGTGGGCCGTCCATGTTCGGGGCCGTCATGTGGCCCGCATCGGCGCTCATGCCAAAGCCGGACAGCTCCGCGTAGATCTTGGCGCCGCGCGCCTTGGCATGCTCGTACTCCTCGAGCACCATCACGCCCGCGCCTTCGCCCAGCACGAAGCCGTCGCGGTCCTTGTCCCAGGGACGGGATGCGGTCTTGGGGTCGTCGTTGCGGGTCGAGAGCGCGCGCATGGCGGCAAAACCGCCGATGCCCAACGGCGACACGGTGGCTTCGGAGCCGCCCGCGATCATCACATCGGCGTCGCCGTATTCGATCATGCGGCCGGCTTCACCGATGCAATGCAGACCCGTGGTGCAGGCCGTGACGATGGCGATGTTCGGCCCCTTGAAGCCGAACTTCATCGACACGTGCCCCGAGATCATGTTGATGATCGAGGCCGGCACGAAGAAGGGGGTGATGCGCCGCGGACCGCGGTTGGTCAATTCGGTGTGCGTTTCCTCGATCAGCGGCAAGCCGCCGATGCCCGAACCGATCACACAACCCACCCGCGTCGCCTGCTCCTCGCCCAGCTGATCGCCGGTCGGAAGCCCCGAGTCCGCCACCGCCTGCATGGCCGCGGCCACACCGTAATGGATGAACGTGTCCATCGTCCGCGCTTCCTTGGCGGTGATGTACTCATCCAGGTTGAACCCCTTGACCTCTCCCGCGAACTTGCAGGCGAAGTTCGACGCGTCGAACTTCGTGATGAAGTCAATGCCGGACTGTCCGGCCAGGAGGTTGGTCCAGGAGTCGGCCACCGTGTTGCCCACGGGGCTGATGCAACCCAGACCGGTCACAACGACGCGGCGACGGCTCATCTGTGCTTCAGGCCTTCTGGTTGGCCAACGCGTAGTCGATGGCTTTCTGAACCGTGGTGATCTTTTCGGCTTCTTCGTCGGGGATCTCGATACCGAACTCGTCTTCCAGTGCCATCACCAGTTCAACCGTGTCCAGAGAATCGGCGCCCAGGTCGGCCACGAAGGCCTTTTCGTTGGTGACCTGTCCTTCTTCCACACCGAGTTGTTCGGCAATGATTTTCTTAACACGTGCTTCGATATCGCTCATAGGTCCCTCTGAGGGTGGTTGAAATACAGTCCGCCATTTTAGCCGTGCCGGGAATACGACCCCGGGTGGCCCGCCGGGCGGCTGACGCGGCGTGAAAATTCGTGGATGCCCGAACGGCTCAGGACATGAACATGCCGCCGTTGACGTGCAGCTCCTGCCCCGTGACGTACGCCGCCTGAGGGCTGCTCAGGTAGGCCACCGCGTGCGCGATGTCGGCCGGCTTGCCCAGGTGTCCCAGGGGAATCTGCCCCAGCAGCGCTTTCTGCTGCTCTTCAGGCAAGGCGGCGGTCATGTCGGTTTCAATGAAGCCCGGCGCGACACAGTTGACCGTGATGTTGCGGCTGCCCAGCTCGCGCGCCAAGGCGCGCGTCATGCCTGCCACACCGGCCTTGGCCGCCGCGTAGTTGGATTGACCCGCATTGCCCGAAGCCCCCACCACGCTGGTGATGCTGATGATGCGGCCATAGCGCTGCTTCATCATGGGACGGATCACGGCACGGCTCATGCGGAACACGGCCTTGAGGTTGGTGTCCAGCACCGCGTCCCAGTCGTCATCCTTGAGGCGCATGGCCAGCATGTCGCGCGTGATGCCGGCGTTGTTCACCAGCACCTGCAGGCCCCCATGGGCCTTCACGATCTCATCGATCAGCGCCTCGGCGGCGGCGGCGTCGTTCACGTCCAGCTTCGCGCCTCGGCAACCGGCGGCAGCGCCGGCCACGGCGGACAGGGTCGTGCCGATGCGCGCGGCGCCATCGTCGCTGGTGGCGGTCCCGATCACGATCAGGCCGCGCGTCGCCAGCTCCAGTGCGATGGCCGCGCCAATGCCTCGCGAGGCGCCCGTGACCAGGGCCACCTGACCCGCAAACTTGATTTCAGACATGGGGTTCTCCAGACTTCAGGCCAGCAAGGCCTTGACTTCGGCCAGCGTGGCGGGGTCGAACAAGGCGGCGCCGGTCAGGGACGGGTCCACGCGCTTGACCATCGCGGCCAGCACCTTGCGCGGCCCGCATTCGACCAGGGTGTCGATACCTCGGGCCTTGATGGCACCGACGCACTCGACCCAGCGCACCGGCCCGAAGGCCTGGCGGTACAGCGCCTCGCGAATGCGGTCCGGATCGGATTCCACGGCGACATCGATGTTGTTGACCACCGGGATCTGCGGCGCGGCGAAGGGGGTCGAGGCGAGCTTTTCCTTGAGCTTTTCGGCCGCCGGCTTCATCAGGCTCGAATGGAACGGTGCCGACACCGGCAGCGGCAAGGTGCGCTTGGCGCCATGCGCCTTGAGCACCTCGCAGGCCTTGTCGACGGCGGCCTTGCTGCCCGCGATCACGGTCTGCACCGGGTCGTTGTAGTTCACGGCCTCCACCACCTCGGCGCTGCCAGCCCCGAAGCTGGCCTGAGCCTCCAGGCAGCCCGCGACCACGGCCGCGGCGCTCAGGCCCAGCACGGCAGCCATGGCGCCGGTGCCCGGCGGCACCGCATCCTGCATGGCCTGCGCGCGAAAGCGCACCAGCGGCGCGGCTTGCGCCAGGGTCAGCGACCCGGCGGCCACCAGCGCGGAGTACTCGCCCAGCGAATGGCCCGCCACCGCCATGGGCAAGGCGCCGCCTTCGGCGCGCCACACGCGCCAGGCCGCCACACCGGCCACCAGCATCACCGGCTGGGTGTTCACGGTCATGGCCAGCACATCGGCCGGGCCTTCATGGATCAGCTTGCCCAGGTCTTCGCCCATGGCATCCGAGGCTTCCTTCAAGGTTTCCTGAACGGCGGGGTGGTCGCCCCAGCCATCGAGCATGCCCACGGCCTGAGAGCCCTGGCCCGGAAACACAAACGCAAAATTCTTCATGGAAATATTCAGTTCAGACGAAAGCAGGAGGGCGTCGCTCAGAAGTCAAGCAACACCGAGCCCCAGGTGAATCCGCCGCCGACGCCTTCGAGCATCAGCGTGTCGCCCTTCTTGACCTGTCCCTGCCGCACGGCGTGATCCAGCGCCAGGGGAATGGAGGCGGCCGAGGTGTTGCCGTGCTGATCGACGGTGACGACTACCTTGTCCAGCGGCAGTTTGAGCTTGCGCGCCGTGCTGTGCATGATGCGGATGTTCGCCTGGTGCGGGATCAGCCAGTCGATGTCTTCCGTGGTCTTGCCGGCCTTGGTCAACGTGGTCCGCGCGGTGTCTTCCAGCACGCCCACCGCCAATTTGAAGACCGCCTGGCCGTCCATCTTGAGCAGAGGGTCGCCGAGAATGGCGCCACCGGACACGTGTCCGGGCACGCACAGGATGCCCGTGTGCTTGCCATCCGCGTGGATGTCGGTGGCCAGAATGCCCGGCGTGTCCGAGGCTTCCAGCACCACCGCCCCTGCCCCGTCACCGAACAGCACGCAGGTGGTGCGATCGTTGAAATCGAGCAGGCGGCTGAAGATCTCGGTGCCGACCACCAGGGCCTTGCGCGAGGTGCCCGAGCGGATCAAGGCGTCCGCCACCGTGAGCGCATAGATGAAACCCGTGCACACCGCCTGCACATCGAAGGCCGGGCAACCGGCGATGCCCAGCTTGCGCTGCAGGATGGTGGCCGTCGAAGGGAAGACCATGTCCGGCGTGGACGTGGCGACGATGATCAGGTCGATGTCGCCTGGCGTCGCCTGGGCGGCCGCCATGGCCCGCTGACAGGCTTCGACGGCGAGGTCGCTGGCGTACACCCCGTCGGCCACGAAATGGCGCGCCCGGATGCCCGTGCGCTCGACGATCCAGTCGTCGCTCGTCTCCACGCCGCGCGGTGCCAACAGCTCGACCATGTCGGCGTTGGTCAGGCGCTGGGGCGGCAGGCTGCTGCCGGTGCCGGTGATGCGGGCGTAACGTGTCATGCGGCTGAGGGGCGAAATTTCAAAGGGTCGGGATGCTCTTGAGTTCGCTGGGCAAGGACTCCGGCGCAATCAAGGGCTTGGCGTGGGCGATGCGCTCCCGCACGTTGTCCAGCAATTTGTTGTGGGCCGCATCATAAGCCCGGCTCAGCGCATGCTCGAACGCGAACGCGTCCGCCGAACCATGGCTCTTGAACACCAGGCCCTGCAGGCCAAGCAAGGCCGCTCCGTTGTACCGACGGTGATCTACACGATTTTTAAACGACTTTAGAACCGGATAGGCAACGATAGCCGCGATTTTCCGGAAGATATTTTTTGAGAACTCTTCCCGTATGAAGCCACTGATCATCGAGGCCAGGCCTTCGCTCGCCTTGAGCGCCACATTGCCGACAAAGCCGTCGCAGACCACGATGTCCGTCGTGCCCTTGAAGACGTCATCGCCCTCAATGTTGCCGAAGAAGTTCAGATCGCCGGTGTTGGACGCATTTCGAAGCAGGATGCCGGCTTGTTTGATCACTTCGCTGCCCTTGATCACTTCCTCGCCCACATTGAGCAGGCCCACGGTGGGCTCCTGGCGCCCCGTGACCGCAGCCACCAGAGCGGAGCCCATCACGGCGAACTGCAGCAGGTGCTCGGCCGAGCAATCGACGTTGGCGCCCAGGTCCAACACCGTGGTCGCACCGCCCCGGGCATTGGGCATCTGGGTGGCGATTGCCGGACGGTCGATGCCGTCCATGGTCTTGAGCACGTAACGGGCGATGGCCATGAGCGCGCCGGTGTTGCCGGCCGACACTGCGGCCTGCGCGGCGCCATCCTTGACCTGGTTGATGGCCACCCGCATCGAAGAATCCTTCTTGCGGCGCAAAGCCACCTCCACCGGGTCCTCCATGGTCACGACCTCGCTGGCCGGCACCACTTTGCAGCGCACGTTGTTGAGCAACTGAGGCCAGGCGCTGAACACCTCGGGCTTGCCCACGAGCAGCAGTTGCGCCTGAGGGTGACTGGCCAGAAAGGCCATGCAGGCGGGCATGGTGACGGCCGGTCCGACATCCCCCCCCATGCAATCCACAGCGACGGTGATCATGACAACACCCCGGATCGGGTGCTTTTCACACCCCAAGAACAAAAAAAGCCCGCATGCAGCATGCGGGCCTGTGCCTCAGTGGCCAACCGGACCCCGTTCGCGACACCGCGGCGAGGTCCGAGGCGGCCCGCCATCAGGCTTCGGATTTGTTTTTCAGCACCTGGCGACCACGGTAGAAGCCATTGGGGCTGATGTGGTGGCGCAGATGGGTTTCGCCGGTGGTCGGCTCCACGGCGATGCCGGGCACATTCAGCGCGTTGTGCGAACGGTGCATGCCGCGCTTGGAGGGGGATTTTTTGTTTTGCTGAACAGCCATGGTGGGCTCCTGAAATCGGTAGGGTCAAACGGAGTGGCACAAACGGAGCCCTGAAATCGCTCCGTTCAACCGGTTGCGCGCCTGACCCGAGCACCTGAATGTGCGAATGGATACCAGCGCAAAGCCAAGCATTATAGCCCGAAGGCGGCAGTACCGCCAGCCAGGGGGCCGTGGTGCACCCGGATTTCACTTTTTGAGCTTGGCCAGCTCGGCGAAGGGATTTTTCCGGGGTGCCACCTCTTCAGACGCCGCCTCGGGCCCGGCCGCACCCAGCGGGATCGGCTCAGGGCACACGTCGTGCATGGGCACCAGGGGCAGCTCCATCAACAGTTCGTCTTCCAGCACATCGTGCAGGTCGGGCTTGGGCTCGAGCGCCAGCAAGTCCTCATCGCAGTCGTCGTCCTGCGCCTCGGCCGCTGCCTCATCGGCCACGAAGCGAAACCAGCGGTCCACGGTCAAAGGGTTGTCCACGGGGGCCAGGCAGCGCTGGCACGTCAGCGGCACCCGGGCCTCGGCCTGCAAATGAAGCCAGACATCGGGCGAGCCACCGGTGGCCGCCGCTCGCATTTCACCCGTGGCCTGCCAACGCACCGGCGCAGGGGCCGCGCCATCGTTCAGGGCAGCCTCGCCTTGCACACGGGGAAACGCCGAAAGGGGCTCTTCGTCCTGCAGGCTGGCGCCCGCCTGGGCGAAGGCACGCATGTCCAGGCGCCGGGGGTTCCAGGCCGTCTTGGGGGTGTCTTTCATCCGGGCAGTGTAAAAGAATGCGGGGAGAATACCGGGATGCCCACCGTCTCCGCCCCGTCATCCCGCGCCCTCATCCTGGGCTCCACATCGCGCTACCGACACGAGCTGCTGTCCCGCCTGGGGGTGCCCTTCGCGGCCGTTGCACCCGACGTCGATGAAACCCCCCAAGCCGGGGAAAAACCCGCCGCCCTGGCGCTTCGACTCGCCATCGCCAAGGCCCGCGACGTCGCACGGCGCCATCCGCAGGCCGTGGTGATCGGCAGTGATCAGGTCGCCGACCTCGCCGGTGAACCCCTGGGCAAGCCCGGCACCCATGAGCGCGCGGTGGCACAGCTCAGGCGCATGCGAGGCCAGACCGTGGTGTTTCAGACCGCGCTGGCGGTGGTGTGCCAGGCTACCGGCTTTGAACGCAGCGACATCGCCGCGGTGCGCGTGGTGTTTCGCGATCTGAGCGACGACGAAATCGAGCACTACCTGCGGGCAGAGCAACCCTACGACTGCGCCGGCAGCGCCAAAAGCGAGGGCCTGGGCATTGCCCTGCTGGAACGCATCGACAACGACGACCCGACCGCCCTGGTGGGCCTGCCGCTCATCCGCACCTGCCGCCTGATTCGAGCCGCCGGGGTGAAATTGCTGTGAGCGCCCACTCCGAAAATCGCGGCACGCTCTACCTTGTGCCCACCCCCCTGGACTTCGGCATCGCGCAGGACACCCCCCTGCCCTTGGCCGAATGGCTACCGGCCGAAACGCTCGCCACCGCCCGGCGGCTCACGCACTGGATCGCCGAAAACGCCAAGAGCACGCGGGCGTTTCTCAAGCGCGTGGACGCCCTCGGCGGCCTGGCCGAGCCCCTGCAGGCCCAGAAAATCACCGAGTTGCCCCGCGCGGCCCACAAGAAGGGCGATCACGCCCCGCAAGCGGAGGGCGACGCCCAGGCCCGCGAACTGCTGGCCCCCGCGCTGCTCGGGCACGACATCGGCTTGGTCAGCGAAGCCGGCATGCCCGCGATCGCCGACCCGGGCAGCTCCATCGTGCGCGCCGCGCACGCACTGGGGCTGCGCGTCGTGCCGCTGACGGGGCCTATTTCGCTCATGCTGGCCCTGGCAGCCAGCGGATTGAACGGGCAAAGCTTCGCGTTTGTCGGCTACGTGCCACAGGACACCAGCGAGCGCACCCGGCGGCTGCGCGAACTGGAGAGCCTAGCCCTGAAGACCGGGCAGACGCAGATCCTCATCGAAACGCCCTACCGCAACGCGGCCCTGCTGCAGGCCCTCCTGCAGACACTGCACCCCCACACACGCCTGGCCGTGTGCGGCGCGCTCACGCTGCCTCAGCAGGTCTGTCGCAGCGCGCTGGTGCAGGACTGGAAACGCAAGCCGCCGGCCCTGGCCGGCGAGCTGCCGCTGGAGGCACCTTGCGTGTTTCTGCTGGGACGGTAAGCACCTGAAAAATCAGACGTCCAGACGTTTCAGGTGCGCGCGCACCGATGCGCTGAGCTCGGCGTTGGCCAGCGCCAGATCGATGGTGGCCTCCAGGAAGCCTTCCTTGCTGCCGCAGTCGTAGCGCTTGCCGGCGTACCGGAAAGCCTGCACTTTTTCCTGGCCGATCAGGGCCGCGATGCCGTCGGTGAGCTGGATCTCGCCCCCGGCGCCCCTCGGCTGCTGGCGAATGCTCTCGAACACCGCCGGCGTGAGGATGTAACGGCCAGCCACCGCCAGCGTGGAGGGGGCCACGTCAGGCGCCGGCTTCTCCACCATCGCGAACACCTCGGCCAGCGCCTGGTTGGCCCCGTGCACGTCGACGACGCCGTAGCGGCGGGTCTCGGCACGCGGCACGTCCTGCACCGCGAGCACGGTGCCGGGGCTGGACTCGTAGGCCTGCACCATCTGCTGCAGCACGGTGGCACCGCCCTGGGCTTGGTCCTTGCCCATCATCAGGTCGTCGGCCAGCAGCACGGCGAACGACTCGTTGCCCACCAAGCGCTCGGCGCAGAGCACGGCATGGCCCAGCCCCAGCGCGCGGGGCTGGCGCACGTAGACGCAGTCCATGTCGTCGGGCTTGATGGAGTGCACCAGTTCCAGCAGGGCAGACTTGCCTGCGGCTTCCAGTTCCATCTCGAGTTCGTACGCGGTGTCGAAATGGTCTTCGATCGCGCGCTTGTGGCGCCCGGTCACGAAGATCATCTCGCGGATGCCGGCGGCATAGGCTTCCTCCACGGCGTACTGCATCAGCGGCTTGTCCACCACCGGCAGCATCTCCTTGGGGATCGCCTTGGTGGCAGGCAGGAAACGGGTGCCCAGGCCACCCACGGGAAATACGGCTTTGCGGATCGTCATCTTGGTTTGGCTCGCTCGTTCGTGAAGAAAGGCTCACCATGTTAACGGCGCACACGCCGCCATCCATCGAAAGGCTACACTGAAGCGGATTGAAAGCGGGGGCGCACGCCCCCACTGGTTCAACCCACTCCCATCTGGCATGAGCATCACCCCCGTCATTCTTTGCGGCGGCTCCGGCACCCGTCTGTGGCCCCTGAGCCGTCAAAGCTTTCCCAAGCAGTTCGTGCCCCTCGTCGGTGACAAGAGCCTGCTGCAGCTGACCCTGGACCGCCTCGCCTGGTGCGACAACCCGGTCATCTGCGTGGCCGCCGAAGACCACCGCTTCCTCGTGGCTGACGCCATCGAAGCGGAAAACGTGCCCGGTCAGGTGCTGCTCGAGCCCGCGGCGCGCAACACCGCCGCCGCCATGGCGCTGGCCGCCCTGCTCGCCCGCGCCAAGGACAACGCCGACCCCCTGCTGCTGTTCTGTCCCTCCGACCACCACATTCCGGACGCCGCGGCCTTTGCCGAGACCGTCCGCCAGGGTGTGCCGGCGGCCGAGGCCGGCGCGATCGTCACCTTCGGCGTGATGCCCAGCTTCCCGAGCAGCGCCTACGGCTACATCCAGCAGGGCGACCCGCGCGCCGACGGCAGCCGCAAGGTGGCCCGCTTCATTGAAAAACCCGCACCGGCTGCGGCCCAGGCCTTGCTGCTGCAAGGCAACGTGCTGTGGAACGCGGGCATCTTTCTCGCGCGCGCCAGCACGCTGCTCGCCGCGCTCGGGCAGCACGCCGCCGACATCCTGCAGGCCTGCGAACAAGCCATGGCCAAGACCCGGCAGGACCAGGTGGGGCAGATCCACTTCGTTCGCCCCGAAGCCGAACCCTTCCTCGCCTGCCGCTCGCAGAGCATCGACTACGCCGTGATGGAACCGCACGACGACGTGGCCGTGGTGCCCTTCCAGGGCCAGTGGAGCGATGTGGGCAGCTGGAATGCGGTGGCCGAACTGAGCACCGCCGACGGCGAAGGCAACCGCGTCACCGGGCAGGGCCACGCGCTGAACGCGCGCAACACCTTCATCCACGCGCCCGATCGCACGGTGGTGGCACTGGGCACGCAAGACCTGCTGATCATCGACACCCCGGACGCCCTGCTGGTGGCCCAGCGGGACCACGCCGAACAGGTCAAGGACGTGGTCGCGCACCTTTCGCAACGCAAGGTGCCGCAGGCCGCGATGCACCGCCGCGTGGCGCGGCCCTGGGGCTGGTACGACAGCGTGGACATGGGCGAGCGCTTCCAGGTCAAGCGCATCGGCGTGAAGCCGGGCGCCTCGCTCAGCCTGCAGAAGCACCACCACCGCGCCGAGCACTGGATCATCGTCAAGGGCACGGCCGAGGTCACGCGCGGACAGGAGGTCTACCTGCTGTCGGAAAACCAGTCGACCTACATCCCCATCGGCGAAGTGCACCGCCTGCACAACCCCGGCAAGATGGTGCTCGAGATGATCGAGGTCCAGTCGGGCAGCTACCTCGGCGAAGACGACATCGTGCGGCTGGAGGACATCTACGGCCGCCAGCCCGACCCCGCCAACAAGAAGTAAAAGAATGAAAGTTCTGCTCACCGGCGGCGCCGGCTACATCGGCAGCCACACGGCCGTGGCCCTCATCGAAGCCGGCTTCGAGCCGGTGTTGCTGGACAACTTCGCCAACAGCCACCCGGTGGTGCTGGAGCGTCTCGCGCGGATCACCGGCCGGACGATGCCGCTCGAACAGGGCGACGTGCTGGACACGCCCTGGCTCGAGGCCGTGCTGCGCCGCCACCGCCCCGTGGGTGTGATCCACTTCGCCGGCGACAAGGCCGTGGGTGAGAGCGTCGCGCTGCCGCTGAAGTACTTCCACAACAACATCGGCGGCGCGGTCAGCCTGCTGCGCGCGATGGAGACCGTGCACGCGGAAGACCCGTCGCTGGCGCCCACGCTGGTGTTCTCCAGCAGCGCGACGGTGTACGGCGATCCGGCCACCGTGCCGATCACCGAGGATTTCCCGCGCAGCCACACCAACCCCTATGGCCACAGCAAGCTGGTGATCGAAGACATGCTCACCGCCCTGTGCGCGGCCCGCCCGGCCTGGCGCGTGGGCACGCTGCGCTACTTCAACCCGGTCGGCGCCCACCCCAGCGGCCTGATCGGCGAGGACCCGGCGGGCATTCCCAACAACCTGATGCCCTACGTGGCGCAGGTGGCCGTGGGCCAGCGCGAATACCTCAACGTGTATGGCAACGACTACCCCACGCCCGACGGCACGGGCGTGCGCGACTACATCCATGTGCAGGACCTGGCCGCCGGCCACGTCGCCGCCATCCAGGCGCTGCTGAGCCGCGGCGAGAGCTTCACGGTGAACCTGGGCACGGGCAACGGCCACAGCGTGCTGGACGTGGTGCGCGCCTTCGAGAAGGCCAGCGGCCGGCCGGTGCCCTACCAGATCGCGCCGCGCCGCGCGGGCGACGTGGCCCAGTGCTGGGCCGATCCGGCGCTGGCCCTGCGCCTGCTGGGCTGGCAGGCGAAACACACGCTCGACCAGATGTGCGCCGATGCCTGGCGCTGGCAGAGCGCCAACCCCCAGGGCTACCGGGGCTGAACGCCCCCGTCGGGTTTCACTTCAGCTGAACACCGGCGGCACGGGCCGCCAGGAACATGCCTTCGCCCATGCTGGCGCCGAAGCGCTTGGCCAGGCGCAGGCCCACGTTTTCGCGGCGCGTGTAGTCCACGATCTCCTCGGCCTTGACGATCTCGCGCGCCACGTAGTCGAGGTTGCCCAGGCCGTCGGCCAGGCCGAGCGCCACCGCCTGCTGGCCGTTCCAGACCAGGCCGCTGAAGGTGTCGCCGTTTTCCTTCAGGCGGTCGCCGCGGCCCTTCTTCACCACGCCGATGAACTGGGCGTGGATCTCGCCCAGCATGGCCTGGATGTAGGCCTTCTGCGCTTCGTCCTGCGGGCTGAACGGGTCCAGCATGGCCTTGTTGGCGCCGGCCGTCATGAGGCGGCGCTCGATCCCGAGCTTGTCCATCAGGCCGGTGAAGCCGAAACCGTCCATGAGCACGCCGATGCTGCCGACCAGGCTGGCCTTGTCCACATAGATGTCGTCGGCCGCCGCGGCGATGTAGTAAGCGGCCGAGGCACAGGTTTCCTCCACCACCGCGTACACCTTCTTGCCGTGCAGGCCCTTGAGGCGGGTGATCTCGTCGTTGATGATACCGGCCTGCACCGGGCTGCCGCCCGGCGAGTTGATCAGCAGCACCACCGCCTGCGCGCCCTCGTCCTCGAACGCCGAGCGCAGGGAGGCCACCACGTACTCCGCGCTGGCTTCGGCGCCGCTGGCGATCTCGCCCTTGATGTCGACCACCGCCGTGTGCGGGGTGCTCACCGTGGTCGTGGTGTTGCTGTTGTAGACGAACCAGGCGATGGCGCCGAACACCGCCAGCCAGAGCAGCCGGTTGAACATCTTCCAGCGGCGCGCGGACTGCTGTTCGCGGATGGTGGCGAAAACCAGTTTCTCCAGGGTGGCGCGCTCCCAGGCGACGCTCGGCGTGCGGTCGCTGGAGGCGTTGGCGGACGGGCCGGGGAAATCGTCGTTCATGGTCGAAGCTCTCAGAATTCAGGGGGTTTGAGGTGGTATTGTGACCGCCAGTGGACCACGCCGTCCTGCTCCACCAGCTCGATCTTGACCAGCCCGCCCCGGCATGGGCCGCCCTGGCAGGTGCCGGTGTCGGGCTCGTACACCGCGCCGTGCGTGGCGCACAGCAGCCAGCGGCCGCTGTCGTCGAAAAAGCGGTCGGGCTGCCAGTCCATCTCCATCGCCACGTGGCTGCAGCGGTTCAGGTAGGCATGGGGCTGCCCCCGGTAGCGGATCGCAAACGCGCGGCAGGTCTGGCCCGCGTAGACCACATCGAACGACACGGCACGCCCCCCGTCGACCAGGTCCCGGCTGTTGCACAGCGCGTAGACCGGATCGTCGGTGGGCATGGTCATGGCCGGCTCAGGCGTTGGCGTTCAGCCAGTCGTGCAGCTCGCGCACCGAATGCGCCACGTGCAGGGGGTTGAGCTCACCGAACGAAGTCGGCTCGTGCGCGCCGTAGCTCACACCGACGCTCGCGCAGCCCGCGTTGACGGCCATCTGCAGGTCGTGCGTGGTGTCGCCGATCATCAGGGTGCGCTCGGGCGCCACGCCGAACTCGCGCATCAGCTCGTGCAGCATGCGGGGATTCGGCTTGCCGGCGGTTTCGTCGGCGGTGCGCGATCCGTCGAAGACGCCCTGCAACTCCACCGTCTGCAGCACCTCGTTGAGACCTGCCCGGCTCTTGCCCGTGGCCACCGTCAACCAGTGGTGGCGGCCCTTGAGCTCGGCCAGCAGCGGCAACACCCCTTCGAACAGGCTCAGCTCATGCTGCGCCGCCATGTAGTGATGGCGGTAGCGCTGGCCCAGCTGCGGGTACCGGTCGGGTGGCACGTCGGGCGCGGCGTGGGCCAAAGCCTGCATGAGGCCCATGCCGATCACGTAGCTGGCCGCCTCGCGCGTGGGCGGCGCACCGCCGACGTCCACCACGGCAGACTGGATGCAGCGCGTGATGAGCGCCGTGGAGTCGAACAGGGTGCCGTCCCAGTCGAAGGCGATGAGATCGAATTGCCGAGGGCGCATGGGGTCAGGCACAGAGGGTTTGCGCATGGTGGCGCAGGTGGTCTTCGATGAAGCTGGCGATGAAGTAGTAACCGTGGTCATACCCCTCGTGCCGGCGCAGCGTGAGCGGCTGGCCCGCCTGCGCGCAGGCCGCCTCGAACAGGTGCGGGTGCAACTGCGCGGCCAGGAAATTGTCGGCCAGGCCCTGGTCGATCAGCAAGGGCGGTGCCTTGCGCCCGGCCTTCACAAGCTCGGTGGCGTCGTGCCCGGCCCAGGCGGCGCGGTCGGCCCCCAGGTAGCCGCCGAAGGCTTTCTCGCCCCAGGGGCACTGCATGGGCGCGGCGATCGGCGCGAACGCCGACACGCTCTGGTACAGCTCGGGGTGGCGCAAGGCCAGCGTGAGTGCACCGTGGCCACCCATGGAGTGGCCGAAGAGGCCGACGCGGTCGGCCCGAGCGGGGAACTGCGACAGCACCAGCTCGCGCAGCTCTTTCGTGACCCAGCTCTCCATGCGGAAGTGCGCCGCCCAGGGCGCCTGCGTGGCGTCGAGGTAGAAGCCCGCGCCGTGGCCGAAGTCCCAGGCCGCGCTGGCACCCTCGATGCCGGTGTCGCGCGGGCTGGTGTCGGGCGAGACCAGCATCAGGCCCAGCTCGGCCGCCACGCGCTGCGCGCCGGCCTTGATGGCGAAGGTCTCCTCGGTGCAGGTCAGGCCCGCCAGGTAGAACAGCACCGGCACCGGGCCTTGCGCGGCCTGCGGCGGCACGAACACGCCGAACTTCATCGGCAGGCCGATCTCGGTCGAGGCGTGGCGGTAGAAGCCCTGCACGCCGCCGAAGCAGCGGTGCTCGCTCAAGGTCTCCAGGGCCATCAGAACTCCACGACGGCGCGGATGGACTCGCCGCGCTTCATGAGCGCAAAGCCTTCGTTGATGTCGGCCAGCTTGAGCTTGTGGGTGATCAGGTCGTCGATGTTGATCTTGCCGTCCATGTACCAGTCCACGATCTTGGGCACGTCGGTGCGGCCGCGCGCGCCGCCGAAGGCCGAGCCTTCCCATTTGCGGCCGGTGACCAACTGGAACGGGCGCGTGCTGATCTCGGCACCGGCCTCGGCCACGCCGATGATGATGCTGCGGCCCCAGCCCTTGTGCGTGCACTCCAGCGCCTGGCGCATCACCTGGGTGTTGCCGATGCACTCGAAGCTGTAGTCGGCGCCGCCGTCGGTCAGCTGCACGATGGCGTCGACCACGTTCTCCACCTCCTTGGGGTTGATGAAGTGCGTCATGCCGAACTTGCGCGCCATCTCTTGGCGGGCCGGGTTGAGGTCGACGCCGATGATCTTGTCCGCACCCACCATCTTCGCGCCCTGGATCACGTTCAGGCCGATGCCCCCCAGGCCGAACACCACCACGTTGGCGCCGGCCTCGACCTTGGCGGTGAAGATCACCGCGCCGATGCCGGTGGTGACGCCGCAGCCGATGTAGCAGACCTTGTCGAAGGGTGCATCTTCACGGATCTTGGCCAGCGAGATCTCGGGCGCCACGGTGTAGTTGCTGAAGGTGCTGGTGCCCATGTAGTGGAAGATGGGCTTGCCGTCCAGGCTGAAGCGGCTGGTGTCGTCGGGCATCAGGCCCTTGCCCTGCGTGCCGCGGATCAACTGGCACAGGTTGGTCTTGCGGCTCAGGCAGAACTTGCACTGGCGGCATTCGGGCGTGTACAGCGGAATGACGTGGTCGCCCTTCTTGAGCGTGGTCACGCCCGGGCCCACGTCCACCACGATGCCCGCGCCTTCGTGGCCCAGGATGGCCGGGAAGATGCCTTCGGGATCAGCGCCCGAAAGGGTGTAGTAGTCGGTGTGGCAGATGCCGGTGGCCTTGATCTCGACCAGCACTTCGCCGAATTTCGGACCCTGCAGGTCCACGGTTTCAATGGTCAGGGGCTGGCCTGCTTTCCAGGCCACGGCGGCTTGCGTCTTCATGGTGTGCTCTGCTCGGAGGTTGTGAAATCGGTCACGAGGTTACCGCAGATCACATACCCTCCGGCGCACAGCGCCCATCCCTCACTCCGTCTTGGCGCCACCCTTGAACCACTGGCCGATGAGCGCGCGCTCTTCCTCGGTGAGTCCGGTCGCGTTGTTCATCGGCATCAGCCGCGTGACCACCGCCTGCTGGTACACCGCCTGCGCATGCTGCTTGAGCCCGTCGGCCGTGTCCAGCCGCACGTTCTTGGACTGCAGCGCTTCGCCATGGCACATCACGCAGCGCTGGTCGATCACCGGCTTGAGCTGCGCGTAGCTCACGGTGGCGGGCACCGCCACGGCCTGCACCGGGGCCGGCTTGAGCCAGACGATGAGCGCGATCAGCACCACCACACCGGCCGCCGCATAGGGCCAGGGGTGCTTGTTGCGGCCCAGCTTGTAACCGTGGCGCATGACGAAGAACTGGCGGATCGCCGCGCCCGCGAACATCATGCCGATCAGGATCAGCCAGTTGTAGGGGTGCGTGTAGGTGAAGCTGTAGTGATTGCTCAGCATCGCGAACAGCACCGGCAGCGTGAAGTAGGTGTTGTGCACGCTGCGCTGCTTGCCGCGCTTGCCATGGATGGGGTCGACCGGGCGGCCGGCCTTGAGGTCGGCCACCACCGTGCGCTGGCCCGGGATGATCCAGAAGAACACGTTGGCGCTCATGGCGGTGGCGATCATCGCGCCCATCAGCAGGAAGGCGGCGCGCCCGGCGAACAGCTGCGTGGCCAGCCAGGCCGCCACGCACACCAGCACCAGCACCAGCGCACCCACCTTGGCGTCGCCGTTCTCCTTCTGGCCCAGGGTGCGGCAGATCGCGTCGTACAGCAGCCAGAACACCACCAGGAAACCCAGCGCCGTCGCGATCGCTGCGGCCGGCGACCACTGAAACACCTTCGGGTCGATCAGGTAGACGCTCGGGCTCCAGAGGTAGGAGATGAGAAACAGCGCGAAGCCCGAGAGCCAGGTGGAGTAGCTCTCCCAGTAGAACCAGTGCAGGTGGTCGGGCAGCTTGGGTGGCGAGACCGCGAACTTCACCGGGTGGTAGAAACCGCCGCCGTGCACGGCCCAGAGTTCACCGCTGACGCCATCCTTCTTGAGCTGCTCGTCCTCCGGCGGGGTCAGGCTGCTGTCGAGAAAGACGAAATAGAAGGAAGAGCCAATCCAGGCAATGGCCACGATGACGTGCAGCCAGCGAAGCAGCAGATTGGCCCAGTCGAGCAGGTAAGTTTCCATGGCACCTCAAGGCAAGGTCAGGGCTTGCGACTCACCACCGCGGGCGCTCTGAGTCGGCTGAGGGCCGCGTTTGGGTGTTGCAAGAACACCTGCTCCGCTGCGACCGGTCGGCCAAAGTGTATACACTTTTTGAGAACATTCAAGAGGTCAAGCGCTCATCGGCCGTGGCTTCGCAGACAAGCAACAACTGCGCCACCACCGAGGCGGCGATCACGGCAGGCGCCTTGCCCTGGATGCCTGGCAGGCCGATGGGGCAGGTGATGCGCGCGAGCTCGGCCTCGCTGAAACCGCGCTGGCGCAGGCGGCGTCGGAAGGTCGCCCATTTGGTCTTGCTGCCGATGAGCCCCACGAAGCCCAGGTCCTCGTGCTGCCGCTGGCGCTGCAGGCAGGCGGCGACGATGTCGAGGTCTTCGGCGTGCGAGAAGCTCATGATCAGCACGCTGGAGCGCGGCGCCAGGTCGCGCACCGCGAGCTGCACCGGCTCGGAATACTCGGTGCGCACATTGAGCGGCAGGTCGTGCGGAAACACCTCGTCGCGGCTGTCGATCCAGGTCACGTCGAACGGCAGCGGCGCGAGCGCGTGCACCAGGGCGCGTCCCACGTGACCGCCGCCGAACAGCGCCAGCGGCGCATGGCCATGGGTCAGGCGCTGGCGCAGCGCCTCGCGGCAGGACGCATCCACCAGCTCGAATTGCAGCACCAGGGCCCCGCCGCAGCACTGGCCGAGGCTGGGCCCCAGGGTGACCGCCTGCGACCAGGGAGCGGAGCGCTCACCGGCCCCGCGCCCCAGCGCCTCGCGCGCATGGCGCATCGCATCCCACTCCAGGTGGCCGCCACCGATGGTGCCGACCGCACCGCCCGCCGCGCCGGCGAACACCGCCATCCACGCGCCGGTTTCGCGCGGCACGGAGCCGCGCGTCGCGCCGACCGTCACCAGCACGGCGCGCTCCGTCGCCAGACGCAATAAAAAGGCTTCGAGGTCTGAGAGCATCTGTGGCGCCGACGTCAAAAAAGATGTATGGAGACGTAATCGAGATCGAGGACACCCAGTATCCGCCGTACTGTACCCACGCTCTGCCGAAAACGCCCATACACTTCATCCGCCTCGGCATATGGTCCCACCGCAGATCCCGCCCGGCCCCCGATCCCTTTGCAGGTCAGCCACCATGAGAGACATCACCCCCGCTCCCCGTCCGGCCACGCGCAAGGACGCCGTCGACCAGCCCCGCGCGCCCTGGGGCTGGCTCGGCTTGTGCACCGCCGCATTGCTGGCCGCCTGCGCCGCCCCTTTGCCC
>Ga0247823_10000452_pt1 | contig 34893 bp, 28 predicted proteins | sample 13C_PalmiticAcid_2_FD_192426 | JGI IMG/M metagenome (GOLD analysis project Ga0247823, IMG submission 192426) | Soil microbial communities from agricultural site in Penn Yan, New York, United States - 13C_PalmiticAcid_Day30 | ecosystem: Environmental > Terrestrial > Soil > Agricultural land...
CCGCGCCGACGGGCACCCCCTTGGGGTTCGTCAGCGGCGGCAGGCGGTGATAGGCGCGGAAGATGTAGCTGGAGCCATCGACCAGATAGAGATGATTCTTGTCCGACATGGCGCGGATGTAGCAGGGGAGGCGCGGGCGGCCTAGGGCGCTGTTCCCGCTTTCTTCCTCTTTGCGTTGCGCCATCGCTTGCTATCAATTCGGCAAAGACGTCCAGTGGCAAGATGATCAGCGCTATCCATCATCGCGCCGGGTTGTTCATCGCGATGAACCGCGGCGTGTCTGCCGCGCGACGAGGTCGCCACCAAAACCGCGGTTAATCTGCGCCGCATAGCTTTGAGATGCCGATCGAGAAAGAATTATTTTCGATTGGAGTGAATGAAGCGTTCTATCCTGCGTCTTGATATACGGATCGCCTATATAATGATCTATATTATCATTTATTCGAACTATTATTCAATATTATTGACCAGATTGACCGATATATAGTCAAGAATTTAAGGATAGGATATTTCCTATGAATCCATCATCATTTAGAACTCTAAGCCAAGACGAGATAGCATGTGTAAGTGGCGGTTCTGGAGAAAAGTCCAAATCGGGAAAGGCTGGAACGAAAAAAGGCGGATCTTCAAGCGATATGGATAAATATGAATGCAGGTCTTACGGTCCTGCCGATGTCAAGAAGGTGACGGGTGTGACGCCTGTCAACGATAAGTCCTACAAAATATGTGTTCTTAAATAGTCCGATAAATTTCAGTTATATCGAATGAAAATCGGCAGAGGCGTGGCCTTCTTTATTGGCATGATATTTTCCGGCGAGGCTTCTGCCAACGAAGCGCGCACATGGTCCGCGGATATGCAAATCGAGGACAGCAAGACAGCGCGGGCATGCGCGGCTTTGGGGCCGGGTTTCCATGCGGTCGATCGGTCCCGCTTATGTTTCAACGGGTTCATCATCGACTTCACCGTGGCTCCCCTCATCAAAGCCATCGACGCCCTCGCCGATAAATTGGATGTCCGCCCCGTTCTGATCATCAACAGTATCGGCGGCGAAGTGCACGCTGCGATGGACGTCGGCAGAGCTCTGGACCGCAAAAATGTCCGTCTGGTGGTGAGTGAGCAATGCGTATCATCATGTGTAAATTATATTTTTTCAGCCGCGCCTAGTGTAGGCGTGCTTCCCAACAGTCTCGTCCTGCTTCACGGTAGCCTCCACCGGAACCGAAACGATTTCGCTTATGTGGAGTTGATCGGAAAAGGTGTGACACGCGACGAACTCAACAAAGATATGCAGCCATATTATGACGCATGGGACAGATATGCTGAATATGCTCGCGATGATTTGAAGCGAGAAAATGATTTTTTCATCGATGTGCAGCTCGATGAACAATATCTCCATCGATATGTTTCGGTGTACGAGAATTCGACACTTCATCAAGGTATTAAATGCCAGAGAAAAAAGGGAATAATTCTGGCGATCAGCCCCGAATATTTTTCCCGGTACCGGCCCGAATCCATAGATTATTTCTGGTTTCCGACATTTGATGAAACAGGCGAGGCGTTGAAGACCTATCCGGACTTGAAAGAGACCTATGATTTCTATTTTGGCGACGAACTTCATCCGCGCTGGGTCGTGGAGACGGGATTGGTTTCCCCCGATGATTGCTCAGATGATTTGGCGCGTCAGCCGCGATAGTCGATCCCGAGCTTCCCGGCCGCACTGACCGCCGCCGCGCGCGCCTCGTCGGTTGTGCCGCCCGCGACTTTCGCCAGCGCGACGCCCATGCGGCGGTATGGCCGCGTCACGGGTTTGCCAAAGATGCGCGCATCGATGGCGGTTGCGGTGTTCGGCGGGGTTAGTGCGTCGGCGAGGCCGGTGATCGCGAAATCGGCAGCATCGCGGTCGGCGAGCAGCACGGCGCTTGCGCTGGCGTCGGCTACGGTGATCGCCGGGATGGGCAGGCAGAGGATCGCACGCGCATGTAAGTCGAATTCCGAGAGCGATTGCGAGATTAGCGTCACCATTCCCGTGTCGTGCGGGCGCGGCGAGAGTTCGGAGAAGATGACCTCGTCGCCCTTCACGAAATATTCGACGCCGAAGATGCCGTGGCCGCCAAGGGCATCGACGACCTTGGTCGCCATGTCCTGCGCCGCGGCGAGCGCCGCATCCGACATCGCCGCGGGCTGCCAGCTTTCGCGATAGTCGCCGCGTTCCTGCCGGTGGCCGATTGGCGGGCAGAAAGTTACGCCGTCCTTGTGACGAACGGTGAGCAGGGTGATTTCATAGTCGAAGTCGATAAACGCCTCGGCGATCACGCGCAGCCGGTCGCCGCGCATCCCGGCGGCGGCATAATCCCATGCGGCGTCGATACCGGCGGCGTCCTTCACCGTGCTCTGTCCCTTGCCCGACGAGGACATCACCGGTTTGACGACGAGCGGGAAGCCGATGCGTCCGGCCGCCGCAGCCAGCTCTTCGCGGGTGGTCGCATATTCGAAGGTCGATGTCCTGAGGCCGAGTTCGCTCGCGGCGAGGTCGCGGATCGCGTCGCGGTTCATCGTGAGCTGCGCCGCGCGCGCTGAGGGAACGACGTGAAAGCCTTCGGCTTCGACTTCGGCGAGGATTTCGGTGCGGATCGCCTCGACCTCGGGGACGATATGATCGGGCCGATGCTTCTCTATGGTCGCGCGTAACGCGTCTCCGTCGAGCATCGAGAAGACTTCGAAGCCGTCGGCGACCTGCATAGCGGGCGCCCCTTCATAGCTGTCGCAGGCGATCACGCGGCAACCGAGCCGCTTCGCCGAAATCACGAATTCGCGGCCCAGTTCGCCCGAACCGAGCAGAAGAATGGTGGCGGTGGGGGTCATGGCAGTCTTTCCATCGAGGTTGGGCGCAAGATTCGGGACGCATCGCTACGTGGGCTCCGCCATATGAATTTCAGCATCAAAGTGCGACAGCGAATGACAGATAGAGGAACCATCCCGTGACTTATTATTCCAAAACAATCTGGTCGCCCGTTGGCGAATTGACACTGGTCGCCGACGATCGCGGTCTCGCCGCCATATTGTGGGAAAATGACAGCCCCGACCGGGTCCGGCTCGGCGCGCTCACGGAAAAGGCGGGCCATCCGGTTCTCGTCGAAACCGAACGGCAATTGGCCGAATATTTTGCCGGCGAACGCCGCGCGTTCGACGTGCCGCTATCCTTTGCAGGGACCGATTTCCAGAAGCGCGTGTGGGCGGCGCTGCTCGCCATCCCGTTCGGCGAGACGCGCAGCTATGGCGAGATCGCCGACCAGCTCGGCAATCCGGGTGCTTCGCGCGCGGTGGGCGCCGCCAACGGCCGCAACCCGATTTCGATCATCGCGCCATGCCATCGCGTCGTCGGATCGAACGGCAAGTTGACGGGCTTTGCGGGCGGGCTGGAGGCCAAGGCGTATCTGCTCGATCTTGAACGGATCGATTAAAGGTCGAGCGTGCGGATTTCGGGGATGAGCTTCCACCACAGCAGGGCGCCGAGCAGCGACAGCGCGGCTGCCGTCGCAAAGGCATAGCCATAGCCGCCGAGATAATCGACGATCAGCCCGGTGATGATCGGGCCCACGATGCCCGAGATATTGCCGAGCGCATTCTGTACGCCGATCCAGCTCCCCGCGGCGCGTGGCCCCGCGAAAATCTGGCCGATGGCGAAGAGATTGGTGGCGATCAAACCCGCGCCGAAGCCCGCGACCGCCAGCCACGCCGCCAACGGGGCAAAGCCGTCAGCCACCGCAATGCCGGCGGTGGCGGTGCCGATGGCGATTTGTCCCGCGATCATCAGCCAGCGGCGCACCTCGCCTTCATTGGCGCCCCTCGCGACCATCCGGTCGGACAACCAGCCGCCGACGAGTGCGACGATCCCCTGCGTTGTGAAACTCAGCGTCGTCAGCGCCGTCATTTCGCCGATCGAATAGCCCCGCGTATTGACGAGATAGAGCGGCAGCCACGCGAGCAGGAAATAAAAGCCGTAGTTCGACAGGAAATGGACGACGCTCATCTTCCATAGCGCCGGCACGCGGAGCAGGCGGCGGATCGAGACACGTTCGCTCGCCGGCACTGTTTGCGCACGTGCCCGCATCGGTGCCGCGGCGAATTGCCAGGGAATAAGCCATAGCAGCGTCACCGCGCCGAAAATCCAAAAGACCGGCCGCCACCCCCATTCGCCGAGGATCGCGCCGCCGGTGAGCACCCCGATGGCCGGACCGAAGGCGATCGCCGCGGACACCGACGCATTGGCGATGCCGCGCCGCTCGACGGGAACTTCGGCGGCGAAAATCTTGCTGCTGCCGGGAAAGGCGATACTCTCGCCAAGCCCGAGGAACAGCCGCAGGACGATCAGCGATATCAGCCCGCCGGCGAAACCGGTGAGCGCCGTGCTGATCGCCCAGACCGCGACGCCAAGCGCAAAGACCCGATAGACGCAGAAACGGTCGCAGAGCCAGCCGACGAACAGGCAGGCCGGGGCATAGACCCAGAAGAAGGCCGAGACGGCAAGGCCGAAGCCGGTAGCCGAAAGCCCCAACTCCTCCTTCATCAGCGGAGCCGCAACGCCGATTGCGCCGCGATCGACATAGTTCAGGAGCACCGACAGCGCGATCAGCGCGACCACCCAGGTCACCCGTTTTCCGTCGGCCCGGCCTTCGATCGATTGTGTCGCCATATTCAAGCGCTCCCCTGCCCGGTGACAGGGCTATCAGATGGAGGGCGGCGCGCTAGCGAAAATTGGCCGCACGTTTGTTCAACGCGCTTGGGCGACGACGCGCTATTCTGGCGGGCGACATCAAGGGAGAATGGATATGACCCTCGCCACGCAGATCGACCGGCCGCTTTCGGTCGCGGACCTGTTCGACCGCTATCATGTCGGCTGGGAAACGAAGGACGCCGACCTGATCGCTTCGCTCCATTCTGAGGACACGGTCTTCGCCCTCCACGACGGCACCGAGCCTGTGAAGGGGCGCGAGCGGCTGCGCGAGCATTGCCGGCAATTGTTCGCGACATTCGACTTTACGATGGAAATGGGACGCCGGCTCTATGGCGACGATCATTGGGTGTTCGAATGGACGATGGTGCTGACGCTTGCCGAACCCGGCGGCGGTCCGTTTGCCGCGCGCGTCGGGATGCTCGACGTCGTCACCGTGAACGAAGCGGGCGAGGTGACGCGCAAGGATGTCTATCCGAACGGGCGTGAGATGTATGCGGCTTTCCTGCGCGCCGGGATCGAGCGCTAGCGGCGGCGCTTGCGCGTGGCGTCGGCGCGGCAGATACTGAAGCGATGCCCGACCCGGTTTCCCCTTTCCGGAATTCGCTGTTGCCCGTCGACGTCGGCTCGCTCGCGCCGCATGCGAATCCCGTCACGGGGATTTTGATCGGCCGCGGTGGGTCGCTGCGGCTCGAACTTGGCGGGGAGGTGGTCGAGGGTGAGATGCTGTTGATCCGCCCCGGCGTGGTCCACCGCATCGGGCTTCCTGCGCGCGGCGCCGATATTCTTTATCTCGATGGGCTGGCTTTCCCGTTCGATGTACCGTTGGCGCGCGGTCTCGACTGCAGGCAGGCAATGCTTGCGGACGCGGTGCTGGGCGGCGCGGGCGAAGCGGCCGATGAGCTGCGGTCGCAGCTGACCGCATCCTGGCCAGGCCCACCGACGCCGGTCGCCGATGCGGTGCGCGCAATCTATGCCGACCCAATGCGCCGCATGCCGCAGGAGGAACTGGCGCAGCGGCTCGGCATGGAGCGCACGCAGGCGCTTCGTTATTTCCGCGCGACGACGGGACAGAGCTTCCGCGAATTCAAGCGTTGGTCGGCGGTCCAATATGCGGCGGCGCAGATGAAGGGGGGTGCACTTGTCCGCACCGCCGCGATGGATGCCGGTTTCGCCGATACCGCGCATCTGTCGCGTATCTTTCGTCAGACATTCGGCCTGACCCCCAGTGCGGCGATCGGAGCGCTGCCGCTACAGGAAGGTCATTCGGGCCAGCGGCCGGTATCATGATCGGGATGCTGGTGATTGCTCGCCTTGATGGCACCGACATAGTCGGCCATCGTTTCCTCGGTCGTGCCTTCGCCATTGATGGGCAGATGCTCGAACAGCGATAGCTGGCCTTCGATCCCGAACTGGACCTGCGGCGGGAAGCGCGACGGATCATCGAACGACCCCGTCGTCAGGTTGATATGCTGGCTCTCGAAATAGTCATAGGCGAGCGGTGTCCCGCAACTGGAACAAAAGCCCCGCGCCGCCTTGTCCGAGCTTTTGAACCAGGTCGGCGAACCGCGCGTCCAACGGATCGCGTCGCGCGGGACGCCGATCAACGCGATGAAAAAATTGCCTGCTGCCTTTTGGCACATGCGGCAATGACATATGTGCGAGCTGTCGAGCACCGCCGTCACATGCCAGCGCACCGCGCCGCACTGGCAGCCGCCGGACGCCTCGGCTTCAACGCGTTCGGGGCGATAGCTCATCTTTCCTCACTCCCATTCAATTGTTAGGGCTCGCAATATATCGGGAATGCAGGCCTTGGTACCTCGTTTTTTCTCTCGGCTCCGACCGGCGGTGGCGCCGGGGCCGGATCATTGGCAGGAGCCGGCATGACTGGTTTGCCTTGGAACGGGCATTTGCAGATTTCAGGAGAGATTGCCTGGTGGTCGGGCGTCGTTGGCGACGCCACCTTGCACCGGCATTTCGCCGCGCAGGCGGTCTTCTCAGACGATCCGGTGCGGGTTATCGACGATGAGGGGTGCGAAATCTGTGGAACCTGCCTGTTGATCGAACCCAACGCCCGCCATCTTCTGCGCCCGGGCGGCCGTGCCCGGATCTGTTATGTCGAGCCGACAACCGCTTTTGGACCGCCTGATGTCCTGCGCGAGCACCTCGACCAAGAAGATGTTCGCATCGTGTCGGGCGCCGGGGCGCGAACATTCTGGAAGGACTGGACTGAACGCAGGGCGCGCCCGGCCATCGATACGCGCATTTCCCGGGCGATTATTGCAATCGAACAATTGCTTCCCGCCGGCACGATACGCCTCGCCGACATCTGCGCGGAGGGCACGCTTTCGGTTGGGCGCTTCCGGCATCTGTTTGCCGCCGAGATCGGATTGCCCTTTCAGCGCTTTGTCCTGTGGCGCCGCCTGGCCGCTGCTTTCGAGAGCTTGATCGAGGGAACGACGGTCACGGAGGCGGCCCATGCGGCAGGTTTCGCCGACGCCGCGCATCTCGCGCGGACGACAAGGGCCATGTTCGGCATTCGTGCGAGCGACATTATTCCGCAGCGATAGCCGCTTCGTTCAATCGCACCGACGCCGGGCGGGCTAGAAACCGAGCATGACAGAAACAAAAAGAGACTTCGTCCCGGCCCTGGGAAAGGCTGGCAACACCGGCAGCTACGATACCGTCGTCGCGCTGATGACACGCGAGAAGCGTTGGCGTGGCGAACTGGTCCGGCTGATTGCACCGCGCGCAGGCGAAACGATCGTCGACGTCGGCTGCGGGACCGGCACGCTTGCGATCGCGCTCAAGGCGGCGGAACCCGAAGCTATTATTCTGGGCGTCGATCCCGATCCAGCGGTGCTCGCGATCGCTGAGGAGAAGGCACGCGATGCGGGTGTGACGGTGCGATGGTTCGAGGCGATGGGTGATGCGCTCGATGCCATCGAGCCCCTGCAGGCGTGCGACAAGATCGTGTCGAGCCTGGTCCTCCATCAATGTCCGATGGACGTGAAACATGCGATCGTTCGCCAGATGCGGCGGCTGCTGAAACCGGGCGGCGAGTTCTTCATCGCCGACTATGGCGAGCAGCGTACATTGTTGATGCGCACGCTTTTTCGTCAGGTCCAGATGATCGACGGTTTCGAACTTACGGAGCCGAATGCGCGGGGCTGCGTCCCCGAAATCCTGCGCGAAGCGGGATTTCGGGGAGTCGAGGAAGTCGGGGCGATTTCAACCCCGACGGGTTCGATCTCGCTTTATCGGGGACACCGTTGATTCCGGCGCGTTCGACTATGCGTGTGCGCCATCGCCGCCCCCTTCATTGTTCGTCATCCGCCCACCCCAACGCGCGTAGAGGGTCGGAAGCAGGAAAAGGGTGAGCAAGGTCGCCGAAATCAGCCCCCCGATCACCACCGTTGCCAGCGGCTTCTGCACCTCGGCGCCGGCGCCGGTGGCGAGCGCCATCGGAACGAAGCCGAGGCTTGCGACCAGGGCGGTCATCACCACGGGGCGGAGGCGGAGGAGGGCGCCTTGCCGTGCGGCTTCGGCTCTTTCCATGCCTGCGCGCATCAGTTCCTGGATCGACGATACCATCACAAGGCCGTTGAGCACCGCGATGCCCGATAGCGCGATGAAGCCGACGGCGGCCGAGATGGAGAAGTCCATGCCGCGCAGGAACAGCGCAAGGACGCCGCCGATCAGCGCCAACGGCACGCCCGTAAACACGATCGCCGCATCGCGCGTCGACCGAAGCGCGCCGTAGAGAAGCAGCAGAATCAGCACGAAACACGCCGGGATGACGAGCCCGAGCCGGTCGCGCGCCGAAGCCAGATTCTCGAACTGGCCGCCCCATTCGAGATAACTACCGGCGGGCAGCCGGACATCTTTTGCTATGGCTGCCTTTGCGTCGGCCACGACATCCGAGATCGCGCGGTCGCGGACATTGGCCTGCACGACGACGCGCCTTTTGCCATTCTCGCGGCTGATCTGGTTCGGGCCGTCGACGATACGGATGTCGGCAACGCTCGCGAGCGGCACGAAGCCGCCGCCCGCAACCGGGACCTGCACCTGTTCGAGCACCGACAGGTCGGCGCGCTCTGCATCCGACAGCCGGATGACCACGGGGAAGCGCCGGTCGCCCTCGAAGATCGTGCCGGCCTCGCGCCCGCCGATCGTCGCGGTCACGACATCCTGGACATCCTGCGCGGTCACGCCGAGCCGCGCCATTGCGTCACGGTTGACGCGAATGTCGAGTAGCGACAGCCCCTCGGTCTCCTCCACCCGGACATCGCTTGCGCCCCCGGTCTTCCTCAGGATCGCGGCGATCTGCTGCGCGGTGGCATTCATCGTATCGAAATCGTCGCCGAAGATCTTGATCGCGATATCGCCGCGTACCCCCGCGATCAGTTCGTTGAAGCGCATCTGGATCGGCTGGGTGATTTCATAGGCATTGCCGGGAAACTTGTTCAGCTCCTTTTCCAGCCGCTCGACGAGTTCGGCCTTTGTCAGCTTTGGATCAGGCCATTGCTTGCGGGGTTTGAGGATCACGAAATTGTCGGTCGCATTGGGCGGCATCGGATCGGATGCGAGGTCCGCCGTACCGGTCTTCGAAAAGACGATCGCGACCTCGGGCTGCTTTGAAAGCATCCGTTCGATCGGGATCTGCATCGCCTGGCTCTGCTCGACCGAGGTCGAGGGAACGCGGAATGCCTGGATCAAGAGGTCGCCCTCATCGAGCTGCGGCAGGAACACCTGACCGAGCGAGAAGAATGCGAGGATCGCGACGACGAACCCGCCGACGCCGGCGCCGATCGTGATCTTCGGTTTGCTCATGGCCCGGTCGAGACCGGGTTCGTAGCGCCGTTTGAGCCAGCTCATGATGCGGCCCTCCTTTTCCTCGACGCGTTTCGACAGCCAGATGGCGATCGCCGCCGGCACGAAGGTCAGCGAGAGGATGAAGGCGAATGCGAGCGCGATGATCACGGTCAGCGCCATCGGGATGAAGGTCTTGCCCTCAACCCCGCTCAAGGTGAGCAAGGGCACATAGACGAGGATAATGATCGCCTGCCCGTAGACCGAAGGCCGCACCATCTCGCGCGCCGCAGCGGCAATCGTCGCCAGCCTTTCCTCCATTGTCAGCGTCCGTCCCTCACGGTGCTGGAAATCGGCCATGCGCCGCAGCGCATTTTCGACGATGATCACGGCGCCGTCGACGATGAGGCCGAAATCAAGCGCCCCGAGGCTCATCAGATTTGCCGAGACGCCGGCGTGCAGCATGCCAAAGCTGGTGAGCAGCATGGTCACGGGAATGACGAGCGCTGCAATGAGCGCGGCACGGAAATTGCCGAGCAGCAGGAAGAGTATGGCGATAACGAGCAGCGCGCCTTCGGTCAGATTCTTGCCGACCGTCCAGATCGTCGCATTGACCAGCTTGGTGCGATCGAGCACCGGCTCGATAACCACATCGGGCGGCAGCGAGGCGTTGATGTTCAGCAGCCGGTCGGCAACCGCGGTCGCCACCGTGCGGCTGTTTTCGCCGATCCGCATGATGGCGGTCCCGACGACGACCTCGGTACCATTTTCGGACGCCGATCCCATGCGGACCGCTTGCCCGGTGCGAACCGTCGCGACCTGATCGAGCGTGATCGGAACACCTGCACGCGTCGCGACGACGATACGCGAAAGCTCGCTAGCATCGCGCACGAGCGCGTCGGAGCGAACCGCGAGTCCTTCGCCGTTACGTTCGACCACGCCGCCGCCGACGGCTGTGTTGTTGCGTTCGAGTGCTTCGGCGAGATCGGTCAGGCCAAGGCCAAGCGCGGCAAGGCGCTGGACGTCGGGCACGACCAGATATTGCTTTGAAAAGCCGCCGATCGCATCGATGCCGGCGACCCCCGGAACGGTACGGAGCAGCGGGGTGACGATCCAATCCTGTGCGGTGCGCAGATAGGTCGCCTTGTCGGCTTGGGTGACGAGCCGTTCGCCTTCGGGTGTCACATAGCTGCCATCGGGTTGAAGGCCGGGCTCGCCCGGCTTGTGCACGTCGTCCTTGCGGTGGGCGAGCCGAACCGTCCACATATAGACTTCGCCGAGCCCCGTCGCGATTGGCCCCATTTCGGGCCGCACGCCGTCCGGCATCGTCTCGGTCGCCTCGTTCAGCCGCTCGCCGACCTGTTGGCGTGCGAAGTAGATGTCGGTCTTGTCGGTAAAGACGGCGGTCACTTGCGCAAAGCCATTGCGGCTCAGCGAGCGTGTATATTCGAGGCCGGGAATGCCGGCGAGCGCAGTCTCGATCGGGAAGGCGACCTGTTTCTCGACAAGTTCGGGCGAGAGCGCCGGTGCGCGGACGTTGATCTGAATCTGGTTGTTGGTGATGTCGGGAACCGCATCGATCGGCAGGCGCGACAGCGCGAAGGCTCCGATAACGGCGGCAAGGGCGGTGAGCAGGACGACAAGCCAACGCTTGTCGACCGCCCAGGTGACGATATGGGCGATCATGGCTTAGTCCTCATGGCCTGCTTCGCCCTTGCCGATTTCCGACTTGAGCGAGAAGCTGTTGGTAATGGCGATCTGTTCGGTGCCCTTGAGTCCTGAGCGGACGATCACATTGGCACCGGCACGGTCGCCGAGGACCACCGGAACGGCGGCGAAGCCACCCTTGGTGCGGACGAATATGACGCTCTTTCCCTCGACCGTCTGGACCGCGCTCGACGGGACGCTGATCGATGTGTCTCCGCTGTCTCCTGCGAGTGCGATGGTCGCCGTGACCGCTTCGCCGACCCGCCATTGCCCGGCGCGATTGTCGAGGATCGCGATTGCCGGGACGAGCCGCGTGGCCGGATCGAGCGCGGGCGAGACGAAACTGATCTTGCCGGTAGCCTGGCGCCCCGGCGCGTCGATGGAAACGATCGCGCCGGGACGAATGCGCCCGGCGTCGGCAGGCCGCAGGTTGAACGACAGCGAAACGCTCGAGAGATTGGCGATGCGATAAAGCTCGGCGTCCGCAGCCACCGTCTGACCGAGAATCACGCTGCGCGCGATTACCTGTCCCGAAATTGGTGCGGCGATTGCGATCCGGTTGAGTTGGCCGCCGCCGCCGCCCGCGGCCGACACCTGTTGCTGCGCAAGCTGGTAAGCGATCTTGGCTTCGGTTGCCGTCGTGCGCGCCGCGATCACATCCTGTTCCGGCGACACGCGCTGCGCGAACAGGCGCTCCTCGCGGGCCAGGTTGGAGTTGGCGAGCGCGAGCCGCGCGCGCGTTGCCTGTACCTCACCCTGGAGTAGCGCGGCCTCGCGGCTTTCGACGATCGCGAGCGTTTGCCCGCGGCCGACGCTCTGTCCGAGATTGCGATTGAGCGCGACGATGCGCCCGCTGATCGCAGCCGACACCGCTTGTGTGGCTTGGGGATCGCCCTCGATCGTTGCGGGCAGTTGCAGCGTGCCGACGCTTCCGATGGTCGGACGGCCGAGCGCGATCCCGGCGACCTTGATCTGTTCGTTCGTGAGCGTGATCTGGCCCTCGTCGGTGTGGCCGGCTTCCTCCTTGCCATGCTCGTCGGCGGGTTTGGCGGTATCCGTGCCACCGCACGCCGCGAGGAAGAGCGGCAGCGCCGCGGTAAGCAGCAGCTTTCGGTTGATATTGATGGTCATGGGGTCAATTTCCTTCGAGCGGCGCGGGAGCCGTGAGGCGTTCCAACCGGGCCTTGGCGAGTTGATAGGAGGCGAGGGCTTCGATCGACGCCGACCTCATGTCGGTCAGCGTCCGTTCGGCATCGAGCAGTTCGAGCTGCCCGAATTTGCCCTCGCGGTAACCGATGCGCGCAATCCGCGCGGCTTCCATCGCCGCCGACAACGCGGGGCCGCTCGCGACGCGCGCCGCGGCTGCCGCATTGGCGGCCTCGACCTGGGCGTCGCCGATCTGCTGCTCGACCTCGAGTGCGGTCACGCGGCGCTGTGCATCGGCACGCCGTCGTTCGGCATTCGCCTGGTCGACCGCAGCGCGCCCATTGTTGAACAGCGGCAGCGGCACCGAGACGCTGAAGACTGCTGCGACGTCGTTCGTGGCCTCTAGACGCCGAACGCCCGGCCCGACGGTGAGATCCGGGACACGCTGCGATTGCGCCAGCCTTACGCCTGCATCGGCCGCCCCAAGATTGGCGTCGGCCGCCGCCAGCGCGAGCGTGCCTGTCGCCATGGTCGGCTTCGGCGGCCCCATCGCTGCGCTTCCCGGTCCACCGAGCACGGCGATGTCGAGTGGGCCGGTGACCGGGCGCCCGATCCGTCGGGCCAGATTGGCGCGCGCAGCATCGGCGAGCCGGCGCGCCTTTTCGACTCCGGCTTCGGCGGTCAGGCGTGCGACTTCGGCGCGCTCCTGCTCTAGCGGCGATGCGCGGCCCGCCTGTACCCGGATCGTCGCCGCGCGCGCGGTGTCTCCGGCGATACGGAACTGGTCCGCGGCAATTGCGAGCCGCACTTCGGCAGCCGAAGCCTCGATATAGGCTTCGCTGACCTGCAAGCGGATATCGGCCTGGGCGATCGCCTGCGCAATCCGCGCGCGATGCGTCGCCGCGTCGGCGACTGCGATTCGCGCCTGTCTTTTGCCGCCGAGTTCGAGCGGGATCGCAACGCTCGCCGTCACGTCGGCGCCGTTCACGCCCTTATAGGGCCCGGTTCCGACGAAATTCTCGACCTCGACGGCAAGCGCGGGGTTGGGGCGGAGCCCCGCGACGCGGCGCGCCGCATTTGCGGCGTCGACGTCCGCCGCTGCGGCGTCGGCTGCGGGCGCGCTGCCGCCCGCGAGCGCAACCGCTTGGTCGAGCGTCAATAGTGGGCCGGATATGTGCCGGCTTTCGGCGCCGACCTGTTGTGCGTGCGCGATCGCGACGCACGATGTGGCTGCCGCGAGGGCAGCAACGAACCTGAACATGATGGATCATCCTCGATTGATCGGAGAGATCGCCGCCGGAAAGCGGCGAGCGTGCTCAGATCGCGAGGAGTGGCGGATCGAGTAGCGGCGGGAGAATACGCGAGGCGAGCTGCGTCGCGGGCGCAGCGAAAAGCGGCGCGCGGGCAAGGTGCGGCTCGGTGCTCGTCAACGAGCCGCCCGGGTCGGGGGCCACGGGGCAATGATGCTGTCCGCCGTGCGCAAGCTTCGATGCGGGATGCTGCCCGTCCTGTTCGTCGTCGCCGGCCGAAAGGTGAAAGGCGGTTTCGCTCGACGTCGAATGCGCCGACGCGGGCTCGGCGATATGCATGCTGCAAAGCAGCACCCCGACAATCATCAGCAGTCGCATCAACGCACCCGGCATGGCGCTTCCCATATCAGCGTCGACCGGGTTTGTCGCGGGGCGAAATGAAAGGAGCCATACCATCGGCGGAACTGGTTGATCGCCGGTATATTTGCGTGGCATGAATTTTATTCACACACGTGAGAGTGAATATTGACTCACTCCCGGACCGCTGCCATGAATGCGCCATGCCGACGATCGAGCGGCGACATTTTGGGAGAGGGCAAGATGAGGGTTCAGCTGTTTGCGTCCGTATGCGCGGGCGCGCTTTTCGCAATTCCGGTGAGCGCCGCCGCGCAGGACGCGAGCGAAACCGTGCCGCAGGCCGACGAAGCGTCGGATGGCAGCGACATCATCGTCACCGCGACGCGCCGCGCCGAACGCATCCAGGACGTTCCGATCAGCATCTCGGCCTTTTCGCAGGAAGAGCTGACCGAAAAGGGCATCGTCGGATATGAGGGCATCGGCCGCGAGACGCCGGGTGTCGTGCTCAACAAGCCCACCGCGAACTTCAACAATTTCACCGCGCGCGGCATCGCGACGAACGGCTATAATGCGAACCTGCAAAGCTCCGTCGCAATCTATATCGACGAGCTTCCGGTCTCGACGATCGGCAATACCACTGTCGTCGACCCGAACCTGTTCGATGTCGAGCGCGTCGAGTTCCTGCGCGGGCCGCAGGGGACGCTCTTTGGATCAGGCTCGCTGTCGGGGGCGATGCGTATCCTCCAGAAGACGCCCGATCTCAACGATTTCGATGTGTCGGCGCTCGTCGACCTTGGGCTGACGGGGTCGGACAGCTTTCGCCAGCGTTATAATGCGATGGTCAATGTGCCGATCGTCGACGACAAGCTCGCGCTCCGCGTCGTCGGTTTCTACCGTGACGAAGAAGGCTATCTCGACAATGTCGGGACGGGCGTGAAGAATTCGAACACGCTGATCGACTATGGCGGCCGCGCGACCCTGCTGTGGCGCCCGACCGATCGGCTGTCGATCAAGCTGCTCGGCAGCTATGAGTACAGCAATCCCAAGGATTCGTCGCTGACGAGCCCCTCGCTCGGTCGCAACAAGCGCATCTCCGACGAACCCGACCGCTTCACGGGCAAACAGTTCATCGCCAATGCGACGATCGACTATGAGTTCGACTTTGCTAAGCTCACCAGCTCGTCGACCTATTCGGATTTCGACCAGCGTTTCTATGTCGATCTTGCCGGGACCTTTGCGCCCGGCTCGTTTCCCGGGGCGCCGATCGCCTTCGGCCTCGATGCCGATGCCTATGACAAGGTGTTCGTGCAGGAAACGCGCCTGGCCTCGACGCTTGACGGTCCCTTCCAGTTCGTCGTCGGCGGCTTTTATCTCGATCGTCGCCGCGACGTCGATTATTTCTACCGCTCGAACCTCGCTTTCCTCGCGGCGCGGAACATGACGGGACTGCCCGACAAATATTTCCAGAAGCAGTATACGCATTCGCTCAGCAAGGAACTGGCGGGCTTTGGCGAGTTGACCTACCGCTTCTCGGACAAGTTCTGGCTCACCGGCGGCATGCGCTATGGCGAGACGTCGGCGCAGGGCTTTACCGAGGCGGGCGGCTATCTCGCGACCGCGTTCGGCTTCAACTATTACGACTATGCGTTGCTCGGGCTGCCGGCGAATTTCACGACCTTCACGCCCTATGCGGCGGTCGAAGGCGTGAAGGCAAAGGGATCGAAACCGTCGTGGAAGGCAAGCGCGACCTTCAAGCCGAGCGATGCGCTCACGACCTACGCGACCTTCTCGACCGGTTTCCGGGCGCCGATCGTCAACGCCTTCGCGGGCCGGCCGAGCCTTGTCGATCCGAACGACCTTGTCATTCCGTACGGGGCGAGCTCGGACGACCTCAAAAGCTATGAAGTGGGCGCGAAGGGCCGCTGGCTGGGCGGGCGCGTCAGCATGAACGTCGCATTCTACCAGATCGACTGGAGCAACATCCAGGCGCAGGCGAACCGCGTGTCGGACTCGGTGCAGTTCGCCACCAACATCGGCGCCGCGCGCAGCAAGGGCTTCGAGTTCGAAGTCGGCGTGGTCCCGGCAACGGGTTGGGCGATCGGCTTCAATGGTGCGTATAACGACGCGAAGATCACCAAACTGTCGCCTGAAGAGGCGGCGATCTCGGGCGCGGTGCTGGGCCACCGCCTGTCGGCGCCGCGCATCCAGGGGTCGGCCTATATGTCCTATAGCTTCAAGCTTGCGACCGACGTCGATGCGATGCTGGCGGTCAATGCGCAGCATATCGGGTCGTATAACAGCAGCTTTCCGAATACGCCGGGCCGTCCCACCGTACCGCTCTCGACCTTTGGCAAGACCGACGCCTACAGCAACGTCAACCTCAGCTTCGGTTTGAAGAAGGGCGATATTTCGGCGCAGCTCTATGTCGAGAACCTCTTCGACGATCATTCGATCACCTATATCCACCCTGAAGCCTTCCTTGTGAGCCGCTTCGGGACGATGCGTCCGCGGACGTTCGGCATCCGCCTCGGCTACGGGCTCTGACGATGGCGGGCGCAGAGGCCTCCCTCTCCCCGGTCGCAGCGTCCACGCGGCCGGGGAGTAATCCGACTTTCGTTCTGGGGATGCTCTGCTTCGTCTATGTACTGAACTTCCTCGACCGGCAGTTGCTGTCGATCCTCGCCAAGCCGATCCAGGATGCGCTGCAGATCAGTGACGGTCAGCTCGGGCTGATCAGCGGGCTGTATTTCGCGATGTTCTATTGCTTCATCGCGATCCCCGTCGGCTGGTTCGCCGACCGCACCAGCCGTGTCGGCGTGCTGTCGGCCGCTTGCGCGATCTGGAGCGGAGCGACCGTCGCGTGCGGCATGGCCGCCAACTATACGCAGCTCGTCGTCGCGCGCATGGTCGTCGGTTTTGGCGAGGCGGGCGGAGTGCCGCCTTCCTATGCGATCATCACCGATACCTATCCGCCCGGAAAACGTGCCGCGGCGCTTGGCATCTTCAACCTCGGTCCGGCGATCGGCGCCGCAGCGGGGGTGGCGTTCGGCGCCGCGATCGCCGAGCGTTTCGGCTGGCGTATTCCCTTCATCGCGGTGGGCGCGATCGGCATCGTAACCGCGCTTGCGGTATGGCTGACGGTGCGCGAGCCGAAGCGCGGTGCGACCGATGTCGCGGCCGCCACCCCATCCACCAATGAAAAGGCCGCTTTCTGGCCGACGGTGCGCATGTTCCTGTCGCACCCGGTGCTGATGCTCGCGGCGCTGGGCAGCGGCGCCACACAGTTCGTCACCTATGGCCTCGGCAATTTCGCGGTGCTGTTCCTGATGCGCGAAAAGGGCATGGAGCTTGGCGATGTCGCCATCTGGTATGCGCTGGTTCTGCTGATGGGCATGGGCGGCGGGATGATCGTCTCGGGCCGTGTGATCGACCGGATGGTGCGCAAGTCTCGGGCGGGTTACGCAATCGCGCCCGCGATCTCGCTGGCCGTCGCCATGCCCTTTTATCTCGCCTTCGTCTGGGCGCCGGGCTGGCCGCTCGCGCTGGCGCTGCTCACCGTCGTGATGGTCTTCAACTATTTCTACCTCTCGGCCTCGGTCGCGCTGGTTCAGGAGGAAGTGAAGCCCAATCAGCGCGTACTCGCCGGCGCCTTGCTGCTGCTCATCATGAACTTCATCGGATTGGGGCTCGGGCCGACATGGGTCGGCTTTGCCAGCGACTGGTTCAAGGCGCAGGGCGACCTGCACGGGCTGCAAACGGCGCTTTACACGCTGACGCCCTTTTATCTGATCGCGATCGGACTTTTCCTCTGGCTCGCGCGGCTGCTGCGCCGAGAGGATGGTCGGCAGGAGATACAGGCATGAAGTCGTTGCGCACCGCCTTGTCGGCGGCGGGGCTATTGATGGCGGCGCCCGCCATCGCCGCGAACCCGGTCGTCGAGGCACCCGCCGGGACGCTGGAGGGCAAGACCGTCGGCAAGGTTCGCGAGTATAAGGGTATTCCCTTTGCGCAGCCGCCGGTTGGGCCGCTTCGCTGGAAGGCGCCGCAACCGCTGCCGGCATGGCCCGGTGTCCGCAAGGCGCAGAGCTTTGGCGCCGCATGCATCCAGCCGCGCCCCGCGGCCGTCCATATCTATGCGAATCCGCCTGCGAAGATTTCCGAGGATTGCCTGACGCTCAACATCTGGGCGCCAGAGGATGCCAAGGATGCGCCGGTGATCGTCTGGATCCACGGTGGCGCGCTGACGACGGGTTACAGCCATGAGGGAATGTACGACGGCGCAAAACTTGCGGCGCGCGGTGCGATCGTCGTGTCGATCAATTATCGCCTCGGGGTGCTCGGCTATTTGGCCCACCCGGCGCTGAGCGCGGAATCGCCCGATGGCGTGTCGGGCAATTACGGCCTGCTCGATCAGATCGCGGCGCTCGAATGGGTGAAGGCGAATATCGGCGCGTTCGGCGGCGATGCGGGCAATGTTACCATCGCGGGCGAGTCTGCGGGCGCGCTCAGCGTGATGTATCTGATGGCCTCGCCAAAGGCGCGGGGGCTGTTCCACAAGGCGATCGCGCAAAGCGCCTATATGATCTCGACCCCTTCGCTGAAAGGGGATCGCCATGGCGAAACAGCCGCCGAAGCGACCGGGTTACGGGTCGCGGCCGCCCTCGGCGCGAATGATCTGACCTCACTCCGCGCGATGGATGCAACTGCGCTGTCGGATGGAGCGCTAAAGGCGGGCTATTTCCCATGGGGAACGATCGACAGCAAGATTTTGCCGCGTCAGCTCGTCGACACGTTCGACCGCGGCGAGCAGGCGCCGGTGCCGATCATCGCCGGGTTCAATATCGGCGAAATCCGATCGCTACGCATGCTTGCGCCGCCCGTTCCCGCCAATGCGGCCGCCTATGAAGCCGCGATCCGCGAGCGCTACGGCGACCTCGCCGATGCCTGGCTGAAACTCTATCCGGCAAAGAATCTGGGTGAGGCAATCCTCGCGACGCCGCGCGACGCCATGTATGGCTGGACGTCGGAGCGTCTCGCGATCAAGCAGACCGCGCTTGGCCAGCCTTCCTATCTCTACCTCTTCGACCATGGCTATCCGGCGGCGAGCGAGGCGGGTTTGCACGGCTTTCACGCGGCAGAAATTCCGTTTGTATTCGGCACCGCCGGCGATACTCCGCCCTATTGGCCCAAGATCCCCGACACGGTAGCCGAACGCCGCCTTGCAACCGCAATGGGCGACTATTGGGTCTCCTTCGCGAAGACGGGGAAGCCCGAGGCGGCGGGGCAGGCCGCCTGGCGGGCTTATGGTGGCGATGCGGCCTTTATCGCTTTCGCTGACATTCCGCGCCCCGGTGTGCGGTTGATGCCCGGCATGTATGCGCTTCACGAAACCGCGGTTTGCCGCCGCCGGGCGGCGGGGAACCAGCCGTGGAACTGGAACACGGGGATCGTCTCGCCCGTCCTCGCGAAGGACGCGAATTGTCCATGATTCACGGAATGATGCAGGATTATCCGCTTACCCTCGACAAATTCCTCGATCACGCGGCGCGCTGGCACGGCGACGCCGAGGTCGTCACCGCGCGCGAGGATGGCAGCGTTGCACGGATCGGATACGAACGCCTGCGCGACCGCAGCCTCGCCATATCGTCGCTGCTCGCGGGGTTCGGTGTGGGGGAGGGCGACCGCGTCGCGACGCTCGCGTGGAACAGCCAGGCGCATGTCGAGGCGTGGTATGCGACGATGGGCATCGGCGCCGTCTGTCACACGCTCAATCCGCGGCTGACCGCGCCGCAGCTTGCGGCAATGGCGGTGCAATCGGGCGCGAAGCTGCTCATCGTCAGCGCCGACCTGTTGCCGCTCGCACGGTCGATCGTCGAGCGCGCGCCGGCGATCGCGCAGGTGCTGGTGATCGACGGATCCGCGAGCGACTGGCCTGCCGCCGCGCCGCCGCTTCGCGAACTCGAAACGCTGATCGACGACGCGCCGGGCGGTGCGACATGGGGCGGCTTCGACGAGCGCTCGCCCGCCGGCCTTTGCTTTACATCTGGCACGACGGGTGCGCCGAAGGGCGTAACCTATACGCACCGCGCAAGCTTTCTCCACACGCTGCGCGCGCTTCAGGCCGACGTCATGGCCTTCACGCACCGCGATGCCGTGCTCGCGGTCGTGCCGATGTTTCACGCCAACGCGTGGGGGCTGCCCTTTGCGCTTCCCGCGGTCGGCGGCAAGCTCGTGCTTCCGGGCCGTCAGGCTGACGGGGCCAGCCTCGCGCGCCTGATCGCGGCCGAGGGCGTCACCGTCGGCGTCGGCGTGCCGACAGTCTGGCTCGGCGTTGTCGAGCATCTGGAGGCAACGGGCGGCGAACTGCCATCCCTGAGGCGCATCATCGTCGGCGGCGCGCCGATGCCGCCCGCGCTGATGGAGCGGATCGAGCGACGCCTTGGCGTCAGCGTCCAGACCAGTTGGGGCATGACCGAACTGTCGCCGCTCGGCACGATCGTGCCGCCGAACGATCCACTGCGCAGCGCTTCGGTATCGGGACGGCCCGCGATCGGCGTCGACCTGCTGCTCACCGATGCTGCCGGTATCGCTCTTCCCGAACAGCGCGGGGTTGAGGGGCATTTGCGCGTTCGCGGATCGGCGGTCGTCGAACGCTATCTGGGTCAGGAGGAGACGGCGACCGACGATGACGGCTGGTTCGCGACCGGCGACCTCGCGCGGATCGACGCCCGCGGAAATCTGTCAATCACCGGCCGCGCCAAGGATCTGATCAAGTCGGGTGGCGAATGGATAAACCCCGCCGAGATCGAGGCTGTCGTTGGCGCGTTGCCACAGGTGTCGCTCGCCGCGGTGATCGGCCGCGAGGACCCCAAATGGGGCGAGCGGCCGGTGCTGCTGGTCGAGCTTGGAGCGGATGCCAAGATCAGCGATGCCGACCTGCTTGCGCCGCTGGCCGGCCGGGTTGCGCCCTGGTGGATTCCCGACGCGGTCGTGCGCCTTCCCTCCATGCCGCTGGCGCCGACCGGAAAAATCGATAAGATTCGCTTGCGGAACGACTATGGCGCGGGTTGATCGGCATGGGGACGTCGCGGCAGGGGCGGCGACGGAACAGATATTGGAAGTCGGACGAGTGACAGAAGAGGCGAAAACGCGTCGGCGATCGACCAAGGCCGAACAGCGCGCCGAGACGATGGAGCAGATCCTCGACGAGGCCGAGCTACTGTTCTCGCGGCACGGCCTGCACGGCGTCACTTTGAAGGACGTCGCGAAGCGCGTCGGCGTGCATCACACGCTGCTCAACTATTATTTCGAGGACAAGAAAAAGCTGTTCGACGCCGTCTTCGCGCGCCGCGCGGTGGTGACGAGCACCAAGCGGATGCAGGCGCTGGATGAATATGATCGCGCGAGCGGCGGCAAACCGACGATCGAGGGCGCGCTTCACGCCTTTCTCGACACCGACCTCGATCTCTATATCCATGGCGGCGACGGCTGGAAAAATTACGGCGCGCTCGGCGCGCAGGTCGCCAATACCCCCGAATGGGGCGCCGAACTGATGGACAGCCATTTCGATCCCGTGGTGCTGCGCCTGATCGAGCTACTGAAAAAGGCGATGCCCGATTGCGCCGAAGAAGATATCTTCTGGGGCTATCATTTCGTCACCGGCGCGCTGATGGTCACGCTCGCGCGGACCGGGCGCATCGACAAGCTGTCGGGCGGCGTCTGCAAGTCCGAGGACTTCGAAGCCATTAAGGCGCGCATGGCATCGTTCATGGCGGCGGGCTTCCGGCAAATCTGCAGCACGAAGGTCTAGGCGAAAGACACGATTGCTCTTTCGCCCCGCGCCTGTTCAAGATATTAACTCACTAGCGAGTGAATGGAGATTGATATGGGACATGATGTATTGCCGCTGCATGGGCAGGTCGCGATCGTCACCGGGGCAGGCGGCGGATTGGGCCGTGCCCATGCGCGCTACCTTGCAAGGCAGGGTGCGCGCGTTGTGGTGAACGACCTCGCGCTGTCCGCCGCGGAACAGGTGGTGTCGGAGATTGTCGCCGACGGCGGGGAGGCGATGGCGATCGCGGCTTCGGTGACCGACGAGGCCGCGGTGGGCACGATGGTCCGCGATACGCTGGATGCGTGGGGACGGATTGACATCCTTGTCAACAATGCGGGCATCCTGCGCGACAAGAGCTTTGCGAAGATGAGCATCGACGATTTCCGACTGGTGGTCGACGTCCACCTGATGGGAGCGGCAATATGCTGCAAGGCGGTGTGGGAGACGATGCACGAGCAGCAATATGGCCGCATCGTGATGACGACATCGTCGTCGGGGCTGTGGGGCAACTTCGGGCAGGCCAATTATGGCGCCGCGAAGATGGCGCTCGTCGGGCTGATGCAGACGCTGGCGATTGAGGGCGAGAAATACGGCATTCGCGTCAACAGCCTCGCGCCGACGGCCGCGACGCAGATGACACACGGGGTCCTGTCCGAGGAAAGCCTGACGGCGCTCGATCCGGCGCTTGTCAGCCCCGGCCTGCTGGCACTGGTCGGCGACGCCGCGCCGACGCGCGCCATCCTCTGCGCGGGCGCGGGGCATTTCGCGAGCGCAGAAATCACCTTGTCGGGTGGCGCATTCCTGGGGCGCGATCCCGATGCCGGCCGTCAGCTGACCGATCGATGGTCGAGCGTGGTCGCGCGCGACGATGCGATCGTTCCAGCATATGGCTTTGTGCAGGCAGAGCGCGAAGTGGCGAGCGCCGCCAACGGTCGGTAGCGGCGAGATCGGGTCGATCAGGCCCGATCAATAGCCTTTTCGGCCGGGGCTCGCGAGTTCGGCTTCCGAAGGCCAATGCCCCTGCGGGTTTTCGCGGACAATCTCTGCCAGCAGCGCCTTCGCGCCCGTCTCGTCACCGGCGAAGCGGCGTTCCATCGCGATCGCGAACTTGATCGTGCTGTCGCGCGTGTCCTTGAAACCCGCGGGGTCGAGCCGCCCCTGCATGATCTGAACCGCCTGATAATAGGTGAAATTCTCGATCAGCTTCAGGTCCGGTTCGATCGCGTCGATCGCGGCGCGAGCCTTGTCGTGCTGGCCCATCTTGCGATACGCGAGATAGGTCCAATAGGCTGTCGGCACGCGCATGTCGTCGCGCGCGAAATCGGCCGACAGTTCGAGCGATTTCGCCATGCCGGTCACCATCGTCGGATAGTCGCCGGTCGCGAAGCTCGTCTGCGCGTGATAATAGACGATGTTGCCGCGATAGGTGCTGATCGTCAGGCCGATCGGGTTCGGCATGCCGTCGGGTTCGAAGCTGTCGGGCGTGTCGCCCATCAGTTCGAGCGCCTTTTCATAATCGGCAAGCGCCTCCTTGAACTTGCGCGCGCGCGTGAGGTCGCGGGCGCGGAAGCGGTAGAGCTTATAGCTGTCCGGGAATTGCTTGATCCCGGCGCTGAAGGCATCGACCGCGTCGCAGATACGCCCCGCATAGTCGAGCCGTCGACCGTACCAGATATGGCTGTCCTCGCGGCCCGGCGCGATGCGCAGCGCCGCTTCGGCAATCGCGATATCCTCGTCCAGCATCTTCTGCGTGGCGGCCGAATATTTCGGGATCGTCAGCGGCGTACCGATCAGGCTGGTCGCGCAATTCCCCGCGTCGGCGCCAGGGACGTTCGCCGACGCGGGGGCTGCCGTCAGCAGCAAGGCAAGGGTGAAGGTGGAGGCGGAGGCGATGAAGCGCATGGTCATCCGATCACCTCCTGATAGATGCGGCGGACATTGGTCCCCATGATCTTTTCGACGGTGCTTGCCGGATAGCCGAGCTTGCGTACGCCATCCCACACCACTTCCATGCGGCGCGGACCGTTGAGTTCGTTGATGAACAGCGGCCAGTCGGGTTCGTGGAAATTGGCGCCCTCTTCGGCCTTCAGTTCGGCGATATAGGCATCGGTCATCTCGACGACACGATGGTCGCGGTCGCTGCCGATCGCGACATGGTCGGCGCCCATCACTTTGACGGCATGATCGATATGGCGGAAATATTCGGGCAGCGCGTCGTCGCGCTTGGTCGTCAGGAACGGACGCATCTGGCAGATGCCGGCGACTCCGCCCTTGTCGGCGAGGAGGCGCAAATTGGCGTCGGTCGTGTTGCGGATATTGCTGTGCACCGCCATGCACGCGGTGTGCGAAATAATAACGGGAACCTTTGACGCGGTGATCGTGTCCGCCATCGTCTGCATGTTGGAATGCGAGAGGTCGATCAGCATCCGGCGCTCGTTCATCCGCCCGACGAGGTCGCGGCCGAAGTGCGTCAGGCCGTTTGAGCCCAGTTCCTTGCACCCCGCGCCCGCCCAATTCTGGTCGTTATAGGTGATCTGGGCCGAGCGGACGCCGAGCTTGTAGAAGAGGTCGACATTGTCGAGGTCGCGCCCGAACTGGGTGCTGTTCTGGAAGAGGTAGAAGAGCGCGAGCTGGCCGTGCGCACGCGCGACGTCGATGTCGCCGGTCTTCGTCGCTTTCAGAAACAGTTCGGGATGCTTGGCGATATGCGCGTCATGGTCGAGGACGGCCTGAATGGCCTCTTCATACGCCTGGCCCTCATAAGCCTTCGGATCGCAAAGCGTGATCGTGATCGCGTCGAGCCCACTGGCGCGCATCTGGCCGATCAGCGCCGCATCATATTCGAAGCGTACCTCGCCCATCGCATCGAAGGTAAGGGGGCGCGTCTTCGCCAAAGCCGCCGCTGCGGGTGCCAGTGCCATCGTGGCCGACAAGGCCGCCCCCGACAGGATGAAATTCCGTCTGTCCATAGCTTCGCCCTCTCCTATTCTCTATTGGAAAGAAATTAGCGTATCGGAAAATTATTGCAAGCCCGATGATCGGGCGGGCTTTCGCCTAGCCGGTGTTGACCCACAGCACGACGGCGTCTTCCTCGCTCGTAGAGTAGGCGGCGTGCTGCATGCTGCTGTTGATATAGATGCTGTCGCCGACACCCAGGATCGCCGGTTCATAATGCTCGGTCTGGAAGCAGATTTCGCCTTCGAGCACATAGAGGAATTCCTCGCCGCTGTGCTGCGACCAGCGCTTGAAATCTTCGAGGCTGCGCGCCTTGATCGTCGTGACGAAAGGCAGGATCTTCTTGTTCTTGAGCTCGGCCGCGATCAGTCGGTGGCGGTAAACTTCGGTTTCCATCAACCGGCCCGCGCCGTCCATCGTAACGCTACGTCGGCCCGCGGCATCCTGTCCCGAATTGCTGGCGAAGAGTTCGGTGATGTCGATACCGAAACCGGTGGCGAGCTTTTGCACGACGTCGAACGTCGGCGACATCTGATCGTTTTCGATCTTCGACAGGGTCGAGGCCGCAAGCGCGGTCAGGCGACCCGCATCCTCCAGCGTCATCCCGCGTTCCTTGCGCAATTGGCGCAACCGCTCACCCAGATGAAAGCCTTCGGATCGAGGCCGCTTCGCGGTACGAACGGCACCCAAAACTTCCGGCTCGTCTCCATTTCTGGGCGGCATAAATCTCCAATCCTTCACTTACTCGAGATCGTACGGCATCGGCCAATGGGGGACGGCTGGGGGAAGAAGTCCGGCCAATCAGCCGCCGCCACCTATAGGGCACAAATTTCCGATAGGCTACGGAATTGGCATATCCGATATGCCAATTCCGTATGTGCCCACCGGAAATAGAGGCCGATCTCGAACAGACGAGATCAGAATTTATACCTGGCATTCAAATAATAGAAGCCGCCTGCGACGCCGAATACGCTGTGATTGTCATAGATCAGACCAGCGCGGGCGCGAGCGGGGCCGCGGCCCGGCGGGAAGATGTTGAAGATGTTGCGTGCACCGACGCTCAGCTCGACATCCTGGATGCCCGAATAGGTCACCTCGGCATCGAACAGAGTCACCGCCTTGCGTGGCAGGAACGTCGCACCATCAAGGCGGCGCCATGCGCCATAGTGGATTGCGCGCGCCATGAAGCCGAAATCGCCGACCTTTGTCGTTGCCGAGAAATTGCCGCGCCAGCGCGGGGTGCCGCGTTCGAACTCGGTAACGATGGCAGGGCTGAAGCCCGGAGGCGGCGCGCCGCGCAGATGCTGCTCGTTATAGTTTACAGCAAGGCTGAAGTCGGTCGACGCATTGTCCGACCAGCTATGACGATAGGTGCTGACAAGGTCGAAACCGCGCACGCGCGTGTCCATTTCGTTTTGGAAATAGCGCACCTGTTCGATGTCCGCACCGTTCGGGAAGTTGATCGCAGCGAGCGCGGCGCGCTCCGCAGCGGTCGTATTCCGCGAAGGCGTCAGAAGCAGACGGTCGTCGACGTCGATCTGGTAGAAATCGAGCGTGGTCAAGAAACCGTCGAGGCCGGTGAAGACGACACCCGCCGACATGTTGAACGAGGTTTCGGGGGTCAGCGCCTTCGATCCGAACACCTGCGCGGCGGGCGAACCCGGAACGAGCACGGCATCGAGGATGAAGCCGCCGACGCCGTCGAGCTGCGACGTCAGGCTGGTGCCGAAGACCTGTCCAGCGGCCGGTGCGCGGAATCCAGTGCTGACCGAACCGCGCAGCGCAAAGGCGTCGCTCAGCTCGAAGCGGGTCGACGCCTTGTAGCTGAAATTGTCGCCGAACTGGTCATAGTCTTCATAGCGGGCGGCCGCCGACAGATTCCACCAGGGCGTGATGTCGGCATCGATTTCACCGAACACCGCATAGCTGTTCGAATCGAAGCTGCCGGCGAATTCGGGCGAGAAGCCCTGGAAGCCGTTCGATCCCGCGGGCAGATCCTGCAGCGGGCCGGTCGTGTAGCTCGCGACATCGCCTTCGCCGATGACATAGGTTTCCTTGCGGTGGCTGGCGCCGGCAAAGATGAGGATGTCCTTGCTCAGTTCATAGGAGACTTCGGCATCGAACTGGATTTCACGCTGGGTGAGCGATCCGGGCTTGAACGAGGTCGGCGACTTCACGCCCATCGAGGCGTTGATCGTGCCGGTGATCGAATAATCGACCGTGTTGGTGCCATAACGTGCCGACAGGTCCCAGGTCAGCGGTCCCTCTTGATCCCGCAGGCCCACCAAGGCGCTGAAATCTTCAAGATGGCCGCGGAATTCGGGCGTGAAGCCGCCCGGATAGATGGCGGCAAGGTTGAACTGCTGGGGGTGCGCGGGCGACAGGTCGAACGCCGAATTGGCGTAGGTGCCATGGCCGTTGAGGCCTCCTGCTGCGAAGGGCTGGCGGAGGCCGAAGGTGACCGAGCTTTTGCCGGTCATATAGTTGCCGAAGCTATAGAGTTCGAGCTCGTCGCTGAGTTCGATGCCGGCGTTCCATACCGATTTGAACGCCATGTAGCGCGGATCGAGGTTGCCTTCGGGATGTTCGGGCACGCCAGCGACGCCCAAAGCCCTCAGCGCTTCTGCGCCGGCGTGGGTGGCCTTCTTCGCATAGGCCTTTGCCTGATCGGTATATTGCGCGGCGATGTTGAAATAGGCGTTGTCGCCGACCGGGACAGCGAGGTGGCCCTGAATGTCATAGGTGCGGCCGCCGCTTTCATAATATTCGCCGACCTGGGCCGTGATGGAGCCGCCGCTCCGTGCCTTCTTCAGCTCCATGTTGATCACGCCGGCGATGGCGTCCGAGCCATATTGGGCGGACGCCCCGTCGCGGAGCACTTCGACGCTCGACAGGGCGATCGGCGGAATGACGTTGAAGTCCTGGCCCTGCGAGCCCGAGGTCGAGGCGTGACCGGTGCCGATCTGGACGATCGAGGCGCGGTGGCGACGCTTGCCGTTCATCAGCAGCAGCACATGGTCGGCGGGCGAGCCGCGCAGCGTGACCGGGCGCACGAACGACGAACCGTCATTGCCCTGCAGGCGCTGGGCGTTGAACGCGGGCACCAGCGTGCGCAGCGCATCGTTCACGTCCGAATAGCCGGTCGTCGCGATCTGTTCCGGCGCGATGACGTCGATCGCGACCGAGCTGTCGGTGATCGAACGATCCTTGCGGCGCGTACCGATGACGACGATGTCGCTGCCGCCGCCCTCACTGGTCTCTGCACCGTCATCCTCTGGCGGCGCCGACTGGGCATGCGTCATCGGCGTGATCGCGAATGCGAGCGCTGACGACAACAACAGGCGTGACACGAACTTCGACATTTTTCCCTCCTTTTGGACCCGTTTCCCCACCCGGAAATTCGGCGATTTCCGTCATGTGTCATAATTTCTAAAATTTTCCTATCATAAAAATTCTTGCTCAACTAGCAAAAACTTCCTATGCAAAAGGGGAGTGCTGCAGGGGCGGCCTCGCGGCGTGGGCCAGCGGGAGAATTTCGCTTGAGCGGCATTGGAAAATTGTCGGCGCTCGCGATCGGCGTGTCGCTTCCGGGCATGGCTGTCGCTGCGCCTGCCGGCGTCGAACTGGCCGACGCACTGGTCATTCATGCGGGCGCAGTTGTAACGATTCCGGGCGAAAAGCCGCTTGGACCGAGCACGATCGTCGTGCGCGGCGGGCGCATTGCCGAAATCGAATCGGGCTATGTCGAGCACCCCGGCGCGAAGGCGATCGACCTTAAGGGCCGGACGTTGCTGCCCGGCCTGATCGACACGCATGTCCATTTCAGCTTCTCGCCCGAAACGAAGCTATGGTCGGGGGCTATCGATACCGCCGAGGATGTCGCGCTCTTTGCCTTTTCCAATGCGAAAAAGACTGTGGAGGCAGGGTTTACGACGGTGCGCGACGTCGGGTCGGACGGCTATTCGATCCACGCGCTGCGCGATGCGGTGAACGAGGGCATCGTGGTCGGGCCGCGCATCTTTCTGTCGGGCACGTCGCTGTCGATCGTTGGCGGGCACGGCGACATGTCGGGGCTCAATCGCAAGGCGACCGAAGCGCTGTATCCCTATGACTATACCGGCGCGTGCACGGGTGCGGTCGAATGCGCGCTGCGCGTCCGCGAGGCGGCGAAATATGGCGCGGACCTGATCAAGGTCACCTCGACCGGGGGCATCATGTCCCAGCAGGCACGCGGGCTGGGACAGCATCTGAGCGACGAGGAATTGACCTCGATCGTCACCACCGCGCACGGCCTTGGCCTGAAGGTCGCGGCGCATGCGCATGGCGGAGCAGGAGTTGCCGCGTCAGTGCGCGCGGGTGTCGATTCGATCGAGCACGGAACATATCTCGACGAGGACATCGCCAAATTGATGGCGACGCGTGGCACCTGGCTGGTGCCCACCCTCGGCCTGCTCGACGGCCGAAAGGATGGCGATGCGACCCCGGCGGTGCAGGCGAAGATGGCCGAAGCGCGCCGCGTTGCGGGACGCAATATCCGGCTAGCGGTCCAGTATAAGGTCAAATTCGCTTTCGGCACCGATGCCGGCGTGTCGCCGCACGGCCAGAATGCCCGGCAGTTTCGCCTGATGGTCGAACAGGGGCCGATGACGCCGGCGGCGGCGCTGCGCTCGGCGACCGTCGATGCCGCCGCGCTGATTGGCCAGTCGGACAATCTCGGAACGATCGAGGTCGGAAAATATGCCGACATGATCGCCGTGGCGGGAGACCCTTATCGCGACATCACGCTGCTCGAACATGTCCCCACCGTCATCAAGGATGGCCGGATCATTCTTCACGACCGGACGGACGCTCCCTGATCCTGCCGGTTCTCTATCATTTGCAACGCTTTCAACGGACATCACAATGAACGCTATCGATACGTCTCTCTCCTCTTCGTCGGTTTCCGGTGCCTTTGCCGATACAATTGCCGACCTGTTCGGCGAACTCGGCCTGTCGCTCTCGGACGATCTCGGATCGGATCTTGCAGTCTTTTCGCCGATCGATGGCTCGGCGCTTGCGACGCTGAAGATGCATCGCGCCGCCGATATGGATGCGATGATCGCAAATGCCGGAACCGCTTTCCTTGCGTGGAAGCAGGTGCCAGCGCCGCATCGCGGCGAGTTGATCCGGCGCTACGGCCAACTCGTGCGCGAGCATAAGGAGGTGCTGTCGCAGATTCTGACGATCGAGAATGGCAAGATCCTGACCGAAGCGCGCGGCGAGGTGCAGGAAGTGATCGACATTTGCGAATATGCCGTCGGCCTTTCCCGCCAGTTGTTCGGGCTGACCATCGCGTCGGAACGCGCCGAGCACCGGCTGACCGAATATTGGCACCCGCTCGGCCCCCTGGGGCTGATCTCGGCGTTCAACTTTCCCGCCGCGGTGTGGGCATGGGGCACGACGGTCGCGCTCGTCTGCGGCGACAGCGCGATCTGGAAGCCGTCCGAAAAGACGCCGCTGACCGCGCTTGCTTTCGCAAAGCTGCTCCAGAAGGTCGCGGCCGATTATGAATTTGCGCCCGATCACCTGGTCCAGATTGCGATCGGCGATGCCGAATGCGGCGGCATCATCGCCGACCATCCGGGGGTTTCGATCGTCAGCGCGACCGGCAGCGTCCGTATGGGACAGGATGTCGGCGTACGCGTCCAGCGCCGTTTCGGCCGGCCGGTGCTCGAACTCGGCGGGAACAATGCCGCCATCGTCGCGCCCAGCGCCGATATCGGGCTCGCGCTGCGCGGGACGATCTTCGCCGCGACCGGTACGTGCGGCCAGCGCTGCACGACGCTGCGCCGGCTGATCGTTCACAAGGATATCCGCGCCGATTTCGTGAAGCGCCTGATTGCCGCGGTCGGCAGCCTCAACATCGGCAGCCCGCTCGACGATGCGACGCATGTCGGCCCGCTGATCGACAAGGCGGCGTTCGATGCGATGCAGCGCGCGCTCGATCGGGCGCGCAGCGAAGGCGGAACCGTCCATGGCGGCGAACGGATCGAGATCGCTGGATCGCCCGATGCCTATTATGTCCGCCCGGCGATCGTCGAGATGCCGACGCAGAGCGAGATCGTTCGCGAGGAAACCTTCGCGCCGATCCTCTATGTCCTGTCCTACACCGAATTCGCCGAGGCGATCGCGTTGCAGAATGGCGTGCCGCAGGGCCTGTCGTCATGCGTCTTCACCAGCGACGTCCGCGAGGCCGAACGTTTCCAGTCGGCACAGGGTAGCGACTGCGGCATCGTCAACGTCAACATCGGGACCAGCGGCGCCGAGATCGGCGGCGCGTTCGGCGGCGAGAAGGTGACGGGCGGCGGCCGCGTGTCGGGGTCCGATAGCTGGAAGAATTATATGCGCCGCGTTACCGCGACGGTGAATTACTCGACATCGCTCCCGCTTGCGCAGGGCGTGAAGTTCGATCTCGATATCGATTGAAGACACGAATTTTGTTTCGGAGAGGATTTATGATGAACCGCAGGCATTTGAAATTGCTGGTATCAGCCGGCCTGTTGCTGATCGCAGCGCCCGTGACCGCGGCTGCGCAGGAAGGCAGCTTTCAGGGCATGTCGTTGCTCGGCGAGCGGATGGTCACCGCCCCCGCACGCAATGCGAACGTGGCGTCGGTCGAGACGCTGGATCGCGCGGCGCGTGACGCGAAAGCGGCGTTCGAGAGCAATATGACGGTCGACAGTGCGACCTGGTACGGCCGCATCCTCTTCTATCAGGGCTATACGAAGGAGTCGGCGGCGGTTTACGATCAGGCGCTGAAGCGCTTCCCCAATTCGGGCAAGCTGCTGCGCCACCGCGCGCACCGCGCCTTCTCGCTGCGCGAGTTCGACAAGTCGATCGAACTGGGGCTGAAGGCCGCGAAGCTCTATGAGAACCAGCCGCTCGAGCGCGAAAAGCCGGGTCCGGACTATTTCCCGGGCGACCCCGACGTCGTGCAATATTATCTCTACTACCACCTCGGGCAGGCTTATTTCGGCAAGCACGACTTCGAAAATGCCGCGAAATGGTTCGCCAAATCGGCCGAATCGGCTGCCTTTACGCACGATATCGAGGCGCGGACGGCGAACACCTATTGGGAATATCTGTCGCTCGCACGCGCCGGGAAGCTCCGCGAGGCACAGAAGCTGCTCGACAGCTATGACCTGACCCTGTTCGAAGTTCATCCGAAGGGCGGGTCGGATACCTATTTTGACGGCATCCAGTTGTTCAAGGGCAACCGCGCCGCCGACAGCTTCTTCAGCGACAAGGACGGCGGCCGCGCCTTCGCGACCGCCGACGGCGTCGCGGCGTCGACCGCCTACAGCCTCGCCAACTATTATATACTGAGCGGCGAGCCCGAGAAGGCGAAGCCCTGGCTGAAGCGTTCGATCAACGTTGACAGTTGGAGCTTCTTTGCGCGCATCCAGGCCGAAGCCGACTGGCTGCTGCTGTTCCCGAACGAAAAGCCCTGAGGGGGCCATCGAACTGACGCATTGAGGTTAGCGGCGGACCCGAACCATCGGGCCGGATCTTGGGAGACGCATCGTGAATAACTGGACCCGCCGCAAACCCGTCCTGCCGCCCGGCGAACGAAGCGCCGACGCGCTGCCGCCCAGCCTGTCCTGGCCGCAGCTTATGGCCATGGGCGTCGGTGCAATCATCGGCACGGGCATTCTGACCCTGATCGGCGTCGGCGTCGACAGGGCGGGCCCCGCTGTGCTGGTTTCCTTCGCCATCGCTGGGGCCGTCTGTGCCTGCGCCGCGCTCGCCTATGCCGAACTGTCGGCGATGATGCCCGCGGCGGGCAGCGCCTACAGCTATTCATATACCGGTCTGGGCGAGGTCTTCGCGTGGGTCGTCGGCTGGAGCCTGATCCTCGAATATTCGCTCGTCGTGTCGACGGTCGCGGTGGGCTGGTCGGGCTATGCGTCGCCGCTTTTGATGGGGATCGGCTTTCCGGAGGCGCTGACCCGCGGTCCCGAACTCGGCGGGCTGATCAATCTGCCAGCGGTCGCGATCATCGCGGTCGTTGCGGGCCTGTTGCTGATGGGGACGCGCGAGAGCGCCCGGATCAATTCGGTCCTCGTCGTCGTGAAAATTGTCACGTTGCTGCTCTTCGTTGGCTACACCTTGCCCTATTTCGACGCAGCGAACCTTGATCCCTTCATGCCTTATGGTTACGTCGCGCACGTCGACGGCGACGGGGTGCAACGCGGCGTCATGGCGGCGGCTGCGATCATCTTTTTCGCCTTCTACGGCTTCGATGCGATTTCGACCGCCGCGGAGGAAACGAAGCGCCCGGCGCGCGACCTGCCGATCGCGATTATCGGGTCGATGGCGGTCTGCACGCTCATCTATATGCTTGTCGCCGCGACGGCGGTCGGCGCGACGCCCTTTACAAACTTCGCCGACAGCCCCGAGCCGCTGGCGCTGATCCTGCGCTCTATCGGGCAGGGCGGCATTGCCCAGGTCGTGGCAACGACCGCCGTGGTGGCTCTGCCGACCGTGTTGCTCGCCTTCCTCTATGGCCAAAGCCGCATTTTCCTCGCGATGGCGCGCGACGGCTTCTTGCCGCAGCGCCTCGCGCATATTTCGGGGCGCGGCACGCCGACGCGTATAACGCTGCTGACCGCACTGATCGTCGCGGTCCTCGCCGGCCTGCTCCCGATCGGCAAGGTGGCGGCGCTCGCCAACGCCGGTACGCTGATCGCCTTCATGGCGGTCGGGATCTGCCTGCTCGTTCTTCGCCGCCGCGCACCCGATATGCCCCGGCCATTTCGCGTTCGTGCGGCCTGGCTGGTCGGATTGGGAACGGTTGGAGGCTGCCTTTATCTGTTCCTGAGCCTGCCGGTCGAAACCCTCTTGTGGTGCCTGATCTGGAATCTGATCGGGCTTGGTCTCTATGCAATATATGGACAGCACCGCAGCCGGTTGGCGAAACCCGGCGTCGGGGCCTAGGTTCTTCCGCTGTCGTGCGACCGGTGTCTGAGGCGCCGGCCCGCGCGCTTCAGCCGTTACGCTTCGTTTCCCGACCGGTCCTGTTTTCAAAGCCCTGGCTGACCTTTCTCGGCAGATGGGCCATGTTCGAAAATCGAATGACATCGATAACAATTGCGGCTATGCGTGTCTCCACGGGAGAGAGATATGGATACGAGACATGGGGATTTTGCGGCCGAAGGCGGTGGTCTGGGTTCGCCTACGGGCGATTTTGGCAGGCTGGGTCTAGGCGTTTCGGGCCTCTATCTCGCTCTCTATATCCACTATGGTTTTTTCGCATTCCTGCCGCTGTGGTTGAAGGCGACAGGAGCCTCGCCAGAGGAAATTGGCGTTCTGCTCGCGATCCCGCTGATCTTGCGGTTGCTCACGGTCGCTCCCTTTTCGGCCTTTGTCGGCCGGCGCGGCCGGGTACGCGACGCGATCGCCTATACCTCGCTCGCGTCTGCGGCGATCGTCCTCCTCCTGCTCGGCGAGCCGGGGCATGCAGGCCGTATCGCGATCGTCATCTTCTTCTCGATCGTCTGGGACCAGATCCCGGTGCTGACCGATGCCTATGCGGTAATGGCCGTGCGCAGCCGATCACTCGATTTCGGGCGGCTGCGCGTATGGGGCTCGATCGCGGTGGTCGCTTCGAATGCGGCGGCGGGTTGGGCGATCGCCACCTTTGGGATCAAGATGCTGCCGTTGATGGTCGCGGCGTTGTTGCTGGCGCCGGCGATGGTTGCCTTTCTGTTGCCATCGGACCGCAGGCTCGCTGCGTCGGATGGTACCACCGGCGGGCGATGGCGTGACCTGATCGGCGATCGCGGCTTGATCCTCGCGATGATCGCCGCCTCGCTGATCATGGGAAGCCATGGCGTATTGACCAGCTTCGGTGCGATCCAGTGGGCGGCGCAGGGGATATCGACGACGACGATCGGCTTGCTGCAGGCGCTTGCGGTTGCGGCCGAGATCGGAGCTTTCTGGTTTGGGGCAAAGCTGCTCGGGAACCGCGACCCGCGGTTGCTGATTGTCGCGGGCGCGGTGGCCGGAGCGCTGCGTTGGGCGATCATGGCGACCACTCCTGGGCTTCCAGTCCTCGTTG
>Ga0247823_10000453_pt1 | contig 34850 bp, 30 predicted proteins | sample 13C_PalmiticAcid_2_FD_192426 | JGI IMG/M metagenome (GOLD analysis project Ga0247823, IMG submission 192426) | Soil microbial communities from agricultural site in Penn Yan, New York, United States - 13C_PalmiticAcid_Day30 | ecosystem: Environmental > Terrestrial > Soil > Agricultural land...
CCCCCTTGGCGCCATCCGAACCCGAAGCGCCGATCGAGGTGGTCGTCACCGCCACCAAACGCGACATCCCGCTCGGCGCCTATCCCGGCGGCGTGCAGATCATCGCGGGCGACACCCTGTCCGCCGCGGACGGACTGCAGGGCACCGGCGCAATCGAGGCGCGCATCGCCAGCGTCGTCTCCACCCATCTCGGTCCGGGCCGCAACAAGCTGTTCGTGCGCGGCATCGCCGATTCGAGCTTCGTCGGCCCGACCCAGGCGACGGTCGGCCAATATTGGGGCAACAGCCGCATCACCTACAGCGCGCCGGACCCCAATCTGCGGCTGTACGACGTGCAGAGCATCGAGGTTCTCGAGGGGCCGCAGGGCACGCTCTATGGTGCCGGATCGCTCGGTGGCGTGGTGCGGATCGTGCCACGCGCACCGAACCTGCGCAACGCCGAGGCCGCAGCCTGGGGCGGTGTGACCGGGGTGCAGCACGGCCAGCCGTCGGTCGATGGCGGCGCGATCGTCAACGTTCCGCTGATCGACGACAAGCTGGCGTTCCGCGGGCTGGCCTTCGGTTCGGTCGAGGGCGGTTATATCGACGATCTCGGCCGCGGCCTGCGCGACGTGAACCGGGTCCGCACATTCGGCGGCCGCGGCGCGCTGCGCTTCGATGCCGGGGACGGATGGCTGTTCGACCTGACCGGCGTGGGCCAGAAGATCCGCGGCGACGACAGCCAATATGCCGAGCGCGGTGCGGGCGACCTGGCCCGCTACAGCAGCATCGCCCAGCCGTTCCGCAGCGACTATTGGCTGGCGGACTTCGTTGTGCGCAAGCGCTGGGACGATCTCGAGCTGACCTCGTCGCTCGGCTATGCCCGTCAATATGTGTTCGAGATGTTCGAGGGGCAGGCGCTGGCGGATGTCGGCATGCCGGACGTGCAACCGAACGCGAGTGCCCCCGGCACCGGCTATTCGCAGGCCAATCGCATCTCGATGCTGACCTTCGAGACGCGGCTCGCGCGGCGCGGGCCGGACGGTACCGGCTGGCTGATCGCCGCCAGCATGCTGCGCAACGACGCGCGCGTCGAGCGGCGCATGGACATCGCGCCGACCCTTGCCCCCGCAGGCGGCGTGACGGTGGGCGGGTCGAGCAATACCGCGACCGCCGGCCGCGACTATGTCTGGTCGATGGCGATCTTTCAGCCGATGACCGGCGTGACCAACAAGGTCAACGAGGCCACGCTGTATGGCGAGGCGACGATCGAGCCGATGCCGCGGTTGACGCTGACGCTGGGGTCGCGCCTCACCCATGCCAGCCTGTCTGGCCGGTCAGAAGACGTGCTCGAGACCCTTGCCTATCGCAAGGATCCCGGCGCACGCGGCAGCCGCAGCGAGACGCGCCTGCTTCCGTCCGCGGCGCTCGCCTGGCGCCCGAACGACAGCCTCACCTTGTTCGCACGGTTCCAGCAGGGCTTCCGTCCGGGCGGGATCGCGGTGCGGCAGGACTATGTGCAGCGTTTCGAAGGCGACCGTGTAACGACGCTGGAAGCGGGCAGCCGCTATGTCGGCGACCAGTTCGACCTGTCGCTGAGCGGATCCTGGACCAACTGGAAGCATATTCAGGCGGACCTGATCGACGGCTTCGGCTTCCCCACCACCGCCAATATCGGCGATGGCGAGGTCTTCTCGCTGGGTGTCGCGGGTCGGTGGCGCCCTGTCGACGGGCTCGAGCTCGATGCGTCCATCTATCTCAACGACAGCAGCGTCACCCGCCGCGACGTGATCCTGTTGCCGATCGATGCGCCCGGCATCCCGTCCGACCGGCTGCCCAACGTCGCCGACGCCACCGGACGGATCGGCTTTGCCTACACGACCGAGCTGCAAAGCGGCGCAAAGCTGACGATCGACGGCCATGCCCGCTATGTCGGCCAGTCTACGCTGGGCGTAGGGCCGATCCTGGAGCGATTGCAGGGCGATTATCTCGACACCGGACTGGAGGCGCGGATCGGCGACCGGCGGCGCGGGATCAGCATTTCGCTGACCAACCTGCTCGATTCCCGCGGCAACCGCTTCGCGCTGGGATCGCCCTTCCTGATCCGCGACCGCGACCAGATCACCCCGTTGCGTCCACGCAGCATCCGCATCGGATTCGACTGGAATTTCTAGCCGCCGTACGGTCCGGCTTGCGATCCCCGTTGGCAATCGCCGCGATTGCGCGTAGGGGCGCCCGCGGACGCCGGGAGAAATCCGGACGTCCATTGATCGCACCGGTGCCCCGCAAGGGGCTTAATATGGGAATGCGGTGCGGATGGGCCTTCCATCCAAATCCGCAGCTGTCCCTGCAACTGTAAGCGGCGAGCAAGACGCGCTGGCTTCCCGTCGAGGAAGCAGCCACTGGACCGAAACGGTTCGGGAAGGCCGCGCATCGAGCGACGACCCGTGAGCCAGGAGACCTGCCGGTACGGGTCGCTCTTGCCGTGGTCCAGGGAATGGCCAAGGCACGGTTTCTCTCCGTCTGAGCGACGAACCATGCGGCCGGGGCCGCACGGTCACGCTTGTGCGGGTGCCTCCAGCGTCCGCCCGCATGCGCGTGCCGGCCGTTCGTTGACGCGATCCGGCAGGTCCCGCCTTTCAGTTGCTCGACGCGGGGGGATTTGATGTGAAGTATCGTTATTTGACCATCCTGCTGGCCAGCGCCGCCGTCACGCCGGCGTTCGCGCAGGATCAGGCAGCCGCCACGGACGAGATCATCGTCAGCGCAAGCCGCGTTCCGCTCAACGCGCGCGAAGTCGGCAGCGCCTTCACCGTGATCACCGCCGAGGATCTGCAGCGCCAGCAGGCCTTCTTCGCCAAGGATATCTTTCAGGACATCCCGGGTGTGCAGATCAGCAGCGACCGCCCCGGCGACATGACCAATGTGAGCATCCGCGGGTCGGACAACGACCAGGTTCTCTACCTGATCGACGGCATCGAGCTGGGCGATCCCAGCTCGACCAGCACCCAGTATCAGACCGATCATCTGACGACCGCCGACATCGCGCGGATCGAAGTGCTGCGCGGCAACCAGAGCTCGCTCTACGGCTCCGACGCGATCGGCGGCGTGGTCAACATCATCACCAAGCGCGCCAAGGACGACGGGTTCCTGTTCAACGCGCAGGGCGAATATGGATCGTTCGAGACACGCAGCGGTGCAGCGTCCGTGATCGGCAAGAAGGGCGCGCTCGATTTCCGCCTGACCGCCAGCGGCTACAAGCATGACGGCCCTTCGCTCGCCGATCCCGCGACCGGTCCGTCGGTCGAGGAAGACGAATATTGGCGTTACGGCTTCAGCGGCCGGGTCGGTCTGGCCGCGACATCGAACATCGACCTTCAGCTGATCGGCTTCTGGCAGGATTCGCACTCCGATCTGGACGGCACCAATGCCGACAGCCTCGACACCGTGCGCAAGAAGGAATGGGCCTATGCGGGCCAGGCGAGTTTCCGCAGCGACGACAGCGCGCTGCGCGCCACCGCGACGGCGAGCCGCTACGTCGCGCAGCGCCGCTATTTCGGGCAGTGGAACAGCCCCTCGGGCGACCTGTACGAAGGCACGAAGGACGTGCTCGCGCTCAGCGCCAGCTATGACAAGGGCGGCATCGTCGGCGTCGCAGCCGGCGGCAATTACGAAGAAGAATATACCGATCAGGCGACCCTGTTCTCGGGTGTGTTCGGTGCCAAGATCACGACCAAATCGGCGTTCGCCGAGGTTGCGCTGCGTCCCGCACGCGGCCTGACGATCACCGGTGCGGCGCGCATAGACGACAATAGTCGCTTCGGCAGCTTCGATACCTATCGCGTGACCGGCGCCTATGTGGTCGAGAATGCGATCGCCGGCGGCGACGTCAAGCTGCGCGCCAGCTACGGCTCGGGCGCCAAGGCTCCGGGCCTCTACCAGTTGTTCGATCCGACCTATGGCAATCCCAACCTGAAGGTCGAGACCAGCGAGGGCGGCGATGTCGGCATCGATTTCAACTTCGGGTCGAAGCTCTCGGCGCAATTCTCGTACTTCTTCGCGAAGACCCGCAACGAGATCGTGTTCGACGGTGCCCGCCCGCCGTTCGGCGGCTATGACCAGTTCGGCAAGACGCGGAAGTCGGGAATCGAGATCGCGGTCGATGTACGCCCGCTGGAATGGCTCACGATCCGCCAGAGCTACACCTATCTCGAGGCTGAGCAGGACGTGGCGGAGAACGGCGTCTGGACCGACATGCGGCGCCCCAAATATGCGGGCAGCACATCGATCACGATCACGCCGGTCGAGCGTCTGTCGATCAGTGCCCGTGCGCGCTATCGCGACCGCAGCAAGCCGAGCAGCTTCGCGCGCGAGATCGACGGTTATGAGGTGGTCGACCTGCTCGCATCTTATGGCATCACCGACAATGTCGAGGTCTATGGCCGCGTCGTGAACCTGTTCGATAAGCAGTATCAGATGAGCTTCGGCAAGAACGCCCTGGGTCAGAGCGCCTATGGCGGCATCCGCCTGAAGTTCTGACCCGTTCGGGGAGGCGGCGACCCCGCCTCCCCTGCCTTGTTTGCGGAGTGATGCGATGAAGCCCCGGACCGATGCCGAACACAATGAACGGATGAAGAAAATCCAGGCGGCGCAGGCCAAAAAGATCGCGACCAAGACGGTCGAGAAAGGCCTGCTGATCGTCCACACCGGCAACGGCAAGGGCAAGTCGTCCTCCGCCTTCGGCATGGCCGCGCGATCGATCGGCCACGGGATGAAGGTCGGCATCGTCCAGTTCGTGAAGGGCACGATCGACACCGGCGAGAAGCGCTTCTTCGACCGCTTCTCCGACGAGATCGAGTTCAAGCGCATGGGCGAAGGCTTCACCTGGGACACGCAGGACCGCGCACGCGACATCGCTGCGGCGCGCGCCGGGTGGGAAGAGGTCAAGCGGATGATCGCCGACCCGGCCTATGCGCTGGTGATCGCCGACGAGCTCAACATCGTACTGCGCTATGACTATCTGCCGGTCGAGGAAGTGCTGGAGGCGGTCAATGCGCGCGCGGAGATGAAGCATGTCGTCATCACCGGCCGCAACGCGCCCCAGGCGCTGATCGACGCCGCCGACCTCGTCACCGAGATGACCGAGATCAAACACCCCTTCCGCACGCAGAATGTGTGCGCGCAGAAGGGCATCGAATTCTAGTGCCTGCGCGCGGCCTGCTCGACGATGCCGCGCGCGGCCAGCACATAAGCGGGGCCGCCGCATACCGTCCACGCCTGGGGGATCGAGATGCGCGGGATGCCGCGCAGCGCGGGGTGATGGAGCATCTCCGTCCCCTGATCGACGATGCGGTCGGTCGCGCTTTCGACGATCAGATAATCGGGGCGGGCCGCGACCATTTCCTCGAGGCTGATCTGCGACAGCGGCGGCTTGCCGAGCTTGGCGGCAAGATTGACGAGACCTGCGCGCGTCATCAGGTCGTCGATCAGCGTTTCGGTGCCGGTCATGAAACCGCGGCGCTGGTAATAGGCCGCAACCTTGCCGCCCTTGAGCTTGCGGAGCTTTGCCAGGTCCGCCTCCATGCGGCGGATCAGCGCTTCTCCGCGCGCGGGATGACCGACCGCGGCGGCGACGGTGCGGATCTGCTCGATGATCGTGCCGTAGCTCTCGGCATAGCCCAGATCGAGCGTGCGGTACTTTTCCGGTCCCAACGGGCGCAGCATCGCGTGGCGGCTGGCGGGCATGCCGATAATCAGGTCGGGGCGCAGCGCGTACAGCTGCTCGGCCGATTCCTTGAGCAAGGTAATGCCCTGCGCCTGCGCCGCCGCAGCCGACATCTCGGTGTCGCGCGCGTTACGGGTCAGCGCGGCGATCTGCGAGCGATCCGCCAGCGCGAGCAGCAACTGATCCGTGCACAGGTTGAGCGAAACGATCCGTTGTGGTCGAACGGGCGCGGCCACCGGCTGCGGGGCGACCGGCGCGGCGGAGGCGCCGAGCGTGAACAGGGAAATGACCGCAAGATGGAGAAGACGCCGCATGATGCCTGCGTTCCTAGCCCGGTTCGCGCGCCGGGCAAGCGGTTCGTGACGCGATGACTCGCGGTGCCTCCTTCCGCCTCAACGGCCTGTTGCTGGCGTTGACCGTGCTCGCCGCACTGGCCTCGCTCGCTTTCGGCACCGTCTCGCTCGCACCCGGCCGGGTGATCGCAGCGCTGATGGGCAAGGGCGACATGATCGCGAGCACCATCGTGCTCGAACTGCGCATGCCGCGCATGCTGCTGGGGCTGCTGGTCGGCGCGATGCTTGGCCTTGCCGGCGCAGCGCTGCAGGGGTTTCTGCGCAACCCGCTCGCCGAGCCATCGGTGCTGGGCGCATCCAATGCGGCGGCGCTGGGCGCGGTAATCGCACTCTATTTCGGCATCGCGGAGCTGCATCCGGCGCTGCTTCCACTGCTCGCAGTCGCCGCCGCGATGGTCGCGCTTATCTTGCTGTTCGGCCTGTCCGGCCAGTCGGAGAGCTCGCTGACCCTGATCCTTGCCGGAATCGCCATCGCGACGCTGGCTGGCGCCGGAATCAGCCTGGCGCTCAACCTGTCGCCCAATCCCTTTGCGGCGATGGAGATCATGAACTGGCTGCTCGGCAGCCTCGAGAACCGCTCGTCGCAGCATGTATGGATCGCCCTGCCCTGCATCGTCGTCGGTGGCGCGCTGCTGCTGTGGGACGCGCGCGCGCTGGACGCACTGACGCTGGGCGAGGACGGCGCGCGGGCGCTGGGCATCAACCTGCGCGCGGTGCGCTGGCGGCTGCTGGTCGGGGTCGCGATCGGCGTCGGTGGCGCGGTAGCCGTCTCCGGGTCGATCGGCTTCATCGGGCTGATCGTGCCGCATCTCATCCGCCCCTTCACCGACCGCAGCCCGTCGGCGATCCTGCTTCCCTCTGCAATCGGCGGCGCGTTACTGCTGACGCTGTCCGACCTTGGCGTGCGGATGATCCCGGCGACCAACGAACTGAAGCTGGGCGTGGTGACGGCGTTCCTCGGAATCCCGGTCTTCCTTGTCCATCTGCTGCGGGAGCGCCGGCTATGGTGACGCTGACGACCCAAGGCCTGAGCGTCACGCTCGGCACCCGAACGGTGGTGAACGACATGAGCCTGTCGCTCGAACCGGGGCGCCTGATCGGGATCATCGGCCCGAACGGCGCGGGCAAGTCGACGCTGGTGCGCGCGCTGCTCGGGCTGATTCCCTATCGCGGCAACATCGCGCTCGACGGTGCCGAGATCACCGGCCTGCATCGCAGCCGGATCGCGCGTGAGCTTGCCTATCTGCCGCAGGGACAAACGCTGCACTGGCCGCTGGCGGTCGAGCGGCTCGTCGGGCTTGGCCGGCTGCCGCATCTGGCGCCGATGTCCCGCATCTCCGCCACCGATCAGGCGATCATCGACCGGGCGATGGAGCGCGCCGACATCGCCCATCTGCGCGGACGCATCGCCACCGAACTGTCGGGCGGCGAGCGCGCGCGCGTGTTGCTGGCACGGGCGCTGGCGGTCGAAGCGCGCGGGCTGATCGTCGACGAGCCGCTCGCCTCGCTCGACCCGGGGCACCAGATCGATGTGATGGAGTTGCTGCGAGGCGAGGCACGGACCGGCGCGCTGGTGGTCACCATCCTGCACGATCTGACGATGGCGGCGCGCTATTGCGACCGGCTGCTGCTGATGGATCGCGGGCGGCTGGTCGCGCAGGGCGCGCCGCTGGAGGTCCTGAGCGAAGTCAATCTGCGCAGCGTCTATGGCGTTCGCGCGCGGATCGATGGAAGCGAAGCCGCGCCGCTGGTCGTGCCGACCGAACGGATCGCACCGGAAGAGACTGTTTGATGCATTTTGAATCCTCCGAAGCCTTCTCCGCCGCACTGGCGGCCTTCCCCGGCCCGGATATCGCAGCGCGCGAAGCCGCCTCCGCGCGGCAGAGCCAGCTTACCAAGCCGGCCGGATCGCTGGGACGGCTGGAGGAGATCGCGCTGTTCATGGCCGGCTGGCAGGGCAAGGAACGTCCGGCGCTGGACAATGCGCGCGCGGTGATCTTCGCGGGCAACCACGGCGTGACACGGCACGGCGTCAGCGCCTTTCCTGCGGATGTGACCGTCCAGATGGTCGCGAATTTCGAGGCGGGCGGCGCGGCGATCAACCAGCTTGCACGCGAAGCCGGAATGGAGCTGCGCATCGTCGCGCTCGACCTCGACCGACCGACCGCGGATTTCACCGAAAGCGCGGCGATGACGGTCGAAGAGTGCCTCGACGCGCTCAACCACGGCGCCGCTTCGGTCGAACCCGGCCTGAATCTGCTGGCGGTCGGCGAGATGGGTATCGGCAACAGCACCGCCGCTGCGGCCCTGTGCGCCCATAGCCTTGGCGGCGACGTGCGCGACTGGGTGGGCCCGGGCACGGGCCTCGATCCGGCGGGTGAAGCCCGCAAGGTGGCGGTCGTCGAACGGGCGCTCGCCACGCACGCCGATGCTCCGCGCAACGCGTTTGAGACGCTGAGGCGGCTGGGCGGACGCGAAATCGCTGCGATCGCCGGGGCAGTGCTGGCGGCGCGGCATATGCGGGTGCCGGTGATGCTGGACGGGTTCATCGCCTGTGCCGCGCTGGCGCCACTGGTCGCGCAGCAACCTGCGCTGGCCGAGCATTGTCTTGCCGGCCATTGCTCGGCCGAGCCGGGGCATCGCCGGCTGCTCCATCACTTCAGCCTGACGCCGCTGCTGCAACTCGGCATGCGGCTGGGCGAAGGCAGCGGCGCGGCGGTTGCGGTGCCGATCGTGCGTGCGGCGCTGGCGACGCATAACGGCATGGCGACCTTTGCCGAGGCGAGCGTCGCGGGAAAATTGTGAGCGCGCGGACGCTCTATCTGATGCGCCACGGCGCGCCGGTGCTGACCGGACGAATGCTGGGCCGCACGGATTGCGCGGTGACACCCGAAGGCGTTGCGGCGTGCCGGGCACAAGCCGAGGGGCTGGCCGTGACGCGGGTCATCGCATCCGACCTGCAACGCGCCGCACGCTGCGCCGAAGCGATTGCCGGGGATCTTGCGCTGTCGCCGCGGATCGATCCGCGCTGGCGCGAGCTGGATTTCGGCGCTTGGGACGGGCTGGAAAGCAACGCGATCGATCCCGCCGCGCTCGGGCGGTTCTGGGCCGATCCCGACGCCAACCCGCCCCCTGGCGGCGAACGCTGGTCGGCGCTGGTGGAGCGCGTTGGCGCGGCAATCGACAGCCTCGACACAGACGCCACCCTGATCGTCACCCATGGCGGTGCGATGCGGGCCGCGCTGCACAATCTGTGCGGCTTTCCGCTGCCTCAGCTCTGGGCCTTCGACCTGCCCTATGCCAGCGTGCTGGCGCTGCGACTCTGGGATGGGGCTTCGCGCAGCGGGCAGATCATAGGATTGTGGCCATGAAGGGCTTGATCATCGCACTCCAGTTCCTGACGCGTTTGCCGACGCCGAGCGTGCCGGTCGATGCGGCGGGCTTTGCCGCGAGCATGCGCTGGTTTCCGGTCGCAGGACTCGCGGTCGGCGGTGTGATTGCCGGCGCTTTCTGGCTGGGCAGCCAGATCGATCCGTGGATGGCGGCGTTGATGGGTCTGATCGGCTGGGTGTGGGTGACGGGCGCGCTGCATCTGGACGGCCTGTCCGACCTTGCGGATGCGCGCGGCGCAGCGCACCGCGATCCGGAACGGTTGCTGGCGGTGATGGCCGATCCGCATGTCGGCAGCTTCGGCGTCGTCGCACTGATCGTCCAGTTGATCGCCAAGCTGGTGCTGCTCTCCCTGCTCCCCGCCGTGCAATGGCCGGCTCTGCTGCTGATTCCCGCGGCCGCGCGGATCGGGCCGCTGGCATGGACGCGCTGGCTCCCCTCGCTGCACGCCGGACTGGCCGAACGATTTATCGGTATCGCCAGCCTGCCGGTTCTGGCGGTGTGGATCGCGGGCTGGGCGGTGGCATGCTGGTTCGTCCCGGCGCTGATCGTCGCGCCGCTGCTGATCCTGTGGTGGGGTCTGTGGCTGCGGCAGAAGCTCGACGGCGTTTCCGGCGACTGTCTTGGCGCCGGAATCGAGCTGGTCGAGACCGGGCTCCTGATCGCGGCGGTGCTCTGGGCCGGGCTGGCGTGAACTCATGGACCTGGCATGGTGGGCAACTGGCGCACGCGCGAGACGCGTTCGGCGATAGTGACGCACCATGGATCGACCTGTCGACCGGGATCAATCCACATTCCTGGCCGGGTGTCGGCGGGCTGGAGATCGACTGGGCGCGGTTGCCAGACCCTGCCGCCCTTGCCGATCTGGAGATCGCCGCCGCGCAGTATTTCGCTGCGGATCCGGCATGCGTGCTGGCGCTTCCCGGCACCGAGATCGGCCTTCGGCTGCTGGGAGAAATCTTGCCGAAACCGGTTCGCCATGTCTGGCCGAGCTATCGCACGCATCGCGAGATGGCGCCGGACGCGGTCGCCGTCGCGCTGGCGACAGCCGACGCGTCCGAAGGCACGCTGATCCTCGCCAATCCCCATAATCCCGACGGCCGGACAGCACCGCCCGAGATACTGAATGCGCAGATGGAATGCGGCTGGCTGGTGGTGGACGAAGCGTTCGCCGACACCGATCCAAGTCGCAGCCTTGCCGGCAAGGTATCCGAAGACCGGCGGCTGATCGTGCTGCGCTCGTTCGGAAAATTCTTCGGGCTGGCCGGGGTACGACTGGGTTTCCTGATCGCCTCTCCCGCACGGATCGCGGAATTTCGCGCGCGGATCGGCGCATGGCCGGTATCGGCGGCGGCAATCGCCATCGGAACCGCCGCGTATCGCGACACTGCGTGGATCGCGGACATGCGCGCCCAGCTCAGGCGTGAAGCCGCGACGCTCGACCGGGTGCTGGCTGCGCATGGCTATCCTCCGGCCGGCGATTGCCCGCTGTTCCGCCTGATCAAGACCGGCGACGCCCATGCGCTGTTCGAGCGACTGGCGCGGCGATCGATCCTGACGCGACCGTTCGACTATGATCCGCGCTGGCTGCGGGTCGGCCTACCCCCGAATGCCGCGGCACTGGCGCGCCTCGACGCAGCGCTTGGCGATGGGTGAGCCGGTGGCGCTGGCGGCGCTGGCGATCGACGCCGCAATCGGCTGGCCCGCCGCGCTCTACCGGCGCGTCGGGCACCCGGTGGGCGGGTTTGCTGCGATCATCCGCGCATGCGTGGAACGGTGGAACGCGCCGTCGCGCAGCGCACCGGCGCGGCGGATCGCGGGCATCGCGACGGTGCTGATCCTGATCGCCGTGGCGGGCGGCGCCGGCTGGGCGCTGACCTGGCTGATGATACGGTCCCTGGGCGAATGGAGCTGGATCGGGATTGCGCTGTTCGCCGCACCCGGTCTCGCCCAGCGCAGCCTGTTCGAACATGTCCGGGCGGTACGCGATGCGCTGGGCTCCGGCGACCTGCAAGCAGCGCGATCCGCGGTCGCGATGATCGTGGGTCGCGATGTCGATGCGCTGGACGAGGCCGGCGTCTCCCGTGCCGCGATCGAAAGCCTTGCCGAAAGCTTCTGCGACGGCGTCGCTGCGCCGCTGTTCTGGCTGCTGATGCTCGGCCTGCCGGGCATCTGGATCTACAAGGCGATCAACACCGCCGACAGCCTGATCGGCCATCGCGAAGCGCCATGGCGCGAGTTCGGCTGGGCGGCGGCGCGGAGCGACGACCTCCTCAACCTGATCCCAGCACGGATCGCTGGGCTGCTGATCTGCCTCACCGCCGGGCGTGGCTGGCGCACGATGGGGCGCGACGCGCGCAAGCACGCCTCCCCCAATGCCGGGTGGACCGAAGCGGCGATGGCCGGCGCGCTCGGGCTGCGGCTGGCGGGGCCGGTCAGCTATGACGGACAGACCCACGCCAAGCCATGGATCGGCGACGGGCGGACCGGAGCGGGTGCGGGCGATCTTTCGCGCGCGCTCACCCTATATCTGCGCGCTTGTGCGTTGCTGTGGGCGATTGCAGGGATGGCCGCATGGGCGCGCTGATGCTGCAGGGAACAGGCTCCGATGTCGGCAAGTCGGTGCTGGTCGCCGGCCTCTGCCGCGCGCTGTCCAACCGCGGGCTGCGCGTGCTCCCGTTCAAGCCACAGAACATGTCGAACAATGCCGCGGTGACGGTCGATGGCGGCGAGATCGGGCGAGCGCAGGCGCTTCAGGCGATCGCCTGCCGGGCCGAGCCGCATACCGACATGAACCCCGTGCTACTCAAGCCCCAGGCGGACCACACATCGCAGCTGATCGTACACGGGCGGGTTCGCGGGACGCTGGGCAGCGGCAACTTCCGCGCGGGGCGCGGGGTGCTGCTCGACGAGGTGATGCAGAGCTTCGCGCGCCTGCAGGCGGCGTGCGACATCGTGGTGGTCGAGGGTGCGGGGTCGCCGGCCGAGATCAACCTGCGCGCCGGCGACATCGCGAATATGGGCTTTGCGCGCGCGACGAAGGTTGCGGTGGTGCTGATCGGCGATATCGACCGTGGCGGCGTCATCGCATCGGTGGTCGGCACACGAGCCGTGCTCGCTGCCGAGGACGCCGCAATGATCCGCGGCTTCATCATCAACAAGTTCCGTGGCGATCCGGCGCTGTTCGCCGACGGCTATCGCGCGATCGAGGAGCGGAGCGGCTGGCGCGGCTATGGGCTGGTGCCGTGGCTGCCCGCTACCGCGCGGCTGCCGAGCGAGGATGCGGTGCGGCTGGAGCGGGAGGTTGCACGATCCCAGGGTCGTATCGTTATCGCCTGCCCGATTCTCCCGCGCATCTCTAACTTCGACGACCTCGATCCGCTCATGCTGGAGTCCGGCGTCGAACTGGTGATGGTGCCGCCTGGCCAACCGATCCCCGCCGAAGCCGCTCTGATCGTGCTGCCGGGATCCAAGGCCACACTGGCCGATCTGGCGGCGGTACGCGCGCAGGGCTGGGATATCGACATTCTGGCCCATCATCGCCGCGGCGGGATGATCCTTGGCCTGTGCGGTGGCTATCAGATGCTCGGCACGCGGATCGCCGACCCGCTGGGGCTGGAAGGCGCGCCGGGCGAGGCAGCGGGTCTTGGCCTGTTGAATGTGGAGACGGTGCTGACCGCCACCAAGGCACTGCGGCCGGTGCGCGGCGAGGCGCTGGGCGCGCGCTTCTACGGGTATGAGATGCATATGGGCGAGACCGCAGGACCGGGCACGGGACGCGCGTTCGCGACATTCGACGATGGCCGCAGCGACGGTGCTGTGAGCGCGGACGGCAGGGTAATGGGAAGCTATGTCCACGGCCTGCTCGCCGATCCAGCGCAGCGCGCGGCATTGCTGGCGCGGCTGGGCATCGCGGGCGGCGGCATCGACTATGCGGCGGCGGTGGACGCGGCGCTGGACGACATCGCCGAGGCACTGGAAACACATCTCGACATTGACGCCCTCATCGCGCTCGCAATGGAAAGGTCTCAGGCATGAATACCCTCTTCGTCCTTGGCGGGGCGCGTTCGGGCAAGAGCCGTTACGCGCAGGCTCGCGCCGAGGCGCTGGACGGCGAGCTGGTGTTCCTCGCCACCGGACAGGCATTCGACGACGAGATGGCCGAACGGATCGCCCGGCATCGCGCCGATCGCGGGCCGCGCTGGATCACCGTCGAGACGCCGCTGGAGCTTGCCGCAGCGGTGCGCGCGGAGAGCCGCGAGGACCGCGTGCTGCTGATCGATTGCCTGACCTTGTGGGTCTCGAACCTACTGCTCGCCGAGCGCGACATTCCTACGGCGGCCGGGAATCTGGTCACGGCGATCGACGACGCCGCCGGACCGCTGATCCTGGTCGCCAACGAGGTCGGCCTGGGCATCGTTCCCGACAGCCCCCTCGCCCGCCGCTTTCGCGACGAGGCGGGGCGCGTCAATCAGCAGATCGCGGCGGCGGTCGACGGGGTGATGTTCGTCGCCGCCGGACTGCCACTCAAACTCAAATAGCGGCCCTCAGGGCAGTTCCTTGTTGAGGCTACGCAGCACCGGCAGGATCGTCGCATAATCGTCGGTCCACGGCGTGAAGCCGGGCGTTTCCTGCAGATCGCGCCATTCGCCGCCACGCGCCCGCAGCTTCGCGATGGTCTCGGGCGAGCGGGAGAGCGCAATCCAGTCGGACGTCGCCGCCTCCTGCATCTCCTCGTCCGGGGAGGGGTGATAGGTCAGCGCTGCTGCGCTCCACCCGCCCGCCTTCGCCGCCGCCTGGACCACCGGTTCGAGCGACAGGAAGCGGTTGGAGATATGGACGAGCAGAAGTCCGTTCTTCGCCAGCACGCGGTCATAGGTCGCGAACGCCTCGCGCGTCATCAGGTGCATCGGCACGGCGTCGGACGAGAAGGCGTCGAGCGCGAGCAGGTCGAGGCTGGCGGGCGCGGCCTCGTTCAGCCGCACGCGCGCGTCACCGACGACAATGTTCGCCTTGGGCAGGCAGAGCTCGAGGAATCGGAACGGGCCGCGCGCCAGATCGACCACCGCCGGGTCGATCTCGTAGAAACGCCAGTCCTGTCCCGGCCGCGCATAGCAGGCGAGCGTGCCGGTGCCGAGACCGACGACGCCAACCCGCGCCGCTGGCCCATAGAGAGATTCGAGCGCCATCATGCCCCGGCCGACGCCCGACCCCGGCACATAATAGGTCGTCGGCATGCGCAGCAGCACATCGTGCCCCTCCAGCTGAACACCGTGCAGCGTGGTGCCGTGCGCGAGTCGCTTCTGGGTCGAGAGATTGGTGATCGTGTAGACGCCGAAATAGCTGCGAGTACGAACGTCCCCCTCCCAGCTCATCGCCAGCGAGCGATAGCCGCCGAACAGGAACAGCGCCCCGGCGAGGACGATCATATAGGGCAGGCGCATACCGATGGTGAACAGGCCGAGCAGCGCGATGCCAAGATAGAGCAGGCCCAGCGCCTTGTCGCCAAGCTGCGCCGCCGGACCGAACAGGCCGAACCAGACCACGCCGGCAACCAGCAGCGCCACCAGCAATACCCGGATGCGTGTCCCCTGCGCGTCGCGCCCCTTCCACAGCTTCGCGAAGAGCGGAAGCAGGAATGCCTGCGGAACCAGCAGGCCCGCAGCGAGGATCAGGATGGGATATTCATAGGTCCAGTCGAACACGAGCGGCGCGATCAGCGCGGCGAACACCCCGCCGAGCGCCCCGCCCACCGACATGGCGAGATAGAAGCCGGTGAGCCGGTCCGGCTCGGGGCGCAGATCGTACATGTTCGTGTGCAGCGCGACCGCGACCATGAACAACAGCCCAAGCGCCATCAGCGCGTTGAGCTCGGGATTGCCGTTGCTTCCGGCGATCATCAGTCCGCCGAACATCAGGATCGTCACCGGCGCGAAGCGGGTGAGGATCTGTGCGGGCCGGCGGCGGGCGGCGAATGCGATCGTGAAGCTGAGCAGGTAGAGACCGAGGGGCAGCACCCACAGCATCGGCACCGCGACGATATCGGTCGTCAGGAAACTCGACGTGGCGAGCATCAGGCCCGACGGCACGAAGGCGAGCGCGATCCAGTGCGCCACGCGCTTGCGCGACGGCGCCGGGCTGGTCGCCTGAACATGGGGTTCGTCCGCAACCTTGCGCGGCAGCAGCAGCGCACACGCCGCCACCGCAACGAAGACCAGGGCATAGCCGCCGGTCCACAGCCAGCTCTGGCCGTGCAGCGCGAGCCCCGGCTCGACCAGCAGCGGATAGGCGAGCAGCCCGCCGAAGCTGCCGACGTTCGACGCAGCATAGAGCGCATAGGGATCGCGCCCGCCCGATGCTGCGGCGAACCAGCGCTGAAGCAACGGCGCCTGCGCCGAAATCGCGAAGAACAGCGGGCCGATCGACGCGCCGAGCAGCCACGGCACCCATACCGCCGGCTCGGCATCCGCCGGCATCTGCATCGCCATCAGCCCGATCGGCAGCCACAGCGCGGCGAGCGCCAGCACAGCGAGGTGGATCATGGCCTGTTGCCGCACCGGCACGCGCCCCAGCCAATGAGCATAGGCGTAACCGCCGAGCAGCAGCGCCTGATAGACCAGCATCGCGCTGTTCCACACCGCCGGCGCACCGCCGAGCCGCGGCAGCGCCATGCGCGCGATCATCGGCTGGACGAGGAACAGCAGGAAGCTGCCGAGCAGGATGGTGACGACGAACAGCGGGCCGACGGCACGTTGAAAGGCGGCAGGTTCGACTTGCGCCGGATCGGCAATTGCTTCGGCGCTCATCGCCTCCCCTTCTCTACGCGGCACGCGAGCTTCCCAAGCGAGCTCAGGGCCGATTGATGCTGTACGTAACGATCCGGCGCAAGGGATCGTCGGGCGCAAAGGCATGATGTTCGAAATCGCCGTCGGCCAGCCGCGTCATGCCGAGCCGGGTCATCATCGCCTGGCTCGCCCGATTCTGCTCCGCGGTGATCGCGACGATGCGCGGCACGGCGAAGCTCTTCCAGCCCCATTCCAGGACCGCGACCATGGCCTCCAGCGCATAGCCCTGTCGCCAATAGGGCCGCGCGACCATCCATCCCGCCTCGATTTCGCCCGCGATCGGGTGCGGCGCATCGCCGCGCTTGAGGCCGCAAAAGCCGATCACCGCCCAGTCCGACTTGCGCTCGACCGTGAAGAAACCCAGCCCCTCGTGCCGGTATGCTTCGTGCCGCGCGAGCGTCGCCGCGCTCATCGCGTCGTCCTTGACCGGTCCCAGATCCGCCATCACCGCAGGATCGGCCCACATCGCGAACAGCGCGGGATGATCCGAGGGACGCGGCTTGCGCAGAATCAGGCGTTCAGTCTCGATCAAGGGCGGACCCGATCCGATCAGGCGCCGAGCAGACGGGCCGCATGCGCCGCATGATAGGTCAGCACCCCGCTGCACCCCGCACGCTTGAACGCCATCAGCGTCTCCAGCACCAGCCCGTCGCGGTCCCCCGCCCCGGCCGCGGCCGCCGCCTCGATCATCGCATACTCGCCGCTGACCTGATAGGCGAACACCGGCACCTCGAACCGCTCCTTCACGCGGCGGACGATGTCGAGATAAGGCAGACCGGGCTTGACCATCACGCTGTCCGCCCCCTCGTCGAGATCGAGTTCGACCTCGCGCAGCGCTTCCTCGGCATTGGCCGGGTCCATCTGATAGGTCTTCTTGTCGCCCTTGAGCAGCCCGCGCGAGCCGACCGCGTCGCGGAACGGACCATAGAAGGCCGAAGCGTATTTGGCGGCATAGGCCATGATCTGGACGTTGACGTGCCCCTCACTCTCCAGCGCCTCGCGGATCAGGCCGACGCGGCCGTCCATCATGTCGCTGGGCGCGATGACATCCGCCCCGGCGCGCGCCTGATTGAGCGACTGGCCGACCAGCAGATCCGCGGTGGCGTCGTTGAGGACATAGCCCGCCGCATCGACCAGCCCGTCATGGCCGTGCGCGGTATAGGGATCGAGCGCGACGTCGGTGAGCAGGCCGATATCGGGCACCGCGTCCTTGATCGCGCGGATCGCGCGGCACATCAGATTGTCGGGATTGAGCGCTTCGGCCCCGTCATCGGTGCGCAGATCGCGCGGCGTGTTCGGGAACAGCGCGAGGCACGGGATGCCGAGGGCAGCGGCCTCCTTCGCCCGCACAACCACCTGATCGACCGACCAGCGCGACACGCCGGGAAGCGAGGCGATCGGTTCTTCGACGCCCTCTCCCTCCGTAACGAAGAGCGGCCAGATCAGGTCGGCCGGGGTCAGCACGGTCTCGGCATGCATCCGGCGGCTCCATGCGGCGGCACGGGTACGGCGGAGGCGAAGAGCGGGATAATGGGACATGGCGGCGCTTGTGGGACAGGCCGCCCGGCGACGCAAGCGTCAGGCGTCGGTGTTCAGGCGCCGGACTTCAGGCGCCCGCTTTCCCCTTTCGCCGGCGGCGCCAATGGACCACGCCCAGCGCGGCGGCGCCCAGCGCGAACAGACCGACGGCTTCGCCGGGAACCGGGGTAGGACCGGTCCCGCCGCTGCTGCCGCCACCCGGATTGGTCGCGGGCGGGACATAGCCGCCATTATAGGTGCCAAGCCGGAACGCGCCGTTCTGCTGCAGGCTGCCGAACACCGCCGAACCCTCGATATAGTTTGAGGTCTGGCCAGCGGCGCCCGGGGCGAGGACCGAGCCGCCCCATGCCGTGGCGATGGCCACGCTGGTGGCGTCGGGGAAGTTCCAGATCACATGCTCCCCCAGCCCCGTGGTCCCGCCGAGGAAATTCTGGTTGAGCGCGATGGCCGTCCCGCTGACGTTGACGATCGCGGTGTCGGCCCCGTTGAGGTTGAACTGGATCTCACCGATGCGGCTCAGGTCCGCGCTGGTGATGTTGAACACCGCGACGCCCTTGGCATCGGGCCGCGCATCGAACACGCCGCGATTGCCGCTGACGGTGAAGCCGCTGTTCCCGGTCAGCCCCTTCATGTTCGAGGACAGGTTGGTGAGGCTGGAGCCGAGCAGGCTCCCCTGCTGCTGAAGCCCGACCCGGAATGCGGGGTCGCTGGTGTTGAGGCCGGAATTGACGGTGTTCCGATTGACGTTGGTATTGGCGATCGTCCCGCCGACCCGCACCGTTTGCGGCGCGCCATTGAGGTTGAAGCCGCTGTTGACGTTGCCGCCGATCGCCGCGCCCGAACCGCTGTTGAGGTTCTTGTGACCGCCGTTCACATCGCCGACCACGGTGAGGCCGGGCGTCCCCCGCGCCGACGGCGGCGGCGTCCGGACCTGATAGTCGGACGAATTGCCGCTCAGATTGCCGCCGACAAAGGTACGTCCCTCCACTTGCGAAGCCGATTGCAGGTCGCCCAGCACGATGAGGTTCCACTCCTTCATCGCATCGATACCGGCGATCTGGGCGGAGGCAGGCGCGGCGACGGACAGCGCGGCGCCGGCAGAGATCAGAAACAAGATACGCATGACACTTCTTTTAGACGATGAAGCCTGATGCGGGCCATCCGGAGATGGTTAACGGCGCGGCGTTCGACCCGTTCGCCGCCCGAATCGACCGCATCGCCCCGCGCACGGGACGTTGTCGACGCACGGAAGCGCCGGCCGCTGCGCTCAGATGCGCTTCAACCCGTCGGGTGCAGGCGCCCGGCGGGTTCGCTGTCGGAATGCGCCTGTTCGGCGGCTTCATCGGGCTCGGGCGGCACCTGAAGCACCGCGGCGCGCCAGCGGCCATAGCGATAGTAGAGCGCGGCGAAGCCGAGCGAGAAGGCCGAGCCGATGGGAAAGGCGAGCCACAGCGCGTCGCTGCCCAGCCAGCGCTGTCCGAAAACGGCGAAGCCGAGGCGGATCGGGAACAGGGTGATCGCAAGGATGACCAGCGGCGGGACGGTCGCGCCGTTGGCACGGACGGTGGAGAAGAGCACCATCGTCGCGCCGAACATGACGAAGGTCCAGCTGGCGAGCAGCTGGATATGGCGCGCAATCGGGATCGCCGCGCTGTCCGCGCCGACGAACAGCGCCATCACCGGACGGTCGAACAGGATGATCAGGACGATCACCGACAGCGTGATCGCGGTGTTGTAGATCAGGCCGGCGCGGGTGATCGCGCCGACGCGGTCCCAGCGGCCGGCGCCGATATTCTGCGCCGCCATGCTCGACACCGCGACGCCGATCGCCATCGCCGGCATCTGGATATAGGTCCAGAACTGCTGCGAGACGGCATAGGCCGCGGCGGTATCGACGCCGAGCCGGTTGACCAGCCCGACCATCGACAGGCCCGCGGTCGACATGACCAGCATCTGCGCGCCCATCGGCAGCCCCTTGGCGACGATGGTGCCGACCAGCGCGCGTTCGGGCAGCAGGTAGCGCAGCTCGCGTCCGCGCAACCGGATCGGCAGATCGCGAACATAGACATAGATCAGCAGGCCCAGCGACGAGACGATGCCGGCGAGCAGGGTCGCGGTGGCGGATCCGGCGATGCCCATGCGGGGGAACGGCCCGATTCCCGCGATCAACAGCGGGTTGAAGGCCGAATCGATGACGACGCTGAGCACCATGAACCACAAGGGCGTGAGCGAATCGCCGGCGCCGCGCAGGCTCATCTGGATGAGCACGCCGAACATCGAGAACGGCAGGCCGAGGAAGATGACGCGCAGATAATCCTGCGCCATGCCCTTTGCCTCGCCCGGCGTGGCCAGCAGGTCGAGGATCTGCGGGGTGAACACCCAGCCGAGGACTGCGATCAATACCGCGCCACCGGTGACCAGCCCGATCGCCGACCCGAATGCGCGGCGCGCCGCTTCGATATCGTGACGCCCGATCGACTGGCCGATCAGGATGGTCGCCGCCATGCCGAAACCGAACACCGCCGAAAACATCAGGAACATGATGATGTTGGCGTTGCTGGTCGCAGCCAGCGCCTGTTCGCCGAGGAAGCGCCCGACCCAGATCGAGTTGATCGAGCCGTTGAGCGACTGAAGGATGTTCGAGCCGAGCGTCGGCAACGCGAACAGCAGCAGGGTGCGGCCGATCGGCCCCTGCGTCAGATCGCGGCGGTTGCCCGGCGGTGGCACCCTATCCCAGCCGCCCCAGCGCCGCACTCAGCCGCGCCGCTTCGGCCGATTTCTCGGCATGATCGGCACGCGCCTTCTCGACCGCCTCGGGCTTGGCCTTTTCGGCGAAGGCCGGGTTGGACAGGCGGGCGTTGAGGCTGTCGCGCTCCTTCTCCGCCGCGGCGATCGCCTTGGTCAGGCGGGCGCGCTCGGCATCGAGGTCGATCACGCCTTCGAGCGGAAGGACGAAGGTCGCCTCGTCCACCACGATCTGCAACGCGCCGCCGGCGGGGGCATCGCCCTCGCTGCGGTCGACGCGGGCGAGACGGCCGAGCGCAAGTTCCTGCCGCACAAGGCGTTCGGCAGTGTCGGCATGGGCATCGCGAACGAACAGCGGCAGGCGCGCGCCGGGGGGCACGTTGAGCTCGTTACGCGCGCCGCGCAGCTCGCTCACCAGCCGGATCAGCCAGTCGATCTCGTTCGCCGCGTGCGAATCCAGCGCCCGCGCGTCGGCCATCGGCCATTTCGCGGTGATCAGCGGGTAATCGGGACGATCGCCCAGCTTCGACCACAGCTCTTCGGTGATGAAGGGCATGAACGGGTGGAGCAGGACCAGGATCTGGTCGAGCACCCAGCCGGCGACGAGGCGGGTTTCCTCGGCGCCCTCGGCGCCTTCGGTCTGGAGCACCGGCTTGATCAGCTCGAGATACCAGTCGCAGAAGCGGCTCCAGGTGAACTGGTAGATCGCGTTGGCCGCCTCGTCGAAGCGATGGTCGGCAAAGGCCAGGTCCATCGCCTGCACCGTCGCCACCGTCTCGGCGACGATCCACTTGTTGACGGCAAGCGTCGCGGCGGGCGGCTCGATCTGCGTGCTCGCGCCGATCCCGTTGGACTGGGCGAAGCGCGCGGCATTCCACAGCTTGGTCGCGAAGTTGCGATAGCCCTCGACGCGCTTCTCATCCATCTTCACGTCGCGGCCCTGGCTCTCCATGGCGGCCATGAAGAAGCGCAGCGCGTCGGCGCCGTATTTGTCGATCAGGATCAGCGGATCGACGACATTGCCCTTGGACTTGGACATTTTCTGCCCGTCCGCGGCGCGGACAAGTCCGTGGAGATACAGGGTCTTGAACGGCACTTCCTTCATGAAGTGCAAGCCCTGCATCATCATCCGCGCATCCCAGAAGAACAGGATGTCGAAGCCGGAAATGAGCACGTCATTGGGGTAGCGGCCGCCGAGCGTGGGATCGCTCTCGTCCGGCCAGCCCATCGTCGCGAACGGCCAGAGCGCGGACGAGAACCAGGTGTCGAGGACGTCCTCGTCGCGCTTGAGCGCAACGCCCTGCCCCGCCTGAGCTTGCGCCTCTTCCTCGCTCTCGGCGACGAAGATGCCGCCATCCTCGGCATACCACGCCGGGATGCGGTGGCCCCACCACAGCTGGCGGCTGACGCACCACGGCTGGATGTTCTCCATCCAGTTGAAATAGGTCTTTTCCCAGCTCTTCGGCACGACCCTGGTCGCGCCCGAGCGCACCGCCTCGATCGCGGGCTTCGCGAGGGTGGCCGCGTCGACATACCATTGGTCGGTCAGCATCGGCTCGATCACCACGCCGCCGCGGTCGCCGAAGGGCTGCATGATCTGCTTGTCCTCGACCTGGATCATCAGGCCATCGGCATCGATGTCGGCGACGACGTGCTTGCGCGCCTCGTAACGGTCGAGCCCGCGATAGGCATCCGGCACCAGATTGAGCGCATCGACCTCGGCCGCCGTCCATGCAGCGCCGCCGGCGATCTGCTGCGCGCGGGCAGCCGCCTCGGCATAGGGTTCGCCGTCGGCCCGCATCGCCGCATTCTCGTCCATCAGACGATACATCGGGATGTTGTTGCGCTGCGCGACGCCATAGTCGTTCTCGTCGTGCGCGCCGGTGATCTTGACCGCGCCCGATCCGAAATGGGGATCGGGATAATCGTCGGTGATGATCGGGATCAGGCGGCGCAGCGCCTTGGGGCCGACCGGGATCTCGCACAGCTTGCCGACGATCGGGCGATAGCGCTCGTCATCGGGATGCACCGCGACCGCGCCGTCGCCCAGCATCGTCTCCGGCCGGGTCGTCGCGATCGAGATATAGTCGCGCTCTTCCTCCAGCACGACATTGCCGTCGGCGTCGCGCTCGACATAGGTGTAGGTCTCGCCACCCGCGAGCGGGTATTTGAAGTGCCACATATGGCCCTGCACCGCGCGCGATTCGACCTCGAGGTCGGAAATCGCGGTCTTGAGCGCGGGATCCCAGTTCACCAGGCGCTTGTCGCGGTAAATCAGCCCCTGCTTGTGCAGGTCGACGAACACCTTGAGCACGGCCTTCGAGAAGCCCTCGTCCATGGTGAAACGCTCGTCGGACCAGTCCATCGAGCAGCCGAGACGGCGAAGCTGGCCGGTGATCGCGCCGCCGCTCTCCGCCTTCCACTTCCACACGAGATCGACGAAGTCCTCGCGCGAATAATTGGTGCGCTTGTCCTGCCGCTCGTTGAGCTGGCGCTCGACCACCATCTGGGTAGCGATGCCGGCATGGTCCATGCCGACGACCCAGCGCGCGTCCTTGCCCTTCAGACGCGCATGACGGACGAGAATATCCTGCAGCGTGTTGTCGAGCGCATGACCGATATGGAGCGATCCGGTGACGTTAGGCGGCGGGTTGACGATCGTCCACGGTTCCGCGCCGGGACGGTCGGGGCGGAACAGGCCGCCCTCCTCCCAATGCGCGTACCAGCGCGATTCGATTTCAGCCGGGTCGAATGTCTTGGGAAGCTCGCTCATGCCCCGCCCTTAACGGGCGTATCGGGCAAGGCAAGTCACCGGGGCACGTCAGTCGCGGCCGGCGGTAATCCGGGCGATCTCACGCTGCACCATTTCCTCGACCATGCGCGGCAGATTGGCGTCGAGCCATTCGCGCAGCATCGGACGAAGCATCTCGCGCACCATGCCCTCAAGCGTGTCGCTGCCCGCGACATCGGGCTTCACGATCATGCGCGAGAGCGCTTCGAGCGGCCCGCGAGTCGCCTGCGCGGTGGTGGCGGAAAGAATCGGTTCGGCGGGTGTGTCTGCCACTTCGGGTTCCGCTTCCGGCTCGGCAGGCAGGCGCGATTCGGCCGGAACCGGCTCGCTCAGCTCGAGAATCTCGTCCTCGTCCACCACGGGAGCGGGCGGCGCAGCACGCGCAGGACGGCGGGTGCGGGCCGTGACCGCACTCTCGCCCTCTTCGGCGATGATCCGCTTGATCGAGGACAGGATGTCCTCCATCGACGGTTCGTTACTGACGTCCCCCATTGGTTATTCCCGCGTTAGGGATAAGCATACCCGCCAAGTGTCGGATTTGCGGGGTAGCTGTCAACCATAACCCTTTAAGATTTAGTTCGACCCGACCGGATCGACCGGACCGGACACCACCGGAGTTTGCGCAGGCGTATCGGTCGTGCGGGTCGCCTGCGGTTCGGGCGCCGGACCGTCGCGCCAGTCGGAGAAGCTGCGGCGCGAGCGGTTGTAGTTCGCGACGGGATCGTAGAGCGGGCCGCCATCGAGCCCAAGATCCTCGGCCTCCGCACGGCCCATCGCCGCCAGCACCGCGAAGCCGGCGACATAGGCGTCGCGCTCGGCAGTGACGAGCTGGACCTGACTGTTCAGCAGTTCCTGCTCGGCGTTAAGGATGTCGAGGATGGTGCGGGTGCCGACGCTGTTCTCGGCGCGGACGCCCTCGAGGCTCAGACGGTTGGCGCTGACCGCGAGCGTGCTGCTCTCGATCACGCGCTGTGCCGACTGCCACACGGCATAGGCCGAGCGGGTCTGCGCGATCACGCCGCGTTCGGCCGAGGTAACCTGCTCGATCGCCGCCGACTGGCGCGCCTGCGCCTGACGGACCTGCGCCGCAGGACGCCCGCCCTGGAACAGCGGCAGCGTCAGATTGACGCCCGCGCTGGTCGCGAACCCGTCATTGGCGAGACCGGCGGCCTGACCGCGCGTCGGGACCGCCCCGAAGCGGTTGTAATAATCGCCGTTCACGCCGACGCTCACCTGCGGCAGGCGCCCGGCGCGCGCCACGTTGACGTCATAGCCCGAAGCATCGCGCGCCTTCTTTGCGGCGTCGAGCGCAGGGTTGTCCTCCAGCGCCACGGTGACTGCCTGATCGGGTCCGGCTGGCAGGTTGGGCAATGCCGGCGGAGTCGCGAGGACACCCGGCGGTGTGCCCACTACACGGATATAGCGCTCACGGCTGCTGATCAGGCTCGCTTCGGCGCCGCGCAATTGGCTCTGTGCGAGCGCGAGACGAGCCTCGGACTGGGCGACGTCGGTTCGGGTCAGGTCGCCGACCTCGAACCGGTCGCGCGTCGCCTGGAGGTTGACCTCGAGCACGCGGACATTCTGCTGGTTGAGGCGCACGATCGCCTCGTCGCGGATCACGTCGAGATAGACGGCGACCACATCGGTGAACATCTGCGCCTCGACGCTGCGCAGGCCTGCACGCCCCGCCTCCACGCGGGTTTCTGCCGCTCGCACCGAGTTGCGCACCGCGCCGCCGGAATAGACCGGAACACTCAGGCTGAGGCCGGCGCTGCCCTGGCGCGGCGAGGACAGGCCGCTGCTGTCGCTGTCGTGCAGATTCTCGCTGTAGCGCCCAGTCGAGCTGACACCCGGCAAGCCGCGCGAACGGGCGATCGGCACATCCTCGTCGGCCGCCCGCAGGCTGGCACGCTCCGACGAAAGGTCGGGATTGGTGTTGTATGCTTTGACCATCGCCTCACGGAGCGTCTCGGTCGCGGCAGGCGCCTGCGCAGCCGGCGGCGCGGTCTGCGCCATGACAGGCATCGCAAAGCCCGCGGCGCTGACCCCGGCAACACTGACCCCGGCGAGAAAATGGCTCAATCGCATGCGTTTATCTTTCTCAGAACTTGAACCCGCGCGGCTTCTCGAAGCCCGGAAGCACGGCGGTTTCGATATCGGCGAACGGGGTGAGGCCGAAGCCGCCTTCGCTGCGCACGCCGGATGCAAGCCGGGTCACGCCGCGATCGACGAGGCCGGTGACGATTCGTCCGCCCGGCGCCACCTGTGCGGCGAGCGCGGCGGGCAGTTCCTCCACCGCGCCGTCGACGATCAGTACGTCATAGGGTGCCCCGGCCGCATGGCCATCGGCCAGCGGGCCCTCGACCAGCTCCGCCTGCCCTTCCAGCGCCGAACGCGCCGCGGCGGCGAGCGCCGGATCGGCCTCGACCGCGACGATCTTCGCCGCCAGCTTCGCCGCGACCGCTGCGGCATAGCCACCGGCGGCGCCGACGATCAGCACCTTGTCCTGCGGCTGAAGCCGCGCTTCGGTGAGCAGCAGGCCGGTGGCGAGCGGGGGATTCTGCGCACGGCCATTGCCGAGCGGAAGCGAGCGGTCGCGATAGGCCAGCGGGCGCTGCGATTCGGGCAGGAACTTCTCCCGCTCGACCTGCGCCATCGCCGCCACGACGCGCGCGTCGCTGACGCCGCTGGTACGCAGCTGGCTCACCACCATCGCGGCGCGGGCGGTTTCGGAACCGGGAAGGTCGACAGTAGCGGTCATCATCACTCCAGCCCTGTTTGCACAACTGTTATAGTCACGCAATACACTTGTTCGATTGGCGCGCTTGTATCTTGTGGCGACGGCATCGCCAAGCAAGGGAAGACGCTATTTTCACCGCGCAGTGTTGACAAAGGACCGTCGCCCCGCGCACAGCGCCCCCTCGCTCCCGAGGCCCGATGGCGGAGTGGTTACGCAGAGGACTGCAAATCCTTGCACGCCGGTTCGATTCCGGCTCGGGCCTCCAGAGCGCGGCGGCGTTGTTACCCGCCCTCTTCTTCCTGCGATCGCGCCATCAGATCCATGAAGTTGCGCGCCGCCTCGCGGTCCGCCGCGTCCTTGAACGCCACGTCGAGATCGGGCGCGGCCCCGAACAGATGCATCACCGCCCACAGCGCGAAACGGCGCGGACGGTCCTTTTCGAGTCCGAAATCGACCCGCATCCGCTCGACCCCGGCCTCGATCGCCGCAGGCGGGATCGAGGCGAGGTCGGCGGACCCGAAATAGCGGCGCAACTGATCGTCGAAATCCATTGCGCCGCTCCTAAGCGTTCAGCTCGTGAAGTCGAGCTGAACCACCTTGGTCGGCGTGGCACGGCAATAGAAGGGCGTCGTGCGGTCGCCGTCCGGATAGCTCGCGGTCAGCTCGGCCGCGAAACGCCAGCCGCCATTGCCCGGCTCGATGCTGGTGATGCGGTCGAGACGCAGCCGCGTGCCGCCGGTCACGCCGATCTGGCGCGACGCTTCGAACAGGCAGGTCTGCAGCGACGGCCGCGCCTCGGCACGCACCAGCGTGAGATCGGCCGAAAGCGCCGCTGGCGGACCCGACGGATAGGTCACCGGCCCCTCGGTCGAGCCGGCTGGCTTCTTGTTCTTGCTGGCGAGCAGCGCGATCAGGCCCGCGGCTACCGCGACGCCGCCGATGATCAGGCCCGTGCTCGGCCCCTTGTCGGGACGTTCGGGCTGCCAGCCGCCACCCCAGTTGTTGCCATAGCCATAGGCGAAGGTGGCGCGGCAATTGCGCACCCAGATCGAGCGCCGGTCATAGCCCCAGCCGCGCCCCTGATTGCAGACGCCGCCATCGGCGCGGAGCAGCACGACCCGGTTCTGGGTGTTGACGTTGCAATAGCGCGTCCGGTTGTTGCGCGATTCACAGCTGATACGGCCTGCATAGCCGCGATCATTTCCCCAACCCGGATTGCCGGGATAGCCCGGCTCGGGCCGCGGCGGGCGGGGGCGTCCCGGAACCGGCTGAGGCAGGGGAACCGGACGATCGACGATCGGCCCCGGCAACGGAACAGGCCGGTCGGGCACAGGTTGAGGCAGGGGCACCGGGCGATCCGGCACCGGCCGCGGCAGCGTGACCGGTCGGTCCGCAGGCCTTGTCTGCGCCATCAGCGGCGTGATGCTCTGTCCGATTATCGCGGTGGACAACACCGCCAGCTTCAACGTGCCCTTCATGCGCGGACTCCCCTGTTTGGAACGCGGCCAGCCAAGTCGTTTCGCCGTCAGTATAGATCGAACAGCCCGCCCCCGCACGGAAAATCAACGTAAAGAGAAGCTTGCGGCCTATTCCGCCGCCTGCGCGGGAGGTTCTTCCGTCTCGGACGTTTCGGCGTGGCTGGCGAGCAGTTCGACCGACGCCACCGACTCGATCTCACGCGCCCCGGTCTCGACGTTCAGTTCCTTGAGCTTGCGCGCGGAAACCAGCGCGCGCGTCTCGAGACTGGAGGCGAAGGTGTTGAAGTTCTTGACCGCGCTGTTGAGGCCGCTGCCGACAAGCCGCAAATCGCCCATCGCCTTGGCCAGCCGGTCGTACAATTCCTTGCCCAGCTCGCCGATCTGGCGCGCTTCCTTGGCCAGCTTCTCCTGCCGCCACACCGCCGCGACGGTGCGGGCGATGGCGATGAGATTGGTCGGGGTCGCCAGCAGCACGCGCTTTTCGAAGGCGAAGTCCCACAGGCTATGGTCATGCTCGAGCGCGGCCGAAAGGAAATGCTCGCCGGGGACGAACATGATGACGTAATCGGGCGCGTCGTCGAACTGGGTCCAGTACGCCTTGTTGCCGAGCGCGTTGACATGCGCCTTCATCGCCGCGGCGTGCTGGGCGAGACCGGCCAGGCGCTCGCCCTCCTCCACCGCCCCGAACGCGTCCTGATAGGCGTTGAGCGACACCTTGGCGTCGATCACCAGCGCCTTGCCGCCCGGCACGCGGACGATGGCGTCGGGGCGAAGGCGCCCGCCCTCTTCCTGCGCGACGCTGACCTCGGTCTCGAAATCGGTGTGTTCGGACAGGCCGCAGGTTTCGAGCACATTCTTGAGCTGCTGCTCGCCCCAGCGGCCGCGCGACTTGGGCGCATTGCGCAGCGAGTTGACCAGCTTGGCCGCCTCGCTGCTCACCCGCTCCTGCCCGATCCGCATCTGCTCGATCTGGCCCTTGAGCTCGCCGAACGCGTCGCGGCGCTCGGCCTCGACCTTGGCGACGCCCTCCTCATAGCGCTGGAGCCGCTCGTTGACCGGCTGGAGCAGCGCCTTGAGATTCTGTCCCGCGACGGTCTCGGATTGCTTGAAGCGATCGTCGGCGCGCTTGAGAAAGGCTTCCTGGGTCTGGTTGAGCATCTGTCCGGCAAGTTCGCGGAACTGCCCGGCCATCAGCTCGCGCGCGCCCTTGAACTCCTCCAGCCGCTCCTCGAACGCGCCTGCCTTGGTGCGCAGCTCGGTCAGTTCGAGCCGGGCGATATCGCGCTCGTCCCGGATGCCCTCGAGCTGGTCGCGCAGTTCGGGAAGCTCGCGCAGCCGTTCCTCGGCCCCCGCAAGATCGATGATCGCTGCCTTGAAATCGGCTTCGCGCTTGTCCCGCTCGGCGCGGATCTCGGCGATGCGGCGCGCGGCTACGAACCAGCCGGCAGCCCCGCCGACGAGCAATGCGAAAATCAGGGCCAGCGCAAATTCGATCGTCACGGTTCCTCACGCGAAGTTGACATAGTTGACACGAACGACGTGTTTCGCGCGGAGGTGACAAGCGGTCGCCGCCCCCGCGGCAAGCGAGGAACATAGACCGAACGATCGCGGTAGGACAGCGCTAAACGCGGCGGCGGTTAACCACGCGCCGCGCAGGCGCCTCAGGCCGCCGCTTTGCGCGCCTTGTCGAGCTTCTTCATGATCATCTGGCGCTTGAGACGCGACAGGTGATCGAGGAAGACGATGCCTTCGAGATGGTCCATCTCGTGCTGGATGCAGGTCGCGAGCAGGCCGGTGAACACCTCGTCATGCGCCTTGCCATGCTCGTCCAGCCACTTGACGCGGCAGGTGGCCGGGCGGTCGACATCGGCGAACTGGTCGGGGACCGACAGGCAGCCCTCGGTATAGGTGTTGAGATCGTCCGACGGATCGAGAATCTCGGGGTTCACGAAGACGCGGGGCTGGCGGATCGGCTTGCCCTCCTCATCCTCTTCCTCCTGCAGGTCCATGACCAGCAACCGCTTGGGCACACCGACCTGGATCGCGGCGAGGCCGATGCCGGGCGCGTCGTACATCGTTTCGAACATGTCGGCGATCAGCGCGCGCAGTTCGTCGTCGACCTTGTCGACCGGGGTGGACACCAGCTTGAGACGCGGATCGGGGACTTCGAGGATCGGTAGAATGGCCATTGTCGTAATTTAGCTCCGCCGGGCTCCGGCTTCAAGAAAGGATCAGGCGACGGGACGCCGCGCGCGCAGCGCCTGGGCAAGCGTGCCTTCGTCGAGATAGTCGAGTTCGCCGCCGACCGGAAGACCATGGGCAAGCTGGGTGAGGCGCACGGGACGCCCCTCCAGCCGCTCGGCGATGTAATGGGCAGTGGTCTGTCCTTCGAGCGTGGCGTTCATCGCCAGCACCACCTCATCGATCCCGCCCGCGGCGACGCGTGCGATAAGGCTGTCGATCGCCAGATCCTCGGGCCGGACGCCGTCGAGCGCGGAGAGCTTGCCGCCCAGCACATGGAAGCGGCCGGGGAACAGGCGCGAGCGTTCGAGCGCCCACAGGTCCGCCACCTCCTCGACCACGCAGAGCTGGCGCGTGTCGCGGCGCGGGTCGGCACAGATCGCGCAGGGATCGGACGTATCCACATTTCCGCAGGTCGAGCAGGTCGCGAGCCGCTGACTGACCTTGGTCAGCGCGGCGAGCAGAGGGTCGAGCGCGGTCTCGCGCTTCTTGAGCAGGTGCAGCACCGCACGCCGCGCCGAACGCGGGCCCAGACCGGGCAAGCGCGACAGGGCTTGGGTGAGGGTTTCGATCTCGGGCGAGGCCATGCGATGTTCCCTAACCGTTCGCGTTGCGGAATGGAAGGATAGCGCTGCGGGGCCGATTGCGGCTAGAGGCGCCCAATGCGGATCATCTTCATGGGAACGCCGGAATTTGCGGTGCCGTCGCTCGACGCGCTGGTCGAGGCGGGACACGACGTCGTGGCGGCGTACAGCCAGCCGCCGCGCGCGGGCGGGCGGCGCGGCAAGGCGCTGACCCCCTCCCCCGTCCATGCCCACGCCGAGGCGCTGGGGATCGAGGTGCGCACTCCGCTGTCGTTCAGGAAAGACCCGGACGCCGTGGCGGCGTTCGCGGCGCTGGAAGCCGATGTCGCGGTGGTCGCGGCCTATGGCCTGATCCTGCCGGTGAGCGTGCTGGAGGCGCCGAAGCTGGGATGCATGAACGTCCATGCCTCGCTGCTTCCGCGCTGGCGCGGCGCGGCGCCGATCCAGCGCGCGATCCTGGCAGGCGATGCCGAGACCGGGGTCGGCATCATGCAGATGGAGGCCGGGCTGGATACCGGCCCGGTGCGGCTGGAGGGACGCACGCCGGTCGCGGGCAAGACCGCAGGTGAGCTGACCGACGAACTCGCGGCGATGGGCGCGCGGCTGATGGTGCAGGTGCTCGCTGACCCCGAGGCCTATCCGGCGGTGGCGCAGGCCGGGGACGGCGTCACCTATGCCTCCAAGATCGACAAGGCCGAGGCGCGGCTGGATTTTTCGCAGAGCGCCGAAGCGGTGGCGCGGCAGGTGCTGGCGTTCAATCCGCCGGGGGCGTTCTTCGAGGTTGGCGGCGAGCGGGTCCGAATGCTTGCAGCCGATATTGCCGAAGGAAACGGTATGCCGGGCGTGGTGCTGGATGACGTGCTGACGATCGGCTGTGGAAGCGGCTCGATCCGCCCCACATCGGTGCAGCGCGCCGGTCGTGGCGTCATGACCGCCGCGGAACTGCTCAACGGCTTCCCGATCCCCGCGGGAACGCAGCTTTGACCCGTTTCGCACTTACCGTGGAATATGACGGCCGCCCCTTCATGGGCTGGCAGTATCAGGACCATGGCCCCAGCGTGCAGCAGGCGATCGAGGATGCGCTGCACGGCATCACCGGCGAGGATGGGCTGGTCCACGCCGCGGGGCGCACCGATGCCGGCGTGCACGCCCTCGGCATGCGCGCGCACACCGATGTCGAAAAGGACATCGCACCGTTCCGGCTGATGGAAGCGCTCAACGCGCATCTGCGGACGGTGCCGGTGGCGATTCTGGCGTGCGAGATCGTGCCCGAGGACTGGCATGCGCGCTTCTCCTGCACCGCGCGCCACTATGTCTACCGCATCGTCAATCGCCGCGCGCCGCTGACGTTCGACAAGGGACTGAAGTGGCGCGTGCCGGCGGAGCTGGATGCAGCGGCGATGCACGATGCGGCGCAGATTCTGGTGGGGCGGCATGACTTCACCACCTTCCGCTCGGCGCATTGCCAGTCGGCAAGCGCGGTGAAGTCGATCGACCGGCTCGACGTGGTGCGCGAGGGGGACGAGATCGGCGTGTACGCCTCGGCACGATCCTTCCTGCATCATCAGGTGCGGTCGATGGTCGGGTGCCTGTCGATGGTCGGACGCGGGCAGTGGAGCGCAAACGATCTGCGCAATGCGCTGGAGGCAAAGGATCGTGCCGCATTGGGGCTGAACGCGCCGCCGGACGGACTGTATTTCGTGCGGGCGGATTATCCGTAGGCTCGACCGCTCGCCCTAGCGGCTGAACCGCGCCGCCAGTTCGGCATGGGTGGACCAGCGGAACTGGCCGACCGGCAGCACCCAGTCGAGGCGATAGCCGCCTTCGATCAGGGTCTTCGCATCGCGCGCGAACGTATTGGGATTGCACGACACATAGGCGATCACCGGCACCTTCGACGCGGCGAGCTGTTCGGCCTGCTCCTTCGCCCCGGCCCGCGGGGGATCGAGGATCACCGCGTCGAACCTGTCGATTTCCCGGGGCACCAGCGGACGGCGAAACAGGTCACGGTGCTCGGCGAAGACCGGACGCTGGGCGCGGCCCGCGGCGGCCTTGAGCGACAGGATCGCTTCGCGCGCGCCTTCCCCCGCATAGACCTTGACACCCGGGTCCATCGCCAGCGCGAAGGTACCGAGACCGGCGAACAGGTCGGCGACCGCCTTTGCGCCGCCAATGGCTTCGCGGACGGCAGCGATCAGCGCCGCCTCGCCCTCGGGCGTCGCCTGAAGGAAGCTGGCGGGCGGGAACGGCACGGCGACACCGCCGAAGCTGACTGTGACCGGCTCGGGCTCCCACCGCGGCTCGGGGCCGAGGCCGTCATCGACCGACAGGCGCGCGAGGCTATGGCGCTGGGCAAAAATGGGGACAGCCTCGACCGCACCGAGACTGTCGGTGACCAGCCCATCGATCACGACGTCCGGTCCCTGATCGGTGAGCGCGAGGTGGACGTTGACGCGGCGGTTGGCGGGCAGATGCGATGCCAGCAGCCCGCGCAGCGGCTGAAGCAGTGCGAACAGCCGCGGATCGAGGATCTCGCACTGCTGGAGATCGATCAGCCTGTGGCTCGACTGTTCGGTGAAGCCCAGATGCACCTGCCGTCCGCGCCGTTCGGCGTGCAGCGCGGCGCGGCGACGGGTGCGCGGCGGAGACAGCACGGGTGTGCGGACCTCCGCCTCGACGCCCTGCTGCATCAGCGCGCCGGCGATGCGGGCGGTGAGGAACTCGGCATAGGCGCGGTCGTCGAGGTGCTGGAGCTGGCAACCGCCGCATTCGGGGAAATGGCGGCATGGCGGTGTCTGGTGGCGTGGGCCGGGCTTGAGCGTGCCGTCGGCGAGAAGCGTGTCGCCCGGCGCTGCCAGCGGCGCGTGGCGGCCGTCCGCGGTGACCCCGTCCCCGCGCGCGGCGACGCGGACGATGGTCGTGTCATCGCTCATAGTGTGCGCTCCAGTGCGTACGGAAGCGCGGCGGCCAGCTCGTCGGCAAGGAAACAGCGGTCGAGCAGGCGCGCAGCCTCGGCATGAAGCCAGACTCCGGCGGAAGCGGCCTGCAAGGGCATCCAGTTCTGTTGTGCGATCATGGCGGCGATGGCCCCTGCCAGAACATCGCCCGTCCCCGCAACCGACAGCCACGGGCTGGAGGGCAGCGCGACGTTCGCCCAACCGTCAGGCCGAGCGATCACGGTGTCGGCGCCCTTCAACACGACCACGGCGTTACTCCGTCGCGCTGCATCCTGCGTGCGGGCGATTTTGCTTCCCTCACCCTCCCCGAACAACGCGGCGAATTCGCCGGCATGGGGCGTGAGGACAGTCGTCGCCTGGCGCGCCTGCAACCGGTCGAGGTCGAGCAGATGGAGCGCGTCGCCATCGATCACCAGCGGGTGCGAACTGGCAAGCGCTACCTCCAGCTTCTCGCGCGCGCGATCGTCGCGGCCAAGGCCGGGGCCGATCACGACGGCACCGATGCGCTTGTCATCGAGCGCGTCCGCGCTCCAGCGGCGGCGGACGATGGCGTGCGGGGGATGCGGCAGTCCGCCGGTGAGGAGCAGAACGTAGCCGGCCCCGGCGCGATAGGCAGCCAACGCGGCCAGCTCCGACGCGCCGTGCATCGGGCCGGAGACCACGGCGACCATGCCACGGCTGTATTTGTGTGAGGAGGCCCGTGGCTTAGGGATCCACGGAACCGCAATCGTCTCGACCGCGCTGACATTGTCGCGCGGCGAACCGATGTCGTCGAGGCCAAGGCCGATATCGATCACCTGCAAGCTGCCGCAATGCTGCGCCACCGGTTGCAGCACATGCGCGGGCTTGAGCGCGCCGAGCGCCAGCGTCACGCCGAACTCGGCAAGCTGGAACTTGCGGAAATCGCCGCCGGTGTCGGTTTCGGCTCCGCTGGGGAGATCGACCGCGAGGGCAAGCCGGGCATTACCGGCCAGCGACTGAAGCGCGCGTGCCACCGGCGGATCGACCGGGCGGGTCAAGCCAGTACCGAACACCGCGTCGACCACCACCGGGGCATAAAGATGATCTTCGGGCAGTTCGCCGGGAAAGGGCTCGACCGGCCCGGTCCAGCCCTTGCGCGCTTCCGCCGCAGCCTCAGTGCGCGGACCGCCAAGGGCCGCGACGCGCACGTCCATACCCCGGCCCGCCAGTACGCGTGCCGCGACATAGCCGTCGCCGCCATTGTTGCCGGGACCGCACAGGATCAGCACCTGCGCGCCCGCGGCGAGGCGATGCACCCATTCGGCCACGCCGGTTCCCGCGCGTTCCATCAGTTCGGAAACGCTGGAGCCGGCCGCAATCGCCCGCTCCTCGGCCGCGCGCATCTGTGCCGCGGTCAGGATCGGCGCGCCCGTGACGGCGCGATCGAGCATCATTCGTCGCCTTGGGGCTTGGGCAGGAGCAGCGCGAGCAGGATCATGCGGCACTCGGCATCGATCGTGCC
>Ga0247823_10000454_pt1 | contig 34842 bp, 35 predicted proteins | sample 13C_PalmiticAcid_2_FD_192426 | JGI IMG/M metagenome (GOLD analysis project Ga0247823, IMG submission 192426) | Soil microbial communities from agricultural site in Penn Yan, New York, United States - 13C_PalmiticAcid_Day30 | ecosystem: Environmental > Terrestrial > Soil > Agricultural land...
AGATTGCGCGCTGCGCACGCTCATCGAGCGGGGAGGAGAGGAGGTGGTGCGCACGGCAGCGCGCAATCTCGTGCGCGAGATCGGGCTCGATCGCTTCCGCATGGCGCTCGCCGACGAGCTTCACGCGGCCGGGTCCGACGGCGACATCGACCTCGAGCGCGGCATCTTCGCGGTGGCCTATCTCGGCTATCCCGAGATCGACATCGCGCCCTACCAGGCGCAGCTCGACGCGATCGCCGCCGACATCGGCGCCCGTCTGCGTCCGGAGGCCGGCGCGGTCGAGCACGTGCGACAGCTCAGCGCGCACCTGGTCGAGGAGCTCGGCTTCCACGGATGTCGACAGGAGAACTTCTACGATCCCGACAACTCGTTCATCAACCGCGTGCTCGAGCGGCGCATCGGCATTCCGATCACGCTCTCGGCGGTGTACCTGCTCGTCGCCCGGCGCATCAACATGCCGCTCTACGGCGTGAGCTTCCCGGCGCACTTCCTGGTCAAGTACCAGACCGAGGCGACCGAGTTCTTCGTCGATCCGTTCGGCGGCGGGCAGATCCTCGACGTCGCCGAGGGTCGCCGCATGCTCGTCGCGCTGGGCATCGAAGAGCGCGCGGAGTACTTCGAGCCGGCGCCCGCGCGCGTGATGCTCTCGCGGATGCTGCGCAACCTCGCCGAGATCTACCGAAAGGTCGACCCCACGGTCGGCGTCGAGCTCGACAACGCCATCGCCATGCTCGCCCTCTGAGCGTTCGAAACGTCCACGCGTCCTTGTCGCTCATTGCGAGCGCCGGCGCAGCCACCGTGCGCCCGATCGCTCAGTGCGAGCGCCGTCTCGCCGCCACCTCGCGTCGATATCGAATGAACTTGCGGACGCCCCAGACGAGCGCCAGGACGACGAGCACGGCGACCACGACCTGGCCGTAGCGTTGGACGTACACGATGCCGTCGCGCCAGTTCGCGCCCAGGAGGCTGCCGAGCCAGATGATCAGCGAGTTCCAGGCGAGCGCCGATACGACACACAGCAGCGTCGTTGGGAGGAACTTCAGCCGCGACATCCCGGTGAAGAAACTGATGACCGCGCGGGTTCCGGCGAGAAATCGGTTTGCGATGACGACGCCGTACCCCCAGCGCTCGAACCATCCGTCGACTTTCGCGAGCGCCTTCTCGGTGATGAACGGCAGGCGGTTGGATTCAACGAGCCGGCGGCCGAAGCGGCGGCCGATCCAGAACGCGGTCATGAAGCCCGAGACGCTGCCCGCGGTCGCGATGGCGATCGAAGGAACGATCCCGATCAATCCCATCCCCGCGAGCGTGGCGATGAACAACATCACGACGTCGCTCGGCGCCGGGGGAAAGAGATTCTCGATGTAGGCGGTGAAGAAGAGGGCAGCGTAGACGCCGAGGGGGGGAAGGCCCTGCAGCCACTGGATGATCGACTCGGTCATGCTCGCGATCGGTTTCGTAGGTGTCGCGCGATCGCCTCGCGCGCGGGTGCGCCGCCGGTTCGTGGCGACGAAGATAGCGACGACGCAATGAAAAACGCCCGGTCGCTTCTCGGCGCCCGGGCGTTTCGGAGAGATCTGCGGCGCTGGCCGCTTCGAGGGAGACTACTTCGACTTCGTCTTGGCCTTGAGCTCCTTCATCATCGCGGTATAGCCCTTCTTGTCGAGGGTCTTCAGCGCGCGCGCGGTCGCGCGAACGGTGACCCAGCGATTCTCCTCCTCGACCCAGATGCGCTTGGTCTGGAGGTTCGGAAGGAACCGGCGGTTGGTGCGATTGTTCGCGTGCGAAACGCTCCCACCGAACATGGGTCCCGTTCCCGTCAGCTCGCAACGGCGTGACATTGTAGCCTCCTCTGATATTCTCTGTGTAAGTTGCTCAGTTCAATTCAAGAACCGCTAATCTAGGGAACAACGCTCGGCGGGCCAAGCGGAATATCGGTCCGCCGGGCGCCACCGGCCATTGCGATACAGATGGAAACACGAGCTCTCGACGCGACCGATCCCGACAACCGATCATTGGCAATCGAGGAGGCCGCGCGCCTGCTGCTGGCCGGCGAGCTCGTCGCGTTCCCGACCGAGACCGTCTACGGCCTCGGCGCCTCCGCACTCGACGAGCGCGCGATCGCGCGTGTCTTCGAGGTGAAGGGGCGGCCACTCGACAATCCCCTGATCGTGCACGTCGCCGACATCGCCGCGATCGCATCGGTGGCGCTCGTCGACGAGCGCGTTGAGCGACTGGCCGCTGCCTTCATGCCCGGGCCCCTGACACTCGTGCTTCCGGCGCGTGACGCGGTCCCGGCGAGCGCCCGTGGCGGCCTCGCGACCGTAGCGGTGCGCATCCCGGATCATCCCGTCGCGCTCGAGCTTCTCCGCGCGGCCGGCCCTCTCGTCGGACCGTCGGCGAACGTCTCCGGCCGTCCCAGTCCCACCCGCGCCGCGCACGTCATCGACGATCTCTCCGGACGCATCGCCGCCGTGCTCGACGGCGGTCCGTGCCGCGTCGGGATCGAGTCGACCGTACTGGATCTGAGCTCCGGCGATGCCCGCATTCTTCGACCGGGACTGGTCGAGCCCGCCGCGATCGAGGCCGTCCTCGGCGCCGAGGTCGCGACGGCCGGTGGCAACGATCGCCGCTCGCCCGGAACGCGCTACCGTCACTACGCTCCGACCGCGGCCGTGCGACTCGTGCTCGCGGAACAGCCTCCGGTGATCGCGCCCGGCGCGCGCATCGTGTTGACGACGCGACGCCACCTCGATCGATTCAACGGCGTCTTCGTGCGTCTGTTGACGGAGGAGAGGCTCTACGCGCTGTTGCGCGATGCCGATGATGCGGGGATCGAGGAGATCGTGATCTACGCCGAGCCCGGCGAGCTCGCGCCGGGTCTGCTCGATCGCGTCACGCGCGCGGCCGGCGCGGAGCACTGACGCGCCTGTCATGCGTGATCGACGAGGCCGGCGATCGAGCCGGCGGCGCCCCTACTCGAGTCGTGCGAGGTCATCGCTCGAAAGGTGGAGCTCGGCGGCCTTCATGTTCTCCGCCATGTGCTCGAAGCGCCGCGTGCCGGGGATGGGAATGATCGCCGGTGAGCGCTGCAGCAGCCACGCCAGCGCGACGACATGAGGCGTCGTCGAGTGCGCTCTGGCGATGTCGTCGAGCGCGGTCGAAGCCTCGCCGAGCTTCGGCGCGATCCCGCGGCCGCCGATCGGGTTCCAGGGCAGGTATGCCAGGCCGTTGGCCTCGCAGTACTCGATGACCGCATCCTCGTCGGGATCGCGCGCGATGACCGAGAAGCGATTCTGCACCGAGACGATCTCCGCTTCGCCCGAAGCGCGCGCAATCTCCCCGGCATCGAAGTTCGACACGCCGATGAAACGGATCTTTCCCTCGCGCTGCAGGTCGGCGAGCGCGCCGACGCTCTCCTCCAGCGGCACCGCGGGGTCGATCGCGTGGAGCTGGTAGAGATCGATCCGATCGGTCTCGAGCGCGCGCAGACTGGCCTCGCAGGCGCTGCGCAGATGCTCTGGCCGACCGTCGCGCGACCATCGACCGTCCGGACGGACGCTGCCTCCCTTCGTCGCGACCGTCACGCGCTGGCGCCGCTCGCCGCGGAGCGCCTCGGCGATGATCCGCTCGCTGTGGCCGACCTCGGTATGGTCGGCGCAGTAGGCGTCGGCGGTGTCGATGAAGTCGACGCCGAGCTCGTCGACGCCACGCTGTAGCAGCGTGATCGAGTCCTTCTCCGCAGGTCGTCGATCACGGTCGATCGAGAGGTGCATCGCGCCATAGCCTACATCACCGACCGCAAGTCCCGTCTTCCCGATAGTGCGCATGGGTATGATCCTGATTGGTTGTCTGCAAGGCAGGGGATGCAACCGGGATCGGCCATCCGATCACACCCGCTTCAACATCCATTGACGTCCGCGGATCGACCAGGTGCCGACCGCGGCGAAGACGAAGTAGCTGATGGTGATCGCGAGGAAGACCCCCGACACCTGCAGCGAGGAGTGCAGCGACAGAAGGTATGCCAGCGGCACCTGCACGAGGAAGAGCACGCCGGTGATGATGAGCATCGAGCGCAGCGCATGCCCGGCTCCGGAGAGCGAGCGCGTTGCCGACTGACCGACGACGAAGAAGAGGTAGCCGAAGACGGCGATGTGCAGATAGGTCACCGTCAAGGAGACGACCGCCGGATCGCTCGAGAAGAGCATCGCGAGCGGTCGGGCGACGAAGTAGATGACCACGCCCATGGCCACGATGACGCCGCCGAGATGCCGGACCGCGGTCTCGCGGAACTCCTTGACGCGCTCGAGCCGACCGGCGCCGATGTTCTGGCTGACGAGCGTCTCGATGGCGATGCCGACGGCGAAGATCGGCATGAAGACGATGATGTCGACGCGCAGGCCGATCGTATAGGCGGCGGCCGCGGCGGTTCCGAAGTGGTTCGCGAGCGCGATCAGCAGCACGCGGCAGAAGCTCACGGCGAGTCCCTGCATCGACGCCGGCACACCGAGCTTGAAGATGCTCGCGATCAGGTCGCGATCGAAGCGCAGGGTCAGTCCGTGCAACCGGAGGTTGAGCCGGCCGCTGAAGAGCACCGACGCGCTGAGGATCGCGCCGATCCACTGCGCGATGACCGTGCTGATCGCCGCGCCCTGCAGACCGAGCTTCGGCAGTCCGAGCAGACCGAAGATTAGCAAAGGATCGAGCAGGGCGTTGACCAGCGCCGTGATCGTGAGCACGACCATGGGGAACACCGTGTTGCCGGTCGAGCGCACCGATGCGTTGACCTGGAAGATCAGGAGGCTCGCGGGCAATCCGAACAGAAGCGTCAGCAGGTACGTCCTGGTGTGCTCGTAGACGGCGCCGGAGAGTCCCATGAGCGACAGCAGGAACGGGAGCGCGAAGGCGACGACGATGGCGACGACGGTCGCGTAGATGCCCATGAAGCTGAACGCCTGCGTCGCGATCACCGATGCCTGCGAGCGTCGCTCCTCGCCGATGCGGCGAGCGACGACGATGCCGGTGCCGATGCAGAAGCCGCTGCCGAGCGTGAAGATCACGAAGTTCACCTGGTCGGCGACACCGAGCGCGGCGATGACGTCGGAGCCCAGCCGCGACACGAAGAACATGTTGATCCACGAGTACACGGCGTTGATGACGAATCCCGCCGTCAGCGGGATCGCCAGTCGCCACAGCGTTCTCGCGACCGGTCCGTTGACCAGGTCGGGATCACCGGCGCGTGTGCGCGGAAGCGCGGCGCGCGCCGTGCCCGAGCCGTCAATGTCGTATGATCTCCTGCGGTCGAATCTCACTGTCGTGCCGTCGGTGGTGCCCCTTCACGGCGGGATGAACGTGCCGCGAACGAACTGGTCAACTTAGCGTCCGCCACCGCGCGAAGGGGTAGCAAACCTTAACACTTCCTCTCGATCCGTGACGACGCACATGCGTGCTCGGAGCGCTCGCCAAGGCTCGGTAACTTGGCCCACGCTTTTCGAATCTTTATGTTTCGCCCAATGAAAACTTCACACAACTCCTACCTCGTCGAGCACAACGACACGCAACTCCAGGCGACCTCAACCGAATATGGCGTCCATGTCGCCGGCGAGGAGCACCCGGTTCCGATTCTCGACGGCGATCGCCTCCGCAGTCTCGTTGGACTCTTTTCCGACGGCCTCGATACGCCGATCTACGTCGAGCAGGGCGACGCGCCCAACGACTACGTCGTCTACCTTCGCGGCGAAGTCATCCCGGTGCGCGTGCTCAGCGCGCGCGATCAGCGCCTGCAGGCGCTGCGCAAGAGCGCCGTCGGGAGCCGATCGAGCGCTCACCTGGTGAGCGCGCCGATGCCCGGGATGCTGAAGGAGATTCTCGTCGGTGAAGGACAGGTGGTCGTCAAGGGTGAGACCCTGTGCATACTCGAGGCGATGAAAATGGAGAACGAGATCAAGGCGCCTGCCAGACTCATGGTCAAGCGTTTGATCGTCTCGGCTGGAACGGCCGTTGAAAAGGGCGCGCCGCTGCTCGAGCTCCAGCCGGAAGGCTAGACCGAAACGGACCGCAATCATCTCATCATACCGGAAGAGGAGTCGAACATGAGCATCTTCGGGCGAATGACGGATATCGTCAAAGCCAACATCAACGATCTGCTGGATCGAGCCGAGGATCCGGAGAAGATGATCAAGCAGATGGTGCTGGAGATGGAGGAAGCGGTCAACAAGGCGACGCTCGCCGTCGGCTCGGCCATTGCCAACGAGAAGTCCCTCGAGCGTCAATACAACAAGCAGCTCGCGCAGACCAACGACTGGCAGCAGAAGGCGATCACCGCGGTCAACGCCGGCCGCGACGATCTCGCACGCCAGGCGCTCGAGCGCAAGAACACCATCGGCAAGAACGTCGCCGACCTCGATCGGATGGTCACCGAGGCGCGCACGACCTCGACGCAGCTTCGCGGCCAGCTCGATCAGCTCAAAGCGAAGCTCGACGAGGCCCGCATGCGCCAGAATACGCTGATCGCGCGCTCGCAGGCCGCCAAGGCGAAGAAGCAGATCGCGCAGTCGTTCGCCGGCATCGGCAGCGACGCGTTCTCGAAGTTCGACAAGCTCGAGCAGCGCGTCGAGAAGACCGAGGCCGAGGCCGACGCGTTCGCACAGCTCGCCGGCGAGAACACGTCGCTCGAGGATCAGTTCAAGATGCTCGGCACCAGCACCGAGGTCGACGACGAGCTCCTGCAGCTCAAGGCCCAGCTCGGAACAGGCAGCCAGTCCGCCGGGAGTCTCACCGAGGGCTCGGGCGCGAAGGAGTAACCACGTCGAAGAACCTCACGTCGAACTATCCATGAGCAATCATATTCCGATGGAACAGAACCAGGAGCTGCTGGATGCCGCCCGTGTGCGGGTGCGCGAGTATCTGAACGAGATCCATCCCGATTTCGTCGAGTTCGAGGATGGTCGTTTCACCGTACAGGAAGGCTCGGCGACGATCTCGATCACCATCCGCCCCTGGCATGAAGGGGATTCCGCTGTCGAGTTCACGAGCCAGCTCGTCACCGGTGGCACGATCGACGAGAAGGTCATGCGGTGGCTGCTCGAGAAGAACGTCGAGCTCCATTTCGGTGCGCTCGGACTGCTCTTCGACGACACGATCGTCTACTCGCATACGCTCCCCGGCTGCGATCTCAGCCGCAAGGAGTTCGAGGCCACGATCCGTACCGTCTCGATGATCGCCGATCACTACGATGACGAGCTCATGGCGATGACCGGCGGTACCAATGGTCCCGCCGCCGTCGAGCAGGTCGCCGCGGAGCTGGGTAAGAGCTGAGAGCCACGTCCGTCGACGCTCTCGAAAGAGAAGAAGGGCGGTCCCGATTCGGGACCGCCCTTTCATGTTCGGGGGGCTACGGCGTCGTGACGCGAAAGCTCGTGCCGTCGAAGATGATCCAGCGCCGTGAGGCATCCAGACCGATCGTGCGCGTTCGTCCGGCTCGATCGAGCTCCCCGACCACCGGTCCCGCGTCGGTCGGAACCGTGGTTGCGACGCCGGGCTCGATCTGCCGTGCGACGTTCGCGGGTGAGTTGACGAAGAAGGCGCCGCTGCGGACGGTGAGCCACAGGAGCGAGTCGTGATCGATCCGGATGCCGACCGGCAACGCTCCGACTTCGAGGCGGGAGGCGACGGCGATCGGCCGGTCGCGATCGCCGGTCAAATGCCGCACCGTGCCGGCGAAGCCGAGGTTGAAGACGGGGACGCCGCCGACCTTCCCCGGTACCGTGGCGAAGCGGAGCGTGTCGCCCGGTGGCGTCAGGGCCGCGACGCGACGAATGTCCGGCGCGAGTCGACCGGCCAGCTCGCTCGCCTCGATCCACCGCCGAATGGTCATCCCGTCGATCACCGCATAACCGATGCCGAGCGCCGCGATCGCCACGAATCCCGCGCGGCGATTCCGCTCCGTGAGCCGCGCCACGAGCCACCCCGCGCCGATCGCAAAGAAGATCGAGGGGATGTAGAGGTACCACCGCATCGTCAGTCGCAGCACCGGAATCAACGTCACCAACAGTGCGGTCGCACAGAACAGAAGCGGACCGAGACTGCGTCGCCATCGGAGCAGAACGAATGCTCCCATGGCGAGCGCGGCGACGGCCAGGCCAATGAAGAGGCCCGGACGCGCGCGCAGGAGCTCCTCGGTCGCAGCATGACCGGCAGGGATCACCAGCAGGCCCATGTAGGTCGCGACGTTACGCACGAGGTTGACGATCGGCACGTCGCCGTGCACGCCGGATGAGGCGAAGAGGTTGTTGTCGAGCGCGATCCACCGAGCCAGCAGAACGCCGCCGACGACGATCGCCAGCGGCAGCGAGGCGACCATCACTACCGTGCGACGCTCGCGTACCTGCGCATCGCGACGCAGCCACCACGCGACGATGCCCGCGACGATCGGGAGGGTGATCGCCATCTCCTTCGTGAGCATCGCCAGCAGTCCCAGCCCGAGCGTTCCCACGAGCGTCCAAGCGCTCGGCGCTTCGAGATGTCGCGCAAGGATAATGAGCGACGCGAGGTAGAACGTCGCGCAGAGCACGTCGGTGCGTCCGGCGATCCAGTAAAGGGAAGTCTCGTGAATCGGATGCAGACCGAAGAGGAGCAGCGCGAACAGGGCAGTGGCCTCGTCGAAGCGCAGTGCCCGCGCCAGGCGCCAGACCAGGAGCGTGTTCAGCAGGTGGAGCGCGAGGTTGGTGAGGCGGAATCCCGAGGGCGTCCATCCCCACGCGAGGAAGTCGAGGGCGAGACTCAGATCGAAGAGCGGGCGGTAGTAGACCTCGATCACCTCGGCGCGCGAGAACAGTGCCTCGAGCAACGGCAGCGGCCGGTGCAGCGCGAACTCGATGATCGTGTAGTCGTCGTTGACGAAACCGATGGCAAGCATCGGCGCGAGGGCCGCCGCGACCGCAGCGAGTGCGAGCGCGACCTGCACGCCCCTACGCATTGCGCGTAAGAGCGAACTCGACGAACTCCAGCAGCGAGCGCTTCGCCGGCGAGTCGGGGAAACGGGCGATGGCGGCACGCGCGCGCTCGCAGTACTCGATCGCCGTCTTCTCGGCGTAGACGATACCGCCGTACTGCGTCACGAACGCGCGGACGGTCGCCGAGCGCTCCGCTGACTCCTTGCCGCTGCGGATGAGCTTGAGGATCGCCTTCGACTCCTTGCGCGGCGCCTGAGTCATCGAGTGGATGAGCGGGAGTGTGAGCTTGCGCTCCTTGAGGTCGTTGCCGACGGGCTTGCCGATCGCGGCGCCGGTGGAGACGTAGTCGAAGATGTCGTCACGGATCTGGAACGCGATGCCGACGAGCTCACCGTAGTCGCGCAACGCCTGGCGCGCCTCGATGTCGTCGGTCGCGCTGGCGGCGCCGAGCGCGCAGCAGGTGCCGATCAGCGAGGCGGTCTTGTCGGAGATGATGCGGAAGTACTCCTCCTCGCGGATGTCGAGCTGGCGGGACTTCTGAATCTGCAGCAGCTCGCCCTCGCTCATGCGGCGGACGGCGTCGGAGGTGAGGCGGAGGAAGTCGAACTCGCCGTGGTCGACGGCGACGAGCAGGCCGCGCGACAGCAGGTAGTCGCCGACGAGCACCGCGACCTTGTTCTTCCAGACGGCATTGATCGACGGGAACGAGCGGCGCTCGTCGGCCTCGTCGACGACGTCGTCGTGCACGAGCGTCGCGGTGTGCAGCAGCTCGACCATGGTCGCGGCGACGTAGCTGCGACGCGAGACTCCGCCGGCGACCTCGGCCGCGAGCATCACGAGAATCGGCCGGACCTGCTTGCCCTTCTGCCGGAGCAGATAGCGCACGACGATGTCGAGCAGGAGGATCTTCGAGTGCATCGAGTCGCGAAAGAAGCGTCGGAACTCCTTCAGGTGCGGATCGATCGGACGTGAGATTGCGCTGAGATCCATTCTATGGCTGCCGGCTCCGGACGGTTCGAGAGCGTGATTCGATGCTATTGCTGGTCGGCGGTATTCTCGATGTCCTCGTCGCCGAACTGTTCGGAGTAGGCTTCGTCGCGCTTGCGCGCGGCGACGGCCGACACGAGGATGCTGATCTCGAAGAGACCGTACAGGGGCACGGCAAGGATGAGCTGATTGAAGGGGTCGGGCGTCGGAGTGATGATCGCCGAGGTGATCAGGATCACGACCGCCGCGTGGCGACGATAGTGCCGCATGAACGCCGGCGTCAGGATGCCGAAGCGGCCGAGCGCGAACGCGAGCATCGGCATCTCGAAGACGACGCCGCAGGCGAGGATGAACCCGAGCACGAAGCTGAAGTACTCACTGATCGCCCAGAAGTTGACGATCCCCTCGTAGACGAACCCCGACGCGAACTCGAGCGACGTCGGCACCATCACGAAGTACGCGAACGTGACGCCGAGCAGGAAGCAGAAGATCGTCGCCACCGCGATCCAGCTCGAGTACCGCCGCTCCTTCGGATACAGTCCCGGCCTGACGAACTGCCAGAACTGCCAGATGATCCACGGAATCGAGATGATCAGTCCGCTGACGAGCAGCACCTGCAGCGTCAGCGTCAACTGACCCATCGGATTGATGTTCTGCAGGTTCACCTTCGCGACGCGCGCCGGCCTGAGGAGAATCTCCTGGATGATGAAGTCGCTGAAGACCGCCGCGATGATCGCGGCGACGACCAGTCCGAGGATCGCCTTGATAATACGCGAGCGAAGCTCCTCGAGATGATCGAAGAACCCCATGTCGCCTCGCGGCGCATCCTCGGGATTCTCGGGCTCGGGGACCGGCTCGATCGGGCGGATCGGCGGCGGCTCGTCGTGGCTGGCGCCGCGGTCGGCGTATGGCCAGTCCTGGTAGGCCGCGTCGGGCTGTGGCAGGTCGGTCGGCTCGGGCTCGGGCAGCGCGTCGAATGCCGACTGCGGCTCGGACTCGCCCGCGGGCTCGAGCTCACCGTTGACGCCCGTCTCGTGCGGGCTCTCGGGCTGCACGGCATCGCCGGGCGCGCCGGCGACCGGCGCCTCGGTGTCCCCGGGCATGTGCGCGCCGGCGACCGGCTCCGGCGCCGTGTCGTCTCCGTCGGGGCGCTCGCTATCGTTGTCGCTGTCTGCCATGAAGGGCCCTAGACCGTCGCGGCGGTTGGCAGCTCGGGACGCGGACCGGCCTGCTCCTGCAGATCCGGGTACAGCGGGAACTGTCCGCAGAACTCGCGCACCTCGTTGCTGACCGTCTGCTGCAGCTCGGTGTTGTCGACGTTCAGGAGGATGCGATCGATGAACTCCGCGATCTGACCCATCTGCGCCTCGCCGAGTCCGCGCGTGGTCATGGCGGCCGAGCCCAGGCGGATGCCCGAAGTGATCAGCGGCGACTTGTCGTCGAACGGAACCGCGTTCTTGTTGCAGGTGATGCCGGCATGGTCGAGCGCGATCTCGGCGGCCTTGCCGGTGAGCCCCTTGTTGCGCAGGTCGACGAGCATCAGGTGGTTGTCGGTGCCGCCGGAGATGATGTTGTAGCCGCGCTCGACGAGCGCGGCGGCGAGCGCCTGCGCGTTGCGGATCACCTGTCCGGTGTAGTCGCGGAAGCCATCGGTGAGCGCTTCGCCGAAGGCGACCGCCTTCGCGGCGATCACGTGCATCAGCGGTCCGCCCTGGATGCCGGGCATCACCCACGAGTCGATGATCTCCGACATCATCTTCGTCCGGCCCGATTTCGGCGCGACGAGTCCGAACGGATTCTCGAAGTCCTTGCCGAGCAGGATCATGCCGCCGCGCGGGCCGCGCAGCGTCTTGTGCGTCGTCGAGGTGACGACGTGGCAGTGCTCGACCGGAGAATTCAGCCAGCCCTTGGCGATGAGTCCGGCCGGGTGAGCGATGTCTGCCATCAGGAACGCTCCGACCTCGCGGGCGATCTCGCCGAAGATGCTGTAGTCGATGTTGCGGCTGTAGGCCGAGGCGCCGACGGTGATCATCTTCGGCTTGTGCTCGCGGGCCTTGTCGCGCACGGCGTCGTAGTCGATGAGACCCGTCGCCGGATCGATCCCGTAAGCGACGAACCGGTAGAATTTACCGGAGAAGTTCACCGGCGAGCCGTGTGTCAGGTGTCCGCCGTGCGAGAGGTCCATGCCCAGCACGGTGTCGCCGTGCTGCAGGAACGAGAAGTACGTGGCCATGTTCGCCGACGAGCCGGAGTGCGGCTGGACGTTGGCGTACTCGGCGCCGAAGAGCTGCTTCAGCCGGTTCTGCGCCAGCGACTCGGCGACGTCGACCCACTCGCAGCCGCCGTAGTAGCGGCGCCCGGGGTAGCCCTCGGCGTACTTGTTCGTCAGGACCGATCCCTGCGCCTCGAGCACCGCGCGGCTCGTGAAGTTCTCGCTGGCGATCAGCTCGATCTTGTCGTTCTGGCGGTACAGCTCACCGGTGATCGCGGTGTAGAGCTCGGGGTCCTGCTGGCGAACGTGCTCGAACATCGAAGTGCCTTACTGTGGGAAAGAATGTTCTCGTGGATCGAAGGAGGGGCTCAGCGCCCGGTGAGCGCATGGATCTTGTCGACGCGGCGGCGATGGCGCTCGTCGCTCGACGAGTCGGTCGACAGGAAGGTCTCGACGATCTGCTGCGCGGTCGGCCAGTCGACGAGACGCTCGCCGATGGTCAGCACGTTGGCGGCGTTGTGCTCACGCGCCAGGCGCGCCATCTCGACGCTGGTGCAGTTGGCCGCACGAACCCCTTCGGACTTGTTGGCGACGATCGAGACGCCGATGCCCGAGCCGCAGACGATGATCGCCCGCTCGGCCTCACCGTGCGCGACCGCCTCGGCCGCGGGATGCGCGTAGTCCGGGTAGTCGCACGCGTCGCCGTTGGACGGACCGAAGTCCACGACGTCGTGCCCAGCCTCGCGGAGCATCTCCACGATGCGGTCCTTGTACTCGACACCGCCGTGGTCGGCGGCAAGCGCGATCCGTGCCATGCTCGACAGTTCCTCGAAAGAACGTGAAGATACGTTGAATCGCTGTGGCGGAGTAGAGACGAGGTGTTTCGCGGGGGAGGCCGTCAGAAGCCCGCGCTGAGTCCGACGTGATGCGTGAGGTCACCCGGTCCGTCGTGCCAGCGCACCGCGTAGTCGATCCTGAGCTCGCGGGCGAACTCCACCGGCAGTCGATAGAGGAATCCGCCCGAGACCTCGCCCGACGTGTTGAGGCCGGCGCGGAATCCGAGGTCGATCGTGGCCAGCGGGACGGCCTCGACCCCGAGGGCGAATACCGGCAGCGAGTCGATCTGCGCCATGCGCACGCCGGCGGCGCCGAGCACGTAAGCCTTCGGGCGCATCTGCTGCGTCGTCGGCGTGCCGCTGGGATCCAGCCGCAGGGATTCGATGCGTTCCTCGAGCGACTGCACGTAGGTGGCGCTCAGCCGGGCCTCCCACGGGATCCGCTCGCGCAGCGTCGACTCTCCGGCCACCATCTCTCCGGCGATGTTCGCGAGCGTCATGCCGACGTAGAAGCGCTCCTCGAACGCGAGGGTTCCGGCGAGGTCGACCGCGTAGCCGGTGTTCGTCGCCTCGTATCCGCTGAGGCCGCGGCGCAGCATCCTGAGCGTCGCGCCGACGCTGCCGGGACCGATCGACAGCGCGCCGCCGAGCACGAGTCCGAGCTCGCGATCGGAGAACGACCCAATGCGCTGGCGGCGATCGTCGAACCGGGGCTGCTCGGTCGTGCCGATCGTCGTCACGCCGGCGCCGACCGCCGCGAAGCGACCGACCGGCATCGCCGCGCCGAGCGCCGCGACGCCGATGACGCCGAACGCCGGCGACGACCAGCTCGCGGTCGTCGTTGGTCCGTCGATCCAGGCCAGGGCGGAGCTGTTCGAGAAGAGGGTGGAGGCATCAGGCGCGAACGGAACGCTCACGCCGCCGAGAGCGATCTCCGGTGCGAAGACCGGTGTGCGCAGCGAGGCGCCGGCGTAGCCGCCCACGCGCTGCGCCATTGCCGGCGCGGCAGCCAGCAGGGCAAGCGCCACGAGGGCGCGAGGATGAAGGCTGCGGAATCGACGGGGAGCGAGCGGGATTGGATTCACGATGTGCTCGTAGGGCGGGCGCCAGCACGCGAGCGCGCTCAGCGCGAGAGCATGACCTTGTTGATGATCCGCTGGCCGGCGGCCTCGAGCACGACGATGTACGGACCGTTCGGCAGACCTCGCGTGCGGAACGCGAACTCGTTCCTGCCCTTCAGCGCTACCGTCGTCGGATGCACTTCGACGATCCGGCCCAGAAGGTTGAACAGACTCACCTTGACACCCGGCGTGTCCTCGGGAAACACCGCCCGCAACGTGATCGTCGCATTGTCGGCCGAGCGAAAGAGCTCCGCGGTGATCTCGCGCGCCTTCGGATCCTGCTGCTGCGCGGCTCCTGCCACGTGGCACGCCCGGGCCTCCGCACGCGAGGACATCGGCGTCGCCAGAAGCATGACGCTGACGCCGAAGCAGGCGAGCCGGATGAGGGTCCTGGAGGTGGTCAACGTTTGACGATGCTTAGTGGCAGGGCGATGCGATCACCGCCGGTTGAGGTGATCAGGCAAATATACGCGCCGTCCGCCACAATCTCCCCCGCGTCGTTGCGGCCGTCCCACGTCAGCCGGTGCAGCCCGGAGCGCAGCTCATCGGCGTCGACGAGGCGCCGCGTGATCGCGCGCGACACGTCGTAGACGGCGACGCTGACCGTGCCGGGAGCGTTGAGACGGTAGATGATCGTCGCGCCCGATTCCGACGCGTCGGTTGGGTCGAACGGGTTTGGCGCCACGAAGTCGGCCTCGCCGATCTCCTCGACGACGAAGCGCGCCAGCCCGGTGCCGCAGCCGACGTCGCAGCAGACGCGCGCGAGCACCTCCTGCGAAAGCTCGCCGGGCACGTCGAGCTCGAAGCGCTCGGCCGTGCGCGCGACCGTCTCGACGTCGCTCCACGTCGATCCGTCGTCGGTGCTCAGCGCGATGCGCACCGAATCGCACGAGTACTCGAGCTCCGACCAGCGAAGCTCGCGGCGTCGTGAGCCGGCGCCGGTGATTGGCGCGGTGACGACCTGCCGTGTCGGGAAGCGCACGGTCGTCGACGCAGGCTGCGAGACGACCGTTCCGTCGGTCGTCACGAAACGGAACTGGATGACGCGATCCTCGAGCGAGCCGCACTGCAGGTCGGCCGGACACGGCATCGGCAGCGACACCTCGGCGGCGCCGTCGCGGACGACGACGCGACCCGGTACTCTCGTCCACCCGGAACCGGGGAAGAGGTACTCGAGCTGCAGGCTGTCGATGCATCGCACGCGCGTCGCGATCGTCACCGGTTCGCCGACGCCGGCCGAGGCGACGGCGAAGCTCTCGATCGTTGCCGGCAGCACCGTGAACTCCCGGCTCTCGGCGGAGATCGTCGGTACGTCGCGATCGCTGACGCGCAGGCGGTAGCGACCCGGCGCCAGCGCCACGTCGCTCAACGTGTAGCTCTGGTCCGCCGACGACGGGATGTCCTCGACGAGCGTCGTGTCGAGCGAGTCGACGCGTAGCAGCTCGATGCGCATCCCGCCCTCGCCGCCACCGACCGCACGCTGCCAGCGGATGACCACCGGCTCGCTCGCGCAGATCTCGGTGCGATCGATCGCGACGACTCCGAGCGGAGCCGGATGAGGCCTGCCGAGAACCCAGGTCGCAGCCTCGGTGGAAACCACGAGGTCGTTGGCTCCGTCGGCGTCGACATCGGCGATCGCCGCGGCGAGCACGCGCGCGTCGAGCGTATAGGTGCCGAGCGTATCGAAGTAGTTGCGCACCTCGAGCTGCAGGTTCCGGTCGTCGTAGTCGCGGAAGCGCAGGATGCTCACCGTGTTACCGTCGGCGATGACGATCTCGTCCTTCTCGAGCGGGTCGAGCACGAGGTCCCCGGCAGCCAGGAGCGTCCCGCGGATCGCCTGGTCGGCATGCAGCGCGAGCAGTCCGCGAAAGACGAAGAAGCGGTTGCTGTCGAGCGGCGCGCCGTCGAGACGGCGGCGCACGACGACGATCTCACGGCCCGGCGACGGTCTGATCGGACCGATGGAGTTGTCGAGGCCGTCGAGATCGGCCTGCACGATGCTCCATCCCAGGCCGCTGACCGTCGTGTCGGTGAAGATCGGCGCGGCCTGCTGATCGGGATTGAGTCCGGCGTTGTACAGCCGCAGCAGCAGCCGCGGACGCCCCGGGCGCGCCGCGTCGTGCTCCTCGGTGATGAGCCGGTACGGTTGCTCGCGCGCGGGCGTGCCGGTCGTCAGCCGCACGAAGTACGAGTTCGCCTGCGCCGGGACGATGCCCGGCACGACGACCGACGGAGGCACCGGCGGGATCTCGATCTCCTGCTGCAGCACCGGCGAGCGCACGTCGGAGAGCCACGCGTAGGCGCGGTTCGAGTTCGTCTCGACCGCGCCGCGGTTGGGAATGAGTTGGGCCGCGATCATCGGCTGCGCGAACGTGTACGCGCTCGTCGACATCGCGAGCAGTCCCTCGCCGCCGGCGGTATCGACGGTCAGCGACGACGGATGATCGAGCGTGCGCGGCGCAACGACGTAGCGCCAGTCGGGAACGACAGTCGGCGTCGACGGGTTGAGCCGGTAGCGGCGCACGCCGTTGACCATCGTGTCGCTGCCGAAGGGAACGAAGCGATCCTGCGAGACGAGCGCGACCGCGATCGGCGCCGACTCGCCCGGCGGCGTGTACGCCGCGATCGGCGCGACCGTGACCGTGAGATTCTCCGTCCGCTGCGAGTTCAGCCGGAGGATCGCCAGTTCCTGCAGCAGTCCGAAGTCCGGGCGCAGCAGCAGGCCGTACGGATCGCGGATCTGTTGAACGCGCGTGACGCCAATGCCGATGGCGTTCGGCACGCCGGCTGCCGTCGGGGTTGGAGCGGTCGTGTTGAAGAGGCCGGTCAGTCGGATCGACGCCTCCTCCGGAAGCGCCAGGCTCACGTCCGTCGCCGAGGTGTCGAGCCAGCCCTCGCTGCGCAGGATCACGATGCGGTCGCCGGTCTGTCCGACGATCTGCTGCGCGCCGCCGGGCTCTCCGCGCAGCGCTCCGACGAGCACGACCGGCGAGCTCCGCAGCGCGGCGGTGCGCCATCGCACGACCGGCACCGAATCGCCCGTCGTCGGCGCCGTCTGGTAGCGCGTTGCCTCGGCCGGGCCGTACGGGTACCACCAGACCGAGCTCTGGGCGTGCGCGGCCGTCGCGCCAAGGAGAAACAGGATGTATCGGACGAGTAGGCGCACAGGGGTGCGGGGTGCGATTGGGAATGGTTGTTGCAGCAAGGGCTCCGAAAGGCTCCCTCCGGACCTGGCCCCGCTCGAATATAGAGGGGCGGCGCCAAAGAGGAGGGGATTTTTGGGTGCGTCGCGGAGCCCGCGATGCGATTAGATTGCGTCTCCGGCGAAGGACGCCGGCGGACGAGTACGGTGCATGGAGGATGACTGGTTGATTCGTTGGGACTTCCTGCCGAACGGTACGACGACAATCAATCAGTGAGAGGAGATACGAAGCGTATGGCACAGGCACGTCAGATTCTCTGGGTGGACGACGAGATCGATCTGCTCCGCCCGCACATCAAGTTGCTTCAGGCCAAGGGGTACGAGGTCGAGACGGTGACCAACGGAGAGGACGCCGTCGCCCTGGTGCGCTCGCGGCCGTTCGACCTGGTCTTTCTCGACGAGTCGATGGTCGGCATGGGCGGACTCGAGACGCTCGTCGAGATCAAGGAGATCGATTCGTCGCTGCCGGTCGTGATGGTCACCAAGAACGAGGCCGAGTCGGTGATGGAGGAGGCGATCGGCCGCCGGATCTCCGACTACCTGACCAAGCCGGTCAACCCCACGCAGATCCTGCTGGCGTGCAAGAAGTTCTTCGAGGGGAAGAAGATCGAGGCCGACTACGTCTCGCGCGACTACATCAAGGAGTTCAACGAGCTCGCCGTCCAGTTGATGAGCCCGATGGACTGGGAGGAGTGGATCTCGCTGTACGTGAAGCTCACGAGCTGGGAGATCGAGTTCGACCGTCATCGCGATCTCGGGCTCGAGCAGACGCTCCAGGACCAGAAGCGCGACGCCAACTCCGAGTTCGGCAAGTTCATCGAGAAGAACTACCGCTCGTGGCTCGCCGGCTCCGGCGCCGACGACCGCCCGCGCCTGAGCACCGACGTGGTGAGCGATCACCTGGTGCCGCGCGTCAAGGAGGACACCGGTCCGGTCTTTATGTTCGTCATCGACTGCATGCGGCTCGACCAGTGGCTGGTGATGGAGGAGCTGCTGAGTCCGTTCTTCACCGTGCAGAAGGACTACTACTACAGCATTCTGCCGACGGCGACCCCCTATTCGAGAAACGCTATATTTGCCGGCCTCTTTCCATCGGAGATCGAGGCGCACTACCCCGACCTCTGGCAGGGGAAGAACGACGACGATCACTCGCAGAACAAGTACGAGAAGGAGCTGCTCGAGAAGCTGCTCGAGCGCAAGCGCCTGACGCTTCGCAGCGGCATCCGCTACGTCAAGATCATCGACACCGACTTCGGCAAGAAGATCGAGTCGGAGATCATGAGCTACACGCAGTCGCCGCTGACGACGATCGTCGTCAACGCGGTCGACATGATGGCACACTCGCGCAGTGACTATCCGATCCTCAAGGAGATCGCTCCGGACGAATCGGCCTATCGCTCGCTGACGCGCAGCTGGTTCGAGCACTCGAGCCTCTTCGGCATGCTGCGCACGCTTTCGCAGGTCCGCAACGCCCACATCATCGTCACGACCGACCACGGGTCGATCCGCTGCATGCGCGGCGCAAAGGTTCTCGGCGATCGCGAGACGTCGACGAACCTCCGGTACAAGTACGGACGCAACGTCAAGGTCGATGACAAGTACGCCGTCTATGTTCGCAACCCCCAGGAGTTCAAGCTCCCGAAACGCGGAATGATGACGGAATATGTGATCTCAAAGGAGGACTACTACTTCGTTTACCCGACGGAGTATCATTACTATCTCAACCATTACCGGGACAGCTTCCAGCATGGTGGCATCTCGATGGAAGAGATGATACTTCCGATCGTGACCTTGAAATCGCGCTGAGACTCCTACCGGAGTCCGGCGCACCCGCGCATCGGGACGGCAGCCGCCGCCCGGGCACGACAGGGCCACCGGGCACGACGAAGCGTGCAACCATTATGGACATTGAAGTCTACTCGAGTACCAGCGAGGAAGAGACCTTTCACCTCGGCATCGAGTTCTCGCGGCGCATCGTTCCCGGCGACGTCGTTGCCTTCTACGGCGACCTCGGGGCCGGCAAGACCGAGTTCATCAAGGGGATCTGTGATGGCCTCGCCGTGCGTGAGATCGTCAGCAGTCCGACGTTCAACATCGTCAACGAGTATCGCGGCGAGGACCGCGGCGGCAGGGCGCTGACGCTCTTTCACATCGATCTCTACCGCATCGAGAATGCGTCGGAGCTCGTCGAGATCGGCATGGAGGAGACCCTTTCCAACACGCAGGCGGTGAAGCTCATCGAATGGGCCGAGATCGCCGAGGCGATCCTGCCCCGCGCGCGCTACGACGTCAAGCTCACCGCGCTCGACGACGAGAACAGCCGGCGCATCGAGGTGATCCATCGCGACGCGATCACCGTCAACGGCTCGAACGGATCGTCGCACGTCTACACGAAGTAAGCGGTTGCTTACGCCCGGAGCCACGACGATGGCTCCGGGCGTTTTTCATTCCCGTCGGACTCTCCGCATGCTCCTCGCGATCGAAACCACCGGTGACACCTGCGGCGTCGCGCTGTTCGAGGGAACGGCGCTGCGCGTCGAAGTGCACGTCGAGATACCCCGCTCGCACGATCGCCTGCTTGCGCGCACCGTCGCCGAGACACTCGAGCTCTCCGGCTGCAGCGCGTCGGACATCCGCGAGATTGCGGTGTCGGTCGGACCCGGCTCGTTCACCGGCATCCGCATCGGCCTGGCGTTCGCCATCGGCTTGTCGATGTCCACCGGCGCGGCGCTGATCCCGGTGCCGACGCTCGACGCGATCGCGTTCAACGTGCGCGACCTCGGCCGCGTCGGCCATCGCTCGCGCGTGATCTCGCTGGTGCCGGCCGGCCGCCTCGGCGTCTACGCGTCGCTGTATGAGATCCAGCCCGAGTTCCGCAAGCTCACCGAGGCGCGCACCATCGCCATCGAGCAGATCCCACCGCTCCTCGACGAAAACGTCTTCGCCGCCGGTCCCGGAGCCCGGCTGATCCCATCGGTGCACCTCGAGGCGATCGCCGTCGACAGCGAGACGCTCACCGCGCGCGCGGTCGGCCGTCGCGCGATCGAGCTGCGCCGTGCCGGCGTCAGCGCGCGGCCCGAGGAGATCGAGCCGTTGTATATTAGCGGCCTTACGAGCGCGGCAATGCCCCACAGCCCGGAATAACGAGAAGAGGAGAATGAACGTGGCCTGGTGGAGTCGAACGAAGAAGAACATCGAGGACCAGCAGGGCCGAGACATGCCCGATGGTCTGTGGACGAAGTGCACCGAGTGCGACGCGATGCTCTACAAGCGGGAGCTCGAGCTCAATCTCTATACATGTCCGAACTGCAACCGACACTTCCGCATCGGCAGCGGCCAGTACGTCGCGATCATCTTCGACGAGGGATCGTTCGTCGAGCACGACGCCGACATCATCTCGACCGATCCGCTGGACTTCGTCGATGAGAAGGCCTACACACAGCGCGTCGCCGAGGCGCGTCGCAAGTCGGGACTCAACGACGCCATGCGCATCGGCACCGGCTCGATCATGGGCAATCGTGCGTCGATCGCGATCATGGACTTCAGCTTCATCGGCGGATCGATGGGCTCGGTGGTGGGCGAGAAGTTCTGCCGTGCGGTCGACCGCGCGATCGACGAGCGCATCCCGTTCATTTGCATCACCGCCTCCGGCGGCGCGCGCATGATGGAGGCGGCGCTGTCGCTGATGCAGCTCGCGAAGACGTCGGCGCGGCTCGCGCGTCTTGCACAGGCGGGCCTTCCGTACATCGCGCTGCTGACCGATCCGACGACCGGCGGCGTGACGGCCTCGTTCGCGATGCTCGGGGACGTCATCCTGGCGGAGCCCAAGGCGCTGATCGGATTCGCCGGTCCGCGGGTCATCGAACAGACGATCAAGAAGAAACTGCCCGAGGGATTCCAGCGCTCGGAGTTCCTGCTCGAGCACGGCTTCGTCGATCACATCGTTCATCGCAAGGACCTGCGCCAGACCCTCGCGCGCATCATCTCGCTGTTGCCGGTGCGTCGCGACGTTCCGGTCGAAGCCTGACGTCACGAGCCAACCCAGCATCCATGCCTTCACGATCGAAGACCGAGGGGCGCGAGCCCGCGCGTCCGGCAAAGCCGGTCAACCGCCCGTCGCGACGCCAGCGTCGTAAACCGACCATCCACATCATCGGCTTTCCGATGGATCTCGGCGCCGGCCGTCGCGGCGTCGACATGGGCCCGTCGGCGCTGCGCATCGCCGATATCGAGGGACGGCTCGAGGCGCTCGGCTATCCCGTCGTCGATCACGGCGACATCGACGTGCAGGAGCCCGAAGTGCTCACCGTCGTCGACAAGAGCCTGCGCTATCTGCCGGAGATCACGCGCTCGTGCGAGCGCCTCGCCCGGCGTGTGAAGAGCTCACTGCGGACGGGGGACTTCCCGATCGTGCTCGGCGGCGATCACTCGATGGCGATCGGGACGATCGCCGGCGTCGCCGCGTACTGCCGCGACGCGGGAAAGCGACTCGGCGTCATCTGGGTCGACGCGCACTCCGACATCAACACGCCCGGCACGTCGCCGTCCGGCAACATCCACGGCATGCCGGTGGCCGCGGCGATCGGCATCGGCTCGCCGGAGCTCGCGCGCGTCGGCGGCGACTATCGCAAGCTCGATCCGCACAACATCGTGATGATCGGGCTGCGCTCGGTCGATGAAGGCGAGCGTCGCGTGATTCTCGAGACGGGCATCCGCGCCTACACGATGACCGACATCGATCGGCTCGGCATGCACCAGGTGATCAACGAGTCGCTCGACTATCTCTCCGAGCGTGCCGATCACATTCACGTCTCGTTCGATCTCGACTCGGTCGATCCGTCGATCGCCATGGGCGTCGGAACGCCGGTGCCGGGTGGGCTGACCTATCGCGAGGCGCACCTGGTGATGGAGACGATCGCCGAGCGCGGAGCGCTCGGCTCGCTCGAGGTGGCCGAGGTCAACCCAATCCTCGACACTTTGAACATGAGCGCGATGTTCGCGGCCGACCTCGTCGCCTCGGCGATGGGGAAGAGGATCCTCTGATGGAGACACTCGAGACCATCCCGGCCGTGCGTGCCGCGATGGCGACGGCCCGCGCCGACGGTCGGCGCGTCGCACTGGTTCCGACGATGGGCTTCCTGCATCCGGGGCACATCGCGCTGGTCGAGCGGGCGCGCGCCGTCTGCGATGTCGTCGTCGCCTCGATCTTCGTCAATCCCACCCAGTTCGCTCCCGGCGAGGACCTCGCCACCTACCCGCGCGACGCCGACGGCGACCGCCGCAAGCTCGAGGCGGCGGGATGCGACTTTCTGTTTCAACCCGATTCGAACGAGGTTTATCCGGACGGGTTCTCGACGTTTGTAAGCGTCGAGGGCGTCTCCAGGCTCTTCGAGGGCGCGATCCGCCCGACGCACTTCCGAGGCGTCGCCACGGTCGTCGCGAAGCTTTTCAACATCGTCCGGCCCGACGTCGCGGTCTTCGGACAGAAGGACGCCCAGCAGGTCGCGGTGATCCGCCGGATGATCGACGACCTCGACTTCGGCATCGCGCTGGAGATCGTCGAGACCGTCCGCGAGCCGGACGGCCTCGCCCGTAGCTCGCGCAACGTGTACCTCGCGCCCGACGACCGCCTGCGCGCGGTCGCGCTGTCGAAGTCACTGGAGGCCGCACGCGGCGCGATCGAAGACGGAGGCTCGCTCGACGAGGCCCGCGCGCGCATGCGAAGCACGCTCGAGCCGAGCGTCGATGCGATCGACTACGCCGAGATCGTCGAGGCCGCGAGCTTCGAGCCGGCGCGCGATGGCGTGGCCGACGGTCTGCTCGCGATCGTCGCCGCGAGAGTCGGCGGCACGCGGCTGATCGACAACGCGCCGATGCCGGCGACGGCCCGGCACTGAGGCGACCCGGGTGCAATCCCGCCTCATCCCGACCGTCCTTTCGACGTCGGCCAATCGTGCTCGACGCGACACAACGCGAACCAATTGATGATTTCGAACACGCGATGACCCGGTTCATGTTCAAATCCAAGATCCACCGTGCGGTCATAACGCAGGCGGACCTCGCGTACGAGGGAAGCCTCACCGTCGATGTGGATCTGATGCGACAGGCCGACCTGCTCGCCTACGAGAAGGTTGCCGTCGTCAACGTCAACAACGGCGAGCGCTTCGAGACCTATCTGATCGAAGGCGAGCCGGGCAGCGGCGTGATCTGCCTCAACGGCGCGGCCGCGCGCAAGGGCGCCGTCGGCGACGTCGTGATCATCATCGCCTACGCTTCGATGAGCGACGAGGAGGCTCGCGTGCACAAGCCGACGATCGTGCATGTCGACAGCCGCAACCGCGTCGTCTCGACGTCCCACGAACAGCCGGCCGGAAAGGTCTACGAGAGTGTCGAATAGGGTCGCGGCCGCAATCATGGCGGCGGGCAAGGGGACGCGGATGAAGAGTCCCGAAACCGCCAAGGTCATGTTCCCCGTGGGGGGCGTCCCGATGGTTCATCACGTGGTTCAGCGCGCTCTCGACTGCGCGGCGGAGCGCGTGATCGCGATCATCGGGCACAACCGTGAGTCCGTCCGCGAGTATCTCGGCGCCGCCTTCGGCGATCGCGTCCAGTTCGCAGAGCAGCGTGAGCAGCTCGGCACCGGGCACGCGATCATGCAGGCAGCGCCGCTGCTCGGTGACTTCGATGGCGACGTGATCGTTCTTTCCGGTGACGTCCCGCTGCTCGGCGCCGCAACGCTCGAGGAGCTTCTTCGCGTGCACCGGGCGGAGGATGCCGTGGCGACCGTGCTGACGGTGACTGCGCCCGACCCGACCGGCTACGGCCGGGTCGTCCGCCGCGACGACGGCTCGGTCGACCGCATCGTCGAGCACAAGGACGCAAGCGACGTCGAGCGCTCCATCGACGAGATCAACTCCGGCATCTACGTCTTCCGCGCACCGGCGCTTCTCGAGGCACTCGGCCACCTGCGCAGCGACAACGCGCAGGGCGAGTACTATCTCACCGACGTCTTCGGCTGGTTCCGCTCGCCACGCGAGCGGATCGCCGCGTGGCGCTCGTCGGACTTCGGTGAGATCCAGGGGATCAACACGCTCGAGCAGCTCGCGGACGTCGATCGCGAGTTCGCCCGCCGCGCCGGTCGACCCGACCCCGTCGACGGTCCCGCCGTGCGCTGACTCACCCGCGAACCATCATGAAGATCTCTCACATCGGCATTGCGGTCGACTCGCTCGAGTCGGCGGTTGCGAACTATGCGGCGCTGTTCGGATCGAACGATCCTCATCGCGAGATCGTCGACGAACAGGGCGTCTCGATCGCCTCGTTCACCGTCGGCGACGCGGTCGTCGAGCTGACCGCGGCGACGCGCGAGGCCTCGCCGATCGCGAAGTTCATCGGCAAGCGGGGCGAGGGAATCCATCACATCGCCTTCGAGGTCGACGACATCCAGGCGGAGCTCGATCGACTCAAGGCCGCGGGCTGCCGTCTCATCAACGAGACGCCGACCGAGGGCGCGCACGGGATGCTCGTCGCGTTCGTGCACCCGTCGAGCTTCAACGGCGTGCTCGTCGAGCTCTGCCAGAAGAAGGCGCGATGACCCGGCGCTTCCTCGTCAGCGGCCGCGTGCAGGGCGTCGGCTTCCGCTGGTTCGCCGGGCGCATCGCCGAGGCGTTCGACATCCGCGGCTGGGTCCGCAACGCCGACGACGGCTCGGTCGAGATCCTCGCCTGCGGCACGCCGGAGAACCTCCGCTCGTTCAAGGAGCAGATCGAGATCGGTCCGACCAGCGCGCGCGTCGACCGGGTCGAGGACGAGGAGCGCCCCGAGGAGCGCTTCGACGGCTTCATCGTCAAGCGCTGAACGCGAGCGCGTCACGAGTATTCCTCGCAGCAGTTACCTTCCGTCCTTTCCAGACTGAGCAATGATTCGTCAACCTGTCGTACTGATTACCGGCGCCGGTGGTGAAATGGGGCACGGCCTCATCACGAGACTCGCCGAGGAGGGCACGCATCAGATCATCGCGCTCGACATGCGCCCGATCGAGCCCGAGCTGGCCGAGCGCTGCAGCGAGGTCATCATCGGGAACATCCTCGACGTCGGCATGCTCGAGCAGATCGGCGCCCGCTATCAGATCGGCGGGATCTTCCATCTGGCGGCGATGCTCTCGACCCGCGGCGAGTTCGTACCGGAGACCGCGCACGACATCAACGTGCAGGGCACGCTCAACCTTCTGAAGCTCGCCATCGGCGAGGCCCGCAACCAGGGCGCCGACGTTCGCTTCATCTTCCCGAGCTCGATTGCGGTCTACGGCCTTCCCGACGTCGCGACCAAGGCCGCGGCCGGTCGCGTCGGCGAGGACGAGCACCTGATGCCGACGACCATGTACGGCGTCAACAAACTCGCCTGCGAGCACCTCGGCCGCTACTACTCGAAGCACTACCGTCAGCTTGCCGCCGACGCCGATCGTTTCCACGTCGACTTCCGCTCGATCCGTTTCCCGGGGCTCATCAGCGCCGAGACGGTGCCGACCGGAGGCACGAGCGACTACGCGCCGGAGATGCTCCACGCCGCCGCCCGCGGCGAGGCCTACGCCTGCTTCGCGCGTCCGGACACGCGTATCCCGTTCATGGCGATGCCCGACGCGATCGATGCGCTCATGCAGCTCTTCAGCGCGCCGAAGGAGTCGCTGACGCGCACGGCGTACAACATCGGCGCGTTCAGTCCCTCGGCCGAGGCGATCCGTGAGCTGACGATCGGCGCCTTTCCGGAAGCGGAGATCACGTGGGAGACGGACGTCAAGCGACAGGGGATTCTCGACTCGTGGCCGGCCGACGTCGACGACGACGCCGCGCGCGCCGACTGGGGATTCTCTCCGGCCTACAACGCCGAGCGGTGTTTCCGGGAGTACCTGATCCCGAACATCGCCCGTCGCTACGAGGCGGTGCGCTAGGCGGCTTCGCCGGACGCGCGACGGCAGCTTGCGTTTTCACGGGGAAGTGATAACTTCGCGCCCCGCCGCCGCGACCGACGAGGTCACCGCGACCGACGGCGCTGACGGCTCCTCTGGCGTGGTTCTTGCGACCGGGCACCTACCTGCCGGTACGTCGGACCAACGCGCCGGGAAGACGGCAATCGATCGCTCACACGAAGACAGTTCTACGTACCCAAGGAATTTTGAGGAGGAGTCGGCAATGTTGTGGACCCCAGACCTGGCAGCGTACCTCGAGGATGCGCCGTGGCCGGCGACCAAGGAAGAGCTGCTGGATTTCGCCAATCGCACCGGCGCGCCGATGCAGGTGATCGAGAACCTCCAGGAGCTCAACGACGAGGAGGGAGAGGTCTACGAGAGCATCGAGGACATCTGGCCCGAGGCGTCGAATCATGACCTGTTCTATGACGAGGAGTCCGAGGACTTCTAGTCGCGAGCTCGACGCACGGCCGGCTCGCGCGCGCCTTCAAGGGTGCGCCCCGCATGCCGGCAGCCAGGACGTCGCAGAGACCCACCGGGGAAGTAGCAGCCTCCATGTGAAGCCGTTGCTTCCCCGTTGTTGTAGTTCCCCCGGACATCGCCAATGATCGACCGCATCGTCACCGATCGCCTTCGCCGTCGGTTCGCCGTTCTGATCAGCGTCGCCGCCGTCTGTGCCGGCGCCGCGGCGGCGCGTGCGCAGGACGGCGCCGACGAGCCGCCGCCGCGACACACCACCTCGGCGCGGCCGGTGCTCGTCGATATCGAGTTCGAGGGCAACGAGGAACCGGATCTCACCGACAAGGTGCTCAAGGCCCAGATCACCTCGAAGGGAACAGAACGGCCCGCGCTCAGGGTGTTCTCGATCTTCGCGCGCGTCTACGACATCAACCCGCTGATGCCGCAGCGACATCGCGACATGATGCACGAGATCGTCGACAGCCTCAGCGGCGAGGAGCGCTACTTCAACCCGCGGCTGCTGCAGGAAGACACGATGGCGCTGCGGCGCATCTACCAGCAGTTCGGCTACAACGAGGTCCAGCTCGACTACCGGATCCTCATCGACACCGCCCGCAACCGCTCGAGGATCCGCTTCTTCATCGACGAGGGGCCGCGCTATCGCAATCACGGCATCACCTACGTCGGCCTCGAGGAGGTACCGGACGAGGTCCGCGACAAGTTCTCGACGCCCGAGGCCTTCGACGTCGGCGAGGACTACCGCGGCTCGGAGGTCGTCGACGAGTCCGCGCGCGCGGTCGCGATCCTTCAGAACGAGGGATACCCGTTCGCGGCGCGCACCGGCGTCGTCACGATCCACCGCGACGACTCGCTGCGCGGCGAGCGCTACAACTCGACCCTCGTCTCGATCTACACCGGCGAGCGCTATCGCTTCGGCCAGACCAGCTATCGTCCCGACGACGAGTCGGAGGGACCGGAGCTCAAGACCTGGGTGGTGATGCGGCAGCTCGAGTACGAGCCCGGGCAGTGGTACAGCCGCCAGCAGGTCGATCAGTCGCTCTCGAACCTCTACGGCCTCGGCGTCTTCGAATACGTCCGGCTGGACTCGCTGAGCGAGACCACCTCGGGCGACACGCTGGGGATGCAGCTCGTGACCAAGCTCAACGACCCACGCACACTGCTGATCACTCCCGAGGCGAGCTTCGAGCGGTACGTCAACGACTACTACGCGTTCATCGGACTCGGTGCGACATTCACCCACGCGAACCTCTTCGGCGGCGCCGAGAAGCTCTCGGTGCAGTTGCGCGGCCGTCTTCCGTTCGCCGACGTCACCGACGAGCCGCTGTTCACCTACGGCGGTACCGTCTCGTACACCGACCAGACCCTGCTCGGCCGCCGTCAGAGCATCGGCCTCAACGCGGGCTACGATCGCTCGATGGAGGACCGCGTCATCGAGGCTCGCGTGGTCGACGGCGAGAGCGACGAGAAGACGTATCCGCTGATGTCGGACCGGCTGTTCGGGTCGGCAGAGTGGACGATGCGCTTTCCGAAGCACACGTTCTTCGGCTCGTTCACCGCGCGCACGACGCTGCAGTACCTGCGCTACATGCGGGTCCGCGATTACATCTTCAAGAAGGCGACCGTGCGCGTGTCGCAGTGGGACACCTACGACACGCTCGGCGAGTCTCGTGAGGCACTCGCGATCGAGGCGGTCAACGAGGCGCTGCTGCGCAACATCTTCCGCGAGCAGGTCTGGCTCGGCGACGACTCGACGCTGCCGCGCAACGCCGCGGTGCGCGAGAACTTCGACCGGCTGAAGATGAGCGTCGTCCTCAACGGCTCGGCCACCGGCGACAAGCGCGACGACTTCTTCGCGCCGCGCAACGGCTACTACGTCGATTTCCGCAGCGAGATCGGCGTGACGTTCGCCGGGACGTCCTGGTTCAAGGGGGAGGCCGAGTACCGTCACTACCTGCCCTGGGATGACGACAAGGCGGTGGCGCTGCGAGGGCATCTCGGGGGGATCGTTCCGGTAGGGGTCATCAAGCACGTCCCGCTGACGAGCCGCTTCTGGGCCGGCGGCGCCAACAGTCTCCGCGGATGGGGTCCTCGTGAGATGCTCGTGACGACGCCGCCGGAGCTTCCGGGCGACACGGTCATCGGCCGCGAGGTCGTCCAGCAGGTGCTCGCCGACGGACGTCGCCTGCTTGGCGGTCTGATCCTGACCGAGCTCAGCGCGGACTGGCGCTGGCGCCCGTTCAACTTCCCGGCGACCTCGACGCTCATGCAGCAGGTCAACCAGTTGATGATGATCGTGGGTCTCGATGTGGGCGGCGCGTTCTTCCGCGACTTCGACGAGGACGAGGCGTCGCTCGAGAGGTTCGTCGACAACATCGGTGTCGCGCCCTCACTGGCGATCGGCTACGACACGCCGATCGGCCCGATTCGCGTCGGCTTCGGCTGGGCGCTGCACGATCCGATCAACCACGCCGACGAGCCATGGGTGACGCAGCGTCCGGTGACGATCGGTGACTGGGCGTGGTTCTTCTCGATCGGACACGCGTTCTGAGTCGTAGATTTGCGCTTCTGGATTTGATCGCACTTCACGCATCGAACGAATCAGCAGACATGCCCACGTACGACTACCTCTGCCGCACCTGCGGCCACCGCTTCGAACACTTCCAGTCGATGAGCTCCGAGCCCCTGACGAAGTGCCCCGTCGAGGACTGCATCCTCGAGGACGAGCGCAAGGGCACCGGCGACGTCGTCCGCGCGATCGGCGGGGGCGCCGGTCTCGTATTCAAGGGCGGGGGATTCTATCTCACCGATTACGCGCGCAAGGGATCGAAGGGAGGCGGGGGCGAGGGCGGAAGCTCGTCGGGTGGCGGCACGTCGTCCGGCGGCGGCTCGTCGTCGGAATCGTAGCGGCTAGATCTCCGACCACGTCTTCTTGCGCGCGGCGACGAGCATCACGAACACGGCGATCACCGTCGTGTAGAGCGCCGAAGCGACGCCCGCACGGCCGAAGAAGCTCCAGAACGACAGGTCGGTCGGCTGGACGTAGAAGAAGTAGTAGATGACGTTGTGCACGAGCGCAGCGAGCGCGACGATGCCGAGGAAGCGGAACGTGCCGATCGCCTCGTGAGTCGTCAACTGCTCGTTGAAGAAGTAGCCCGCGACGAATGCGGCGATCATCTTCGAGAGGGCATTGGTGCCCATGATGTCGCTCGAGATGAAGTCGAAGAGCAGGCCGATGATGAATCCGGCGATCTCGCCGGCGAACTGTCCCTCGCGCAGCGCGATGTACACCGCGAAGATCACGAGCAGGTCGGGCGTCACCTCGTCGACGGCGACGACGCCGAGGTTGAGCTGCACGAGCACCAGCAGCAGTGCGACCGCCGCGTAGCGCATGAGACTGACCGGGGAGATCATCGCGATCCCTCCCCGGCATCGTCGAGCGAGTCGACCGTCTCGCGGATCCTCTCGCGCTCGGGGTCGGGCTGCTGCAGCACGACGAACGCCTCGTCGAGCGTGGCGAAGTCGACCGCGGGCGCGACCACGATGCGATAGAACAGCGTCCCTTCCTCCTGCTCGATCGAACGGATCGTACCGACGACGAGGTTGGCGGGGTAGAGCTCGGAGTAGCCGGAGGTGACGATGGTGTCCACCTTCAACTGCGGGCGCACGGCTTCGATCTGCCGAAGGAGCATGTGGCGCCCGCCCTCGTAATCCCAGGTCAGCATTCCCTCGTTGCGGCCGCGCAGGGTCATCACCGACAGACGGGTATCACGGTTGAGAAGCAGCTGGACGATGGAGTTGTTGGGGGTGAGGCCGACGATGCGACCGACGAGGCCGCGCTCGGTGATCACGGGCATCCCTTCGCGCACGCCATCCTTCTCGCCGACGTTGAGCACCGCGAAGTTGCGGGCCTGGATGACCGACTTGCCGCGGACCTCGGCCGCGAGCAGCTTCATCGGCGAGCGCTCCTTGAACTCGAGCATCGCGCGGAGCTTCTCGGCCTTGATGCCGGCCTCGCGCAGATCCATCAGCTCGACCGACTGATCGCGCACGAGCTGGCGCAGCGAGCGGTTCTCGGTCTGCAGGGCGTAGGGATTCGGCACCCACGTGAACGCCGACTGCACCGAGGCGATGATCCCGACCGAGATCGTCCGGAACGAGCGCAACTGGGTGTTGCTGCTCGTCGCGATCATGATCATCGAGATCACGATGAGCACCAACGCCGTGACGTACTCTTTGTATCGGAGGATGAGGTCGGCGATGCGGTACATGGATCAGCGAGTCGGGCAACGAACGGCGGGCGACGATCGTGAGGCGTCGTCTAGTAGCGCTTGCTCTTGATCAGGACCTGCGAGTAGCGCCCGAGGTTCTCGAGCACCTTGCCGGTGCCGCGGACGACCGCGGTCAGCGGATCGTCGGCGACAAAGACCGGAAGCGAGGTCTCGCGGCGCAGACGCTCGTCGAGCCCGCGAAGCAGCGCGCCGCCGCCGGTGAGCATGATGCCGCGGTCGAGGATGTCCGCCGAGAGTTCGGGCGGAGTGCGCTCGAGCGAGAGCTTAACCGCGTCGACGATCGCCATGATCGGCTCCGAGAGCGCGTCGCGGATCTCCGAGCTGCTGACGGTCGTCATGCGCGGCACGCCGGCGACGAGGTCGCGGCCCTTGACCTCGATCTGGATCTCGTCCTCGAGGGCGATCGCCGAGCCGACTTCGTGCTTGATCGCCTCGGCCGTGCGCTCGCCGATGAGGATGTTGTGCTGCTTCTTGAAGAACTGGGTGATCGCGTTGGTCATCTCGTCGCCGGCGATGCGGATCGACTCGTCGTTGACGATGCCCGAGAGCGCGATGACCGCGATCTCGGTGGTGCCGCCGCCGATATCGATGATCATGTTGCCGACCGGAGCCTCGACGTCGAGGCCGATGCCGATCGCCGCGGCCATGGGCTCGGCGATCAGGTGCACCTCCTTGGCGCCGGCATGCTCGGCCGAATCACGCACCGCCCGCTTCTCGACCTCGGTGATGCCCGACGGCACGCACACGACGATGCGTCGCGACGGCTGCCAGCTCGGGGAGATCTTGCGGATGAAGGCTCGCAGCATCCCCTCGGCGATCTCGAAATCCGCGATCACGCCATCCTTGAGCGGACGGATCGTCTTAATGTCTCGATGGGTCTTGCCGATCATCGCCTGGGCCTCGCGGCCGATCGCGACGATCTTCTTGGTCGTTCTGTCGAAGGCGACGATCGAGGGCTCGTTCAGAACGATCCCCTTGCCCTTCATCCAGATGAGCGTGTTGGCAGTACCGAGGTCGATGGCTATGTCGTTGGAGAGAAGACCGCGCACGAGATCTGCTTCGAATGGATTGCGAGCGTGAAAACGAAAGGGCGATTCGACGGGCTGGCCATCGATGATCTGGTCGAGGGTGTCGGGACCTCCACCGTCGGGTAGATCGTGCAAATATCACCATTCGGCGACGGCATTCCAAGTGATCGGGCGGCGCATCACAAAAGGAGAAGGCTCCGCGAAGCAGGGCCGTCGGCGAATCGACGATCGAGGCACCGATCAGCCGCGTCGGCGTGATCGTCCGAGAGCTCGCGCGATCTCTTCGCGGGCTGTCGTATCGGCGGCGTATGCCTCGCGCTCGTAGCCGATCGAGCGATACGCACGATGCGTTCGCGAGTGCTCGCGGCGGCTCGCGTGCCGACGACCGTCCGACGATTCATCACCAAGCGACCCCGTGCTCGACGGGCGAAGCAGGCCGATCAGATAACCGAGCGCGTAGCGAGGGTAGAAGAGAATCGGTCGCTCGCGCTGCTGGCGCACATGTTCGGCCTCGTGGCGAATGAGGGCGATCAGCGCATCGGCCGGCAGCTGGCGCGCGCTCGCGAGCAGCCAGACCCGAGCGGCGAGCGTGATTCCGATCATGCCGAGTCGATGGGCGAACAGGGGAAGGCGGTCGCGGAAGTGAACCGGGAAGTCGAGGGGTGTCTCGTCGAAGATGCGTGCGACGATCGCGGCGTCGAGATTCAGGCGCGATGCCGCCTCGGTGACGACATCGAGAGCCGTCAGACCGTGCCGCACAGTCGATCGCCCGCGTCGCCGAGTCCGGGAAGAATGAATCCGCAGTCGTTGAGGCGCTCGTCGATCGAGGCGGTGACGATGCGTAGGCGCGGGTGCGCCGCCGAGACCGCGGCGATCCCCTCCGGAGCGGCAATGAACGACAGGAGGGTGCACGAGGCGAGCGCGTCGGCGTCGATCGCGTCGAGCGCGGCGCGCACCGAGCCTCCGGTGGCGAGCATCGGGTCGAGCAGGAAGAAGTGCGAGCCGGCGGTCGGCGGAAGATTGCGGTAGTACTCGTGCGGCAGCAGTGTCGTCTCGTCGCGCTTGAGACCGATGAAGCCGGTCGACGCACCGGGCACGATGTCGAGGAACGCGTCGAGCATTCCGAGGCCCGCGCGCAGGATCGGCGCGACGACGACGGGCGCGGACAGTCGGTGACCCGACGTCACGGTCAGCGGCGTCTCGACGTCGATCGCTTCGGTCGGCAGATCGCGCGTGGCCTCGTAGGCCAGCGCGCGGGCGATCGTCCTGGCGCTCGAGCGGAACTCGATCTGCGACGAGTCGCGCGAGCGCAGCACCGCGAGCGCGCCGGCGACGACCGCGTGGCGGACGACGACGACCGACGATGCTGCGCCGACCAGAGGCTCAATCATCGGAAGAGTGCGTTGAAGTCCGGGTAGATGATCACGCCCGCGCGAGTCTGGCTGACGAGGAACTCGTCCTGTCGGCGACGGATCGGACGGTCGCCGAGGATGCGCAGCACCCTGAGCTCGCCCATCGGAGAGATCGTGAAGTAGGGGACCCTGATGTTGACCGACACGCCGATGCCGCCGTTGATCCCCCAGGCATCCTCGCGGAACCCACCGATCGACGTGTCGCCCGCCTCCTCGAAGATGTAGCGATCGATGCCGAACTCGTTGCTGAAGTGCGTGGCGCCGATCGTCGCGAAGAAGTTGAAGATCGCCGACGGGTTCGCGGTGAACCGCAGCGAGACGTCGAAGGTGTTGTGGAAGTTCGGAGGCGCCGGGAGGTTCGAGTCGCCGAGCTTCTTGCGCCAGTAGTCGAACGCGGAGTCGACCGCGCCGGTGACCTCGACGGCCGTGTAGACCAGGTCGAGGTGAAGGAAGTTGATGTCGAACGGAGCCAGCGGCGCGCCGCTGATCCAGAACCCCTTCGCGAAGCCGCTTCCCTGGGTCGTGGCGCCGCTGATGTAGGTCGAGGTGCCGATGTGTCCGCCGAGGCCGAAGACTCGCGTGAACGGGGCGCGGGCGGTATCGACCTCGCGAACCGGCGCCGGACCTCGCAGGAGCGAGTCGGCATCGTCGCGGCGATCGGTGCTTGTCTGCGCGATGGCACTCGTGGCGGCTGTGCCGAGCAGGAGGATGAGAAAGAGAGCGAGGCGGAAGAAGCGACGCGCGTTATCTGTTGTCATCTGTCGAATTCGATCTGGAGTTATCCCGCGGATCATCGCGATCCGGTCGGCGACGAGACCGACGTACGAAGGCTCGTTGCGGCGTCCGCGGTGCGGGACCGGCGCAAGATACGGCGCGTCGGTCTCGATCATGATTCTGTCGTCGGGGACGCGGCGAACCACGTCGTCGAGCGCAGCCTTTGCGAACGTCACGTTGCCGGTGAACGAGATCATCGCGCCGAGCGAAAGCGCACGCTCGAGCACCTCGATGCTGCTCGAGTAGCAGTGAAGCTGAAACTGAAGCCGGCCGTCCTGCTCCTCGTCGATGATCGCCAGCAGATCGTCGTCGCTGTCGCGGTTGTGCACGATCGCCGGAAGCCCGCGCTCGCGGGCGATTCGAAGCTGGCGTCGGAACACATCCTGCTGACGATCGCGCGGAGCGTGGTCATAGTAGTAATCGAGCCCTATTTCACCAACGGCAATTGACTCCCCCGATGCCGCGAGCTCGTCGACACGATCGATCGTGCGATCATCGATCTCGTCCGCGTGATGGGGATGCACGCCGTAGGCGCCTCGCACCTCGGGATAGCGACGAGCGAGCTCCGCGACGAGCTCGAAC
>Ga0247823_10000455_pt1 | contig 34838 bp, 31 predicted proteins | sample 13C_PalmiticAcid_2_FD_192426 | JGI IMG/M metagenome (GOLD analysis project Ga0247823, IMG submission 192426) | Soil microbial communities from agricultural site in Penn Yan, New York, United States - 13C_PalmiticAcid_Day30 | ecosystem: Environmental > Terrestrial > Soil > Agricultural land...
CGAGGTCTCCCGCGACGACGTCGTCCGCGTGACGGTCGACGCCACGGGCGCGGTCACCGACCTGGTGATCAGCGACAAGAGCCGTGACCTGCCGGGCACCGAGCTGTCGACCATGGTCCTGACGACCATGCGCCGCGCCCAGGCCAAGATCACCGAGCAGGTCGCCGAGGTCATGGTCCGCACGGTCGGCGACGACGAGCAGACGGTCAACGCGGTGGTCGACTCCTATCGGCGGAGATTCCCGGAACCGGAGCCCGATCTTGAGCGTCCGACCGGGAGCACAGTCGAGGAGATGCGACTGGGCGATGTTCCTGAAGAAGGCCCGAACGACACAGCACGCCCGCCCGGTTTTCGACGATCCAGCCCGCAACGACCCCGCCCTCCCCGTGACGATGACGACGACGATTCCTGGGGCGGACCTCCCATCCTGACCTGATCGAAACGGAGTCCCCGCCGTGCCAAACGGATACGGAGTCTTGACCGGCGAGTTAGGCGGTCACGCGAGCAGGCTCGACGCCCTGCACGACCGGCTCGACCAGGCGGTCCAGGCCGCGAACCAGGTCCACCTCGGCGACAGCGCGTACGGCGTGATCTGCCAGTTCTTCGTGCCGGTGGTGCACATGGTCAGCGGCCCGGGTGTCGAGGCGATCCGCCAGGCGACGGAGTCGATGTCCGACTCGGCCCAGGGCATCCGCGACAACACCGCGTCGTACGACAACGTCGAGCAGGCCAACACCCAGCCCTTCGCGGGCGGTGCCCGGTGACGAACCCGCTGATCGCCGAACGGCAGGACTCCACGACCGCGGTCACCGGCATCGGCATCGCCGAGTCCGCGGTCGACATCTACAACGGCGTGCAGAACGGATCGTGGGTCGAGGGCGGCATCGGTGCACTCGGCGGCGGCCTTGAGGCGCTGTCGCTCGTGCTCGACCCGATCGGCACCCTCGGCCAGTACGCGGTCTCGTGGGTCATCGAACACGTCGCCCCGCTGCGCGACGCGCTGAACTGGCTGGCCGGGGACGCCGACCAGATCGCGGCGTACGCGCGGACGTGGAAGAACGTGTCGCAGGCCGTGGCGGGCGTCGCGGCGGACTACCAGACCGAGGTGACCAACGGCACGGCAGGCTGGCAGGGCCCGGCGGCCGACGCCTACCGGACCAACGCCACCCAGCAGGCCGAACACATCACCGCGGCGGGCACGGGCGCCGACACGATCGGCACGGTCGTCGAGGTCGTCGGCGTGCTGGTGGGCGTCGTGCGCGGGATCGTGCGCGACCTGGTGGCCGAGTGCATCTCGACGCTGCTGATCCGGCTCCCGCAGTGGCTGGCCGAACTCGGCCTCACGCTGGGCCTGGCCACACCCCACGTCGTCGCCTCGGTCGCGGCGCTCGTGGCGAAGTGGGTCGGGCGGGTCACCGACATCATCACCAAGCTGACGCGGTCGCTGGAGAAGCTCCGCCCGATCATGAGCAAGCTCGGCGAGATCTGGGAAGCCGTCAAGCGCGGCCTCCAGCGCCTCCGCACCGCCTCCCGCGGTGCCGAGTCCCCGGACGCTCCCAGCACCGTTCGATCGGCCACGCCGACCACGACGCCGTCCGGCTCGGCCACGCCGACGACCCCGTCGTCCGCAACGCCCGACACACCGAGTGGCTCGACCACACCCTCCGGCTCGGCGACACCGGACACACCGTCGACCACGACACCCACGACGCCGTCCGGTTCGACCACGCCCAGCGGAGCGACGGACGCGCCGACAACACCACACACCACGCCCCCTGACGTGGACCCAACCCCGCCGGTCACCCCGCGCGACTATGACGCCAACGGTCGCACGATCCCGACCAACCAGCTCCAGCACCCGAACGCGAACCTGATCGACGATGACTTGATCACCCAGGCCAGGGCGAACCCGAATCGAGACGCCATCATCAACACCAACGGGGTCCCTGCCGACCACCCAGCCGTCCGCGACCTGATGCCGCCGACCTACGACCCACACGCGGGCCTGGGCGAAGCCGGATGGAATCAGCAGTACTGGCCCGGCGGCGACACCGGCCGCTACGGCAACCGGATGCTTGAGTGGCCCGACCCGGAGGCGCACCCGCAGGGCTTCGCGACGCCCGAGTCGCGGACCCCTGGCGTCCTGCAGCCGGGCCAGACCATCGACCGCTTCGGCAGCGCGCGGGGCGACTTCGTCTCGCCCGCCGACACGCCTTACCCGCAGCGTGGCCTGCCGCCGGACAACCTCAACAACGGCTACCACCAGTACGAAGTGGTTCGTCCGCTGCCGGTGTGGGAGGGTCCGATCGCACCGGCCATGGGCCAGCCTGGTGGCGGCACGCAGTATGTGCTACCCCACTCCGTGGTGGATCTGATCAACGCCGGCTACCTCAGGGAGATCCCGCTGTGAACCTGCAAGCCCTCGGCACCGCCCTGGACGCGATGGGAATCGAACCCAGGGTAGTGGCGCTCGGCGCCCGCGACGAGCAGTGCTGGTGCGTGCTGCCCGACGCCCACGGCATCTGGGAGGTCTACTGGCTTGAGCGCGGCCAGAAGAACCACCTGGTTCGGCTGCCGTCCGAGTCCGACGCGTGTGAGCTGCTCCTCGGCAAACTCGCGTACAGCGAACTCGTGGCGGGCCGACTGCGTCGCGGATGAACCCGATACGGCTCGGCGGTCACGCTGTACTCCTCGGGGATACGCGCGCGTGCCACTACTCCTACCGCGCGGACAACGTCGTCCTTGTCAGCCGGGAAGCCGAAAATCCGGACCTGAGGCTGTTCCAACGAGATGACGTGCACCGACTATGGGTCGCGAAGGTTCCTTGGACAGAATGCGAACGCGTCTACTCCGTTCAAACGTTCGCCACCTGGCGCGGACACCTGGTCGACATCCTGTGCGTTAGTGATCATGGGATGGTCGAGGCCATCTATGCGGGCGCGTCCACCGGCTGGGCATTGGACAACGGTTTCGTCCAAGCGGACAAGTACGAATACCGACGCGAAGTCGCGATCACCGAGCTGACCAATGTGTATGAGGAGCAACGCGACCTCATCTTCGACTTGTGGCGGGAGAACCGGACTCCGGCCGCGGAGGCGTACCGGCGCCCCCGGATCGGCGTCTACGTCACCATCGCAGGCCAAGAGCACCGAGCGCGGTCGATCGATGACAGCGGGATCGTCGTCCTGACGGACCGCCGACAGGTGGCCGCCGGGGAGTGCGAGCGGGTTGTCGATGTCGTCACCCTGGCCAGCCATCTCGAGTTGGAGTGCGAAGTGACCGCGATCAACGCCGACGGCTCAGCCTGCCTGCGCCTGTGTGGCGACGACAGGTTCGCGGAAACGAGGGGATTCACACGGACCGACAGCGGAGGCTGGACGAAGTCGGCCGATCTCCAGAGCTTGATGCACTATCGCGAGCGGCATCGACCCCTGGCAGGGACGGGCCGACGGTGAGCTGGCCGTCCGCTGAGGACGAAGCGGTCGCCGAACAGTTGCGGCTGCGGGATCTCGTCATAGATCAAACCCCAGAAGGCTTCGCGCCGAAGACGGCAGCTGGGCTGGATGTGCACTACACCGACATCGGAACCGCCGCCGTAGTCGTGCTGGACCTGGACACGCTGGAAGTTGTCGACCAAGCCGTCGTCACCGGCACTGTCGACTTCCCCTACATCCCAGGCCTGTTCGCCTTCCGCGAGCTGCCCCTGCTGCTACCGGCCCTCGACAGACTCACCGTGAAACCGGACCTTCTTGTCTGTGACGGCCAGGGAATCGCCCACCCCCGCCGGTTTGGGTTGGCCTGTCACGCGGGGGTGCTGACCGGCGTCCCGTCGATCGGGGTCAGCAAGAGTCCCTTCGGCGGCTTCGCCGACCCCGGCCCGAACCGGGGCGACTGGACGCGGATCGAGGACGACCGGTGGCCGCTCGGCCGAGCCCTGCGGACCCGCGAGAACGTCAAGCCGGTGTTCGTGTCGGTGGGCCACCTCATCGACATCGATACCGCGACCGAGCTGGTGCTCCGGCTGACCCCGAAGTACCGCCTCCCGGAGACCACGCGACGCGCTGACCAGCTCTGTCGTGGGGTACAACGGCCGTAGTGGCGCAGGTTGGACGGTCGTAGCGTGGGCCCGTGCTCGCGCCATCTCGCATATCCGCGCAGGGGCGGAGCGGACGCGGGCGGGAAGGAGGCGGCGATGCGCCGGTTCCTCGTAGTGTTCGCGACATCGCTGGCGGCATTCGTGTTCGTCGTGCCGCAGGCGTTGGCGGGGAGTCCGCACTTCGTCAGCAATACCGTCACCGCGTCGGTATCCGGGAGCACGCTCACGGTGTCCGGCAAGGAGGCCGGACTTGGTGACGAAGACCAAGTGCACATCGTGGTCTCGGCGACCGCGCTATGTATCAACGGCGGCGGGCATCACCCGAAGGCGGTGAACAAGTCTTCAGTGTCGGCGGCGGGTGATTTCCCGGTGCAGAACGGCAAGGCCAACTTCTCGCTCAGTGTGACGGCGACTTTCCAGCCGTCATGCAACCCGCCGATGTCGGTGGTGTTCACCAATGTCACGGTGACCGACACGACAAATGGCATCAGCAAGAACCTGACCGGCACCTTCTGACGCACGCCCCCAGCGCCAGGGGTCCGGCGCTGGGTCGCTGACCTCCACATCGGCACGAACCACCGTGCGATGAAGAACCCCGGTCCGCACCTCGGACCGGGGTTCAGCTCTTACTTCACCTGGAACTCGTCGACGGTGGGAGCGCCGCTTGCCTGGGTGATGTTCAGTCGGACCTTCGTGGTGGTGACCGGGGTGAACGCGTTGACCTGGCCAGAGGCGGGCGCTGCGCCGGTGGACCCGGTGACCCAGGCTGAGCCGTTCCAGTAGTCGATCGTGTACGCCTGGATGCGGCGGAACGACGGGTTCTCGAACAGCACGGTGCGGCTGACGGGGACGGCGAACGGGAGGGTCAGTTCCAGCGTCGCGGTGTTGACGTCAGTGGCCCACCGCGTGCCCGAGTTGCCATCGATCGCCTTGCTTGCGGCGTAGGTGGCGTTGTTCTGATAGGTGTTGCTTGCCACGGCTGTCGCGGTCAGGGCAAGGTTGCCCGAGTAGATCGCGAACTCGTCGACCGACGGTCCGTCGCTGGACTGGGTGATGTTCAGGCGGATCTTCGTGGTGGTCACTGGAGTGAAGGTGTCCGACTGGCCTGCCGCCGGTGCCCCACGGGTGACCGCCGCGACCCAGGCGGAACCGTTCCAGTAGTCGATCGTGTACGCCTGGATGCGGCGCAGCGACTGGTTCTCCTTCAGCACGGTCCGGTTCACCGAGACCGATCCGGGGAGGGTGACCTCCAGGGTCGCGGATTGGACGCCGAAGCCGGTCGCCCAGCGCGTCGCGGTGTTGCCGTCGATCGCCTTCTGACCGTTGTAGGTCGCCGAGTTCTGGTAGACGTTGCTGGCGACGGCCGTCGAGAGCGGCGCGAGGTTCGTGCTCGAACCCACATCGATCACAGCGCCCGCGGGGCTGATCGCGCTGGTTCCCGCGGTGGTGGTGACCGTGACGTCACCTTGGCTGACACCGATCGGAGCCGTGGCCTTCAGGTAGCCCGACGACAGGTAGACCACGTTGGTGGCGGCCTGGCCCGCGAGCTTGACCGTCGAGGTCGGGGTGAAGCCGGACCCGGAGATCAGCAGGGCGCCCGCGTTCAGGTTGGCCGCGGCCACTCGGGGGGCGTACTTGGTGGCCAGACCGGCGTACGCGGCCTCAAGCCCGACCGCGGACAGGATCGACGACGGCAGGTCGGCGGCACCGGGGTCGGCCGGGATGGCGATGTTGCCGCTGGCCGAGTTGCCGACCGTCCCGGCGCACGGGTACCCGTGGAGGGCGCCGTGGGTGTAGTTGTTCTCGACCTTGATGTATCCGACCGTGGAACAGCCGCCGTTGAACCGGTTCCCGTTGCGGTAGTTGATGTTGCCGGTGATGGTGACGTACCGGCCGCCCTCATCGTTGTAGTAGTCGAAGTTGGTGTTGTCGTCGTAGGCGACGTTGCCGCTGATCGTCAGGCCGTGCTCGTAGCTGGTCCCCATGGAGCCATTGGTGTAGACCGCCCCGCCATCGCGCAGGACCTGCATGAAGTGGAACACCAGGTTGTTGGCGACGAGGTTGTCGCCACTGATGTTGGAGTTCTCGTCCGGATGCTGCCAGTTGGTGTGCCACCCACCCCAGCCGAGCGAGATTCCGGAGTACGGCAGGTCATTGAGCTGGTTGTGGGTGATCTTGGTGTGCTGGACGTAGCCCGCCCAGATACCCACTCCGCTGTGGTACTCGACGCCGATGTCGTGGATGTAGTTGTTGTCGATGGTGTTTCGGGTGTTGATCTCGCGGAGGTCACCCCCGATCGGCTGCGCGTCGGTGGTGTCCCCGAGCAGGACGCCACTGCCGGAGATGCCGGTGAACTCGTTGCCCTGCACCAGGTTGTCCTGGCTGCCGAAGGACAGGCCGAGACCGGCCGCGCCGAGGCGGGTGAAGGTGTTGCCGATGAAATCGACGCTGTGCGCGGCGGTGAACTCCACCGCGGCGAACGGCTTGCTCCACGCGGCGAACGGGCACGATCCGGCGGGCGTGATGTAGTTGCACAGGCCCTGGGTCGCCCCCGGGGTGGTGAGGGTCATGTTCGCCTGCATCTCGGCGAACCCCGCGTTGCCGCTTGGCTGCAACCAGGTCGTGTGTTCAAAGGTGATGCCGGAGAAGGTGAGGTTCCGCACCGGGGCGTCCAGGGTGCCGGTGCCCCGGACGAGGTGCTCCAGGGTCGGGATGACGACCTTCAGGCTGGACATGGTCTGACCGGCGGTTGGGATGTAGCGGACCTGGTTCGCGGACCGGTCGAGGTACCAGTGGCCAGCCGTGAGCTGTTCGTACGCGTTCTCCACATAGGACGGTTTGGCGGCGAAAGGGAGCCCGGGGAAGCTGCCCCAGGCGTTCTCACCGTCGTTCGTGTGCACCGTGGTGCCTGCAGGCAGCCGAAGGTGGGCGTTGTCCCAGCACGGCTGGCGCATCGTGATCGCCGTGCCGGAGATGCTCGCGATGTCGCACCGCTGCTCGGTCCATGGCCCGTTGCCCCCGGTGAAGACGAACTCGATGTCCGCCGGATTGCGCCAAGTCGCCATCGTCTGGGCGGTGTCGGTGTAACCGACGGTGGTCGCCGTCATCGTCGGGGCGGTTCCGCGGGCGCGCGGCACCCGGGTCCCGTCGATGAAGAGCTGCCTGGTCTGCGTTCCCGTCGGCACCGAGGCCGACCAGATGTTCTTCGCCGAGTCGGTGAGGGTCCAGCCGGTGACGCTCTGGCCGCCGCTGATCGCCGCCTTCGACGTGTCGAGCGCGTAGTCCTGCCAGTTGATCCGGTGGCCGTTCTGGCCGGAGTCCTGGGCGGTGAACGTCAGCGGCGCGGTCAGCCGGTACGGGGCGCTCGCGGTTCCGGCAGGCTTGCCGACGGTGCCGTTCTCCAGGTAGACGTTGATGTCCGAGTCCGCGGTGGACGCCGCCGCCCTCGCGGCGAGCTGTGCCTGTCCGATCGAACAGGGGACGGTCAGCGAACAGGTGGTCCCAGTTCCGTCGGGTGCGGCGTAGAAGTCGATGGTGGTCGCCGCCGCGGCGACCGGCACGGTGATCAGCCCGGCCGACGCGCACAGTGCGACGGCGGTGACCACAGCCGCAATCCGTCGTCCGACCGGTACGCGACCGCCACCTGACACCCGGTTTGTCCAGATCGCCATGCCCCGACTCCGTCCATATCCGTGAAAGGATCATTAATCGACGTCACTGCACGTCAGCCGTCAAAGGGCGATTCACGATCGTATATTATCGGCAGGATAATTCTAGCGACGAAGGCCACTGTCAAGCGCTGGCATCAAACCGAGACAGCCATGACAAGTGGCTAAAGGAACCCGATCGTTCAGTCCACACACCTGCCGGCGGTAGCACCAGCCGCCGCGCAGCCCTAAGTAGATCATGTAGGATTTGGTCGCACAAACGCCACATCGGCAAAGGCACGAGTGACGACGCTCGCGGGCCGCTCCACTGCCGAGATCTCCGGCGCGGGCGATGTGGCAGGGTGACCGGGTGGCTGTTGCCCTCGGCTGAAGCCGCCGTTGCCGTCGCCATCCTTCCGCACTGGTCGGCTCGTTGGGCCACGGGCGTCGCGGTGGCGTTGCTGGTGGCCTTCACTGGGGTGATCATCCGGCAGCCGACAAAGGGACTGGCGCCGAGTCGCGCGCGTTTCGGCGTGGCGAGCAGCGCGCCGATCAGTCGGTGGACCGTGGTCCGCAACGCGGTGATCATGGTGGTGGCCGGGGTCGTCGTGGGGGTGCCAGGGGCCAATCTCCCGGTCGATCACCTGGCCGGTCTCGCGGTGGCGGGCGCGTCGGGCGGGCATGGTGACGTTCGTGGTCATCGGCAGCGGCACGGTCGAGGCGAACCGGACTTGGGCGACTGAACATGGAGTCGGCGATCTGCTTGTGCAGGAGGGCAGCGAGATCGCCGCCCGGTACCGCGTTCGCGGCACGCCAGGTGCGGTGCTCATCGACGCGGATGGCCGGATCGCCGCGCGGGTCGCGGGCGGGCCACTAGCCATCCGCGAACCGTTCATGGACTTGCCAAATGCGAAACCCTTGACGCCACAGGCGAGCGGCGTGGTCTGATTCCCGCGACTGGCGGGACTGCACTACCCACCTGCCGCTGGATCGGTGCGACTGGCCGCACATCGCGGGCTGCGTGACGGACTCCGGGCAAGACGAGGCCTGACCGACGACCCAGCGCCGGGTCGCCCCGGCGCTGGGAAGCTCAGGCTTTCGCGTGGGCGTCGAGGATGTGGGCGACGGCCTCGGTGACCCGGGTGGCCTGGCCGACGTCGAGTGACTCGTCTGGCACGTGGATGTTGCTGTCCGGACCGACCGCCCCGGTGATCACGAACTGCGCCTCCGGGTAGCGCTCCGCGAGCAGGCCCATGAACGGGATCGACCCGCCCATCCCCATCGTCCGCCACGGCGCGCCGAAGACACCGTCGCTCACAGTGTCCAAAGTGGACCGGAGCCACGGGGCGAGAGCTGGAGCGTTCCAACCAGGAGACGCCTCCAGCCGGGTCAGCTCGACCTGCGCGCCGTAGGGGACGTCGGTGGTCAGGAGTTCCTTCACCTCCGCCAGAGCCACATCGGCGTCGGCCGTCGGGGGGAGGCGGAAGCTCAGCGTCAGCGTGGTGAACGGGCGCAGGACGTTGCCCGCGTCAGCCGGTTCCGGCATCCCGGACGCGCCGATGATCGAGAGCGTCGGGCGCCAGCTGCTGTTGAGCGCCAGCTCGACCTCGTCGTCGACGACCGGGCGAACCCCCTCGGCGAACGGGATCGCGGAGACGACAGCGCCAGGCGCGGACTCGACGGTCGCGCGAGCCTCAGCGGCACGCTCGGCCGGGATCTCGACGTTCATCGTGGCGAGCTTGATCTCGCCGGTCACCGAGTCCTCGATCCGGTCGATGAGCTGCCGCAGGACGCGGAACGAGCTGGTCACGACCCCGCTGACGGTGCCGGAGTGCTGCCCGCCGGTCAACACGCGCGCGGTCGCGGTGACCGACACCAGGCCGCGCAGGGACATGGTGAGCCACATCCGGTCGTAGTCCATGCCACCGGAGTCGAGGCAGACCACGAGCGACACCTCGCCGAGGCGGGTGTCGAGGTGTTCGAGGTAGGCGGGCAGGTCGTAGCTGCCGGACTCCTCGCAGGTCTCCAACAGGATCACGCAGCGGCTGTGGTCGCCGCCGCCCGCGCGCACGGCCTCGACGGCGGCGGTCGCGGCGTACCCCGCGTACCCGTCGTCGGCGGCGCCGCGGCCGAAGAGTTTGCCGTCGCGCAGGACCGGGCTCCACGGGCCGAGGCCCTCAGCCCAGCCGCCGACCGGGGGCTGCTTGTCGAGGTGGCCGTAGAGCAGGACGGTGCCCGTGTCGACCGTGCCGGGAACGTCGACCAGCAGCAGCGGCGTGCGGTCCGGCAGCCGGACGACCTCCACGGTCGCCCCGGGCAGGTTGCGCTTGGTGATCCAGGCCCGCAGGTGCTCGACGGCCGCGTCCAGGTGGCCGTTGGCCGCCCAGGCTTCATCGAAGGAAGGGGAGAGGGCTGGGATGGCGACGAAGTCGTGCAGGCTGGGCAGGATCTCTGCCTGCCAGAGCCGCTGGACGGTCTGCGCCGTTGCTGTCTTGTCCACGCACCCGATACTGCCACCTGGGATGTCCCGGCACCCGTGCCGGGACATCCCAGGTCGGTTATGCGACGACGAACGTGTAGTACGCGCTGTAGGGAATCGTGTTCCCGTCAGCGTCTACCGCGTAGACCTCCAGCGCGTAGAAGCCACGCTCCGTCGGTGTCCAGGTGATGGTGGCCAGGCCCGCGGCGTCGGCTGGCACGAACACCAGCTCCTGGTCCCAGGCGAACGCGTACCGGTAGCCCTGGACCGTGGTCCCCGGCGACGGGGTGAACGTGAACGTGCCGGGGACGCCGACCCCGCCCACGGGCTCCCCGCTCGACGGGTACTCCGCCGACCGCACGGTCGGCCACGGGTCGATCCGGAACTGCCACCCGGCCTCGCCGGACACCCAGCCACTGGCGCTGCGACTGCGGACGGTCAGGAAGTGGCTGCCCGACACGGTGAAGGTGACGGTCGCGGTGCCGATGGCACCGGCCGGGACGACGACAGGCGCGGCGTCGTCGAGCACGTAGGTGTAGTCGACGGTCCCGGTGACGCCTTCGTGCGGCGCGAACCGCAGTGTCACGGGTCGCCCGAACTCAGGCTCGTCGCCGACCACCGTCACAACGGGCGCGCCGTCGCTGACGTAATAGCGGTACTCGACCGGCTCCGACCGATTGCCCGCCGCGTCGACAGACCGGACGCGAAGCCGGATCGGACCAGAACTCGGCGGGGTCAGGTTCACCGTGGCCGAGCCACCCGCGGCGTCCGCGCGCACGACGTGCTGGCCGACGAGCGGGTCTTGGCATTCGAGCCTGCCCCACTCGCGGTACGTGCAGCCGGGGACGCTGAACTCGTCCCACGTGTACTCGAACGCGGCGACGTCGGTGTCCCCGTGGCCGGAGAAGGTGAACACGCCCGGTTCACCGATCGGCGCTTCGCCGTCCTCCGGAACATTGCTCGACGTCACCTGCGGCGCGGACGGCCGCGCCGAGTCCCACACGAAGCCACACGGTTGCGACCACGCCGACGTGTCGACGCCGTCGCCCGCCCTGACCTGCCAGAGGTACGTCTTACCGGTCACCGGTGACGGCACCTGGGCGCTCGCGAACCACGACAGGCCGGAGACGTCGTCGGACATCTCGACCCGCGCGGCCGGGTCGTCCGCCAGCCAGACCGCGAAGTCGTACTTGAGGCTCTGCTCGGGGTCGGCGTCGGTGGCCCGAGCCTGCAACAGGCCGTTGTTGATGGCCGGGTACGGCGCCGTCCCGTCGCACGGGAACCCCGCGGCGTAGCGGTCGGCGGGGGTGATCACCGGCGCGCTGTTGTAGCCGACGGTCAGGCCGACCTGCTGGTACGACGAGAGCGTCCGGCCGAAGGTGACGTCGTTCTCGACGTTCGCCGGGACCCGGATCTCGAAGGTGACCCGCGGCTTCTGCTTGGTGACCGCCTTCGCGATCGCCGGGGCGACGTCGAAGGCCAGGTACGACGAGCAGAAGCTGCCCGTGGTGATCGAGTAGAGCTTCTGCTCGGCCACCGGCGCGGTCGACCAGCTCGGCGTCTTGTCGATGGTGTCGGTCGACCAGATCTCGATCGCGCGCTTCGTGCAGTCGGCGGCGCCGGTCTCCCCGATGACGACCAGGCCCCTGGTGATGCGCTTGCCGACGTACTTGTCGAGGTCGAACGTGACGTACACGCGGGACACGTGTGCGCGCCCGTTCGCGTCGGTACTGGCGCCGAGTGGGATGCCGACGCCGTTCTCGACCTCGAACGCGGTCTTGCGGTCGGCGGAGTCGGTGTACCCGACCTGGATCGGCGCGGGACTGTCGTAGTGCGGTGCGGCCGCGGCCGGTGTGGCGGTGGCGACGGCCAACCCGGCGGCGCCCACGGCGACGGCCGTGAGCGCACGCGCGGATCTGGACATGGTTAAGCGAGACATGATTTCCCCAGTTTCCCCAAACCCCAAATTTGGTCGGACGGACGCTAGCAAATTCGGGCAGTCCGTCATACCGCCGTTTTGGGGTCAGATCCGGGGCCTCACTCGTTGACGGCCCCGACGGGTTCGCGGGTCCGGCGACGGGCGACGCCCACGGCCAGGCCAGCGGCCAGCAGCAGCGCGAACCCGGCCGCGACGGTCGGCAGACCGATGCTGTCGAGTCCCTCGGCCAACCACTGCTGCACGACCCGGGCGCCTTCGATGACCGGGTCGCCGGACACGTCCTCGCCCTGTAGCGACCTGATCTCGTGGACGGCGAGGTACGCGAGATAGGCGCCTGACAGGAGCAGCACCACGCCGCCGACCCGGGAGGTCACCCGTCCCGCGTTGCGCAGGCGCGCGACCATCGCGGAATTGGCTAGCGCTATCGCCAGCGCGACAGTCCCGACGATCACGCCCATGCCGACCGCGTATGCGATGAACGTGCCGACCCCGACGAGCGCCGACTCCGCCGTGAAGCTGGCGACCACGGTCACCAGGAACGGCACGATCGTGCAGCCGAGCGACACCAGCGCGTACGCCGCGCCGAAGCCGACCATGGACGGCGCGGACCTGCTGACGTTCGGCCCGCGCTTGAGCAGGCGTGGGCCCGGAAGTGCGCGGCCCGCGACCAGCAGGACACCCGCGACGGCCATCAGCACGCCGAATACGAGGGTGAACCACGGCAGGTACTCCTGCACGCCGCCCGCGATCGGGGCGATGACCAGCCCGAACAGCCCGAAGACGCCCACGAACCCGAGCGTCATCGACCCGGTCGACACCAGCGCCCGCGTCACCGCCACCCGACGCGAAGGCTCGTCGTCGCCGATCACGAGCAGCGACATGTACGCGGGGAGCAGCGCGAACCCGCACGGGTTGACCGCGGCGAGCATCCCCGCCGTGGCCGCGAGACCGAGGGAAACGAACGTCATGTCTGCGCGCCGAGCAGCTTGTTGAGCCGGTCGATCATCCCCTGCTTGCTGAGGTAGCCGGTGAAGACGACCTTGCCCGCGCCGTCGACCAGCGCGTAGCGGCCCTGCTCGGTGATCCCGAACTTCTTCCACACCACACCGGCGTCGTCGGTGAGGTTGGTGAAACCGGTGACCTTGGTCTTGGTCACGAAGTCCTTGGTCATCTGGGTCATGCCCTGGGCCATGCCGCCGACACCGACGACGGTCGCCTTGCCCGCGAACTGCTTGGCCACGGCGGCCACCTCGGCGCCCTGGTCCACGCACAGCGGGCACCACGGCGCCCAGAACCAGAACAGCACCGGCTTGCCCGCGAGAGTGGCGGCGTTGAAGTCCGCTCCGGCGACGGTCTTGGCGGTGAAGTTCAGCGCGCCCGTCGGCTTCGGGGCGGGCGCGGGCTTCGGGGCGGGCTTGGGCGCGGCCTTGGAGGTGGTGGTCGGCGCGGGCTTCGCGGTGGTCGTGGTGGTGGCGGGCGGAACCGAGGTGTCCTCGGTCGGGGCCTCCGACGTCGCGACCGGCTCCTCGGCGACCGAGGTCGACAGGTCCGGGCCGCTGGCGGCCACGAGTTCGGTTGGCTCCGAGGAATCGCCACAGGCCGTCAGAACCGAGGCGAGGCCGATGGCCAACAGCACTGCGGCGAGCCGGTGCGCACGAGGGCGACGGGTCATGGATGATCCTTCTCACGAGGGTGGGGAACTGCCCCTTAGACAGGCCCCGGGCCGCCCTCATTACGGTCTGTCCACAAGATTGTTCAGCCGTCGCCCATACCGCCGATCGCGCCATATCGGTAGGCGATATGGCTCAACACATTGTGGCATTTTGGTTTCGGGTTCGCGCTGGTCAAATGATCAGGTGAACGAGGACCACGGAACGCGCGCGCCCGAGCGTTGGCGGCGGAGTTGAAGCGACTGCGTGAGGATTCGGGACTGACGACGGTGCAGATCGCCGCCAGGGTGGGGATGTCGTCACCCGTCCTCAACCGCAGCGAGAACCACAAGAGGATCCCTACACCGGAGGAGGTCTCGGCGCTACTGGCGCTATATGGCGTGGTCGGCCGCGAACGCAAGTGGATCATGAACCTTGCCCGCCTGGCCAACTCGGCCGAAACGCTGGAGTTCACCACCAAGCGCGACCGTTCCGACCGGGTACACCTGGCCACGTTCGAGCGGCAGGCCAAACTCATTTCGCACTTCAATCCCCTGATGATCCCCGGCATGTTCCAAACCGCCGCCTATGCACGCGCGGTGATGTTGGACGCCGGGCTGGAACCTGAAGATGTCGAATCCCGCGTGACCGAACGGATGGATCGCCAGACCATCCTCACCAAGCCGAATGGCCCGCACTACTTGGCGATCATTGAAGAGGCCGCGCTTCGCCGCCCGATAGGCGGAAGACCGCTGATGGGCAGGCAGGTCCGAAAGCTGGTGGAGGTCGCCAAGCTGCCGACGGTCGAGATCCGAGTGATCCCGACCCGCTGGAGCGGTTTCGTTCCGCACGGCCAGTTCTCTTTGATGGAGTTCGCCAAGTCCAAACCCCTTGTCTACGTTGAACATTTCATCTACAGCGGATTCATCCACGTCGCCGAGGACACTCGCACGTTCCAGACGTTCAGAGATAGACTGGTCAAGATCTCGATGGGTGGCGAGGAGTCGGTGAACTTCCTGTCACATGTCGTAGCCGACCATGAGCGAGGATTGCCTAATGGCTGGACCGTGGAGGAAGTCGGCTTCTAGTCTTCAAAACGATTGTGTTGAAGTCGCTTTCCGCGAACGGGTTGGGGTCAGGGACTCCAAGAACCCGGATGGCGGTCGGCTGACCGTGTCGGCCGAGTCGTGGCGGTGTGCGCTGAGATCATTTTCAGGTCCGCTCGGGCACCCTCTGTCTTGAGACCGTGGTCCCCTCAGTTCCCGCGCGGGACCACGGTCTCACCAAATAGCCTGATCACATGAAGCGTGCCTGCGTGGTCCTTTCCGCCTGCCTCGTCCTCGCAGCCTGCGGCGAGGCAGGCACCGCGACACCGGTCGCCACCCCGACGGTCGGCGGGCTCAGCGAAGCCCTCGCGTCGATCAAGGACACCGAGGAGTCCCGCAAGTACGTCGAGTACGCCGACCTCACCCGGGTCAAGTCCCTGCGCGACAAGGACGCCAAGCAGGCACGGATGCTGGAGACCGTCGGCTATTCCGGCATCGGGCAGTACCGCGAGCGGATCAAGGAAGAACTCGATCTCGACCTCGGCGCCTTCACCGAGGCCGTCACCGTCGGCACGCCGCCCGCCGTGTCCAGCCGCTTCCGGGGGACCTACGACAACGGCCCGGTCAACGCGAAGCTGAGCGCGCTCAAGGCCACGGAGTCCAAGTCCGGCGCCTACACCGTCTGGCGCACGGCCGAAGACGACAAGATCGACATGAACGGCCCGATGAAGGACATCGTGCCGCTCAACCAGTTCAACGCCGTGCGCACGAGCCCCACCGAGTTCGCGTACTCATCGGCAGGCTCCCGGCTCGACTGGTTCGACGGCGGCAGCCTGCTCGACGACCCGGTGATCAAGTCCCTGTCCACCTGCCTTGGCGACGTGTCCGCCGCGATCCTGCAGTCCGCCGTCGAGCGGCGGCCCGCCGTGGCGGCCGGGGTCAGGATCGGCGACGAGACCTCCGACGTGGTCTGTCTGCGCGCCAAGTCCGAAGAGGACGCGGGCGAACTGCGCAAGCAACTCGAAGCCACCCTCAAGGGCGCCAAGACCGCTTCCGGCACCCCGTGGTCCAAGATCCTGCCCAGCCCGACCGTCGAAGCGATCGGCGACACCGTGCGGATCACCGCGACGAGTGAGACGCCCGGCATGGTCTTCACCGCCCTGAACCGTGGCGATCTGGACATGCTGGTCAACTTCGAGTGACGCAGCTCACCCCCATCCGTGGCGGAACATGAAAGTTCTTCCACAACGGGAACCTGACTCTCCTGAGCTGCCACGACCACCCGCCCCTCTGAGCCCCTAACGTCGGGATTCCGAGCGTTTTGGCTGATCAGCGACCCGGTCACAGGACCTAGGGGCCATCCGGGCCTCACCACGTCCGGCCCCGGCGTGTCAGGATGTGGGAGAGAACCGTCAGCGCCGACGGTGGCCAACCATCCAGAACCGGGTGGGCGGGGTGACCGGCGGCGTGGCCGCATGTCGTCGCCACGAGCGAGTGTGCGGCCCAGATATGAGGAGAACGCACATGTCGTCCCCAGAAACGTGGACGCACCCGGAGCCCCGAGAGGGCCCCGCCGCTACCGCCGCTGCCCCCACAGCAGAGCAGGTGATCGCGGGTTTGCGTGCGACAAGCGAAGGTGGCCCGGAGCTGGTTCAGCTCCTTACGCCCGAGGGTGAACGGGTCGAGAACCCGGAGTTCGACCGCTACGTCGCCGATGTGACCACCGAAGACCTGCGCGGGCTGTACCGCGACATGGTCCTCGTGCGTCGGGCCGACCGGGAGGCCAACGCGCTGCAGCGCCAGGGTCAGCTCGGCATCTGGGTCCCGCTGCTCGGCCAGGAGGCCGCGCAGATCGGCGCGGGCCGGGCCATGCGCACGACCGACATGGCGTTCCCGAGCTACCGCGAGCACGGCATCGCGTGGTGCCGGGGGATCCACCCCAAGGAACTCCTGGGCATCTTCCGCGGCACCGACAACGGCAGCTGGGACTCCAACGCCACCCGCTTCCACCCGTACTGCATCGTGATCGGCAACCAGGTGCTCAACGCCGCCGGTTACGCGATGGGGCAGCGGTTCGAAGGCAAGGTCGGAGACGACAACGGCGAAGCCACCATGGTGTTCTTCGGCGATGGCGCGACCTCGCAGGGTGACGTCCACGAAGGCTTCGTCTGGGCCTCGGTCTACGACGCTCCGCTGGTCTTCTTCTGCCAGAACAACCAGTGGGCCATCTCCGAGCCCACCGAACGCCAGACCCGCCTGCCGCTGTACCAGCGCGCCCGCGGCTACGGCTTCCCCGGCATCCGCGTGGACGGCAACGACGTCCTCGCCACCCTCGCCGTCACCCGGTGGGCGCTCGACGCCTGCCGCCACGGCAACGGGCCGGTCCTCATCGAGGCGTTCACCTACCGCATGGACGCCCACACGACGACCGACGACCCGACCCGCTACCGGCTCTCCGATGAACTCGAAGCCTGGAAGCTCAAGGACCCGATCGAGCGCCTGCGGGTCAACCTGGTCCGCCACCACGACGCCGACCAGGACTTCTTCGACTCCGTGCAGGCCGACGCCGACGCGCTCGCCGTCGAGCTGCGCGAGTTCTGCTTCAACATGCCCGAGCCGCCCATCGAGCAGATGTTCAACAACGTCTACGCCGAGGCGAGCCCGGTCCTCGACGCGCAGCGCGACGAGTTCCTCTCCTACCACGCCAGTTTCGGAGGTGAGCACTGATGGCCGCACCCGCGATCAACAAGCCCGCTACTGAGTCCAAGACTCAGGCGCTCACCCTGGGCAAGGCGCTCAACCTCGGTCTGCGCACCGCGATGGAGGCCGACCCCAAGGTCATCGTGATGGGCGAGGACGTCGGCAAGCTCGGCGGCGTCTTCCGAATTACCGACGGCCTGCAGAAGGACTTCGGCGAGCACCGCGTGCTGGACACGCCGCTGGCCGAGTCCGGCATCATCGGCACCGCGGTCGGCCTGGCCGTGCGCGGTTTCCGGCCGGTCTGCGAGATCCAGTTCGACGGGTTCATCTTCCCCGGCTTCGACCAGATCGTCTCCCAGGTCGCCAAGCTGCACGCGCGCACCCAGGGCCGGGTCAAGGTGCCCATGGTCATCCGGGTGCCCTTCGGCGGCGGCATCGGCGCGGTCGAACACCACTCCGAGTCCCCAGAGTCGTACTTCGCGCACACCGCGGGCCTCAAGGTCGTCACCTGCTCCAACGCCGTGGACGCCTACTGGATGATCCAGCAGGCCATCCAGTCCGACGACCCGGTGCTGTTCTTCGAGCCGAAGCGGTACTACCACTCGGCCAACATGAAGGCCGACGTCGACACCTCCGCCAAGCCGTACCCGCTGTACGCCTCGCGCGTGCTGCGGACCGGCACCACCGCGACCGTCGTGGCCTACGGGCCGTCGGTGAAGGTCGCGATGGACGCCGCCACCGCGGCGGCCGAGGAGGGCAAGTCGCTGGAGGTCATCGACCTGCGCACGCTCTCCCCGCTCGACCTGGCCCCGGTCTACGACTCGGTGCGCCGCACCGGTCGGCTGATCGTGGTGTCCGAGTCGCCGTCCGAGGCTTCGCTGTCCTCGGAGATCGCGGCGAAGGTGCAGCAGGAGTGCTTCTACTCGCTAGAGGCGCCCGTGCTGCGGGTCAACGGCTTCGACGTGCCGTACCCGCCCGCGAAGCTCGAAGAGCACTTCCTGCCCGACCTCGACCGAGTGCTCGACGCCGTCGACCGCTCGCTGGGGTGGTAGTCGATGCCTGAGTACAAGACTTTCCCGCTGCCGGACACGGCCGAGGGCCTGACCGAGGCCGAGATCCTGTCGTGGCACGTCAAGCCGGGTGACACGGTCACGGTCAACCAGATCATCGTCGAGATCGAGACGGCCAAGGCCGCCGTCGAGCTGCCCTGCCCGTGGGCGGGCGTGGTCACCGAGCTGCACGTCAAGCCCGGCCAGACCGTCGACGTCGGCGCGCCGATCCTGACCATCGACGTCGACCCGGGTGGCGCGGCCAAGCCCACCGCCTCCGTCAACGGCTCCGCTCCCGCCGCCGAGGCTCCGGCCGAGGAGGAGATGAAGCCGCTCGTCGGCTACGGCTCCAAGACCGTCACGGCCAAGCGTCGGGCCCGCAAGGGTCCCGCCGTCCCGGCCTCAGCCGCCGCCTCGGCCGGGACGGCGGCTGAGGCCGCGCAGCTCACGGTGGCCGCCGCGTTCGAGCACCACCAGGGCCCCGTGCCCGACCCGGAGCCGGTCGTCCCGGACAGCCCGGCCGCGCTGCTCGACCTGCCCGGCGGGTACGTCCCGCTGGCCAAGCCGCCGGTGCGCAAGCTGGCCAAGGACCTCGGCGTCGACATCCGCTCGCTCACCGGCAGCGGTGACAGCGGCGTGATCACCCGCGCCGACGTTGAGCGGGCCGCGGCAGGCCCGGTCGATACCCCGGTCGCCGTCGTCGCCCCGCGCGGCGAGCGTCGGGTGCCGATCAAGGGCGTCCGCAAGGTCACCGCGCAGGCCATGGTGGCCAGCGCGTTCACCGCGCCGCACGTCACGGAGTTCCTGACGCTCGACGTCACGCCGATGATGGACCTGCGGGCGAAGCTGAAGAACCACCCCGATTTCCGGGGCGTCAAGCTGACCCCACTGGCCTTCTGCGCCAAGGCAATCGCGATGGCCGTCCGGCGCACGCCGGAGGTCAACTCGTCCTGGGACGAGGCCGCACAGGAGATCGTCTACAAGGACTACGTGCACCTGGGCATCGCGGCGGCGACGCCGCGCGGCCTCATCGTGCCCAAGATCCGCGACGCCGACACCCTGTCACTGCGCGAACTCGCCGAGGCGCTCGACCGGCTGACCACGACGGCCCGGGACGGCAAGACCCCGCCCGCCGACATGGTCAACGGCACGATCACGATCACCAACGTCGGCGTCTTCGGCGTCGACACCGGCACCCCGATCATCAACCCGGGGGAGTCCGCGATCCTCGCCTTCGGCGCGATCCGGGACACCCCGTGGGTGGTCGACAACGAGATCAAGATCCGCAAGGTCTGCCAGCTCGCGCTGAGCTTCGACCACCGCCTGGTCGACGGCCAGCAGGGCTCGGAATTCCTCGCCGACGTCGGCGCGCTCCTCGCCGACCCGGCACTGGCGATCACGTACTGACGCTGTGCTGATCACGACCCCTCGGCCGATCGGCCGAGGGGTCGTATCAGTTCGCGGGGAAAGTCCTCTGTAGGTCATCGACCAAGGAGGAACAGATGACCGACATCCAGCACGCGCCCCCGCTCTCGACGATGGCCGCGGCGACCGGGGCGACCGTGAACACCTATCCGCCGCAGGCCGACACGGTCGCGAAGCTGCTGGCCGGGCGGGACATGCCCGACGCGCCCGCGGTGGCGCAGGGCGAGCTTGAGTTCCGGGTGAAGCCCTACGACTACTCGGGCAAGAACAACGGCAACGCGAACATCTGGCCGGACCACGGCACCGGCAAGATCAGCATCGGCGGCAAGTCCGGCCACGTCGACGGCGGGCTCTCCGGCCAGGTGACCGGGATCGGCTGGGTCGGCACCACCCTCTGGTTCCCGCAGTCCGGCCACACCGTGCGCGCGGCCCCGGTGATCAACTGGAAAGCCGGGTGGACGCTGTGGACCGGTGGCATCACCGGCAACCCGCGGGCGTCGGCCCGCGGCGGCGTGCAGCTGCAGGCCTACGACGAACACGGCCCGATCAGCGGACTCGCCCAGCACGAGCTGTTCAACCAGGACCACAGCGAACTAGGTCTCGGCAGCGAGAACAACAGTTGGGACGACGGTACGTCGACCCAGCTGGAGGTCTGGTTCGACGTGCCCGCGGGCGCCCCCCGATGGCTGAACGTGCTGGCCTACATCGACATGAACGCGGACTACTCGTCGTTGACCAACGTGGCGGCGGCGCAGGCCGGGATGGATGTCGACGTGCGGTGGATCGTGGTCGACCCCAGTTAAGCCGTGCCTAGCCCTTTGGCAGGTCGAAGTACGAGATCAGAGTGGCCGCGAACGCGATGTCACCCTTGACCTTCACCTTCGCCGACAGGAACAGCATCGGCAGGCTCACCATGCCCGCGATAGCGCGCAGGAAGTCGGCGGGGGCGATAGTGATGGCCACCCTGGGGTCGGCCGTCGGGTGGTCGGCCGACTCGCAGGTGCCCTCGTCGATGACCGTCTCGAACCGGTCGAAGCCGCCCTCACCCGCACCGCCGGTGAACCGCCAGTGGATGACGGCCTTGAGGTGGGCGGCGCGCTCGCGGTCGAGGTGGGCGGTCATCCGGCTGAAGACCTCCTCGAACACCACCTGACGCAGGCGCGGCTGCTCCATGAGCGCTTCGAGGTGGTCGCGCGAGCAGCGGCTCAGGAAGCGGATGAACACGTGCGTGCTCATCCCGGCGAACTCAAGGCCGGTGCCGGACGAGCCGAGGATGTCGAGCACCTCGATGAGCCGGACGAACTGGGCCGGGGTCAGCTTCGCCGGGTCGATCGCCTCGGCGAAGCCGTCGAGGTCGTGGATCGTGCGCGGCTCGATCCGGTGCCACTTCTGCTTGCGCCGCCATGACCGCTTGCGTCTCTCGGGCATGGAAGCAGTGTGCCTGGTCAAGCGCGCGGGAGGTCGAACAGGCTGGTCAGACCCGCCGCGAAGGCCAGGTCGCCGCGCACCTTGAGCTTGCCGGTCATGAACAGCACCGGGGCCGAGGCGTTGTTGGTGATGAGCTTGAGGAAGTCGACCGGGGACACGGTGATGGTGGCCCTGGGCTGGCCGCCCATGTCGCGGTTGACGGAACAGACGCCGTTTTCGATCAAGGTCTCGTAGCGGTCGTAACCGCCTTCGCCCGCGCCGCCCGCGAGTCGCCAGTGGACGACGGCGTGCAGGTCGCTGGTGCGGTCCTGGCGCAGGTGGGTGCCCATCCTGCGGTAGACCTCGTCGAGCACGTGCGCGCGCAGCGCCGGATCGACCATGATCGACTGGAGCTGGTCCTTGGAGGCGTAGGTGATGATCTTGGCGAAGGTGTCGGCGCCGAGTTTGGACAGCGCGAGGTCGGCGCCTTCCGCGGTCAGCCTGCTGAAGGCGCGCAGCAGCGTGGACAGCCCGGTTCGGCCGAGTTTCTTCGGATCGATGGCTCGACCGATAACATCGACGTCTATGTCCATCGTGGCCGCTTCCGCGATGGTCAACCGATCAAGCAGCTCCACCAGCTCACGCGGCTTGAGCGCGTCGAGCGTCCGGCGGGTCTCGGTCATCGGGTCAGCCCTCCTTACCTACTGACGAGTAGGCTACGGGCGAGTAGATTAACGTGCAAGTAGGAACTGGAGGCCATGCGGTGAGCGTCGAAGAAGAGCGCAAGCCAGCGCGGGTGAAGAGACTTCCCCGCGAGGTCCGCGAGCGCCAGATCCTCGACGCCGCCGTGCGGGTGTTCTCCCTGTACGGCTACCACAACGCATCGATGGACGAGATCTCCGAGGTCGCGGGCGTCTCCAAGCCGATGATCTACGCCTACCTCGGCCACAAGGAAGACCTGTTCGCCGCCTGCATCCGGCGCGAGGCCACCCTGCTGATGGAAGCCATCGCGGCCGGGGTCAGCAGCGACCTGGCCCCCGACATGCAGCTGTGGCACGGCCTGCGCGCGTTCTTCCAGTTCGTCGGTGAGCAGAAGCAGAGCTGGCGGGTCCTGCACCGGCAGGCCACCTCCCAGGGCGGCCCGTTCAGCGAGGAACTGCTGGCCATGCGCGGCCGCGCGATCAACCTGGTCGACGCCCTGCTCGTCCGCTCCGCCACCACCCGAGGCGAATCGCCCGCCAAGTCGACCGAGGCGATGGCGGCGGCGCTGGTGGGCGCGAGCGAGTCACTGGCGGACTGGTGGCTCGACCACCCGGAGGTCCCGGACACGACCGTGGCGTCGTGGCTGATGAACCTCGTCTGGATGGGCTTCGGCGACCTGGTCACCGGCAAGATCTGGACCCCCACACCTAACTGAGCGTGGCTATTCGCGCTTGGGTCACGACGGCCGACTGGCACGAAGGCCGCACACCCGTCGGATGTGCGGCCTTCGTGTCGTTCGCCTACGCCTCGTTCATCTGGAACCGCGGCACGGCCTTGGGGGCCTCGGCCACTGCCTTGGCGGGAGCAGGCTGCCTCGGCGGGTACAGGTAGAACGTGCCGACGACGTCCACCACGATGTCGGTCCTGCCGAGGTGGTTGTACACGTTGAACAGGTTGCCGGGGCCGACCTCGGTCTGCACCGCGTTCGGCACGATCGAGCCTGTGGTCGGGTTCAGGTTGGACGTGCCGGGCTTGCCCACTCCCGGCAGGTTCGCGGGCCACACCGTGACGTACGTCGACTCGGTCGGGAGGACCGCGGTGACGTTGGTGGCCAGCGCGTACGTGTCGTCGGTCGACACCACGTCGGCGTCGATCGTCGCCGTGGCGCCCGCGGTCAGCGCCGACGGCCAACCCTTGCCCTCACGGGTGTCGGCGATGCGGGTGGGCACGTTGGGCTCGAACCGCAGCCCGTTGGGCATCGTGCCGTCGTCGTAGAAGCCGACGATATCGACGATGATGTGCGTGTCGTTGTTCGTGTACACGCCGATCCGGGGCATACCCGCCACCGAGCCGCAGTCGCTGCCCGTGCACCGCGATACCGGCACGATCGCGAAGTTCGGCACCGACCGGCCCGCGGTGTAGTTCAGGGTCGACGTGCCCGGCAGCTCATCCTCGATGCCGTTCCACGCGGTGAGGAAGCCGGGGCCACGGGAGTCGGTCGACGTGATATTGACCGCGAGCGCCCTGACCTTGTCCTTGACCGCGTCGTTGAACGACACGTACGAGTTGATGTAGTAGTCGCCCGGAATCCGGCCCTGGCCCCACTCACGGGTGTCGGTCAGGCGGATCGGGCTGCTCAAGGGGAAGTACTGGCCGCCCGATATCCAGTTGGCGGGCTGTGGCTTCGTATACCAGCCGAGGACGTCGACGATGATATGGACGGGAGAGCCGCCGTTGTACAGGTTGATCGCGCCGTCCGCGCCCAGTTTGACCGTGACCGAGTTCGCCCCGGTCCAGCCGGAGGCGAAGTTCACGGACGACACGGTGGGCCGCGGCACCCCAGTCGGGTAGACCGAGATGAATCCCGGTCCGAAGGACTCGGTCACGGTCACATTGAGCACGACCGCCGTCGCCGCTGTCATGTCGATGCCCCCCAGCTTCACCGGCAGGGCTTGGCCGGACTGCAGCCTGCCCTGCGAGCGGGTGTCGAGGATGCGGAAGGGTGTGGGGTACACGGGGAAGTAGGTGCCTCGGACGCCGAGGACGCCGTCCAGCATCAGGTTGCTGGTCACCCTCCCCGCGAAGGAATCGTCGGCCAGCGCGAGAACCGCGGTCTGTCGTCCGACGGCTGTGGCGTACGGAACGACGGTCAGCTGGCAGCTCTGGCCGTAGGACAAGGTCGTGCCGGTGCACTCGTTCGCGGTAATCCGGAACGCGCTCGGGTTGGCGCCCCCGATCGACGCGGCGCCGAATGTCGTGGGAACGCTGCCGTTGACGTCGATCTTGATCTGTTTCGGCGTGCCAGGATCATCGACCGGTTGGGCTTGGAAATTCACGGTGCCGTCCACCCAGTTGTCCGCCGTGCGGTAGTCGAGGCTGGACTTGAATCGGATCTCGCCCTTGACGGTTTGCGGGCTGCCCTTGCACTGCGACGAGTAGTTCGCGGCGAACGCCGTGAACTGACCGGTGGCCTCGTCATACGCGGCTTCCAGGATCGTGACCGTGCCGGAACCGTCGCAGTATTTGCCGTTGGACTCCACGTTGAGCACGGTCGTGGCGGCCGAGGGCCCATACGCCGTAATCGTCGGGTAGGTCTGCCCGGCGACGAACTGCGTGCCCGTGGGAGGCGAGATGGTCAGGAGTATCGCGCGCCAGTTGTCGACCCTGTTTCCATACATGGTCAGGGCGAAACCATTGCCCCCGTACTGGGTGGCCTCGAGCTGGGTACGCGTCGCCTCGTAGCTGAATGTCCCGTCGTAGCTGTAGCCCCAGCCCTCGAAGTGGGTGGTGAACGCCGTGTGGGGCGCGGTGGGCGGACCCGCCGCGATTGCCGCGGGTGCGATGCCGATCAGCGCCGTTGTGGCGACCAGCAGTGTGGTGGCGCAGGCTCCTACGCCACGAAGAGTGAGCATGTCTTCCCCAGTTGGTCACTTGGTCCCCGAACCGGGGTAAAGACTACGTCAGGGCCACTGAAACACCGGTCGGTCCAAGCGACCCAGAACCTGCCGGGCGTGGCATGCGCCTAGGGCTATCGGCACTGGTGCGGCGCCTAGGCGATGAGGTCCAGGAAGGCGGCGGGCACCGCTGAGTCGACGATGATGGACTTGGCCTCCTCGATGGTGACCAGCCGCGAACTGTCCTCGAAGCCGTCGGTGTCGACCCAGTGCCCGTCGCCGTCGCGGTCCGCCGCCGTGGCGTGGAAGACGACCTGTAGGAAGTCCGGGTACGGATGCACGTCGTCAGCTCGACGGGGAGACCGGTGGGCGTAGTGCAGCCAGCCCAAGGGACGCAGGCTGGCTCGGTCGACGAACCACCCGGTCTCTTCGTGCACCTCACGCACCGCCGTGTCGGCGAACGTCTCGCCCGGCTCGCGGCGGCCGCCCGGCCACGGGTGCGCGCCGTCACGGTTCTCGCACAGCACTATGCGGTCGCTAACCCCGACCAGGCAGCGCACCGAGCTGACGAGTTCGTCCGGCAGGTCCACCGGAACCGTGAAAGCGCTGACGCGCAAGGGAATCATCCCGTCGGCCCAGCTGGTGTCGGCGGACGCGGCGGGGGTGTTGACGCGCAGCAGCGCGGTCAGGTCGGGGTGGCGTTCGCCGAAGCCGGGGCGGATCTGCATGGTGACCATGGAAACAGAAGTGGCCCACCGGAGTGGGCCACTTCTGTCTTCACAGCGGAGTGATGATCCCGTCCACGTGCGGCTGCGGCTTCCGCGCGTTGATCAGGTCGAACTTCCACCCGCCGCCGTGCTCGCGGGCCACGAAACCGACCTTCGCGGGCAACAGCACCGGCAGCTTGAACCGGACGTCCACCGTGTACGCCTCCGGCAGCCTGCCCTCGAACGCGGCCAGGCAGCGGGCCTTGGTCCACATGCCGTGCGCGATCGCCCGGGGGAAGCCGAACAGCTTGGCCGTCAACGCGTGCAGGTGGATCGGGTTGCGGTCGCCGGAGACCTCCGCGTACCGCCTGCCGATGTCGTCCGGCACCTTCCAGAACGATGTCGGCTCCGGCAGCTCCGCCCGCTCGCCCGACTCGGCCTCGCCGGAGCCGCCGCCTCGACGCAGGTAGGTGCTGACGTCGTGCCAGACCACCTCGCCGTCGACCGAGGCCTCGCTGACCATGTCGAACTGGCGGCCCTTGGGGTGATCGCGCAGGTTCTCCACGTGCACCCGCAGGTCGAACGCCTCATCGACGCGCAGCGGCCGGGTCTGGGTGATCCGGTTCGCCACGTGCACGGAGCCGACCAGCGGGAACGGGAAGTCGCTGTCGGTCATCAGCTTGACCTGCATGGGGAAGGTCAGCATGTGCGGGTAGGTCGCGGGCAGCTCGTCGGTCAGCCGGAACTCGCACACCCGGTTGTAGGCGGCGAGATGGTCCGGATCGACCGTGACGCCGGACCGCACGTAGTCGCGGTCCGGCAGCGGGCCGCCCTTCTTGGTGAAGCCCGCGAGCACCGCCTTGGGGAACAGCAGCCCCAGGTTCGGCGACTCCTTGAGCTCCATCAGGCCCCCAGCAGGCTCTGGCCGCAGACCCGGACCACGTTGCCGTTGACCGCGCCCGACGCCGGACTGGCGTACCAGGCGATCGTCTCGGCCACGTCGACCGGGAGGCCGCCCTGCGACATCGAGTTCATCCGACGCCCGGCCTCGCGGATGAACAGCGGGACCGCGGCGGTCATCTTGGTCTCGATGAAGCCCGGGGCGACAGCGTTAATCGTGATGTCCTTAGCCGCGTACTCCTCGGCGTAGGCGTTGACCATGCCGATGACACCGGCCTTGCTGGTGCCGTAGTTGGTCTGACCCAGGTTGCCCGCGATACCCGCGATCGACGACACACCGATGACCCGCCCACCCTCGCGGAGCGTGCCGGTCGCGATGAGTTCTTCGTTGGCCTTGAGCTGGCTGGTCAGGTTGACCGCGAGGACCGAGTCCCACGCGCCGTCCTTCATGTTGGCCAGCGTCTTGTCGCGGGTGATGCCCGCGTTGTGCACCACGATGTCGACGCCGCCGTGGCGGGTCTTGAGGTGCTCGACCAGCTTGGCCGGGGCGTCGGCCGCGGTGATGTCGAGCTGGAGGGTCGAGCCGCCGACCCGGTTGGCGACCTTGGCAAGGTCGTCGCCCTGAGCCGGGATGTCGAGGGCGATCACGTGCGCGCCGTCGCGGGCGAGCACGTCGGCGATGGCCGCGCCAATGCCGCGGGAGGCGCCGGTGACCAGCGCGACCTTGCCCGCGAGCGGGGCCGCCCAGCTCTCGGGCTCCACGGCCTGCCCGCCGCGGGTGCCGATCCGGATGACCTGGCCGTCGACGTAGGCCGACTTGCCCGACAGCAGGAAGCGCAGGGTGGACTCGATCTTGTCATCGGCCCCCGGCCGCACGTAGACGAGCTGGGAGGTGGCGCCGCGCTTGAGTTCCTTGCCCAACGATCGGGTGAATCCCTCGAGTGCGCGCTGGGCGATGACCTCGCCCTGATCGGCGGCGGCCTCGGGCGGGGTGCCCAGGACGACGACCCGACCGGACGGCGCGACCGAGCGCATCACCGGGTGGAAGAAGTCATAGAGCTCGCGCAGTTGCTCTGGGCTGGTGATCCCGGTCGCGTCGAACACGAGCGCGCCGTACTTCTGTGTAGAGGCGTCCGGCAGTGAATCAGCACTAGTCAGAACCTCGATTCCGGCGGACTTCAGCACCGGCCCGAGCCCGTCGACGAGCCTGCCCGCACCGCCGACCAGTGCGGGCCCGGTAAGCGCGGGCTCACCGGCCTTGTAGCGGCGAAGGGGCTGGGGATCAGGCAGTCCGAGACGCTTCACGAGAAGCCGTCCGACGCCGGAAGTGCTGAACTGTTGGTAGCGGTCAGTCATTCGTTTGCGCCTCCCTACTCGCTAGTAAACTTACTCCTGAGTAGGTTAGAATGCTACCGCAGCTGCAAACCTGTGCTCAGGAGGATGAGATGGCTCCCACTCGCGTGCGCCGTGTAGCGGTCCTTGGCGGGAACCGCATCCCGTTCGCGCGATCCAACGGCCCCTACGCCCAGGCGTCGAACCAGGACATGTTCACGGCCGCGCTCGATGGTCTCGTGGCCCGGTTCAGCCTGCAGGGCGAGCGGATCGGCGAGGTCGCGGCGGGCGCGGTCCTCAAGCACAGCCGCGACTTCAACCTCGCGCGTGAGTGCGTGCTCGGCAGCAAGCTCTCGCCGGACACGCCCGCGTACGACGTGCAGCAGGCGTGCGGCACCGGCCTGCAGGCGATCATCCAGGTGGCGAACAAGATCGCGCTCGGCCAGATCGACTCGGCCATCGCGGGCGGCGTCGACACCACCAGCGACGCGCCGCTCGCGCTCAACGACGACCTGCGGCACATCCTCATCGCGCTCAACAACGCCAAGACGCTCGGACAGCGGCTGGCGCTGGCGGCGAAGCTGCGGCCGGGGCACCTGGTGCCGGAGCGGCCGGAGAACTCGGAGCCGCGCACCGGCCTGTCGATGGGCGGCCACGCCGCGCTGACCGCGAAGGTCTGGGGCATCACCCGCGAGTCGCAGGACGAACTGGCCGCGGCCAGCCACCAGAAGCTCGCCGCCGCCTACGACCGCGGGTTCTTCGACGACCTGGTCACGTCGTTCCAGGGCCTCTCGCGCGATCAGAACCTGCGGCCCGACTCGTCGGCGGAGAAGCTCGCCAAGCTCAAGCCCGCGTTCGGCGGCCCGGACGGCACGATGACCGCGGGCAACTCCACGCCGCTTACCGACGGCGCGTCAGCGGTCTTGCTGGCCTCGGAGCAGTGGGCCAAGGAGCACAAGCTGCCGGTGCTCGCGTACCTGACCTTCCACGAGACCGCGGCCGTCGACTACGTCCACGGCGGCGAGGGCCTGCTCATGGCGCCCGCGTACGCGGTGCCGCGGATGCTGGCGCGGGCCGGGCTGACGCTGCAGGACTTCGACTTCTACGAGATCCACGAGGCGTTCGCCTCGCAGGTGCTCGCCACGCTCGCCGCGTGGGAGGACGTCGCGTTCGCCAAGGAGAAGCTGGGGCTGACCGAGCCGCTCGGGTCGATCGACCGGGCCAAGCTCAACGTCAACGGCTCGTCGCTGGCCGCGGGCCACCCGTTCGCCGCGACCGGCGGCCGGATCGTGGCGACGCTGGCCAAGCTGCTCGACGAGAAGGGGTCCGGCCGCGGCCTGATCTCCGTCTGCGCCGCTGGTGGGCAGGGCGTCACAGCGATCTTGGAGAAGTAAGTACCGTCCTCTACGGCTCTCTAGTCTTTGGACTAGAGAGCCGTAGCTGTTTCTACGGTCGACACGCCGTAGTGGATTCTCGCCAAATATCGGGCTGACGCTAGAGACGCCGATACCGTCGGATGATGGACCCCGTCCGCAACCCGTTCGCCCCCGGCGCGGGCCAGCGCCCACCGGAGCTGGCCGGCCGCGAGAAGGAGCTGCGGGCCTTCGAGGTGGTCCTGGAACGCGTCGCGCGGGGTCGGCCGGAACGCAGTCTCGTGCTCACCGGACTGCGTGGCGTCGGCAAGACTGTTCTGCTCGGCGAGCTGCGGTCGATGGCCGTCCGCCGCGGCTGGGGCGCGGGCAAGATCGAGGCCCGCCCGGACGCCGACCTGCGCCGCCCACTGTCGGCCGCGCTGCACCGCGCCGTGCGCGACCTGGCCGTGCGCCACCGCGCGCCGGACCGGGTGGAACAGGTGCTCGGTGTGCTGAAGGCGTTCGCGCTGCGGGCCAGCCCGGACAACGCCAAGCTGCGCGAACGCTGGCAGCCGGGCATCGACGTGCCCGCCACCCAGGGCCGCGCGGACTCCGGCGACATCGAGATCGACCTGGTAGAGCTGTTCACCGACGTCGCCGAACTCGCCCAGGACGTAGGCACCGGCGTCGCGGTCCTGATCGACGAGATGCAGGACATCGGCGCCGACGACATCTCCGCCCTGTGCGCCGCGTGCCACGAGCTGTCCCAGTCGGGCGCGCCACTGGTCGTCGTCGGCGCGGGACTGCCGCACCTGCCCGCGGTGCTGTCGGCGAGCAAGTCCTACTCGGAGCGGCTGTTCCGCTACGTCCGGATCGACCGCCTGGACCGTGCCGACGCCGACCAGGCGCTGCTGGCCCCGGCCGAACGCGAGGAAGCAGGCATCACCCCGGGCGCACTGGACGCGCTGTTCGAGCGCTCGGGCGGCTACCCGTACTTCATCCAGGCCTACGGCAAAGCCGCCTGGGACGCGGCGCCGGACGACCCGATCACGGTCGAGGACGTCGCCGTCGCGGCCCCGGAGGCGGAGGCGGAACTCGCGGTCGGGTTCTTCGGCTCGCGCTACGAGCGGGCGACGCCAGCCGAACGCGAGTACCTGCGGGCGATGGCGGAGTTGACGGAAGGGAAGGACGAGGGCGCCGGGACTTCGGACGTGGCCGTCTACTTGGGACGGAAGCCGTCGTCGCTGTCGCCCGCGCGCGACTCGTTGATCAAGAAGGGCCTGATCTACTCGGCGGAGCGGGGCCGGATCGCGTTCACCGTGCCCCACTTCGGCCGGTATCTACTGGGAATGGACGACTAGGACGCTCGCCGCCCTTTGCCGACGAGTTGGGACACCCGCTGCGGCGAGACACCCAACACCGCCGCCACATCCCGGCCGGTCAGACCGGCATCGAGCAACCTGACCGCCAACCGGCGCGACTCCGTGGCCGCGCGTTCCTGCGCCATGGCGGCTTCGGTCACGGCCTGCCGCACGTTGGTCACCTCGGCCTGGGGAACACCGTCGATCTTGAACTCGACATCGACCCGGACCTGGTCCAGCGGAACGCCGTCCATGGCCACGATCAGGTCCCGCGCCATCGCCACGGCCTCGGTCGCCCCGCGCCCCTGGGTTACGCCGACACCGTCCACCTCGACGACCCAATACCGACCTTCGCGAGAAGCAGTCGCGCGGTAGGTCACTGGAGCCACCCCTTCGGCAAACACGCCATCTGCGACCCGATCGACTTCACCACGCCCGCGGTCACGACCGCGGGCCGCGGTAGCGGCGCCCGGTGCGATCCGCAAGGACAACCGAACACCTCATGCCCTCCGGTGCCCCGCACCGGCCAACAGTCATAGCTTCACAGCGCCGCGACAACGTCTGAACGCCTCATCGGTTTGAACACCACGATCGCAAATCTATCCCCCCTTGTCGTCAACACTAAAGGGGGACTAGACACTCCCAGCGGACGGTTCGCGCATACCGGGAGTAGCACCTGATGGCCGGACCAGCCGTTCCGCGATTCGGGCGCAGCGGGTTGCCATGGCCGCGGCGGACTCATTCGGGTGGTCCTGCCACCACTCGACGGCGGCAGCTACGGCGCTGTACCAGAGGTGGGTGAGCAGGGAGCGGTCGAGTGGGTCGGCGTCGCCCAGGATCTCGGCGACGCCGACCGCGCCGAAGTCGGCGAGGGCACGGCGGTACGGGCGGGCGGCGGCGAGGACGGCGGAGTCCGGAGGCAGGGTCGGGTCGTAGAGCAGGGCCCAGTCGTGTCGGCGCGGCTCCAGCGCGGTGAAGATCGCGGAGAGGGTCGCGACGCCGCGTGCGGCTGTGGTGCCGTTCTGTGCGGCGCCGACCGCGTCGACGAGCGTGCGGCCTGACCGGTGTAGGCAGGCGAGGTAGAGGCCGTCCTTGGACTCGAAGTAGCCGTAGATCAGCGGCTTGGAGATGCCCGCGCGCTGGGCGATGGCGGCGATGGAGGCGTGGGCGTGGCCCGCGCGGCCGAACTCGTCGGCGGCGATGTCGAGGATCTGCTGTTCACGGGCTTCACGCGGCACGCCCTTGGTGCCGCCGCGCGCGGGGGCGGCCATGTCGGAAGCCTAGCGGGTTAATTGACTTCAGGGTAACTTACCCACAAGTCAATTCCGAGGAGCGGCGATGCGGTCATGGTGGGGCTGGGGAACAGTGGCGGACGCCGTCACCGGGACGGAGGCGGCCGAGCTGGTCAGCCGGGCGGCGGCGATGCTGCCCGACCACGACTTCACCGCCCACGAACCGCCCTCGCCGACGGACCTGGGGATCCCCGCGTCCCGTGTGACCCCGCCCGCCACGCTGGCCGGGCTGTGTTCCGACGACGTGACCGACCGGGCCGCGCACGCGCACGGGAAGGCGTTCCGGGACGTCGTCCGCAATCTGCACGGCAGGCTCGACCATGTTCCCGACCTCGTCGCACGGCCCGCCGCCGAGCAGGACGTGATCGACATCCTCGACTGGTGCACCACCGCGGGCATTCCGGTGATCCCGTTCGGCGGCGGCAGTTCGGTGGTCGGCGGGGTCGAGCCGCGGTTCGACGGGCCCGCGGTGACGATGGACCTGTCCCGGCTGGACCAGGTGCTGGAGATCGACCGGACGAGCCGGGCCGCGCGGGTGCAGGCCGGGGTCTTCGGTCCGCACCTGGAGGACCAACTCCGCCCGCACGGGCTGACCCTGCGCCACTTCCCGCAGTCCTTCGCCTTCTCCACGCTCGGCGGCTGGCTGGCGACGCGCGCGGGCGGGCATTTCGCGACGCTCTACACACACATCGACGACCTGACCGAGTCGCTGCGGGTCGTCACGCCGATCGGGGTCAGCCAGTCGCGGCGGCTGCCCGGATCAGGGGCGGGGCCGTCGCCGGACCGGCTGTTCCTCGGGTCGGAGGGGACGCTCGGGGTGATCACGGAGGCGTGGGTCCGACTGCAGGACCGGCCGAAGTGGCAGGCGACCGCCTCGATGACCTTCGAGAACTACGCGAACGCTGTCGCGGCGACGCGGGAGATCGCGCAGGCGGGGCTGCACCCGACCAACTGCAGGCTGCTGGACCCGACCGAGGCGTTCATCAACGCGGGCGTGGCCGGTTCGGTGCTGGTACTGGGGTTCGAGTCGGCCGACCACCCGGTGACCACTGGCCTGGACCGCGCGGTGGAGATCGCCGCGGCGCACGGCGGCGTCGCGGGCAAACGGCGGGAGAGCGAGCCCGCCGCGGCCTGGCGGTCGTCGTTCCTGCGGATGCCGTATCAGCGCGACGCGCTCGCGCGGCGGAGCATGATCGTGGAGACGTTCGAGACCGCGTGCACGTGGGACCGGTTCGAGGAGTTCCACGCGGCCGTCATGTCGGCCGCGCAGGACGCTGTCACGCGGATCTGCGGACTTGGCGTCGTGAGCTGCCGGTTCACCCATGTCTACCCGGACGGCCCGGCGCCGTACTACGGGATCTACGCGCCAGGTCGGTGGGGGAGCACGGTGGCGCAGTGGGATGAGATCAAGGCGGCGGTGTCCGAGGCGATCATCGCCAACGGCGGGACTATTACCCACCACCACGCCGTCGGGCGGGATCATCAGCCTTGGTATGAGCGGCAGCGGCCGGATGTCTTCGGCACGGCGCTGGCGGCGACCAAGTCGGCGCTGGACCCGGCTGGGATCTTGAATCCGGGCGTCTTGCTCCCCTGACGGGACCTGCGGTCATGGATCCAGGTATGGCTGGAACGTTCCGTAACCGCGCCGTGGGGGTTTGGGGGCTCGGCCCCCAAGACAATGACGAACGGGTCCCTGCGAAAACGCGAAGCGTTGAGCAGGCATAAGGAAACCCGGTAGTGCTGCCAGGTCGGGGGTCCGCCAGCACTACCGGGTCAACCGGAACATCGTGCTTAGTCCCGGTCTTGTTACACGGAATCAAACTGTGCCCTGCATCACATTTTGACCCGTGCTTTGGGGTATTAGCGCATCGAGTGGATCTGAGCCATGGCGATCAGCTCGTGCCGCATCGAGGGAGTCGCGGCGTTCTCAATGGCGCGGTTCACCGCCTTGCGAGTACGGGCCTCGACTCGGCGGGCGCGGATCTTCGCAGCGATGTTCATTGAGGTGCCATCCCCTTCAGGAAGTCTCTTGCCTGTCTGGCTGACCGGCATGACTCAAGTATGCACCCCCACCCCCGCAAATGCACGCGATTGTCCGGTGAACTGGCGCACATCCCGATGAATCATCGGTCAACTAGACCTAAATTCCGGCGCCTGTCCGGCCTCCATTGTGATCCGGCGGACACGGAGCTAACGCCGAAACACCCTCGGGCGATGCCCGCTAGGCCCTGATAGCGGCATCTAGCAGATTTGCTAGATATAGGAAGACAGGCGAAGAACCGCCGCCCCTTCATACTGCTCCCGTGGCATACCTGGGTATCGATGTCGGCGGGACGAAGGTCGCCGCCGGAGTGGTCGGCGGCGACGGCAAGGTCATCGACCGGCTGCAGGTCCCGACCCCCGACGGCACGGCGGAGACGGTGTTCGCCGCGATCGGCGAGTGCGTCCGCCAACTCGACACCGCTGTCGACGGGGTGGGCGTGGCCTGCGCGGGCCCGATCGACCTGCGTGCCGGGACGGTGTCGCCGATCAACATCGTCGAGTGGCGCGGGTTCCCGCTGCGCGACCGGGTGGCCGAGCTGTTCCCCGACATCCCGGTGGTACTCGGCGGCGACGGCGTCTGCATGGCCCTCGGCGAGCACTGGACCGGCGCCGGGCGCGGCACCGACGACCTGCTCGGCCTCGTCGTGTCCACCGGCGTCGGCGGCGGCCTCGTGCTCGGCGGGCGCGGATACCCCGGGCGGACCGGCAACGCCGGGCACATCGGCCACATGGCCGTGGCGACCGAGCCGTGCTGCCCGTGCGGCGGACTCGGCTGCGTCGAGGTGCGGGCCAGCGGGCCGAACATCGTCGCCTGGGCC
>Ga0247823_10000456_pt1 | contig 34818 bp, 26 predicted proteins | sample 13C_PalmiticAcid_2_FD_192426 | JGI IMG/M metagenome (GOLD analysis project Ga0247823, IMG submission 192426) | Soil microbial communities from agricultural site in Penn Yan, New York, United States - 13C_PalmiticAcid_Day30 | ecosystem: Environmental > Terrestrial > Soil > Agricultural land...
AGCCGATCCGCTCCAAGACCCGCACCACCGACTTACCCGTCTCCGGGAACATCGTGTCGTTGAAACACGTGATGAACAGCCCAACGGTCGGCATCACGGCCTCCCCTGCAACTGGTAGACGCGGGTGGCGGTGCCCGCGAAGATCGCCGCCTGCTCGGACTGCGACAGGTTCGCGGTCAGCTCACCGGCGGCGGCGACCACCTCCGCATAGGAAGCGGCCAAAGTGGACACTGGCCAGTCGGAGCCGAACATCAACCGGTCGGGACCAAAGGCGTCGAGCACGACGTCGAAGTACGGACGCAGGTCGTCCACCGTCCACTTGCCCCAGTCGGCCTCAGTGACCATTCCGGACAGTTTGCACACCGTGTTCGGCAGGCTCGCCAGTTCGCTGACCGCCGAAGCCCACGGCTCGGTGTCCCCGTCGGCGATCGGCGGCTTTCCGAGGTGGTCGAGGACAAACGTCAACCCGGGCACCATCGCGGCGGCACGAGTGGCGGCGGGCAGTTGGTGCGGCAGGACGAGCAGGTCGTAGGCGAGGCCCGCGTCCGCGACGGTGGCCAGGCCGCGCAGGACGTTCGGCCGGGTCAGCCAGTCCGGATCGGACTCGGCCTGGACCTGGTGGCGGATGCCGACCAGGCTCGCCCCGCCGTCGGCCGACCACAGCTCCGCGAGCCGGTCACCCACATCCGGTGCGGTGAGGTCGACCCAGCCGACCACGCCCGCGATCAGCGGGCTGGCGGCGGCCATCGCAAGGAACTCCGGGGTCTCCTCCGGCACGGTGATCGTCTGGACCAGGATCGCCGCGGTGACTCCCGCGGCGGCCGCGACCGGCTCAAGGTCGGCGATGGTGAAGTCACGGCGCAGCGGGGCCAGGTCCGGACCGCTGATCCACGACTGGTCGCGTACCGACAGATCCCAGACATGGTGATGGGCGTCGATGATGGTCATGGGTGCACTCTCTCGGTGGCGGGCACGGGCACATCGGAGGGCAGCAGTCCGTTCGCCCGCAGGTCATCCCACAGGGCGTCGGGCACCGGATGCGCGGCCATCGCCACAGCGTCCCGTACTTCCGCCGGGGTCCGCCCGCCGAGGAGCACGCTCGCTACGGCGGGGTGGCCGAAGGGGAACCGCAATGCCGCCGCGCGCAGCGGCACACCGTGGCTCCCGCACACTTCCTGGATCCGGAGGGCGCGGGCGAGGACTTCCGGGGTCACGGGCGCGTAGTCGAAGGTCGCGTCCGGCCGGGGATCGGCGAGCAGGCCGGAGTTGAAAACGCCACCGACGACGACCGAGACACCGAATTCGCTCGCCGCGGGCAGTAGCTCATCGAGACCGCGCTGGTCGAGCAGGGTGTAGCGCCCGGCGAGCAGGACGACGTCGATATCGCCGTCGCGCACGAACCGGGTTAGGGCGTCGGCCTGGTTCATGCCCACGCCGATCGCACCGATGACGCCCTCCGCGCGGAGTCGGCGCAGTTCGGGCAGCGCCTCCCGCAGGGCTAGGTCGACGTGGTCGTCGGGGTCGTGCAGATAGACGATGTCCACCCGGTCGAGCCCGAGGCGGTCAAGGCTGTCGGCGAGCGACCGGGTCACGCCGTCGGCGGAGAAGTCCCAGCGGCGCCGGTGCGTGGCCGGGACCGCGAACCCGTTCGCCAGGTCGTCACCGGCCGGTTCCGCCACTGGTTCCAGTACCCGCCCGACCTTGGTCGACACGGTGAACTCGGTGCGCGGGCGCGACCGGAGCGCCGCGCCAAGTCTGCGTTCGGACAGCCCCAGCCCGTAGTGCGGAGCGGTGTCGAAGCAGCGGATGCCCGAATCCCATGCGGAGTCGACCGCCGACTGGGCTTCCTCGTCGCTCGTCTCCCGAAACAGGTTGCCGATCGCCGCCGCGCCGAACGCGAGGTCGCCGACCCGGACCCAGCTCGCGCCCAGCTCACGCATCGCCGTCACGACCCCGCTGGACGCAGCCGCAACCCGGCCATGCCGCCGTCGACCGCGAGCGCGGTGCCGGTCACCGAGGCAGCGGCGGGCGAGGCCAGGTAGGCGATCGCCGCTGCGACGTCATCGGCTTTCACGAGTTTGCCGGTGGGCTGCCGGGCGGCCAGCGCCGCACGTTCCGCCGCGGGGTCGGCGGCGGCGTCGAGCAGCCGCGCCACCCACGGCGTGTCGACCGTGCCGGGGTTGACGCAGTTGACCCGGATGCCGTCACGGACGTGGTCGGCGGCCATCGCCAGGGTCAGCGACAGGACCGCGCCCTTCGTGGCCGAGTACAGCGCGCGCTGCGGCAGGCCCGCGGTCGCGGCGATGGAGCAGGTGTTGACGACCGCGGCGTTCGCCGACGACCGCAGCGCGGGCAGTGCCGCCCGGGTGACCCGGACGATGCCGACCACGTTGACGTCGAACACCTTGTGCCACTGCTCGTCCGGGTTGTCCTCGACGGTGCCCGCCGCACCGATCCCGGCGTTGTTGACCAGGATGTCCAACCCGCCGAACCGCTCGACCACGCCCGCGACGGCGGCCCGAACGGACTCGTCGTCGGCGACGTCGGCGCGGAAGCCGACGAGCGGGTCCGGCACGCCGCTCGGGTCGAGGTCGAGCACCGCGACCTGGGCGCCCCGCGCGGCGAGCAGCCGCGCAGTGGCCAGGCCGATACCCGACGCGCCGCCGGTGACGACCGCGCGCAGTCCGTCGAGTTCGCCGCTCACGCCTGCCCCACCTTCTGGCGCTGGGTACCCAGGCCCTCGATCGACACCTCGATGACGTCCCCGGCCCGCAGGTACGGCGTGCCTGGCAGACCGAGCGCCACGCCCGCGGGCGTGCCGGTGTTGATGACGTCGCCCGGCTCCAGCACCATGTGCCTGCTCAGGTACCAGACCAGGTAGGCCGGGTCGAAGATCATTTCCTTCGTCGTGCTCCGCTGCCGAACCTCGCCGTTGACCGAGAGCAGCAGCTCCAGTGCGGACGGGTCCACCTCGGCGGCGGGCACCAGCCACGGGCCCAGCGGGTTGAAGGTCTCGCATGACTTGCCGAGGTCCCACTGGGTCGAGCGCTCCAGCTGGAACTCGCGCTCCGAGACGTCATTGCTGACCGCGTAACCCGCGATGACGGACGCGGCGTCGTCCGGCGAGTCGAGGTACCGCGCGGTGGCGCCGATGACGACGGCCAACTCGACCTCGTAGTCCGTCTTCACCGAGTCGCGCGGGACCAGCACCTCGTCGTTCGGACCGATGACGGTGTTGGCCGCCTTCATGAACACCACCGGCTTGGTCGGCACCTCGGCGCCGGTCTCCTCGGCGTGGTCGCGGTAGTTCAGCCCGACGCAGATGACCTTGCCCGGGCGGGCGATCGGCGCGCCGACCCGCAGGCCGGTGGTGTCCGTGCGCGGCAGCCTGCCTGCCTCCAGCGCGTCCCGGGTCCGCTCGATTCCGTTGTCGGCGAGGAACTCGCCATCGATCCGCGAGGAGAGGGTGGTCAGGTCGTAGGCCTGACCGTCCTCCGCCAGCACGACCGGGCGCTCAATCCCGGCGGGTCCGAAACGCGTGAACTTCATCGTTGTCCTTCTGCAGCGTCTGGCCAGGTCGATCCAGAAGGACGACCAGCGGAACCGGATAGCCGTTACACGGTCTGGTGGACCAGGCCGATGACCGCCTTGCTCGTCTCGCCGTAGTGGTGGCTGTTCTCCACGGTGCCCATCACCCGCGAGTCGCGCATGACGACGATCCGGTCGGCCAGGGTCACCATCTCCGGCAGGTCGCTGGTGATCAGCAGAATCGCCATGCCGTCCGCGGCGAGGTCCCAGATCAGCTCGTGGAACGCCGCCTTGGTCCGCACGTCGATGCCGACGGTCGGCTCGTCGATGATCAGGATCTCGCAGTCGGCCGCGAGCCACTTCGCGAGGCTGACCTTCTGCTGGTTGCCACCGGAGAGCTGTCCGGCGAACTGGCGCGGGGCGGCCTTGATGCCCAGCCGGTCCACGTAGTGCTCCGCGATGTCGCGCTCGCGTCGCTTGGCCACGTACCCGAAGAAGTTGCGGATGCGCGCCCAGACCGTCACGGCGATGTTCATCGTCAGCGGCTGGTCGAGGAACAGGCCCTCGGTCTTGCGGTTCTCCGGGACGTAGCCGATGTGGTGACGGCCGAGCGCGGTGCCGACGTTGTCGATCTTGACGTCCTTGCCCGCCACCCGGATCCCGCCGCCGACGATCCGGTCGAGGCCCAGCACCGCCTTGGCCAGCTCAGTGCGTCCGGCGCCGACCAGGCCGTAGAGACCCACGATCTCGCCGCGACGCACGTCGAGGCTCACGTCGCGGTGGCCGAAGCCGGTGGACAGAGCGTCCAGTTCCAGCACCGGGGCCTGCGCGCGGTCGACCGACCTGGCCGGGAAGTCGCTTGCCTTGTGGCTGCGGCCGACCATCAGGTCGACGATCTCGCCGGTGGTGAAGCGGCCCAGCGGGGCGGCCTCCAGCACCGACTCGCCGTCACGCAGGACGGTGACCGTGTCGGCGATCGCGAAGACCTCTTCGAGCTTGTGGCTGACCAGCAGCAGCGATGTGCCGTTGTCGCGCAGCTTGCGCATCACGTCCAGCAGCCGGTCGGTCTCGGCCAGGGTCAGCGCCGAGGTCGGCTCGTCGAGCAGCAGGACCTTGCTGTCGGTCGTGGTGAGCGCCTTGGCGATCTCCACGAGCTGGGTCTGCGCGACCGACAGACCCTTCACCGGCTCATCGAGGTCGACGTCGAGCCCGATCATGTCGAGCGCGCGTCGGGCCTGCTCCCGCATGGCCTCCCGGTCCACCAGGCCCGCCTTGGCGGGCAGCTGGTGCAGCAGCATGTTCTCGGCGACGGAGAACTCGGGGACGACGTTGCGTTCCTGGTGGACGACACCGATTCCGGCGATCACCGCGTCGTGCGGCGACTTGAAGTGCCGTTCGACGCCGTTGAGGGTCAGGCTGCCGCCGTCCGGCCGGTACACCCCGGTGATGATCTTGATCATGGTGGACTTGCCAGCGCCGTTCTCACCAAGCAGCGCGTGCACCGATCCGGGCGCCATGGTCAGGTTGACCCCGCCCAGCGCGCGCACACCGGGGAACACCTTCTCCAGCTTCTCGGCGAGCAGGATGGGCTGTGTCGTCATGATGGACTCCCGGCGAGCGGCGCGGCTTCTTTCGCGGTGTCTTTCGGGGGGTCTTTCGGGGCGCGGGCGGCCCGGTTCTCGCGGATCGTGCCCAGCACCACCGTTCCGAGCACCACGGCGCCGATGGTGAAGTTGACCAGGCTCGGGTCGAGCGAGTACTGCGCGCGGGCCACGTCGACCAGGCGGACGATGAAGGCGGCGAGGATGGTTCCGAGCACGGACACCGCGCCACCGGCAAGAGCGGCGCCGCCGATGATCGGCGCGGCGAAGCTGGGCAGCAGCCAGTCACCGCCGATGCTCTTGTTCACCCCGGGCGCCGACATGACGGTGAGCACCGCGGCGACACCGATGATGAGCCCGGACAGGCCGTGCGCCAGGATCAGCGACCGGTCGTTGGAGATGCCGGACAGGCGGGCGGCCAGCGGATTGCCACCGCTGGCCAGCAGCCGCCTGCCCGGCACGGCGCGGCGAAGGAAGAACGCCAGCACCGCGGCCACGACCAGCGCCGCGATGAAGATGAGGGGGATGTTCAGCACGTCGGCGGAACCGAAGTCGGTGAACCAGCCGTCGGACAGGGTGATCGTCCTGGTGCCCGCCACCCGGTACTGCAGTCCGATGAGGATGGTCATCGTGGCCAGGGTGACGATGAACCCGTTGATCCGGGTCACGACCACCAGCACACCGTTGACGACGCCGACCAGCGCGCCACCGGCGATCCCGATCCCCGCCGCGAGCAGCGGCGGCAGGCCGCTGTCGACGATCAGGGCCGCGATCCATACCGAGAGGAAACCGCCAAGCGCACCGACCGACAGGTTCATCTGGCCGACCGCGAGGACAACCAGCTGCGCCAGTCCGATGAGAATCGGGACGGTCAGATAGATGAGGATGCCCTTGATCGAGTTGCCCTCGAGCAGGTCGCCATTGGACTTGAGGACGAGGGCGAGGTAGCCGACGATGCCGACGACGAGCAGGGTGGGCTCGGAGCCGCGATTCGCGCGCAGCCGACTCATGAGGTCCTTGCCGGTCATGGCTTCACCCCTTTCCTTTCGGCCACCACGCTGCGGATCCGGTCAGTGGACAGCGCGAGCAGCAGGATCACGCCGAGATAGATGTTGAGGTTCTCCAGACCGATGCCCAGCGTGGTCAGGCCCTGTCGGATCACCTGGACGAGCGAGGTGCCCAGCAAGGTGCCGACGATCGAGACGACACCGCCGGTGAGCAACGTGCCACCGAGGACCGGGCCGAGGAACGACGGGATCATGAACTCCCCGCCGATGCCCGCGGTGAACGAGCCCGCGGTCACGGCGAGCATGAACCCGGCGAGCGCGGCGAGCGCGCCGGACATCGCGTGGGCGCCGACGACGCGGCGGACCGTCGGGACACCGGACAGTTCCGCCGCGGTGATGTTGGAGCCCACCAGCAGCAGCTCCCGGCCGATGCGGGTCCGGCTGTACAGATAGCCGACCAGCGCCATCGCGATCAGGGTGAAGACGAGCATTTGTGGAACGGCGGGCGACCCGCAGACGTCGCCCGCGCACAGGTCGGCCAGCGACAGGTTGCGCATCTCGTCCATGCCCGCGGGCTTGGCGGTGAACGCGGCCGCCGCGGTGAACTCGGAGTAGACCAGCGAGACCAGGCCGAGCAGGGCGAAGTCCATCGCCAGGGTGACGACGAAGGAGTTGACCCCGGTCGCGGCGATGATCCAGCCGGTGAACCCGCCGATCGACGCGCCCGCGACCAGGCCGATGAGGAGTCCGACGTAGAGCGGCATGTGCCACAGCTCGTAGGCCATACCCATGAACATCGCCGAGAAGGCGGCCATCCGGCCGACGGCGAGGTTCATGTGGCCGATCGAGAGGACCGCGAGCTGCGCGAGACCGACGACGGTGAACACCGCGATCTCCCGCAGCAGCGGGAATACGATCAGCTTCTCGTTGTAGAAGGCGCTTTGCAGTGATCCGAACAGGACCACCAGGCCGATGATGACCACGAGCAAGCTCCACCGCTGGGCCGAGCCCGCCGACGGGTGGAACCGGCGGCGCCCGCCCGTACCCGCGCGGGTCTTGGCAGCGGGAGGTTTGACGTCAACCGCGCTCATGCGGCCACCTCACAGGCTCGGTGGCTCCAGTCGCGGAGCGACGGTGTCATTGACGGGCTCATGCCGTCCTCCGGTCGTCAATGGCGTCCGAATCCCAGTCGATGCCGAGGCCAGGGGCGTCCGGCGCGACCGCGTGGCCGTCCTCGACCTTCATCTGGCTCTTGGTCACCGCGCGCAGCTGCGGGATGTGCTCGACGTAGCGGCCGTTGGGGATGGCCGCCACCAGGCTCACGTGCAGTTCCATCAGGAAGTGCGGGCACACGTGAACGTTAAAGGCCTCGGCGAGATGTGCCACCTTGAGCCACGGCGTGATGCCGCCGACCCTGGCGACGTCCACCTGCACGATGGACGCAGCGCCCCGCTGCAGGTAGTCGCGGAACTGACCGACCGAGTACATCGACTCGCCGACGGCGACCGGGATCGTGGTCGACCGGGCGAGGATGGCGTGGCCCTCGACGTCGTCGGCGGGCAGCGGCTCTTCGAACCAGAACAGATCGAATGGCTCGAAGGCCGCCGCCCGCCGCCGCGCCTCGGCGTGGGTCATGGACTGATTCGCATCGACCATGATGTCGAGTCCGTCGCCGACCGCGGCCCGCACAGCGCGCAGTCGCTCGACGTCCTCGGATACCCGTGCCTTGCCCACCTTGAGCTTGACGCCGGGCCACCCGGCCGCCTGCGAGTCGAGTGCCCCGCGCACCAACTCGTCAGTCGACAGGTGAAGCCAGCCGCCCTCGGTGTCATACAGCGGCACGCGCTGCCGGTAACCGCCCGCCATCTGCCACAGCGGTTCCCCGGCGCGCTTGCCACGCAGGTCCCAGAGCGCGGTGTCCACCGCGGCCAGGGCTAGAGAGGTGATAGCGCCGACGGTGGTGGACCTCGTCGAGGCGAACAGGTCCATCCACACATGTTCGACGAGCGCGGCGTCGGCACCCGGCAGTCGCGGCAGCAGGTGCTCGCGGAGCATGGAGAGCACCGCCTGCCCGCCGGTCCCGATCGTGTAGGAGTACCCGACCCCGACAAGTCCGTCGTCGGTGTCCACCTCGACGAAGATGGTCTCCTGCTTGATGAACGCCTGGACAGCGTCCGTACGCAGCGTCTCCACCTCGATGTCCACAAGGTAGGCACGCGCGTCGATGATCTTGGCCATGTCCCGTGCTCGTCTTCTGTCGGCGATCGTCTTTATCAGGCGCAGGTGAAGTACTTGGACTTGAAGTCGGCCGTGACCGCCTTGTCGGCCGCCTTGCGCTCGGTGTCGTAGGTGTCGACGTTCGCCTTGGTCACCACGACGGAACCGGAGTCGATGACAACGCCGGGCGTCTTCATCGTGCAAGCCTTGCTCTGCAGCTGACCCAGCGCCCACGCGCCGACCGACGCCTGACCGAACGGGTTCTGGGCGATCGTGGCCGACACGGAGCCTTCCTTGATGCCCGCGAGGATCTTGGCGTCGTCGTCGATGGCGACGACCTTGATCGGCAGACCGGAGGACTTCACGCCCGCCGCCGCGGCGACACCCGGGTTGTAAGCGGTGGTGACGATGCCGTTGATCGACTTGCCCTGAGCGGTCAGCAGGTCGGAGACCGCCTTCTGCGCGGTCTGCAGGTCCTTGTCGATGTCGGTGACGGTGGTCAGCAGCGTGACCTTGCCGCCGGTCTCGTCGAGGGCCTTCTTCACGCCCACGATCCGGCGCTGGGTGTTGGAGTCGACGTTGTTGCCGGTCAGGTGCACCAGCGCACCCTGGCCGCCCATCGCCTCGATGGCCGTCTTGGTGGCCTTGTAGGCGGCGGACTCGACGTCGGTGGACAGACAGAAGTCCGCCTTGTTCACGTCACCGGCCGGGCAGGAGGCCAGGGAGGCCACGGCGAAGCCCTTGGACTTCAGGTCGCTGAAGGTGGCGTTGATGTCGGTCGGCGAGACGCCGAAGATGCCGAAGGCGTTGTAGCCCTGCGCCGCCATCGAGGTCAGCAGGCTGTTCTGCTTGGCCTGGTCCCACTCGGCGGTCTCGTTGAACGTCACGTCGCCGAGGCTGAACTCGCCCTTGGCCGCGGTGCCGCCGTCCTTCCACGGCTGGAAGTACGGGTGCGCGCCACCCGGGACGAGAGCGACCTTGACACTCGACGCGCTCGACTTGGCGCCCGCGTCCGTGCCCGCGCCGGACGAGGAGTCGGCGCTCTTGGTGCTGCAGCCGGTGAGAGCGACCGCGAGCAGCAGCGACATGGCGCCTGCCACCTTGGCGGGATGAGCGAACTTGGACATCAAGACCACCGCTTTCGACAGATCCTATACGATTGCCCATACCTTCCGCCCGAACGGCCGAGCCGTCAAGCCCCCGTAACGCAACCGAAACCCAAATCGGCGGGTCGGCGTTGCAGCAGGGCTCAGCAAATCCGCAGGTCAGCGGCGAGACTGGCAAACGTGAACGTCGCCGAGATATCCTATAGAATCTACGAGGGCCGCCTGAATTGGGGAGGGGTAGACACACATGACCGGGCCACCGCGCAGACTCATGCTCACCGACTCGGTCTATGAGGTGATCCACCAGCGCCTCGTCGACCACGAACTCGAACCGGGCGGCAAGCTCAACATCAACGCACTCGCCGCCGACCTCGACGTGTCGCCGACGCCGGTGCGCGAGGCACTCGCCCGCCTGGAAGCCGACGGGCTCGTCGTCAAGCGGTCACTGGCCGGGTACACCGCGGCCAAGCTGCTGACCAGCGCGGACTTCGACAACCTGTTCGAGATGCGGCTGCTGCTGGAACCCGTCGCGGCGAGCCGGGCGGCCACCAGCATCACCGACGACGAACTCGGCGAACTCGGCACCCACCTGGACGCGATGCGTGCCGCGGCGGTGGACGCGGGCAAACCGAAGTCGCGGCTTTTCCTGCACCACGACGCGCTCTTCCACGCGAAGATCGCCGACGCGAGCCGCAACCCGCTCATCAGCGAGACGCTGCGCCGCTTCCACGCCCACGCACATCTCTACCGGCTGCACTTCCGCGACGGCATAGCCGAGGCGACCTGCCAGGAACACCAGCGCATCATCGACGCGTTGAGCGACGGCGACGCCGACACAGCCGCCGCCACCATGCGGTCCCATCTGCGTCGCGCCCAGGACCGACTCGGCTCAGTGATCTCCAGCGAGCTCTGACCCGCGACGAAACGCTTGCCGCGCAACCACATCAGCGACACCCGAGAAGCTCCCAGCCACCAACGGCACCGCGACCGAATGGGATTGGGGATTTGTGCAGCTACCCACAATATCCTACAGGCCTTAGAATTCCCGGGATATGGTCGTGATTGGGAGGTGAGGCATGGCGAATCCGCCGCGCAGGCAGGTCTTGACCGACACGGTGTATGACGTGATTCATCACCGGTTGGTGGACCACGACATCGAACCAGGCAGCAAGCTCAACATCAATGGGCTGGCGGTCGAGCTCGACGTGTCCCCCACCCCCGTGCGGGAAGCCCTGGCCCGCCTGGAGGCCGACGGCCTGGTGATCAAACGGTCACTGGCGGGCTACACCGCCGCCCCGCTGCTCACCGGATCGAACTTCGACGACCTGTTCGAGATGCGGCTCCTGCTGGAGCCCGCCGCGGCGAGCCGAGCCGCGACCAGGGCGACGGCCGACGATCTGACCGTGCTCGATGAGCACCTCGCGGCGATGCGCGGCGCGTCGGACACCGGCGAGCCGACGATGCGAGTGTTCCTGCAGCACGACGCCCTGTTCCACGCGCGCGTCGCCGCCGCGAGCGGCAACCTGCTGATGGTCGACACGCTGCGGCGCATGCACGCCCACGCCCACCTCTACCGGTTGTTCTTCCGCGAGGGCATCGCCGAGGCGACCTGCCACGAGCACCAGCGCATCATCGACGCCCTCCGCGACAGCGACCCGGACACCGCCGCGGCCGCGATGCGCTCGCATCTGCGCCGAGCCAAGGACCGGCTAATCCCCGTGGTCGCCGACAAGTCCTGACACCTCAGGTCACTCTGGCGCGAGTTCGCCGGACCCTCGGGGAATAAGGCTCACCGGCACGGTGACGGTGCGTACTGGTCGGGTGGGGTCGGCTGATCGGGCCAGGAGCAGCTCGACGGCGGTGCGTCCGATGGTGGCGCTGTCTTGGGCGATCACGGTGACGCCGGGCCGCAGCAGGTCGGCGAGGGCGAAATCGTCGAAGCCCACCATCGCGAGCCGCGTCGCGTTGGCGCCGATCTGGCGCAGAACCTCCACAGTGGTCTGCCTGTTGCCGGCGATCAGGGCGGTCGCGGGCTGGTCGCCGCCGAGCACGGTGGCCAGGGCCTCGGCGATCCGGCCGGGTTCGATCTCGCCGGTGTGCACCATGCCGTCGACTGGGTTTCCGTTGGCGGTGGTGCAGGCTCGGAAGGCGGCGGCGCGTTCCCCGCCGGTGTAGATGCGGTCGTGGTCGCCGATGTAGGCGATGCGCCGGTGTCCGTGCAGGGTGAGGTGCCGGTAGGCCATTCCCATGGCCAGTGCGTTGTCCGCGAGCACCGTGTCGGTGGCGACCCCGCCCGCCGGGCGGTCGAAGGCCACGATCGGCATCCCCGACTCGATCTCCGGCTCCAGGTACTGGTGGGCGGAGCCGATCGGCTCGACGATGATGCCGTCGACGCGGCGACCGCACATGGACATCACCGTCGCGCGCTCACGCCGCTCGTCGTCGTCGGTGGACATCGCCAGCACGGTCATCTTGTGCTCGCGCGATGCCAGATCGATCGCGCCGAGCACGGGGTGGCCGTCGGACAGGTTGCGGACCGCGGCGCCGATGATGCCGCTGGCGCCGCGGCGCAGCTCCCGTGCCCGCTCGTCCGGGGCGTAGTCGAGCTCGGCGATGGCCGCGTGGACCCGCTCGGCCAGCTCGGCGCCGACGGTCGGGTCCTCGTTGACCACTCGCGACACCGTGCGCAGCGCGACCCCGGCCACCCTGGCCACATCGACCATTGTGGGGCGTTTCCGCCGTTGGATCTCGCTCATCCCGCTCCGTTCGTCCGTGTTCCTGCTTATCAGTTCCGGGGTGCCGCTGATGTCCGATCGGCGAAGCCGTGCGCGTTGATGTTCAGGAGCGCGCCTGGTTCCGCCGTCAGTGAATCACCATCGTTCATTCGGTTCGCCGCGATGTCGGCGAAGTCGGCGTCGAGGCCGAACAGGCCCGCGATGACCGCCTCGGTCACGGCGACTCCGGCGTTGCTGTCGCGGTTCGACACTCCGCGTTCGGCGACCCGGTAGCGGCCGTCGCCGATGTGTTCCATCGCCTGACCCCACACCGCCCCAGACGTGCCTGCGTGCACCCTGGTGAGCAGTGACTGGGCCAGGTCCGGCCTGCCGAGCCTGCAGAGGCCGTAGGCGGTGGCACCTGGCCAGGCGCAGAAGGCTCCGGCGGCGCCGTGGTCGGGGCGGTCCGACAGCGGCGCGATGGGGTCGTCTGGCGCGAGTGCGCGCATCCAGTCGCCGTCGATGAGGTGGGTGCTGACGAAGTCGACCATCTCGGTCCGCTGGGCCTGGCTCAGGTCACCGGGGATGTCGGCGGCGACGATGGCGAAGTCGAGGACGTGTCCGATGGTGTCCTCGCCGTGTGGGTGGGCGACGCGCCATCGACCGGCGCCCGCGTACTGGTCGAGGACGGCGGCGACCAACTCGTCGGCGTCCCTCGCGGCCTCCTGCGCTTCGGCGGTTTCGCCGCGGTGGCGCAGGACGACTGACAGGTCGCGGAGCATGCCTGCGTAGCCCGCATTGAAGGAGATCACCGCGTGGCGGTAGTTGGGGACGCATTCGAGCAGTTCCCACGCGTCGTCGCCGAAGTCGACGAGCACCCCGCCGCCGAAGGTGGCTCGCTGGGTGCGGGGCCGATACGCCATGGCGCGCAGGTGGTCCAGGACTGTCGACTCGCCTGCCTTCTCGTCCAGCAGGTCAAGGTCACCGGTCACGCCGACATAAGCCTGGACGGTGCGGAACAGGGCGTGGTCGTTGGAGGCGTAGTGGTTGCCGATGGGCACCAGGTTGCGGGTGTCGAACGAGTGGGACTGGTCGTAGGGCTGCGACAGCGCCGCGATGATCCACGCGCGCATTCCCACAGGTTCGAGCAGGGCCGCGGTGCGGGCCCACTCGGACTGGTCCCAGTAGAACGTCGTCGTGGCGCCGAGGCGGGGGCCGCCGGTGAGGAAGACCGGTCCGATCTCGCTGACCCCGGTGTTGCGCAGGTAGATGGCGAGCAGGGCGCCGAGGTAGTAGCTGCGGGCGAGGCCGTCGTCCGGGCTGACCAGGGTCGGCAGGTGGCCGCTGAACTCGGTGTTTCCTGGGGTGAACGCGCTGGCCCAGGTGTACCGCCAGCGGTCGGCGACGGCGGTGAACCGTTCGGCGAAGGTGCCGGGATCCGGCTGCCCGCCGATGGCGAGCGTCGTGCCGAGCACAACCGTCTCACCGGGCGCCAGCGTCAGCGTCCACTGGGCACTGTCGGCGGTGAGGACATCGGGTGCGGTGTCGAAGGTGTAGGTCGACCGCGCTGTGCTCGCGCTGTCGGTGATCACGACGGCGCCGTCGGCGGCCGTCGCGTGCCAGCGTTGGCCCGACCACCACGGCTGGGTCGTGGCGACGACATCGCCGTCGACCATCAGGCTTGCCGCGGTGTCGGTCACTTGGGCGGCGAGTCGGTGCCAGCGGCCCGGTTCCAGCGGTGTCGGCGCGGTCAGGAGTTCGCCCGCGATCCGCAGCCAGGGCACGCCGTCCGCCACGCCGAACTGGACGGAGTCGGGGTGGTTGCCGTGGGTCAGCAGCACTCCGGTCTGCCCGCTGTCGAGACGGACCTCGAAGACGGGAGCGTTCTCAACGGCTTCCAACCGGAATTCGGTGAGCGGGTCGCCGATGCGGTAGTCACCGGTGAAGCCTTCGACGCCGCGGATCGTGGCGATCGCCGCGGGTGGACGCACTCGGCCAGAGTCGGGGCTGGTGTGGTCGGGCAGTTCGGACTCCAACAGCATCGGCGCGCTGTCCTCGTCGCGCTGCATCCCCGGATCGCGGGGGCGGCCCAGTCGCACCAAGCGTGGACCGGGCGCGGCCAGGTAGGGCGAGCCGGGGTGGTCGGCGGTGACTTGTTCGCGGATGCGTTCGGTGGTGAAGAAGTCGTGGTAGTGCCCGGCGTTCCACGGGGTGCCGTACAACCAGCCCCAGTCCACTTCGGACACGGCGATCGGCGCGAACAGCTCCTGGGTGACCGTGCGCACGACCGGTTCCGCGACGGTGTTGGTCACCTCGACGCGCCACAGCACATCGGTGCTCTCGTAACCCATGCGCGTGTCGGTGACCACGCTGACCGCGCCGTCACTCGCCCGGCGCCGCACACCCCACGGCGCCCACTGGAAGTCCTGTGCGGGCAGGACTCGGCCGTCGACGCGCAGCGCCCCGGTGTGGTAGCCGCCGCTGTAGGGCGGGATGGCCAGCCACGACAGCGAGGTGAGGTCGGCGTTGGCGTGTGCTTGTCCCCATTGGTTGCGCAGCGACGGCAGGTGCGCCAACTCGTCACGGGACAGCCAGTCACCACTGAGGCTGTCGAGGGAGGGGACGCCGTGCGGGGTCACTTGGACGCTCCTGACATGAGACCGTGGATGAATTCGCGCTGAGCGGCCAGGTACCCGACGACGGGGATGACGGCGGCGAGGAACATGATTCCGAAGAGCTGCCCGTAGTCCGTGGAGTACTGGCCCACCGACAGGTACACGCCGGTGGTGATGGTCTGGCCTTGCAGCGGGCCGAGGATGAACAGCGGGTTGAGGAAGTCGTTCCACACCCACAGACCCAGGAAGATGGCGACCGTGGCGGTGGCCGGGCGCACGACCGGCAGCACGATCTGCCACCAGATCCGAAGGTCGGACGCGCCGTCGACGCGTGCGGCCTCGATGATCTCCTCCGGCACCGTGCGCAGGAATCCGACGTAGACGAACACGGCGAAGGACAGGTAGCCACCGCCCACATTGGACAGGATCAGGCCAGGATAGGTGTGGTCCAGCCCGATCTGCTGCAACAGCGTCACGATCGGCAGCAGGACGACCTGGGGCGGCACCATCAGCCCGAGGGCGAAGAACGCGAGCAGCGCGGCCTTCACCTTCGGCGTGCGGCGGGAGATGTAGAGGCTCAGCGCCGAGGACAGCGGGATGAGGATCGCCACCGTGGCGACGGTGACGACCACCGAGTTGGCCAGGCCGCCCTGCACGAGCTGGTCGGGCCGGTTGAACGCGTTGATGATGTTGTCGAAGGTGAACGGCACGGGCGGCGCGGCTGGGTTGGCCAGGATCTGGTCCTGACTCTTGAACGTGTTCACGAACGCCAGATAGATCGGCATGATGTACGCGGCGGTGATCAGCAGCGCCGCGCCAGTGTGCAGTCGGCGCGTCCTCATGCGGGCACCTCTCGCTTCCGAAGAAAGTGCGTGAGCACGTACGCGGCGCCACCGGTCAGCACCAGCAACAACATGGCGATGGCCGAGGAATAGCCGAACAGGTTGTTGGTGAACGCCACCTGGACCAGGTAGTAGGCGGTCGACTGGGTGGTGTTCGCGGGCCCGCCCCCGGTCAGCACCGCGATCACGTCATAGAGCTTGAACGTCGTGATCAGGCACAGCACGACGTTGATCGTCGTTCCGGGCGCGATCATCGGCCAGGTCACGTGCCAGAAGCGGCGCAACGGCCCGGCCCCGTCGATCTTCGCCGCCTCATAGAGGGAGGCGTCGACCGAGCGCAGCGACGCCGAGTAGACCACCGTGGCGAAGGCGATGGTGACCCAGCTGACCACGACGCACAGCGAGATGGTGGCCATCTCGGTGCTGCCGAGCCAGGACACCGGCTCGCTGACCAAGCCGAGCTGCCGCAGGACCGAGTTGAGCAGACCGCCCTCGGTCAGGATGCTGCGCCACAGGAAGGCCACGATGACCCCCGAGAGCACCTGCGGGATGAAGATCAGGGTCCGCATGACGCGGAAACCCAGCGTCTGCCGGTTGAGCAGGAGAGCGAACCCGAGCCCGAACGCGTTGGCCACCACGGTCACCACGACGACGACGGTGATCGTGAACAGCAGCGTGGCGCGCAGCCGGTCATCGGCGAAGAGTTCGTGGTAGTTCTCCAGACCGACGAACTTCGACTCGGCGCGCAGCGGGTTGCGGTCGGTGAAGCTCATGAACAAGCTCTTCAACACGGGATAGATCAAGAACGCGGCATACAGCCCGATGGCCACCCACGCCAGCGATGCCAAGCCCGACACACGTCGAGTCACGATGTACCTCCCTTCGGGGAAAGGCCCGCGCGGGCCGCACAACCCACGCGGGCACCGCGTTACTTACCCGTCGCCTTGTCCCACGCCTTGTCCAGCTCAGCGAGCTGGCCCTGGACATCGCCGTTGGTGAACAACTTCTGCGACAACGCGTAGAACAAGTCGGTAACACCCGGCGGGAGAGCGTCGTCGTTGTTGACCCAGCCCACCGAGCTGACCTTGTTGTTGTCCTCCTGCGCCACCTTGAACGCCTCGGTGAACACCGGCGTCACCTTGGCCCCGAAGTCCTCGAGCTTGATGTTCTTGAACATGGGGAACGCCCCATCACCCTCGATGAGCGACTTGAGGTTGTTGGGCGACAGCGACCACGCCTTGGCGAACGCCGTCGCCTTGCCGACGTCGGTGGCCTTGGCGCTGATCGCGGTGGTCCCGCCGACGTTGAACGGCACGACCACCGAACCGTCATCGGTCGGGAGCAGGAACGTGCCGAACGACGCGGCCTGCTCTGGCTTGATCTGGCCGATGAGCCAGCTACCCATCAAGTACATCCCCGACTTGCCACCGAGGAAGCTGGTGTTGGCGTCGGCGTAGTTCACGCCGAGCGCACCCTTGCCGAAGGCGCCCGCGTCGATCAGCTGCTTCTGCTTGGTGACCCCGGCGACCATGTCCGCGTCGGCGAACTTGACCTTGCCCGCGTACCGGTCCTGGATCCAGTTCTTGTTCTTGCCCAACACATGCGAGCTGACGACACCGACCAGCGGCATGCTCGCCGACCACGGCTCGGCGCCGGCCAGCTCGATCGGGGTGACCCCGGCGGCCTTGAGCTTCTCCACGACCTGCAGGAACTCCGCCCACGTCTTGGGCACCGTGATGTTGTTCTTGGCGAAGATGTCCTTGTTGTAGAACACCATCGGCAGGATCTGCGCGTTCGTGGGCGGGATGTAGGTGGCGCCCTTGTGTTGTTGGCGTCCGGCTGCAGGAAGTTGGCCCGCAGCCACTCCTTGTCGAACGGGGTCAGCAGGTTCGCCTCGATGAAGTCCTTCGGGTTGATCGAGGCCAGCACGTCGGGGAACTGGCCCGACGCCTGCAACTGCTTGGCGTAGGCGTTGCGGTCGGTGTCCGGCGAGACGATCTTGTTGATCTGCACACCGGGCGTCGACTTCACCGCGTCGGCGATCGAGTCGTCCCAGAACTTCGCGGTGAGGGCGGGCGTCTCGAAGGTCAGAAAGCTCAGCTTGGTGGCACCGGCCTCGGTGGGCGCGCTCGTCGAACACGCGGCGAGGGCCAGGGTCGCGGCGACCGTGACGACGGCGGCCAGCCTGGCGCGGAGGGGAAACTTCACGTTGTTCTCCAAAAGGGGACGGGCTCGTCGGGCATGGGCAACGACGAACCCGCCGAACCATGCAACAACGTTATCTCACTGGTGTTTGGGGGACTGTAAGCCGGCACACATTTAGTGTCAACAGATCAACCCTGAACAGGCAAGAACCGCCCTAAGCCGCTCACGTCCGGCTGGTCGATAACCTTATTTGGCCTGATCGAAGGTCGGATATCGTCGACGCTGCGTCGATACCGCTACCACATCCGAAGGAACGTTACCTAGTCGCGCAAACGCGCAAGGTACGGGCACATTCATCGGATGTCAATGGTTCGAGAGATTCCTTGACCTACAAGGGAAGCAGACTTAGCCTGTTGCGAAACTCGACCGACACACGGCGTTCACCGCGATGAAGCAACGTTATCTCGACGGTGGAGCCCCCACTCCCAGGAGTGCCATCGATGAAACCTCTGATGAGAAGGTCCGTGCTTCGGTTAGCCGCGGCGACTACCGCGGCGGCACTCGGCGCGGTCGGGTTGACCGTCGTGCCGCAAGCGGCGGCGGCACCGAGCCCGGCGCGGCAGTGGACCGACGTGCAGGCCTTGATCTCACCGATCAAGGGCGTGTGGACCGACCAGAACTACCCCGGCGCGATCGACACAACCATGCCGAAGACCGCGCTGCTGGGCAACGGAGACATCGGTGTCACGTCGGGTGGAGGCAACGGCTACAAGACCTTCTACGTGTCCAAGGGCAATTATTGGACCGCCTCCCCCAGTCCTTCACCGGTCTCCCTCGGTGGGGTCTCGATCACTCCGACAAACGGCGCGCAGTCGGGGCAGGCAGCCAACCTGGCCCTGGGGTCGACGGCCACCGCGTCGACCAGCCACAGCAGCTTCCCGCCGCCGCGAGCGGTCAACGGGCAGTGGGCGGCGGGTTATGAGGGTTGGGTGTCGGCGGTTGGCAAGCCGCAGTGGCTGCGGCTGGACTTGGGCGCGGGCAGGTCGTTCAACCGCTACGTGATCAAGCACGACGCGGCGGCCCGGCCTGCCGAGACCGCCAACAACACCAAGAGCTGGACGCTGCAGACCAGCGGCGACGGCACGACCTGGACGAGCGTCGACACCGTCACCAACAACACCGCGGCCATCACCGACCGGTCGTTCACCCAGCTCACCGCAAGGTACGTGCGCCTCGACATCAGCGAGCCCACCCAGGGCACCACCAGCGAAACCATCACCAACCCACGCGCCCGCATCGGGCAGCTCGAGCTGTACGCGGACAACTTGGCGCTGGGATCGACGGCCACCGCGTCGACCAGCCACAGCAGCTTCCCGCCGCCGCGGGCGGTCAGCGGGCAGTGGGCCGCGGGCTACGAGGGCTGGGTCTCGACCATCGGCAAAACCCAATGGCTGCGCCTGGATCTCGGCACCAGCAAGACCTTCAACCGCTACCTGATCAAACACGACGAAGCCGCCCGCCCAGGCAACGCCGCCAACAACACCAAGAACTGGACCCTGCAGACAAGCAACGACGGCACCACCTGGACAACGGCCGACACCGTCACCAACAACACCGCGGCCAGCACCAACCGCACATTCACCCAGACCACCGCACGGTACGTACGCCTCAACATCACCGAACCCACCCAAGGAACCACCAGCGACACCATCACCAACCCACGCGCCCGCATCGGCCAGCTCGAGCTGTACGCGCCCGCGGGAACCTCGCAGCCGTCGGTGCCGTTCCGCGAGGAGCAGAACATCCTTAACGCCGAGGTCGACACCACGATGGCGCTCGGCGGTGTCCCGGTGACGATGAAGACCTGGACCGGCGCGGACGGGAACTACCTGGTCACCCAGATCAAGTCCAACGGGTCGGTGCCGGTGCGCCTGCGCGCCGACACGTGGGCCGGATCGGGTCAGCCCGCGACCGGGTTCACCAACACCTCCGGGGTGTCCGGGTCGACGACCTGGGCCACCCGGAAGACGCCCACCAGCACCGCCTGGGTGTCAGAGGGATCACTGGCCACGCGGGTGATCGGTGCGACGGCGACCACGGCGTCGTCGGGCGCCACGGCGTCGCAGACGTTCGACCTGCCCGCCGGGCAGACGATCCGGATCGTCACGGCGGTCTCGGGCGGCGGGAAGAACGCGACCGGATCAGGGGCCGCGGCGCGGACCCTGGTCGACGCACAGACCGGCACGACACTCGATACGCTCTACACCGCGCACGCGGACTGGTGGAAGCAGTACTGGCTCAAGTCCTATGTGGACCTGAACGACAGTGACCTGGAGCGCTACTACTACAGCCACCTCTACTTCATGGGTTCCGCGATTCGGGCAGGCAAGACCGCGCCTGGCCTGTACGGCGTCTGGACGACCACCGACACGCCGGGCTGGTACGGCGACATGCACCTCAACTACAACTGGATGGCCAACTACTACGGCGCGTACTCCAGCAACCGGGCCGACATGTTCGCGTCGTACCAGGCGGTGGTCGAGGACTACCTGCCCGAGGCCAGGCGGCGGGCCAAGGAGGACCTCAAGCGGGTCAACAACACCTACGTCACCAACCGGTTCCCCAGTGGCGGCGTACCCGGTGGACTGCTGTTCCCGGTCGGGATCGGCCCGTTCGGGTCGACCACCGACGACAAGTACCTCAACCAGGTCTGCAACGCACTGTTCGTCGCGACCCAGTACCTGGAGTACTACGACTACACCAGGGACAACGCTTGGCTGGCCGACTCCGGCTACCCGTTCCTCAAAGAGGTGGCCGAGTTCTTCCAGCACTGGCTCGAGTACGACGCCACGGCGCAGCGGTACAACCTGTGGGGCGGGCCGCACGAGGGCCTGTGGGCGCGCAACTCCACCCCAGATATGGGCATGCTGCGCTACCTGCTCACCACACTGATCAACGCGAGCACCACCCTCGGCGTCGACTCGACGCTGCGGGCCACCTGGCAGGACATCCTCGGCAAGCTCCCCCCGATCGCGACCACCACTTACAACAACAAGACCGTGTACGCGATCGCCGACCCCGGCACGATCACCCCGGACACCCGTGCCATCCGCATCGGTGACAACACCATCAACCTGGAGTTCATCCACCCCGGCGAGGCGCTGGGACTGGGTTCCTCGGCCGCCGAGCGGCAGCGGGCGATCGACACGCTCGACGCCATGAACTCCTGGGGCCAGAGCAACAGCTTCCCCAAGGTGTTCACCCAGGCGGCCCGCGTCGGCTACCCGGCCCAATCGCTGTTCGACAAGTTCAAAGCCCAGGTCGCGACCAGCAAACTCGCCGCCAACCTGCGCGTCGTCGACGGCTACCACGGCCTCGAGAAGGTCGGGGCGATCGAGTCTGTCGACAGCATGCTGATGCAGAGCCACCAAGGCGTGATCAGGCTGTTCCCGGTCTGGCCCACGACCAAGGACGCGAGCTTCGTCAAACTACGCGAGAAGGGCGCGCTGATCGTCTCCAGCGAGTTCAAGGCGGGGGCGGTCACCTACGTTGACATCGCTCCCGAGGTCGGCGGAACGGTGAAGCTGCTGAACCCCTGGCCCGGCAAGAGCGTGACGATCAACAAGAGCACCGGCGGAACCCAGAGCTACACCGAGACCGGTGGCGTCATCACCTTCACCGGCACGGCAGGCACCACCTATACCATCAACGCGCCGTAGCAGCGCCGTGATCGCTGTGCCGGGCGAGTTGTTCCGCCCGGCACAGCGATCAGCACTGTCAGTCGCAGGACAGGCGTGCGCCCGCCCAGTCGGCGTGGTCGTTGCCGTTGCCGTCACCCGCGTCGCGCACCACGAGTGACATCGTCGTGGTCCCGGTGAGCCGAACCGCGACCGGCGCGGACTGTCCCGACCGCAAGACCGGGCTGGTGTACACGGTGGTCCCGTCCGCGACGACCTCGAAGATCACGCTGCCCTGCGATGTCGCCTCGGCGTCAAGCCCGACGGTCGCGTCGAAGCCGTGGCACGTGCCGTTGAGCGGGATGACGACCGTGCTGGGCGCGTGGACACCGAGGCCCTGCCGGTAACGCACGCCGCCCACGGTGATCACCGTGCCGTCGCGGGCGACGCTCTCGCCGTTGCTCAGGTCCCGCTCGATCGGACCCCACCCGTTGGCGGAAGAGGTCGTGGCGCGCTCGCTCACCGAGACCCCGCTCGACGGGGTCGCGCAGTCGATTCGGGCGTCGGCCCAGTCGGTGTGGTCGTAGTCCCACCCGTCCCGGCCGTCGGTGGTCCGCAGTTCGAGCGTGCGATAGCCCTTGGTCGGCACTCCCAATGACACAGCCGACCCGCCCCGGAGCACGTCGGTGTAGGCGAGCAGCACCCCATCGCCGTAGACCTGGAACCGCGCCGCGCCCCTGGAGCTCTCGTCGTCGATGCCCACCGTGGCCTGGAACCAGTAGCAGGCCTTGCCCAGGTAGACGTGAACCGAGGAGTACGCGTGGGTGCCGATGCCCTTCGCGTAGGTCCGGCCCGCCAGGGTCAGCGTCCGACCGTCACCGACGCCCTTCTCACCGTTGCTCATGTTGCGCTCAGCAGGCCCCCACCCGTTCGAGGAGTGCGACCAGGGCAGGTCGCCGACCAGGTGGGATCCCGCCACCGGCGCCGCGGCCGCGGCGCCGTCTCGGGTCACCCGGAACAACGCCACGCCGTGACCGGGCACCGAGGCGCTGATGGTGTGAGCGGTGGTGGACTCGGCCTTCGACCACAGGTCCTTGACCCGGTAGGAGCTGGAACCGCCCAAGCCGAGCTCCGCCGCCGACGTGGTGATCGTGGCCGTGCCACCACCGCGGTTGAACAGCATCGCGACCGCCGAGCCGTCGGACATCGGCTTGCCCCAGACCTCGGTGCCGTTGCCGAAGTCGTCCAGGAGCCTGCCCTGCGAGCCGCCCCAGTCCTGGTCCACGGCGATCACATCGGCGTTGGTCAGGATCGCCTTGGTCGCCGGAGAGACAGCGGACAGGTCGTTCCCCGCGACCAGCGGCGCGTTGAGCATCGCCCACATACTGAAGTGCGAGCGGTACTCGGTGTCGGTCATGCCACCATTGCCGACCTCGAGCATGTCCGGGTCGTTCCAGGCTCCAACCTTGGCGAACGGCTCCAGGGCGCGCTGCTGGTCGAACAGGCTCACGACACTGGACCAGTTGTCGGAGATGTCACCGGTGGTGCGCCACAGGTTGCCGCCGACGGTCGGCCCGAACTCCCACGGGCTCTCCTCGCCCCAGTTGCAGATGCTGTAGACGATGTCGCGCCCGGTGTTGCGCAGCGCCCGGCCCATGTCCTCGTAGCGCTGCTTCGCGGACCGGCCCCAGTGGTTTCCACAGTTGTCGTACTTCAGGTAGTCGATGCCCCACGACGCCCACAGGTCGGCGTCCTTCTGCTCGGAGCCGATCGAGCCGGGCTGCGGACCGACCCACCAGGACGGGCCGGTGCAGGTGCGGTCCCCCGCACTGGAGTAGATACCGGCCTTGAGGCCCAGGCCGTGGATGTAGTCGACGACGGCCTTGACGCCGTTGGGGAACTTCGTCTTGTGCGGCACCAGGTTGCCGCTACCGTCACGGTCACGCTCGGCCCAGCAGTCGTCGATGTTGACGTACTTGTAGCCCGCGGCGGCCATGCCGGAGGACACCAGTCCGTCGGCCGCCGACTTGATCTTCGCTTCGTTGATGTCACAGTTGAACTTGTTCCAGCTGTTCCACCCCATCGGGGGCGTGAGGGCCAACGTGTTGGCCGGAACAGGCGCCGTCGCCGATGCCTCCGGGACCGAGGTGTCGGAGAGCACTAGCATACTTGTAGCCAACAGTGAGAGAGCGACAGCTCCAGCGAATTTGGTGCGGATGCGCACAGCCATTCCTTCCCATGCAGGGAGACGAGCAGGACTTGCGGGGCAGTCGACGCGGACGCCCGTCCGGGCAACGTCGTGCCAAGTGACAGTGAACAGCCGGAACGTCTCGCCTGTCCATGGCTCGATCACGGAGGATCTCCCGCGCCGCGAAGCGGTCGCCGCCGGAGTCGACATGGATCGCGCGGCCCTCCTCGGGCTCGCACGAGACCACAATGGACGGTCAACAACCCGACGAAGACTCACGAGTGACGCCGGCGACTATTTCGCGCTTGGAGGCACGTCGTCTCGCGAATCCATCTCACCCGCGTATCGAAGATCTTCATGAGTTCGGCCGTCGCCGCCTTGGCCAGATGGCGTGGCTTGACCTGAAACAGGTCCCCAAAACGACTGTTCCCCATGCATCGAGCTTGTTCGTGTCAGTCGCCTGAATGAAGAAGCCCCAACCGAGTTCCACGTCCCACCCACGGCGGTCCGCGGCAGACTCGATCAGCACCAGAAACAACAAATCCCCAGGTCAACACGAATGTCGACCAAGGGATTTGTGGTGCGCCGCCAGGGACTCGAACCCCGAACCCGCTGGTTAAGAGCCGACCCGAGAGCCTGTCGGGTGGTGTCGAGTGATGCCGGCACAGGTTGTTTCAGCTGGTCGCGTTCGGCCGGTTGGATCGCGTGGTGTCGGCTGGTGCCGGGCTGTTCCGGTCTCCTCGGGCTCTCCTCGGGCTCGCACGGGCACCGCCCGATATGTGCGCGTCTCGTTCCCGGACGGCTCTCGCGGAACGAGCCTGGATCTGCTGGAGGTCGCAATCAACGCGAGCTGACCTGATCCGGACGTACACCGCCCCGGGTGTCGTGGCCAACAGGCCCGATCCCCGGGGCGGTCCCATCAGGGACCGTGTTCGGTGGAGCGCTCTCTCAGCCGAGATCCGGCTTGCTCAGCAACGACACGGACAGTTCGGCGAGGCCGTCCAGCTCCAGCACCGTGACCGTGTTGCTCCCGACCCGGGTGGAGGGCCAAGGTACGTAGAGGCGCTGTTGGGGGCCACGGTTCCAGTATCGACCGAGACACAGGTCGTTGAACCAGACGTATCCCTTCACGCCTTCGACCTGGAGGTAGCCATCCGCCTGCTCGGGCAGGTCGAGCTGGGCCCGGTAGTACCGGGGGCCGGGCATCAGGTCCGATGCCGTGCGCTCACCGACCGGCGTCCATGCCTGCTCGCGGGCTTCCGGCAGCGCGTGGGTCGAAACGGAGTACCCGTTCAGCCACTGGTTGTCCTGGCGCAGCCCGCCCAGACCCTTCGTGCCGCCGAGGCGGGGCCCGTAGTTCACGCGTCCCATCGATTCGACCACGACCGATACCCGGCAGCCGCCGCCGACTCCGGGAACGACGGCGTCATCCCCGGCGCGGTCCACAATGGCCACCAGAGCATCGTCGACGAACACGTGAGCCCGGTCGCGCAGCTCGATGAGCTGAAGCGGGAGCGGTGCGCGGGGACCGGGGATGTGGGTCTCGTAGCGGACCAGTCCGTGGTCGATACCCAGTTCCTCGAACGATGGCGCCACCGGGAACGCACCGCGTTCGTCGAAGACGACTGCGGCGGTGTGCGTCAGCGGGACGGTGACATCGGTGACCAGCGGGTGCAGCGCGGGCAGTTCCCGCGATTCGACACCGGGGCGCACCCGCGAGATCACCTCGCGGAACGCGTGGAACTTCGCCGTCGGAGCGCCGCGTTCGTCCAACGCCGCGTCGTAGTCGTAGCTGGTGACCGTCGGACGGTACTCGTCCGCACCGTCGTGACGGTGATGATTGGCGCCCGCCCCGGTGCCGAAGTTCGTGCCGCCGTGCGCCATGTAGAGGTTCACCGATCCGCTCGCGTCGAGGATCTCGGCGAGAGCTCGCGCGGCATCGCCGGCATCCCGGGTGACATGGGGTTGGCCCCAGTGATCGAACCACCCGTTCCAGAACTCCATGCAGAACGGGGCGTCGTTCGGGCGGTATCGTGCCAGGGCGGCGAAGGCGTCCGCGGCGCACGAACCGAAGTTGACCGTCGCCGTGACGCCGTCGATCATGCCGCCGGTGAGACAGGCATCCGTCCACCCGTCGCTGGTGAACAGCGGGGCGGTGACGCCGCGGTCGATCAAACCCCGCGCGAGGGCGGCGAGGTAGTCCCGGTCGGTGCCGAACGAACCGTACTCGTTCTCGACCTGCACCATGTGGAGACCGGGATGGTCCGCGAACGTCGGCACCACGGCGTCCAGGTATCGCTCCACGGCGGCGAGGAACTCCCGATCGCTGGTGCGCACCCGGCGCCCGAGTCGTCCGGTCAGCCACGACGGCAGACCACCGTTGTCCCATTCCGCGCAAATGTATGGTCCCGGGCGCACGATGGTTCGCAGTCCCTCGGCGTACGCGATGTCAAGGAACCGGGTGATCTCCGCCAGCCGTTGCCAGTGTCCCTCGACGGGTTCGTGCGCGTTCCAGGCGATGTAGGTCTCGACGGTGTCGAGACCCATCGCGTGCAGCGACCGCATCAAATCGGGCCACTGCTCGGGCAGGGAGCGGAAGTAGTGGGCAGCGCCGGAGAGCACTCGAGGGCCGGGAGAGGAAGTCATGAGATCCATTCGTGCGGTGATCAGAGCTTGACAGCGCCCGCAGTGAGGTCCATCCGCCAGTACCGCTGCAAGCCGATAAAGGCGATCGCGAGCGGGATGATCGACAGCAGCGATCCCGTGATCACGAAGTGATAGTTGAGCTCGCTCGGCTGGTTGCCCCAGAAGTACAGGCCGAGCATGGCGGGCCACAGCTCGGAGTCGTTCAGGGTGACCATCGGCAGGAAGAAGTTGTTCCAGATACCGACGAAGGAGAACAGGAATACGGTGAGCAGCGCGGGCATCATGAGCGGCAGCGCGATCCTGAAGAAGATCCGCGCCTCGCCGGCGCCGTCGATCCGGGCGGCCTCCAGCAGCTCGTCTGGCACGCTCTCCTGGGCGGCGATCCTGGCAAGGAAGACACCGAACGGGCTCGCCAGGCTGGGGATGATGACAGCCCACATGGTGTTGATCAGGCCGAGCGATGAGAACAGCAGGTACAGCGGCATCACCAGCAACGAGGTGGGCAGCAGGATCGAGGCGAGCACCACGCCGAACAGGGCGCCCGAGCCCCGGAACGGGAGCTTCGCGAACACGTAGCCCGCGGCGGCGCCGAGCAGGGTCGCCCCGGCCGCGCCCCCTCCCGCGTAGATCACGGAGTTCAGCATCCAGCGCAGGAACATGCCGTCCTGGCGGGTCAGCACCGCCGTGATGTTGTCGAACAGCGAGAAGTTCTCGCCGAACCACAGCGGCGAGCTGGAGAACAGCTGCGAGCTGGACTTGGTGGCGGCGGTGATCAGCCACCAGACCGGGATCAGGAAGTAGATCGCGCCGATCAGGAGCACGCCACGCAGCAGGACGCGGCCGGCCAGCCGAGGCATCAGGAAGCCGCCTTCCGTGTGGTCATGGCCTTGGCGAGGCGGAGAAAGCCGAATGACACCACGAACGTGCCGAGCGCCAGCAGCACGGCCATCGCCGCGGCGACACCGTAGTTGTTGAGTCCGAACGCGACATCCTGCACCGCCATGTTCGGCGTGTATCCGCCGGTGATCGAGCGGGAGTACGACTTCAGCACAGTGGGCTCGGCGTACAGCTGCACAGTGCCCACGATGGAGAAGAACGTCGTGAGAACGAGCGCTGGAGCGACCAACGGCACTTTGATGCTCATCGCGATCCGCCATGCGCCTGCACCATCGAGGGCGGCGGCCTCGTACAGCTCCCGTGGAATGCCGGTCAGCGCCGAGTAGATCACCAGCATGTTGTAGCCGGTCCAGGTCCAGGTGACGATGTTGGCGATCGACCACAGCACGAGGTCGTCACCGAGGAAGTCCACGCTGATCCCGACAGTGGCGAAGAACGCGACGAACGGACTGGTGCCGCGCATGTACAGGAATGCCCAGAGGATCGCGGCGATCACGCCGGGCACGGCGTACGGCAGGAATGCCGCGAGCCGGGCGAACTTCGGGAAGGTCCCGGTCAGCGCGTCGACGGCCAGGGCGAGACCGAGCGCGACGAGGAGCATCACCGGGACCTGGACGAGGCCGAACAGCAGCACGCGCCCGACACCGCCCAACAAGTCGGTGTGCTGGACAGCGGTGACGTAGTTCGCCAGTCCCGCGAAGACCCGCTCGCCGCCGATGCCGAGGCCGGACTTCTTCTCGGTGAACAAGCTTTCGACGAGCGCGTAACCGAGCGGAAGGAGGAACACGAACAAGAACAGGGCGTAGAACGGCGTGAGTAGCAGCCACCTGGCCTTGTGCCGCGCCCCGCGGGCCGAGGCACGCCGGACTGGACGCCGCACCGAGGCGGCGACCGACATTTCCGGACGGGTAGTGGTCATGAGGATCCTGTCGTCGGGGTGGGACAGACGCGACGAGGGGTGTGACGCGTATGGAGGCGCGGATCGCGTTCCCGGTGCGAAGGTGCGCCGGAAACGCGATCCGTCATCCCGAGTCACCCGGTGACGCTGAGGCCCTTGGTCTTGAGTGAGTCGACAAGGCTCTTCTGCGCGATGTCCAGGCCCTGGCTCATCGTCCGCTCACGGCTCACCACCGGCTTCAGGGCGTCGGAGTACGCCTTCTCGGTCGCGGCATTGGCGGGCCCGAAGCGCCAGGTGCCGCTCATGGTCTTGGCGGCCTCGGCGAACACCTCGTACACCTTCTGGCCGCCGAAGAACGGCAGCGGATCGGTGAGCGAGCCGGCGCTGGTGCCCTTCGTCGCCGCCGGGAACGTGGCCGCTTCCTTGATCAGGATCTCCAGGGAGCCGCTGTCGGTGCTCATCCAGTTCGCGAAGTCGACCGCGCCCTGGACGTCCTTGCAGCCGGTGAGCACGGCGGTCGCGGATCCGCCTCCCGTGCCAGTGCTGACCTTGCCCTCTTCGATGTTGGGCATGGGAGCGACCTTCCACTTTCCGGTCGATTCCTTCGCGGCGCCTTCGAGCACGGTGGTCCACCACACCGGCGCGACGTAGCTGGCGATGGTCCCCTTCTGCACCTCGGCGAACCACTCCGGGGTCTCCGGCATGGTGACCTTGGTGAGATCCTTGTCCATCATGGTCTGCCAGTAGTCGGCAACCTTCTTGGTCTCGGCGCCGTTCATCGACACGGTCCACTGGTCGTTGTCACTCGAGTACCACGTACCGCCCGCCTGCTGAACGAAGCCCGCGAACTGGTAGGTGATGTCCGGGGCGAACGAGCTGAGGTAGACGTTCTTGTCGGCGGCGCGCACCTTCGCGGAGTCGGCGGCGAACTGGTCCCAGGTCTTCGCGGGGGTCAGCCCGAACTTCTCGTACACGTCGGCGCGGTAGAACAGCGCCAGCGGGGCCACATCGACCGGCACACCGTAGGTGCCCGGGCCTACCCGCATCGCCGACAGCGCGCTCTCCGGGTAGCTGGAGCGGTAGCCGTCGACCTCCTTCGAGATGTTCACCAACGTGCCGTCCACGGTGAGGGTGGGGATCGACTCGCCGCCCACCTGGCCAAGGCACGCCGCGTTTCCCGCCTTCACGGCGGCCTGCATCTTCGTGTAGCCGCCCTTGCCTCCGGACGCGGTCGTCTCAAAAGTCACCTTCTGGTCGTGGGACTTGTTCCACAGGTCCACGACCTTCTGATAGGCAGGGTTCCAGCCCCAGAACACCAGATCGCTCTTCTCGCCTGCGCCCAACGCGTCGGTGTTCGCTCCCGAGCATCCGCTGAGCGCGGCGCCCAGGAGCGCGACGGTCACGGTGGCCGAGGCCGTCCGGCGCCTCATGGAACGGGTCTTGTGCATTCTCTGGTTCTCCTTGCAAGGGGATGTGTGATCACGGAGAGGTCGATGTGGTCGTCGCTGACGGACCGGGCTCCTGACGGAAGCGAACTGCGGGGAGAGTGACCTCGGGCAACCCGTACAGCGACGTGGAGCTCGTTTCAAAGGCCCTGGTGAGAGCTCCCAGCACCACCGCGTCATCACCGAGGTGTGAGGCGATGACGGTCGGCTCGTACAGGAGCCACGCGCGTCCGACGGTCCGCTCGCGCACCAGTGCGACGAGGGAGGCACCGTGTCCCGCGGCGTCAAAGCCGAGCACGACGCAGTCCGGGTCGATGACCTGGGCGAGCATCCCGACGAGGTCTGCGAGACCGTCGACGAGTTCGTCGCGCTTGCGCACCGCGGCGGCTTCGCCGGTTTCGGCGCGGTCCAGCACCGAGCGCAAGGACGGCTCGTCGGCCCAGCCGAGATCGCCGCGGGGATTGATGGGCAGTGGAAGGCTGGCAGCGGCGAGGGCGCCTGCCGAGTCGTGGGATCCGCGGCGCAGCTTGCCATTGATGATCAGTGCGGCGGAGATGCCTTCGCCGATACGCAGATACAGGATGTCGGTGATCAGCTGAGCGGCGCCGATCCGGTGCTCGGCGAGCGCGGCCAGGTTGACATCGTTGTCGACGTGAACCTCGCAGCCGAGCATGCCCGTCAGATGCCCTGCGATGTCGACGCCCTCCCAGTCCCGATAGGCACCGGAGGCGCGGAGCTTGCCGTCCGATCCAACCCAACCGGTCAGGGCCACATGCGCGGAGACCAGTCGTGACATCGATGCCCCAGCTTCGGCCACGGCGAGAGCCGTCTCACGGGAGACGAGCTTGAGCCGAGCCGCGGAATCGGTCGGCAGTGGACCCTTCGTGCGTCGCTGCGCGACGATCAGGCCGCCCGCGTCGGCGACAAGGACCGCGACGCCGTTGCGGGCGATGTCGATCCCGGCAACGAATCCCGCCCGTGCAACGAAGTCGAAGGCGCGCGCCGGGCGCCCCGTGGCGGTGTCGGATCCCTCGTCGCTCGCGCGGACGAGCCCCCGTTCCACAAGCCGAGACAGCGCGCCCTCGATTGTCGGCCTCGACAGCCCCGTGGCGCGGGTGAGGGTGGCCACCGACGAGCGTCCATGATCGCGCAGCCAGAGAGCGCATTGCGTCTCGTTCTCCTGGCGGATCGCGCCGACACGCTCCCCGTGCCGGTTGGTGTTGACCACAGTCATGTCCCCGCAGCGTTGATGGATGGCCAGTTATGCAAGGTCCTTGCATCTGATGTTGGCACACGGTAGGTCGGCCGAACTCCCACGTCAAGACATAGGGTCCCGGCTTGCCGGTCCAGGATGCAGGACACTTGCATAATCCGGCCCATCCGGCCGACGCCGCATGACACCACCGTTCCCAAGGCCGGCCGGGCACACGAATCCCGCCCAGCAACCAGCGCGCCAACTCAAGGAGGCGCCTGCGGGTCTCGACGGAGGCTTGGTCGTGCTGGTGGTGCTCGACCTCGTGCCCAGGAGACCACAATGGACAGTCGGATTCGCGAAGACGACTTACAAGAAACAAAAAAATCCCCAGGTCAACAACGAAGTTGACCTGGGGATTTGTGGTGCGCCGCCAGGGACTCGAACCCCGAACCCGCTGGTTAAGAGCCGACCCGAGACCCTGCCGGGCGGTGTCGAATGATGCCGATCCGGGCCGTTTTCGCTGGTCGAACTCGATCGGCTATGTCGCACGGTGTCAGCGAGTGCCGGACTGTTCCTGTCTTCTCGGGCTCTCCTCGGGCTCGCATCTGCCGGATTCTGCCGACCAGTTTGAGCGCCCGGGAAGGGGTGTGCCGATGACCACAGCGATGAAGTTGGAGCGCTCCGCTCGCGTGCAGCTCAGACGGAGCATCGAACCGGTTAACGACCCCCGATCTGGCACGGTCGCTCAGGTTAAGCCGCGGTCAAGTTGCCACGTTGTCCGGCTCGATCGTGCTGGGCGCGGTAACTGCCGGCTACGGGTTCGCCGGCTCATATGCGACAGTGTCAGATCTCGCGGCGAGCCGGAATGTGCCGTTGGCGATGTGGGTCCCGGCCGGTATCGACGGCGGCTTGGTCGCGGTGGTTGTGCTCGATCTCGTGCTGGCGTGGGTTGGTCAGCCGGTAGTTTGGCTGCGCCAGGTCGTGCGACTGTTGTCGGTGGGCACGATGGCGGCCAACGCCGCTGGCGGGTGGCCGGACCCGATCGCGGTGTGTCTGCACACAGCCGCGCCCGCGATGGTGCTCGCCATGGTGGAGGCCAGTAGAGCCGTTCTTCTGCGTCGGATCGGCCAGCAGCGAGGAACCACGAGGGACGGCATTCCGCTGGCGCGGTGGATGCTGGCGCCGTGGCGCACCTGGTTGATGTGGCGACGCATGGTCCTCTGGCAGATCACCAGATATCAGCGGGCCCTTGAGATCGAGCTCGACCTAAACAGGATTGTCGCACTAATGCGGAGCCGACACGGACGGAACTGGCGGCGACACGCGCCGGCCGAGCTGGCGTGCTTTCTCCGGACCGGCGTCGGCCTGGACAAGGCAATGGAACGGGTGCATGCACTGACCGAGCCGGACGTGGCGCGTTCTGCATCCGCGCGATCAGACTCCGTCCTCGCCGAAGCGACCGGGGCGGAGGCATCTCCAGATCGACTTGCTGTGGCTCGACTGCTGAACGTCGAACACTGGAAGGCGACTGGGAAGCCGATCTCTGGGGAAAGTCTTCGGACGCGTCTCAACATCGGCGCGGAGGCGTCCCGCGAACTTGCCCGCGCGCTACGAGCCGCCGAGCGCGAAGCCATCTGTGCGGATTCTCCATGAGCACATTTGAAGGACGTCCCAGTGGTCATTCCTACAGCGGACCGTCTTCGAGGGTTAGCTGCCGCCTGTGGAAGTCGAAGTGTCGAGTCGGGAAGCGGAAGATGTCGGCCACGGTCATGAAGTCGGTGAAGAACGGATCCCACTTGGTCGGGTAGTGCATGCCGCGCGCCAGTTCGGAATCCCGGGTGGAGTCGAGCATCCGGTGTAGGACGGCTGTTATGCAGTCGAACATGCGACCCATCCGCTGCAGGGTCAGGATGTTGCCCGCCAGGCGGGCCGCCCAGTAGTTCATCGCGTCGAACGGTCGTGTGGCCACGTTGAGCAGTCGAGCGAAAGCCCGGCTGAGGGACGCGGGGAGGTGGCTGAGCAGCCATGCCAGGGTGAGCAGAGCGGGGATGATCAGGTAGCCGAGCAGCATGTGGAACAGCAGTTGCTTGTTGGTCCAGCGGGTGCCGTTGGTGGGTTGTCCGAGGTCCGCCGGGCCTGCGCTGTCGAGGAGTTCGTGGAAGGTGGCGCGGGCTCGGTCGAGGTCGGCGTGCACGGCGTGTTTGTCCACCGCCTCAGTATGCGCCTGTGTTCAGTGGGTAGGGCGGGTCTTGCCTACCAGCAGCGCGGCGGACGCGGTAGTGGCGGCGAGGATGAGGAAAGCGGTGCTGTGGCCGCCAAGTTGCTGGGCGAGGGCGGTCTCGGCCCAGGGGGCGATTGCGGCGGTAAGAGCGATGGGGGCGGTGAGGAGTCCGCTGAGCCGGGCGTATTCGTGGGTTCCCCAGCGGTCGCTGATGGCGGTGGCGTTGAGCAGTGTGGTCAGGCCGCGGGCGCCGCCGAGAATCAGGGTGACCCCGATCAGGACGGTGGCCGGGCCGGGGAGGACCGCCAGCAGGCCGATGGTGACCGCCGCGGTGGCGAGCACGAGTGCGGCGCGGGTGGTGACGCTGGTGGTCGCGGCGAGGCGCGGGTAGACGAGTCGGGCGCAGACCTGGCCGATGCCGCCGAGTCCGAGTGCGAGGGCGGCGGTCTGGACGGGCAGGCCGCGTTCGGTGAACAGGGGGACGACGCCGACGATGACGGCGCCTGCGGAGAAGCCGGACATGCTCATGGCCAGTGCCAGCAGGAGGAAGGCGCGGGTGCGGGCCGCAGGCGCGGCACCGGGTGGATGGGCAGCGGCGACCGGGTTCCATGGGCCGCGCAGACCCAGGGCGTGGGCGGGGATGGTGAGGGCGAGGACCGCGGCGAGGGCGAGGTAGGTGTCGCGCCAGCCGAGGTGGGTGAGCAGGGTGGCGGTGATGGGGGCGAAGACGGTGCTGGCCAGACCGCCCGCGAGGGTGAGGGTGGTCAGGGCGCTGACTCGTCGCTCGCCGGTCCAGCGGGTCAGGGCGGCGAAAGCCGGCTGGTAGAGGACGGCGGACATGGCCACGCCCGCGGCGAGCCAGCAGGCGGTGAACTCGGTGAGGGTCCGGGCTTGGGCGATGCCGAGCAGGGACAGGACCGCCAGGACCGAGCCCAAGGTCATGACGATGCGCGGGCCGCGGCGGTCGAGGACTCTGCCGACGGCGATCCCGGTGAGCGCCGCGGCGATCTGGCCTGCGGAGAAGGCGGCTGCGACGGCGCCCGGTGACCAGCCGGTGGTGCGCGTGATGGTGGGCGCGAGGACGACGAAGGCGTAGTAGAGCACGCCCCAGCTAGTGATCTCCGTGGCGCAGAGGACGGCCAGGATCCGCCGTTGCCCGGCGCGGGGTAGCGCGCCGGGCAACGTGGTGGTCATCGGGCGGGGGCCGCGAGGGAGATCTCGACCGCGCCCACGGGGGCGCAGCAGCCACCTGCACTGGCCTGGTCGGGCTCGTCGAACACCCCGGCGCCGCCGCAGACCCCGGTCTCCGGGAGGGTGAGCTCGACGCGGGCCGCGCTGTCGTGGTCGCCCGCGATCGAGGCGACGATCGAGCGGACCTGCTCGTAGCCGGTCATCGCCAGGAACGTGGGCGCGCGGCCGTAGCTCTTCATCCCGGCCAGGAACACGCCGGGCTCCGGCTGGGTCAGCTCGGCCACGCCGTGCGGGTAGACGGTGCCGCACGAGTGGACGTTCGGGTCGATCAGCGCGGCCAGCGTGCGCGGCGCCTGCAGGACCGGGTCGAGGTCGAGGCGGATCTCCGAGAGCCAGGTCAGGTCCGGGCGGAAGCCGGTGAGGACGACGACCTCGTCGACCGGGTCGAGCTTGTGCCCGTCGAAGGACTCCAGGACCAGGGTGTCGGCGACACGCTCGACCGTCGCGGTGCGGAATCCGGTGACCGTGCGGACGTGTCCGGCCTCGGCGGCGGCCTGCGCGCGCAGACCCAGCGCGCCGCGCGCCGGGAGCTGGTCAGCCTCTCCCCCGCCGAAGACCGTGCCGACCGCGCCGCGGCGCAGCAGCCAAAGGATCTCCGCGCCCGGTACGTGGGCAAGCGCATCGC